>ENA-UOOI01000066-UOOI01000066.1-fermentation-metagenome-genome-assembly--contig:-NODE-66-length-125259-cov-7.023050_pt1 | contig 125259 bp, 117 predicted proteins | sample MGYA00245779_ERZ724027 | MGnify/ENA primary metagenome ERZ724027 (study PRJEB28704, sample SAMN03018318) | fermentation metagenome | biome: anthropogenic terrestrial biome; feature: soil...
ATTATCGTCTGCGTTTATATTTATGCCCACCGTTTAACGAGCTGATGGAACCTCGGCCCGCTGTTCGTATCTCAAGTACCCCCGTCGAAACCTGCACGCCCCCATGATTTCAGTAAAGATTCCGGACTTTAAAATCCCTCTCCGTTTCTCTCCTCAGCGTCTTTTCTGCTATAGCTTCTCGCTTGTCAAAGAGCTTTTTGCCCTTCGCCACCGCTATCTCTATTTTTACCAAGCCGCTCTTGAAATACACCTTGGTCGGCACAATCGTGAACCCTTCTCTGGATATATACCCGGCCAGCTTTGATATCTCGCGCTTGTGGAGCAGAAGTTTTCTCGGCCTCAAGGGATCCTTGTTGAAGATATTGCCCTTTTCATATGAACTTATATGCAAATCGTGCACAACGGCCTCGCCGTTTTCTATTTTTGCATAACTGTCCCTAATATTGACCTTTCCCATGCGAACGGACTTTACTTCGGTCCCTGAGAGCACGATGCCCGCTTCATAGGTCTCCTCTATAAAATAGTCATGAAACGCCTTTTTATTTTGGGCAATGATCTTGATATCTTCTATATGGATTACCCCCTAACCTTGCCTTTATATTATAGCAGGGATGTGCGGATTGTCAAGCCCATAGGCTTACCTAACCTTCCAGTGCAAAATCTATCTGCCTGCGCGACACGTTCACCGCCGATACCGTTACTTGGACTTTATCGCCTATATTAAAGATCCTTTTAGTATGCTCTCCTATCAGCATGTGCTGTTCATCCACATAATGATAATAGTCATCCTTAAGACTGCTCATAGTTACCAGGCCCTCAACAGTATTTTGCAGTTCCACAAAGAAGCCGAAGCTTGTCACGCTGGAGATAACTCCCTCATAGGCCATCCCTATCTTATCTTTCATATACACGGCCTTTTCCAGATCGTCGCAGTCTCTTTCCACAGTCTGAGCGACCCTCTCCGTTTCGGAACTTGTCTGAGCCACCTTATTAAGGGTCTTTTCATAAAACCTGACTCTCTTAGTATCCATTCTGCCGTTGATTATATCCTTTATTATCCTGTGTATCTGAAGGTCCGGATACCTTCTTATGGGAGATGTAAAGTGAGTATAATATTTAACGGCAAGGGCAAAGTGAGGAAAATGTTCGTCAGAATATCTTGCCTGCTTCAGAGACCTCAAAAGCAAGGTGCTTATCACCAATTCTTCCGGCTTATCCTTGACTTTGTTCAGAAGTCCCTGGAGTGATCTCGGATGTACCTCCCCGCTGGCCAGGCCCTTGATGCCGAGCCCAAAATTATGGATGAATTTGTTAAACTCCAGCAACTTATCCATATCCGGATTTTCATGTATCCTGTATATAAACGGATAGTGCAGCCAAAATACATGCTCGGCTATCGTCTCATTGCATACCAACATAAACTCTTCGATCATGAGGTGAGCTATGTTTCTTTCCCTCTTGGTTATGTCCACCGGATAATCATTTTCATCCAAGATGACCTGTGTCTCAGGTATCTCAAACTCAATGCTGCCTCTCTTCAGCCTTTTCTCATTCAATATAAGAGCCAATTCCTTCATCAGCATGAAATCATCGGTGAGATAGGCATATCTCTGCGCAATAGGCTCGTCATTTCCTTTCAAGATGCTATATACCTGATTATACGTCATCCTTTCTCTGCTCTTTATAAAGCTCTCTTTTATATCATATTTCACCACGTTGCCCTTTGTGTCTATTTCCATTATGCAGCTTAACGTCAATCTCACTTCTCCCGGCCGGAGACTGCAAAGACCGTTGGATAATTTGAAAGGAAGCATCGGTATGACGCGTCCTGGTATGTATACGCTGGTCCCCCGCTTTCTTGCCTCTTTATCGACGGCGGATTTTTCTTTTACATAGTGCGATACATCGGCAATATGCACGCCCAACAAATAATTCCCATCGGAGAGCTTTTTAACCGATACGGCGTCGTCAAAATCCTTGGCGTCTTCGCCGTCTATGGTAACGATGTTTTCCCCCGTCAGGTCCAACCTCCCGATAAGGTCATCCTCCGCGACCTTATCTTCCATATTTTCAGCCTGTCGTACCACCTTTTCGGGAAATTCCACTTCCAGGTCATGCATCTTGATTATTGCCATTATCTCGGTATCTATGTCATCCTCATTGCCCAGTACCTCTATGATGCGGCCCTCAGGGTTCCTTCGCGGCTGCGGATATTTAGTGATCTCAGCCACTACCTTATAACCGTGTTTCGCACCGTTAAAGGCGTCCCTAGGTATAAACACATCGTAGTACATCCTCTTGTCGTCGGGAACAACAAAACCGTAATTATTGTTATACTCAAATCTGCCTATGACCTTTGCCACAGCCCTTTTGAGTATTCTTATGACCTCTCCTTCCTGCCTTCTGCCATTCTCACCTTCTCCCGCCAGTTTTACAAGGACTCTGTCCCCATTCATGGCTCCATTCATATTGGAAGAAGGTATAAATATATCTTCCTCGTCGCCATCCCTCAAGAGAAAGCCGAAGCCCTTTTCATTGCCCTGTATTTCACCCGAAACCATATCCATATTTTGAGGCAGTCCATACAAACCCGTGCTGCTTTTGATTATCCTGCCTTCCTTTTCCAACTCCTTTAATACCCTTTCCGTCTGCTTTTTTTCACCCTTGCCAATATCAAAGACCTTCATAAGTTCATTTAAACTCAAAGGTCTGTATGATTCTTCATTCATATATTCCTGTATCTTCTCTTTGATTCCCATAGGTTTTATAAGCCGAGGTCTCCGGCTGATTTTTTCATCTCCTCCAAAGCTATTTCAAAAAATTCATCCAGCGTAAGGCCGAGTTCTTCGCAGGACTTTATCTGTTCTCTGCTGGCTCCCCTTGCAAAAGCCTTATCCTTAAATTTTTTCTTTATGGAGCTGACTTTTACGTCCTCCAGCTTTTTTGACGGCATGACCATTGCTACAGCCGTAATTAATCCGGAAAGCGGATCGGCCGCATAGAGCGCCTTGTCTAAGAGGCTTTCTCTCGGTATGCCGTGCATTTCATTATGTACCTTGACTGCATGGGTCACTTCCTCATCCAACCCCATCTTTTCAAGCATTTCTGCGCCTACCAGACTATGAGATGCTGGGTCATCCGCCGTCTGCTCATAATCGATATCATGAAGGAGCCCGGTAAGTGCCCATTTCTCTTCATCCTGACCAAGCTTTTTGGCCAGGCCCCTCATTATCGCCTCGGTAGCGATCATATGATCAATCAAACTCTCTTTGGAAACATGTTCGTGTATTTTTTGCAAAGCTTCTTTTCTGTCCATTTTTTGACCTCCACTTTAGTATGTTACAAACATTATAATAAAATGAGCAGGGAATTACAATTTAAAAAAGCACCTCTCGGTGCTTACATAAAGAGAGGTGCAAAAACCAACGCCACTATGGTCATAAGTTTTATCAATATATTCAATGATGGTCCCGCCGTATCCTTAAAGGGATCGCCGACCGTATCGCCCACCACTGCGGCCTTATGGGCCTCGCTTCCCTTACCACCAAAGTTGCCTGCCTCAATATATTTTTTGGCGTTATCCCAAGCGCCGCCCGAGTTGGCCATCTGTATTGCCACAAGCACTCCGGTCACCACGGCTCCGGTCAGCAGCCCGCCCAAAGCTTCCCTGCCCAGTACTACGCCCACTAATATAGGCGCTATGACTGCGATCAGACCGGGCACTATCATTTCTCTTATGGCGGCATCGGTGCTTATCGCCACACACTTTTCATAGTCAGGCCTGCCGCTTCCTTCCATTATACCGGGTATCTCCCTAAACTGCCGTCTCACTTCTTCTATCATCTTATATGCAGCCTTACCTACCGCCTCCATGGACATGGATGCAAACAGGTACGGAAGCATGCCGCCTATAAACAGACCTGCTATTACATAAGGATTAAGCAGATCAATGGTTTTAAGCCCTACTGCCTGGCAATATGATACAAACAGCGACAAAGCGGTCAGCGCAGCGGAACCGATCGCATATCCCTTGCCTATGGCGGCGGTCGTATTGCCCACGGAATCCAGCTGATCCGTGATATTCCTCACACTCTCCGGCATATCCGCCATTTCCGCAATGCCTCCGGCATTATCGGCAATAGGACCGTATGAGTCGACCGATACGGTCATGCCCGTAGTAGCCAGCATCCCGACTGCAGAGAGGGCAATGCCGTATACTCCCATAAACTTAAATGCGATGATAGTTGCTGCGGCGATCAATATCAGCGGCCATGCGGTAGAAGTCATGCCCACGGCCAGGCCGCTGATGATGGTCGTGCCCGCACCGGTCTCAGATTGTTGGGCTATATGTTTGACAGGTGCATAGTCTGCAGACGTATAATATTCCGTTATCTGACCTATCGCCACACCTACTGCAAGCCCGGAAAGCACAGCCCAAAGAGCATTGAGATCGCCAAACATGGCCCTGCTTAAGAAAAAAGTTGTAATAATGACGATGATATTGCTTACATAAGTACCCATCATCAAAGCTCTCTGTGGATTTCCGTTATCACTGCCCCTCACAAACATACTGCCGATAAGTGAAGCCAATATACCTGCGCCCGCTATGTAAAACGGAAACAGAACATAGTTTGCATCCTTCATGACCAAGGCTCCCACGGTAATAGCCGATACTATGGACCCTACATAGGATTCAAAAAGGTCAGCACCCATTCCTGCCACGTCGCCCACATTGTCTCCGACATTATCAGCTATCACAGCCGGATTCCTGGGGTCATCCTCGGGAATACCCGCCTCCACTTTACCCACCAGATCTGCCCCAACATCTGCGGCCTTCGTATATATGCCGCCGCCGACCCTGGCAAAAAGAGCAATGGAACTTGCGCCTAAACTATAGCCGGTGATTATATCCGGGTCCTTAAAGATCATATAAAGAACACCCAAACCTAAAAGGCCAAGCCCGACAACGGACATTCCCATGACAGATCCACCGGAAAAAGCGATGTTGAGCGCTTTATTCATACTGCTTCTGGCAGCATTCGTCGTTCTGGCATTAGCTCTGGTAGCCACACTCATACCTATGTACCCGGATAAGACAGAAAATAGTCCTCCCACTACAAAGCAAAGACCGGTAAGCCAGTTTATGACAAAGCCAAGGATAAAAAACATAACAACTATAAATATTGCTATGACCCTGTACTCGCGGCGAAGAAATGCCATGGCACCTTCATGTATAAAATTAGAGAGTTCCTGCATCCTTTCATTGCCAGGATCCTCTCTCAATACACGGGAGGCTTGATAATAAGCGAATATCAGGGCCAACACACCGATAAGCGGAGCAAGATATAAATAGCCCATTTTCAACCTCCTCTATCAATTAAATTATCTTAATAATATAGTGAGAACCACGGAAGTTACTATAAATGCCACGGCAGATATCGCGGTTATTCTGGATAAAGTAGCATCCAACGTTCTGGCTCTGTTTTTGCCGAATAGGCTCTCAGCACCTCCCGCAACCGTACCTTGAACACCGGATTCCTTAGCGGACTGTAATAATACGACAAAAGTAAGTACGATAGCTATTAAAAGATGAATTACCTTTAGAGTTGTAACCAATCTCATCCCACCCTTCACTATTTTATCTTCAATGTAAGTATTTTAGCATAATATTGTCTAGTTTACAACCATAAAATGGACCATGTATATTAAATGGCCCATTTTATGGCATACTTAACTTTAATTTGAGTTATAATGTATATCACATATTGGGATAGTGATACATTAATCATTACTTCAAATTATAAAAGGCAGCCAATCCAAGAAATTCTGCAGTCTCTCCCAACTCCTCTTCAATCCTTAAAAGCTGGTTATATTTTGCAACTCTCTCCGTCCTTGAAGGAGCACCCGTTTTTATAAAGCCTGTGTTCAATCCGACGACCAGATCCGCAATGGTAGTATCCTCCGTCTCACCGGAACGGTGCGAAATTATAGCGGTATATCCGGCTCTCTCCGCCATCTTTATCGCTTCCAAAGTCTCCGTAAGGGTACCAATCTGGTTTACCTTAATGAGTATAGAATTTGCAACTCCTATCTCTATACCCTTGGCAAGCCTTTCGGTATTTGTAACAAACAAATCATCGCCCACAAGCTGTACTTTTTTGCCCAGCTTATCATTCAATGCCTTCCAGCCATCCCAATCTTCCTCGGCCATGCCATCCTCGATCGAAAATATGGGATACCTGGATGTCAGATCCTCATAATATGAAATTAATTCTTCCGCGCTTCTTACCAGGCCCTCGCCGTCAAAATGATATTTACCATCATCCTTATAGAGCTCGGACGACGCCACATCAATAGCAAGGCCAACATCCACTCCGGGCTTATAATCTGCTTTTTCAATAGCCTCGACTATAACCTTGAGCGCCTCTTCATTAGACGTTAGGTTAGGTGCAAAACCGCCTTCGTCACCCACCGTTGTCGATAGCCCCATTGACTTCAGCACAGACTGCAAGGAATGAAATACCTCGACGCCTATCCTTAAAGCCTCGGCAAATGTCTTTGCGCCTACGGGCATTATCATGAATTCCTGTATATCGACATTGTTATCCGCATGCTTGCCGCCATTCAAAATATTCATCATCGGCACGGGAAGCACCTTGGCATTTGAACCGCCAAGATATCTGTACAGCGGCATATCAAGATCGTCGGCAGCTGCATGCGCACAAGCCAATGATACGCCCAGCATGGCATTGGCACCAAGTTTACCTTTGTTTGGCGTTCCATCCATTTCCCTTAACAGCTTATCTATATATACCTGATCTGCGGCATCGAGCCCTACAAGCTCGGGTGCTATTATCTCATTCACATTTTCTACGGCTTTCAATACGCCCTTGCCGTTATAGCGATTTTTGTCGCCATCCCTTAATTCCACGGCTTCAAATGTGCCTGTGGACGCACCGGACGGCACGGATGCCCTTCCCAATATTCCATCCTCTAAGAGGACTTCAACCTCTATAGTCGGATTTCCTCTTGAATCCAATATTTCTCTCGCATGTACATCCATTATTGTTGACATATTTATTTCTCCTTCCTAATGATAAGATCCTGCCCCGTCATTTCCTTAGGTATCGGTTCACGCATCATATCCAGGATAGTAGGCGCTATATCGCAAAGCCGTCCGCTATCTTTAAGTGAGATATCATCTTCTCCGATTACTATAAGAGGCACAGGATTGGTGGTGTGTGCGGTATGCGGTGCGTTTGTCGACTCATCCCACATCATTTCGGCATTGCCATGGTCGGCTGTGATCAGAGCTTTCCCTCCTGTCGCTATTACCTTTTCCACCACTCTGCCAACGCATTCATCAACTGTCTCCACGGCTTTGCGTGCTGCATCGAATATACCTGTGTGGCCGACCATATCGCAATTGGCATAGTTGAGTATAATAAGATTATACTTCCCACCGTCTATGCGCTTTATAACCTCATCGGTCACCTCATGGGCGCTCATTTCCGGCTGCAGATCATAGGTCGCCACCTTCGGCGAGGGAATGAGCGCTCTGTCTTCGCCATTATTAGGTTCCTCGACTCCACCGTTGAAGAAGAATGTCACATGAGCGTATTTTTCCGTCTCGGCTATCCTCAGCTGTTTCAAACCCAGTTTACTTACATACTCGCCCAGCGTATTTACATACACTTCCGGCGGATAAGCAACATGCACGTTAGTCAAAGTATCTTCGTACTGCGTCATAGTCACGAAATAAGTAGAGAAACACCCCTTTTCTCTGACAAAACCGGTAAAATCTTTATCCGTAAAGGCATGTGACAACTGTCTGGCTCTGTCTGCCCTGAAGTTGAAAAATATAACGGAATCATTTTTATCTATCACAGCAACAGCTTTATCATTCCTCTTTATGACCGTGGGAACTACAAATTCATCATTGATGCCTTCTTCATAGGATGTCTTGACCGCCGACACAGGGTCGTCCGCCGTTCTTCCAGTGCCCATCACCATGGCGTCATAGGCCTTTTTCACTCTGTCCCACCTTTTATCTCTGTCCATAGCATAATATCTGCCTGAAACAGTAGCTATTTCTCCCACACCTATTTCCCGGATTTTTTGTTCAAGTTCCTCTATATATTCAGCAGCGGATTGCGGCGGTGTATCTCTGCCGTCAAGGAAAGCATGGATCACTACTTTTCTTATGCCATTGTCCTTAGCCATACGAAGCAACGCATAGAGATGATCGCTGTGGCTGTGCACTCCTCCGGGCGACACCAACCCCATGATATGAAGCTGAGAATTATTTGCTTTTACATTGTCCATCGCTTCCTTCAGCACAGAATTCTCAAAGAAATCACCTTCGTTGATCTCCTTCGTTATTCTCGTCAGCTCCTGGTAGACGACCCTGCCTGCTCCTATGTTCATATGCCCGACTTCCGAATTGCCCATCTGCCCTTGCGGAAGGCCGACGGCCAGGCCGGAGCAGAGCAGCCTTGTGTTTGGGTACTTTTCAAAATAACTGTCTAAATTAGGTGTATATGCCTTTTTTATCGCATTATATTTGACATCTTCACTCAAACCGTATCCGTCCATAATGATCAATGCACATAAATTATCCATTTCGATTCTCCTCAAAATTGACAATGCGGGAAAATTCATTCGCCTTTAAGCTGGCGCCGCCGACCAGCGCTCCATCTATGTCGTTCATTGCCATCAATCCCTTTATGTTGCCCGACTTAACGCTTCCGCCATACAGTATCCTGACGTCATCGCCTATACCAAGCAGATTGTCAACCTTCGTTCTTATAAAGCCTATCACAGCCTGCGCATCTTCCGGCGAGGCATTCTTCCCTGTCCCTATAGCCCATATCGGCTCATATGCTACAGTAAGCTGCTCCGTATCAACATCCTCTAAATCCAACGTGAGTTCGCGTTCTATTTTGTCTAACGCTTTACCGCTCTCTCTTTCTTCCAATGTCTCTCCAACACATAAGATCGGTTTCAGTCCGTGTTTTATACATGCTTTCATCTTTAAATTCAATATTTCGTCATCCTCTTTAAAATAGCCGCGTCTTTCGGAATGACCAATTATAACATATTCTACCCCCATTTTGCCTAACATAAGAGGAGATATTTCGCCGGTATAGGCGCCGCTGTCTTCCCAGCACATATTTTGTGCACCGAGCTTTATACCGATGCCTTCCATCTCTTTGTAAACAGCCTCTAAATCTACAAACGGAGGTATAACGACTGTCTCCACGCTTTTGTCTAATCTATAGCCTAGGAATTCATCCATAAATTTCTTGGCTTCATCCGGTCCCATATTCATCTTCCAATTCCCTGCTATTAACGGTCTTCTCATTTTATCACCACCTATTTATCCTGTAACACGCTAATCCCGGGAAGTTCCTTACCTTCTAAAAATTCCAGTGAAGCTCCTCCTCCGGTCGATATATGGGTCATACGATCGCTGAATCCCATCTGTTCTACGGCAGCCACGGAATCGCCGCCGCCGACGATAGTCGTTCCGCCGCACTCGCTCATAGCTTCCGCTATCTTACGCGTGCCGGAAGCAAATTGCTTCATCTCAAAAACTCCCATGGGCCCGTTCCAGATCACGGTTTTTGCTTTTTTTATTTCTTTGGCAAAGAATTCGGCAGTCTTAGGTCCTATATCTACCCCCATCATATCTGTCGGTATTTCCTCAATGTCTACGGTCTTATATTTTGAATCAGCACTCAATTCGTCGGACACGACGGCATCCATCGGAAGTAGAAGTTTTATGTTTTCCGCATCGGCTTGTTGCATCAATTCCCTCGCCAGCTCTATTTTATCAGCTTCCAGCAATGATTTTCCGATTTCAAAACCCTGCGCCTTAATAAAGGTATATGCCATACCTCCGCCGATGATCAAGCAGTCCACCTTGGTAAAGAGGTTTTTAATAACGCCTATTTTATCAGAAACCTTGGCTCCACCCAATACCGCTACAAAAGGTCTTTCCGGATTATCAACGGCATTGCCCATGGTGGTTATTTCCTTTTCCATAAGAAAACCGGCGACCGCAGTCAAGTATTCCGCTATGCCGCATGTAGATGCATGAGCCCTGTGCGCAGTGCCAAACGCATCATTGACATATATATCTGCCAATGAAGCCAGCTCTTTAGCAAACTGCGGATCATTTTTCTCCTCTTCCTTATGGAAGCGTAAGTTCTCTAAGAGGACTATATCTCCGTTGTCCATCCTATCAACCTTTTCCGCGGCTTCACGGCCAATACAGTCTGAAGAGAACAAAACCTTATGGTCCAGCAGTTGGGACAGCCTTTCTGCAACAGGCTTTAAACTATACTGCAGATTGACCTCGCCCTTAGGTCTCCCCAGGTGAGATGCCAATATAACTTTTGCATCGTTTTCGATCAAGTATTCTATCGTGGGAATAGCGGCTCTTATACGGGTATCATCGGTAATTTTCCCGTCCTTGTCGATCGGCACATTAAAATCGACACGTACGAAAACCCGCTTTCCCCTTACATCTACATCTTTTACTGTTTTCTTAGCCAACTTTGACCCTCCTTCAAAGAGCAGGGAACGCATCCCTGCTCATAAGATTAAAAACCTTTATTGACAATATAAGCAGCCAGATCAACGACTCGATTGGAATAAGCCCACTCATTGTCGTACCATGCCACTGCCTTTACCATATCCTCATCAATGACCATTGTAGACAGCGCGTCTACTATAGATGAATGGGAATCTCCCTTAAAGTCCATGGAAACAACGGGTTCTTCCGTATAGGCCATTATGCCCTTGAGTTCTCCTTCTGCCGCATCCTTTAAAGCCTTGTTTACTTCCTCAACAGTGACCTTCCTATTAAGATCCGCAACCAAATCCGTAATCGATACGTCGGGCGTGGGCACGCGGAGCGACATACCGCTTAATTTTCCCTTCAGCTGCGGAAGCACCAACGCCACAGCCTTAGCTGCGCCCGTCGTCGTCGGAATGATATTTAAAGCGGCGGCTCTTGCCCTCCTGAGATCGGAATGAGGCAGGTCAAGTATCCTCTGGTCATTGGTATACGAGTGCACCGTAGTCATAAGGCCTCTCTTTATGCCGAATTTCTCATCGAGCACCTTTGCCACAGGAGCAAGGCAGTTGGTAGTACATGAAGCGTTGGATATAATGTTGTGATTCTTCGGATCGTATTTGTCTTCATTGACACCCATAACTATGGTGATATCCTCATTTTTAGCCGGAGCGGTGATTATTACCTTTTTAGCGCCTGCTTCCAGATGCCTGCTGGCGCCGTCCTTAGATGTAAATCTGCCCGTTGATTCTATTACTATGTCGACTCCCATTTCCTTCCATGGTAGCTTTGACGGGTCGGTCTCTTTAAAGACCTTTACTTTATTTCCGTCAACGATAATGGAATCCTCAGTATAAGAAACCTCGCCTTTAAAATTACCAAATGTCGAGTCATGCTTTAGCAAATATGCCAGAGTTGCCGGATCCGTCAGATCATTTACAGCCACTATCTCAATGTCCTTTAATTTCTTGTCATAGGCAGCCCTGAATACATTCCTGCCTATTCTCCCAAACCCATTTATACCAATTTTTACTACTGCCATCTTTAAAACCTCCTTATGGTTATTATTATTAATTATCACTATTTAAAGTGATTTAATAAGCTCAATTATCCTGCGTGCCGCCCCTTCGTCTATTACTAAATTCTCCGGCGGCATAGCCCTGCACGAAGCCAGTATGGCTTCACTCTTTGCAGTCCCGCCGGATATTGCCAGCTTGTGCGTTACTTTTGACATCTCGCCTAAGTTCATGCTTATTGTACCCGTCGTATATACAATTTCTCCATTTATATTGAAATAATACCCCATCGTTTCCGCAACCGCGCCCACGTTTTCCAGAAGTTTCATGGTCTCTTCATCTAAATTTCTGCGGGCAGCCATTACATCCGCTCTGCCAATGCCATATATGAGGATATCTGCCTTTTTAACCAAATCAATAACCTCTTTGATCCTTTGTTCCTGTAATAATACCTTAAGTGAGCCGGCGCTTATATCGTCGGGAATGTTGAGAAATTGATAGTTTGCATTCATTTTTTTGCTGAGCACTGCTGTAATAGTATTTGCCTGAAACTCAACCTCTCTGCCCAGACCTCCTCGGGCAGGCACCACAGTCAAACCGTCGTACTGTTTATCCAAGGTGAATACATCGGACATGGCCGCAATGGCAGACCCACCCGCAACAGCCAAAACCATATTATCGTTGATCATATCCGTTAAAATGGTCGCTGCCTTTTTACCCATTTCATTCAAAAGAGAATGGTTTTTATCCACATCACCCGGTACAATGGCTACATTCCCAATGCTGAGTTTTTGCTGCAAATAATTCTCTGGTTCAGACAGTCCTTTGAGATCATGAACAAAAGTCCTCAGCGTTTCCAAAACCTCTTCTCCGTCTCCGGTCACTCTCATACCTTCGGCAGAGATCGTCAACAGCCCTTGAGATTTTAATATATTTACCTCGTCTCTTATCACCCTTTCGGTCATGCCCGTTATTGAGCTGAGCATTCTCCTACCCACGGGTTGATTATAAAAAACAGTATAGAGTATGTAGTACCTCTTCTCCGCAACTTCAACCAACTCCGGCAGAATCCTCTTTTCCATTTCAACAAGATAATTCATATTTGTCCCCCGTGGTCTTTAAATGTCCCTATTGTTATAAAAACAACCCTCATCTATATTTTATATCAAGATGAGGGTTAGCACAATACCATAAATTTTTAATCAAACCTTTTCCTTCTATTTGAGGACGGAATTTCAAGTTCTTCCCTATATTTGGCAACCGTACGCCGCGAGATCTCAACCCCTTTATCCTTAAGCATTTCGGTTATCGCAAGATCGCTCAATGGAGAATGCTGATCCTCCTTGGCTATAAATCCGGATATCATGCTCTTGACCGATCCAGAAGAAACTACGCCTTCATCATTCGTTACACCGTTTGTAAAGAAAAACTTGAGCTCATATATCCCATTGGGGGTATCAACATACTTCCCATTAGTTGCCCTGCTGACAGTGGATTCATGTATTCCGCATGTCTTTGCTATTTGTTTTAAAGTCAACGGTTTTAACCCATTTATTCCAACGTCAAAAAAACCGCTTTGATACTCGACAATAGCCTTAACAACATTATAAAGCGTATTTTTTCTCTGTTCTATATTTTTGATAAGCCAAAATGCCGATTGAAACTTTTTATTTAGATATCTAAATTCCTCTGAACCTCTGCCGTTGTTCTGCAATAGCTGGCTGTAAAATTTATTGATATGAAGTCTCGGTATATCGCCGTCGTTAATGATGATCTCAAATTTATCTTCAGACTTTCTGACAAAGGCATCCGGCACAACATAGTGCATGTCATTGTAATCGGAAAAATTACAGCCCGGCCGAGGATTCAAGGTCTTTAAAATATCGATCATATGTTGGACCTTCAATACATCAATATCCATCTTTCGTGCTATTTGGGTCAGTTTGTTCTCGCCCACATCCTTAAGGTGGTATTCGACCAAATTCTTAAGATCATCATCTAAAATGCCTTTTACCTTTAACTGCAAAAGAAGGCACTCCTTAAGATCTCTGGCGCCTACTCCCGGGGGATCGAATTCCTGTATTGTCTCCAAAGCCTGTTCGACAACACACATATCCTCATTGACACTTGCTGCAAGCTCCTTCAAAGGAATATTGAGGTAACCGTTTGCATCAAGACTGTCAATAATATACTCACAAACCCGCTTAGTCCTAACAGCGACAGGAGTTATATGCAGCTGAAACATCAGATGTTCCCGCAGAGAAGTTCGCGTCGGTACAAAACTCTCCAGTGAAATTTCCTCATTTTCGTCATTATATTCATTATCTTCAGGCACGTCACGGTTAATATATTCATTCCATTCGATGATATCTGTTCCTTCATACTCAGAAGTCTCAAGCATGGGATTCAACTCCATCTGCTCCTCTAAATATTGGCATAAGTCCGCGACGTTAAGCTGCAAGATATTTAAGGCCTGCCTAAGTTCAGGGGTCATTGTGAGTTTCTGTGTTTGATTTAATATGAGATTTAAATCTAAAGCCATAAATACCCCCGCCCTCTAAATTTATTTATTATATAATCTCTGTAAATATAATAAACCCTTTTTTATAATAATGATAGGGTAAATATATTCCCTATCATTATTATAACTCATTTATTAATTTTATGCCAGAACTTGTACCTATTCTGTTTGCACCGGCTTCGATCATTTCCATCGCGGTCTTTAAATCCCTTATCCCTCCCGAAGCTTTAACGCCTATATCCGGTCCGACCGCATCCCGCATAAGTCTTACATCTTCTTTTTTGGCGCCGCTTGTGGAAAATCCCGTACTGGTCTTAACAAAATCCGCATTTGCCTTAACGGCAATATCGCAGGCTCTTTTTTTATTTTCGCTATTCAAAAGGCATGTTTCAAGTATCACCTTTATTATGACGTCTGCTTTTCTGTTTTTAGATTCCTCAACCACCCTTTTAATGTCATTATATACATAATCATAGTTTCCGCTTTTAAGCCTGCCTATATTGATCACCATATCCAGTTCCCCTGCGCCCTGAACTATGGCCTCCCCTGCCTCTTGCACCTTGGTATTCGCAGTGGCAGCCCCGAGAGGAAAACCTATTACCGTACATATCTTTACCTGAGTGTCATTCAAAATTTGATTAGCCAGATCCACATAGGAAGGATTGACGCAGACCGAATGAAAATTATACTCGATCGCTTCACAGCAGAGTTTCTTTATATCCTCCTCCCTTGCCTCGGGCTTTAAGAGAGTATGGTCTATCATAGACGCCAGTTTTTCCTTCGTTATCTCCATGTTATATCACCTCTTATTATATGGTTCGATACCTTCTTTAGAAATCAGTGAATAGATAAGTTCAGGTCTTTCAACAAATTCTTCAGATGTCTTGATCGAGCTTAAAATGTCAGGTAAAACTCCGTTTAATCTTTGCTCATCGTTGGCATACACCGTAGCTATCACTTCGCCTTTACGGACAAGATCCCCAACCTTCTTGTTGAGCATAATCCCGACGGAAAGGTCGACAACGTCATCCTTAGTCGCTCGTCCCGCGCCAAGTCTCATGGCACATAGACCAAGTTCCTCCGCATGGAGTGAAGATACGTAAACATCTTTATCCGCTTTTATTTCATTCCTTATCCTTGCCTGCGGCAAAAGTGAATAATCCTCCAAGGCCTCACAGTTTCCGCCCTGTGCTTTCACCATCTCCTTTAGCTTGCCAAAACCGCTCCCTGACTTAAGTGCATCCTGCAGCATACAAACCGCTTCTCTTCTGTTTGCTGCTGCGCCTGCCAGTATAAGCATGTAGCTCCCCAGAAACAGACATACGTCAAGCAGGTCTTTACAGCCGTTTCCCTTAAGCGTTTCACAAGCTTCTATCACTTCCAGTGAATTACCTATGGCCAGGCCAAGCGGTTGATTCATGTCCGTTATTGCCGCCACCGTCCTCTTTCCGGCGTTTTCCCCTATATCGACCATAATTTCAGCCAACTTGACGGCATCTTCATAGTCCTTCATAAAAGCACCCTCGCCGACCTTTACGTCCAATACGATGGCATCCGCCCCACCGGCCAACTTTTTGCTCATTATGGAGCTAGCGATAAGAGGTATTATATCGACCGCCGCCGTCACGTCTCTCAGGGCATACAGTTTCTTATCGGCGGGAGCCAAATCCTCCGTCTGACCTATGACGGCCAGGCCGACCCTGTTCACATTATTGATAAACTCATCCATTGGCAGAGAAACTCTCATCCCAGGTATAGATTCAAGCTTATCCAGTGTTCCGCCGGTATGACCCAGTCCCCTTCCCGACATCTTGGCAACGGGCGCTCCGCACGCCGCCACCAAAGGCGCCAGCACCAGAGTAGTCGTATCGGCCACGCCCCCGGTACTATGCTTGTCGACCTTAACACCATTGATAGCAGAAAGATCGGCCATTTTACCTGATTTAGCCATGGCAATAGTAAGGTCGGCCGTTTCCACGTTGCTCATGCCTGAAAAATAGATGGCCATTATCAGGGCAGACATTTGATAATCGGGTATATCACCGTCGGTATATCCATTTATTATATATTCGATCTCATTCTTATCAAATGTACCCCCGTCTCTCTTCTTTTTTATTAGATCTACCATCCTCACGACCTGTCACCTCTTATTTTTTCAAGAAAGCTGCCGCCGTGTGCAAAAGGCGAAAGTCCAAAGTTTTCAGCCACAGTCTGCGCAATATCCGAAAATGTATCCCTGATCCCGAGAGAAGTGCCCGTCTCGTTTGAGGGCGTATATACCAAAAGCGGTACGTACTCCCGCGAATGGTCGGTACTTTCAGTAGTCGGATCGCATCCGTGATCAGCCGTTATCATCAACACATCCCGTTCCTTCATACTAGCCATAATGTCGGGCAGGACGTCGTCGAATTCCTTTAAGGCCTGCGCATATCCTTTTACATTGTTCCTGTGACCGTATAGCGTATCAAAGTCCACAAGATTTGTAAAAATCATGCCTCTTTTTAGAACGTCCATATAATCCAGAGTCGCTTTTATGCCGTCGCGGTTATTCCCGGTATGATTGCTTACCGATATGCCCCTGTGCGCAAAGATGTCTTCGATCTTACCCACCGCATAAACTTCAAGCCCGCCGGCAATCATTTTATCCAATATGGTATCTCCAGGCGGAACAAGAGAAAAGTCCCTCCTGCGTTCCGTCCTGACAAAGTTCCCTGGAGTCCCCACAAAAGGACGCGCGATTATTCTGCCGACGGCATGTTTCCCAGTCATTATTTCTCTCGCTATACGGCACATCTCATACAATCTGTCCAAAGGCACGACGTCCTCATGCGCGGCGATCTGAAAGACGCTGTCTGCGGAAGTATACACTATGGGATACCCGGTCCTGATATGCTCCTCACCCAGCTCCTTAATTATTTCCGTACCCGATGCCGCCTTATTGCCTATTACCTTTGTGCCTATCTTCTCTTCAAAAGCGTCTATGACCTCATCCGGGAAACCGCCGGGGTATGTCGGAAACGGATCCTTCAACCAGACGCCTGCAATTTCCCAATGTCCGGTCGTGGTATCCTTACCGGCAGACTTCTCCGCCATCTTCCCATAAAATCCTATGGGTTCGCTGACCGCAGGCACGCTGCTCAGCGGTTCTATATTGCCCAGTCCCAGCCTGCCCATATTGAGCAGCTTGACCCCCGTAGCCGCACTTATATGCCCTATCGTGTCGGAACCCTCGTCGCCAAACAATCCGGCATCCGGCAATTCTCCTATCCCAACACTGTCCAATACGATCAGAATCGCCCTATCGAAATAGCCCATCAAAGCACCCCATTTCATATGAATATAACAGCGCGTAAAAATAATTAGGAACGACCTGTAAAATCAGTCGTTAAACCCTTTTTCTTAAAACATAAAATCTAAATTTATCCGGCTTAAAGAAATTGGAAGAATAAAGAATTGCCCTGTCATCCTGATCATAATGTACCTGATTTAACAGTAAGATAGCATGGTTTTTCCCCAGTCCCAGCTTTTTAGACGCCACCGGGTGATAGTTGATAGGTATAATATCGGAAACGGCATACGCGATCCTTATATTGTACTTTTCCTCAAGCAATCTAAAAAGAGACTGCGAAAATATATCCATATCCTCGCCCAATATCTTTACCGGTATTCTGTCTATACAGTATACCATTGATTCACCGTCAGCGGTCCTGACTCTTTCGATCCTGTATATCAACTCGTTTTTCTCAATGCAAAGCTTTTCGGATTCCTCTTTGTCAGATGGCAAAATACTTATGGAAAGACCTGTAGTTCCCGCCGACATTCCTTCCCTCTCTATGGCGGTAGTCACGCTGAAAAGCTCTTCAATTCCGCTCTCGATCACGGCGCGGCTCCTTACAAAGGTACCTACACCCTGTTGTTTTGTGATCAGGTTTTCTTCTTCAAGTACCCTCAGAGCTTCTCTCAAAGTCATTCTGCTTATGCCGAATTCCTTGGAAAGCTTTGCTTCCGACGGCAGTTTTTCACCGGGCGGCCAGGTCCCGTCTTTAATAAACTCTTCCATCTTTTTTAACGCAAGATCATATAAAGGTGTTCTCTCACCTTGTATCAAGCCCATGAATAATCACCGCATTCTATTTATACAAATTGATATATCTTTAACGCGAACCTTTATCATAGGGAATGCCCTCGGCTTTCGGCGCCTGCGAATTCCTGGATGTAAATGCCAGCACAATAAGAGTGGCTATATACGGTATCATCTTGTAGATCTCGCTCGGTATTTCCACCGCAGCCAGAAATGGTATACCGGAATAAGCCGACGCGATCGTCTTCATAAGACCGAAGAAGAAAGCTGCAAACATGATCCTAAAAGGCTTCCACTGACCGAAAATCAGCACTGCCAAGGCAAGAAATCCATACCCTGCCACCGTTGCATTAAAGTTTGTCGATGTGGGAATTACAAACACAAGCCCCCCGATCCCACCAAGCGCGCCGGATATCGCCACGCCTATATATCTCATTTTATACACGTTGATACCGACAGAATCTGCTGCCTGTGGATGTTCACCGCATGACCTTAGTTGCAGTCCAAATTTGGTTTTGTACAAAACCACCCAAGAAACCAATAGTATGGCAAATCCTATATATGTGGTTATATAGGCATTTTTAAAAAACATATCCCCGATATAAGGTATATCTCCAAATACCGGTACCTTCTTGATCCTGAATTGATTGATAAACGGTATCTGCTGTACGGTACGGATCATCCGAGCTACGTATATGGCAAACGCCGGAGCAAACATATTTATTGCCGTACCGCTGATTATCTGATCTGCCTTCATATTGATTGAAGCAAATGCATGCAGCAGAGAAATCAATATTCCCGATAACGCCGCTATGATTATGGCAATCAGCAATATAGGCTGACCTGGTAATTTATCCTGAAACATATTTATAAACAAAATACTGCTGAACGCGCCGATAATCATCGTACCTTCAAGACCTACGTTTATCACACCGCTGCGTTCAGAAAACATTGCTCCCAAGGCCACGATCAACAGCGGGATTGAGAAATACATCATCTGCTGTACGAGAAAATATACTGTTTGCACTCTTAATCTCCTCCCGAACTTTCCTTTTCGGCTTTAACTTCTTCATTAGACTTTGCATAATACATTGATCCATGTGATCTGATAAACTCCTTGAATAGAAGAAAGAAGGCGCCAAAATATATGATTACAGATATAATTATATCGGTTATCTGCGGAACAAAGTTAAAAAGCTGCATATTAAAACCACCAACCGTAAGATATGCCACAAAGATACCTGCAAATACAATACCGATCGCATTATTCTGCCCGAGCAGCGCAACGGGAATGCCGTTAAAACCTTCGGCTGCAAGCACATCGACCACTTCGATGCTCTTTCCGGATCCCGCCAGGTATAGCAGCGCACCTCCCAGGCCCGAAAGCGCACCGGCTATCATCATAGAAATAACAATAGTACGGTTCGAATTAATCCCCGCATATTTAGCAGCATCTGGATTTAAACCACATGCCTTTAATTCAAAACCAAATTTAGTTTTCTCTATAAGGATATATATTATGATTCCAGCCAGGGCAGCAATAAATATGCCTGCATTTACACTGGACGGGCTGCTTCCAGCCCTGAAAATATTGTCCAATCCCATTTTAGGAAGGACCGCGGTCGCTTTGACCGGCAGAGACTGATTCTTGAGCGAATCAAATATGGTATGGGATACAAGCACATTGACCAGATACATTCCTACATAATTCATCATTATACAGGAAATAACTATATTGACGTTGCAAAGCGCACGCAGAATTCCCGGAATAAGTCCCCATAACGCACCGGCAAGCATAGCCATGATAAGTGCGACCATCCAATGTGTAGCGCCCGGAAGAAAAGTCCACTTTACCCCGACATAAACGGCTGCATAAGCACCCAGAATAAACTGCCCCGGCGCACCGATATTGAACTGACCTACCTTATTGGAGAAACCCACCGACAGTCCCGTCAATATAAGCGGCGTAGCAAAATAGAGTACCTGACCAAGGTTTTTCATATCTGTAAAACCGCCGAGCAGGATGGCCTTAAAACCCTCAAATGCCTGCTGTGGATTACTTATCAGAAGGACCGCTAAACCGACCAGCAGCCCGATCAGAATGGCCATAACGGAAGATGCAAAACTTTCGACTCCCTCGCTGTTTAAAATACGCTTTAATGTTTTCATGCGACACTACTCCTTTTCGAACCCGCCATATACAGACCAAGCTCCTGTACCGTGGTGCTCTTGGGATCTAATTCTGCCACGATATCCCCTTCATACATTACCAATATGCGGTCGCTTAAATTCATAACCTCGTCCAACTCCAACGATACCAACAGAATACCCTTCCCCTCGTCGCGCTCGGCCACCAATCTTTTATGAATATACTCTATTGCTCCCACGTCCAATCCACGTGTGGGCTGCACGGCTATAAGCAGATCAGGATCACGGTCTATTTCGCGGGCAATAATGGCCTTTTGTTGGTTTCCACCCGACATGCTGCGTACCATGGTCTTAGCGCCCTGCCCGGTACGTATATCAAATTTATTTATCAGCTCGTCCGCATAATCATATATGTCATCATATTTTAAGAAACCTCTGCTGGTAAAGCGCTTTGTAAAATAATTTTGAAGTACCAGATTATACCCCAGATTATAATCAAGAATAAGTCCATATCGCTGTCTGTCTTCGGGAATATGTCCTATGCCGCTTTCATTGCGCTGTCTTATCGCCGCATTGGTAATATCATTGCCATTTAACACTATCTTGCCGCTGTCAGCCGGAGCCAAACCGGTCAATGCATACACCAATTCGGACTGTCCATTCCCGTCCACTCCCGCAACACATACGATCTCATTTTTGCGTACGTTAAAAGATACGTTGTTTACTGCATTTTTACCTGATATTTTATTTTTTACAGTTAGGTTCTGTACATCAAATATAACATCGCCCGGCTCGATTTCTTTCTTTTCCACAACAAGATCTACTTTACGTCCCACCATCATCTCCGAAAGCTCTTCTTTGGTGGTGTCCGCCACATTTACCGTTCCAATGCACTTGCCCTTGCGCAGAACCGTGCACCTATCGGCTACAGCCTTGATTTCGTTCAGCTTATGAGTTATGAACAGGATGGATTTCCCTTCCTTTACCAATCCTCTCATTATCTTCATCAACTCTTCAATCTCCTGTGGAGTCAAAACCGCAGTCGGCTCGTCAAAAATCAAAATCTCATTGTTTCTATAGAGCATTTTCAATATCTCTACACGCTGCTGCATCCCTACCGTTATATCCTCGACAAGAGCATCGGGATCTACCTTAAGACCATATTTTTCGGAGAGCTCCAAAACCCGCTTACGTGCAACATCCCTTTTTAAAAATCCTCTGGTAGTAGGTTCCACACCCAAGATAATATTTTCAAGTACCGTAAAATTCTGTACTAACTTAAAATGCTGATGTACCATGCCTATTCCTAGACGGTTCGCATCATTGGGGTCGTTTATATTTACTTTACCGCCGTTTATCTTGATCACTCCATCATCCGGCTGGTACATACCAAACAGTATACTCATTAGGGTGGACTTCCCCGCACCGTTCTCGCCTAGTATTGCGTGTATTTCTCCCTTTTTAACCTGTAAAGTGACATCGTCATTGGCAATGATGCCGGGAAATTTTTTGGTTATATTGCACATTTCTATGATATAGTCCACTTTAAATTACCCCTTATTATTGCATATTTGTTTAAGGATGATTTTACCAAAAGAGTCATTAATTTTACTAAACCAGGAAGTTGACCCTCCTGGTTTAGTAAACAAATTTTTTATTGTATTACGTTAACTTTAACTGCCGAGGTCTTTAAGCTTGTTATTTCCACCGATTTGCCATTTGCATCGGCATCTTTGATCAAACTGGATGCCAAGCCGTCGGTATCTTCCGCAAGCTTTTTATAAACCGCATCATAGTCGGCCTGTGTGAACTTATTGAACTTAGATGTGGCCATAGGCAGTTCTACACCGTCGTTCTTCGCAGATAAAACAAGGCCCTGTCCCCCGGGGAATTCGCCCTTATAGTACTGGCCAAGTATAGTATCAACTGCTCCGCCGAGGTTCTTCATTGCCGATGTGATTACGGTATCGCTCTCGTAGGATTGGTCAACGTCGACGCCTATCATCTTGCCATTGGCCTGTTCGGCAGCCGCCATTACTGAGTTGCCGACGGCTCCTCCGCATCCAAATATGACCTCGATGCCCGACTGATACCACGAAGCTGCCAATGTCTGCACTTCGGGAGTCGCATCAAATCCGCCTGTATAGTGATAGTTCATCGTGATTGATCCTGGTTTCAAGCCCATTTCCTTTGCTGCGTATTCAGAGCCTTGAACAAAGCCGTAGCCGTAGCGCACAACGGCAGGAACCGCCATGCCGCCCATAAAGCCGAGCTTTGTGTAACCGTCTTTAACAGCAGCGTAGCCTGCCAAGAAACCCGCTTGCTCTTCCGCAAAAATTACACCGACTGTATTTTTGTCTGTGCGATAGTTGTTGTCTGCATCATGAGGATTTCCATCGATCAAGATAAAATTAACGTCGGGGTACTGTTCCTGTGCCTTGTAGATCGGCACTTCAAACAAAAATCCAGGTGTTACGACAACCTTAGCTCCTCCCTTTATTGCCAGGTCGATTGCCGAAAGATACGCATCGTCACTTTTCTCCGTGGGTTTATAATATTTGTGTGTGACATTGTTTTCCTTTGCGTACTTATCAACGCCTTCCCAGGTACCTTGGTTAAATGATTTGTCATCGATGGTGCCGATATCGGTGATCATTGCAACCTCATACTTTTCCTCGTCGCCCTTAGACGCATCATTTTGCGGCTTGCTGTCACTGTCAGTTTTCTGAGGCGCCGCTTGTCCGCAGGCAACAAGCGAAAGCATCATGACAAGTGTCAATGCCAATGCAAAAAACCTTTTCATTAACCTATTCCTCCTCTTTTAATTTATAAAGCATCAGTGGTCTGATGTCTTATTAATGCCGATGTTATATATTCTACATTTGAGCTAAAAAATCCTTCTTAAATTTTAAATAATTTTTTGCCAAAGTGACAAAATATATAGCATGCGGAGGTGGTTTACCATGAGTTTTTGGCACAGATTCATAAATAGGAAAACCCTTAAGCCGTACGACCATAATGCCAATGACGATCGGCATATCGTTGCAAATATAAAAGAAAACATTAAAAATATAAATGAGGCATTTAAAAACTGTTCCGATTTAAATATACGTGAAATAAAGATAGGAAATGATAATTCAGTCAACGCTGCCGTGATAAATATCAGCGGTATGACAGATACACCGCTGCTGTATGACGGAATTTTAAAATCAATTATGCTTGAATCGCGGCCTGACGATAATTCGGGTAAAAAACTCTTTGATAGTCTGAAGAATAAAATTTTGCCCAACTCTGAGATTTATGAACTTACATATTTTAAAGAGGCACTGTCTTCAATTCTCGCGGGTGACACCGTCATTTTCATAGACGGCATTGATAAAGCGCTGTCCTGCGGTACAAAGGGTTGGTCGGCCAGAGCCGTGACAGAGCCTGACAGTGAAGGTACCGTGAGGGGTCCGCGGGAAGGGTTTACCGAAACGCTCAGGGTAAATACCTCCCTCCTCAGAAGGAAGATCAGGACCTCTGATCTGAAGATAGAGTCTATTTTCCTTGGTAAGTATACGCATACGGAAATAAATATTGCATATATAGACGGTATTGTAGATACCAACATATTAAACGAGGTTAAATCCAGATTGAGCCGTATAGATACGGGCAGTATCCTTGAAAGCGGTTATATCGAGGAGTTTATAGAAGATGCGCCCAATTCGCCGTTTCCCACCGTCTATCACTCCGAAAAACCGGATAAAATAGCTGCCAATATTCTGGAGGGATGCGTCGCAATAATAACTGACGGAACGCCCTTTGTACTGACGGTTCCGGCAACGTTTTGGAATTTCATGACAGCCAGTGACGATTATTATGAAAGGTATTTTATAACCGGTCTCATAAGATTCCTGAGAATTACCGGTTTTCTTATATCCATTTTACTGCCGGGCCTATATATAGCCGTTACGACATACCACCAGGATTTTTTGCCCACCGCACTATTAATAAGTATTGCCGGAAGCCGTACAAATGTACCATTTCCGGCTTTGGTAGAGGCTCTGCTGATGGAATTCACCTTCGAAGCTTTGAGAGAGGCCGGAATACGGCTGCCCAAACAAATCGGCCAGGCCATCAGCATTGTGGGCGCACTCGTGCTTGGCCAGGCTGCGGTATCCGCCAGCCTTGTTTCGCCAGCCATGGTGATCGTGGTTGCCATAACCGGTATATCCTCGTTTGTCACACCTTCGTATGATTTGGCCATTACCGGCCGGATGCTGAGGTTTTTTATAATGATCTTAGGGTCGATGTTGGGTCTCTTTGGAGTTATTATCGGCTTCCTTTGCATGCTTGTACACATGGAATCCATACGATCCTTCGGCATACCATATCTTTATCCTGTAACACCTTTGGTGATAAGCGACTTAAAGGACACCTTCCTGCGTATGCCATGGTGGTATATGCACACGCGGCCGTCGTTTCCTGCTGTAAATATCAAGCGTATGTCAGATGATTTGAAGCCTCATACGCCGGAAGGATAATATATAATGAAAAGGCTATTGTGTTATCTTCTCATATTTTCATCGTTATTTGTGCTACCAGGCTGTTGGGATGCCAGTGAAATAGAAGATCTGGGCATATCGACTGCGATAGCTGTCGACAGGGTATCCAATGGGCAGATACAGGTCACGCTGCAAATACTCAATCCCGCTCATATATCACCTTCGGGAGGAGGAGTAGGCGGTGGGACCGGCGGAAAGGGAGCAGAATATTGGAATGTATCTGGAACCGGAGATAACATAAGCCAAGCGCTTTCAAAAATATCCGATAGTTTGCCAAAGAAGCTTTATCTAGCTCAAAACAACATTATCATAATCGGTGAAGAGATGGCAAGAAGCGGCTTCGGTAACCTGATAGATTATCTTATCAGGGAACCCACGACAAGACTGACAAACTACGTATTCGTATCGAGGGGCAAAGCATCAGACATACTGTCCATTCCACCTAATCTCGAGGAACTGCCATCCGATGAAATACAGGAGAGTATCTACACCATAGCCCTTAAAAATACCGCACCGTCGCAAATGAAGGACGTTGCAGCCTGTTTTATAGGACCGACCTCCAGCTTTGTCACTGCCAAAATTGAAGGAATCCCAAGAATTCCGCAGCAGCCGGCAGATGGAAATCAGACCAGCCAAAATAATCCGGAAGCGAACAAGCAAATAAATCTACAGGGCCTGGCCGTTATAAAAGAAGGAAAACTTGTTGATTTTCTTACTCAAGACGAATCATACGGATATATGCTGATCACCAATAAAGCCCCGAGAATAGTCTTTAATGTAGGCTGCCCGGGAGTCGAAAACGCAGACGTAGCCATTGATGTGATTCGCGCGGTAACAAAAACAAATGTCAAAATAGAGAACGGCAGACTGATATATAACATAGGTGTAAAGGCCGAGGGCAATATATCCGAGATCACGGGAGATCTGGATGTACTAAACGAAAAGAACATAGAGATAATAAACAAAGAGGTAGAAAAGGGATTGGCTGATCGTATAAAAATCACCATAGAGCGGGCGCAAGACTTAGATTCGGATTTTTTGGGGTTTTTGCCAATATTTCATAGAACCTATCCAAAAGAATATAAGATATACAAAGACAGCTGGAATAAAATATTCCCCAATGTTGGATTCAATATAAAGGTACATTACGCCACAAGAAGATATGGGGTAAATACCCGTTCTATTCAGGAATAAGGTGAAGAGTCATGGCAATATACACCGTTTTGATTACGGCAATCTACATAACCATAATTGCCGTAGAATATTATGTACTAATGAAGAGTAAAGACCTTAAGGCCGCAATACCCGTTACAGTATTATGCTGCCTGGGCTATATAATGGCCCTGGCAGCCGTTTATGACTATCAGCCTCTCAATATTATCGGATATATATACGATCTCTATATACCGCTGTACAATGCGCTTTATAAGTGATCACAGGTAATTTTCATCACCCAACGTTTTTCTTGCGTGCTCTTCATCCTCGGATGCCACGAGAATAACCGGTCCGGTACACCCCATTCCGCTTTCCGCATATATACCGTTCAGCTTTAATGCCCTTACCGCATCCTCTAAAACCAGTATATCTACTCCGGCTATCTCTTCGGTTACAACCTTCTTCGGTATATCTGCTTCCTTCTTATCGTCATGCTTAGCATCGGGCACATACTCCAATATTCCGGACAGTCCGGCCGCCTTAGCCCTTCCCATCTCATCGGCAACATGCGACATAAGATTACCTCTGACAAGGTCCGCTGCATATTTTATAGCGTTTTTCACTACGGGAGTGCCGGATGCCCGTGAAAGTATCATGACCGTCTTGTTAAAATTCTCACCTACACCCGGACCGTAGCCGTATCCGGTGACCTCATAGGTACCGCCGCTTGTAAAACCGGACATCAGTTTGTTTAAAATATTACCCGTTAACGTATCGGTAACTATAACATCAGCCGACGCCGTAAGCACATCGTTGCCCCTGAGTACGGCCCCGCCATCCTTCCTTATGCTTTGCGCAAGATTGATGGGATATCCCTTGTCTATCAACTTCTTGAGATTTTTCTCCGCCTGCCTGGCGCCGTCGATATTCAATATTCCTACCGTAGGATCGGTCTTGCCTAGGGACTTAGCCACAGCGATGCCGTAAACAGCATTCAAAGTCAATGCCTTTACTCTATCCGTCGACGACGTGCCTGTGGTAGTGGCAAGTAAAAATTCCTTCCCGTTGGCAGGTGAAACAAGTCTGCCTACGGTAGATACTCCCAGGGGAAAATTGTAGTGCATAGTCACCACCGCATCCAATTCGCCGCTCTCCAACAGCCTTACCATTATATCATGGGCATCGCTCTCACAGTCGGCTTCATACACGGGAAAATCGTCCGACAATTTGTGACCTATAAGGGTTACGTCGATATCGTCGAAATCCTTGGCGGCCTCCATAGCCCCATTCATCAAAACTCCCGGGCCATGCTCCGATCCAAGCAGTGTAAGGCCGATCTTTATCTTTTGCTTTCTGCTTTTCCCCGTCTCGATAAAATCTGCCGCCTCATTGAAGATATCCTTTATTGTCTCGATATCAGTCATCTTGATCCTCCCCCATGCTGGACGCCAAATTCCTCAAAGCCGAAGCGATTATTTCCCTTATCCTTTCCTCGTCCATGGTCTTTTCCTGCGTAATGCCGGGGTTTTTGCTTATTACCACCGAAACGCCGTCGAACTGGTTCGTCATACGGCCCAAGAAAAGGCTGCCTTTACCTATAACCATAGTATTATTCATCCTGCCGTCCATTATAGCCTTTCTGGCCGGGCCGACAAAAGGCACCCCCGACGGTATATGTCCCTGGGTCGGAGCAAACCCTATTATTCCATGTGTCTTTATAAAGTCCTCCATCTTATCCCGCGTAAGCTGACCATTCTTTACCGCCAGGGCGGCAATCATCTTGTAGTTCGCCCTGGGAACATCTCCTGCCCCCGCCGGTTCTGTGATCTCAGGGTTTTGCATTTCCACGGAGTATTTGTCTATATCGGTCAGCTTCATACCCGCCCTCTCCAATGGATCGGCAATGATCGACTGTATGACTTGCTGAGGTGACGACCCTGTTTTTACGGTATGCCTGCCTATAATATCCGTGTTAACTATGGGATTGATCCCATCGTTTTCGGATATTAAAATAGCAAATCCTCCCAATGCATCTTCCAATAACGGCATATCATTTTTCACATGGTCTCTGCCGTTCATTCCAAGCTTAGCTACGGCGCCGCCGCCAACTATTACAACATTTTTATATATACCGGATTTGACAAGTGCCGAGGCATTGATAAGCGCATGGGTAGGCCCCGCACAAAAGGCCCTGGTATCCGAGCCCGTGGCATTGGAAAAGCCGGCCATCTCAGCTTCCGCCTTGGCGAAATTGCCTCCGCCCCTTTGATTCATATCACCGCAGGCCTCTTCGGAGCACTCCACAACGTATTCTATGGAGTCTGGATCTATATTATTGTCAATAATAAGATGTTTAAGCGCCAACACGGCAGATGCCTTGTTGGCCACATTTTCTAACATCACATGTGCGGCAAGGTTTATGTCTTTATCATGGGCCTTTCTTACACAGCCTACAATGTTCCCGTTCATTCTGAGCGGTACGGCGTCATTATCAATGAGAGACATTATTTCATCCAAATCAATGCCGGGTTTTACTTTATCGCTGAAATTCTTTAATATGATATGCTGTTTTATTTTAGCCGTCATACTTTCTACAAAGTTTTTTTCAAGCTTGACGAGGTCGAAACTGTCACATAACTGCATAAGTATATAAAACTCATCTTCAGACATTATCTCTCCGTTTTTTGAAAATCTGGACGAGCCCTTTACCAAATTGTCATACCAAGGCCGCGGTATATGCTCCAATTCTTCAGGAGAAATATTACCTATATATACCTGATTAGGCGCATAATCCACGGCCTCTTCGAAAGGCCTAATATGTTCCATGGCTTTTCTTATATAATCACTTTTGTTGTCTCTCTCCAATTGTTGAGTCGTGCCGCATTCCATCATGATATTTGGAGTATGAACAAGCACATAGCTTGCAGATTTAATAACAGGATACATTAATTTGCCCCCTCATCCGGATACTGCCTCCCGTTAAGGAGGCAGTCCAATTATACTTTATTCAAAAACAGTCTGATCATCCACCGGTGTCTGCAGTGCCTTCAAAGCTTTAAGGACCAAATTCCTTCTTACCGATTTTTCTTCCTCTTTAGACAGTGCAGGGTTGCCCAGCGGATGCGGTATGGCCACAGCCGGCACTATCCTGTTTGCGCCGACAGTGAGCGATATAGGCACTATGGTGCATATATGGACCACCGGTAAACCTGCCCTTTCGATTTCTTTTACCATCGTTGCTCCGCAACGAGTACAGGTTCCTCAGGTGGATGTGAGTATAACCGCCTGAACTCCATCGGCAATAAGATCCTTTGCTATGGCTTGTGCATATTTCATTGCATTGGCTACGGACGTACCGTTGCCAACGGTCGCATAATAATAGTCGTAAAGTTTACCGATGACGCCCTCTTTTTCCAGTTCTCTCATAACGTCCACGGGCAAGACCCTGTTGGGATCAGCATTGGCATATACGGGATCATATCCTCCGTGAGCCGTTTCGTATGTGTCCGCGGTAAGGGCCTCGACTCCTGCTATGCTGTATCTTCCATATTTAGATGCACTGGAAGACTCAATTTTGTCCGGATTGCCCTTTGGCACTATTCCCCCGGATGTCACAAGAGCCACTTTTGCATTGCTCATATCCTTTATCGGAGGATTAGGCGTCACTCTGTCAAAAGCAGGCATGGGATATTCCGTGGTGAATTCTGCGCCGCTCAGTTTGGCAACCAGCATATCCACCGCTCTTTTGGCGCCCAATTCATTTTTGAATACGTTCTTTCTGATTCCCCTCTCGATATAGCTGTCTTCATCCGGGGAACCTATAGCTTCACCCTTCAGCAGCTTTATCGCAAGGTTTGCCATCAGCGGCACCGCTTTTCTCATACCCGCCGCCGAATCCGATGTCTTTACGACATAAGCGTCCTTTTTGTATAGGTCCACGCCGGGGTTTTCGGGGTACATGCCGGTTATCACCGGTATCCCAAGTTTTTCCTTGACCTCTTTGCAGATAGCGCCGCAGGCCACGCCATATCTCCCGGCATTAAATGCAGGTCCGGCAATGAAAATATCGGGAGAATAACGTTCGACCATAGAAAGGACTTCTGCTTTTGCGGTTTCCAAGTTTTCATTGAAGTATCCGTCGCCGCAGATGACCGTCGCTACAATAACGGCATCCTGCCCCAGAGCCCCCTTCAGCGCCATGCCCGGGCCTACGACTCCCTCCTTTATAAAGGGCTGTGTGTCAGCCTTGTCCTCTCCTCCGACTTGACCAAAGAACTGATTTATATAATGCACTACCCTGTAGGGCATATTATCCCCCCTTATTTAAATATTACTGAACTGTTCTCTGATGGAACTCACTTCCTTGGATATTTCCTCGACGTCCAATACCATTTCCATCATTCCAACCTCATTGTCATATACCGTCGGATCGATCTCGGCCTTTACTTCCGGCTCAAGAATATGATACACGGCCAGGCCAAGAGATATACCTGCCAGCGGGCCGGCATACGTAGGATCGCCGTTGCTCACGGTTTCCGCGGCCAAACCTGCAGCCTCGGCTTCGGAACTGCCCAATATCACTATGACATTTTCAGGACCGTATTTCTCCGCCATATCTTTAACTCTCTGTTGGATCTCCAGATCCATAGCTCCCGCAGCTGTTCAGACAAAGCATTCCGTAGAAGAAAATACGGCCTCGCCCTTAGTAGTCTTTATACAATTTTCGATGGCCGGCCCGGGTACGCCGTCTCTGTCACCGATAATTACAACCTTCTTGTTATCAAACATTTTTTTGTATGACCTCCCTTTAATAGCCTACAGCGCTTAAATTTGTATATCCAAGCTCGCTGGTCGCTCCGGTGATCACCTGGATCTCAGCCTCAATACTGCCATCTTCCCTAAGGCTTCCGTTAAATCCTCCGGCAATAACATTTGCGGCCTCGGGATTACCTATAACCTTTTTCATATGAGGCAGCACAATGACCTCATTGGCATTGCCGCTTGTGACCACTGCATTAGCTAAAGAGTTGGCATCGGCAAGCGATTGTGACGCACCGTCGCGCCCCGCATATTCATCCGTGACTAAAACCGTCTTTATGCCTTTTTCCTCTATCTTCCTGCAATTCATTATCAAGTCAGTATCAGGATTGCCAAATCCCTCTTCGCTTATTACAACGCCGTCAAGATTCAACAATTCGACAAGCTTTGAAGTGTATTCCGACGATCTCTCTTTGTCAGCCAAAGTAACATTTTCATTAGTAATTATCACACCGACAAAGTTGATGTCTTTACCGTGCTTTGCATACAATTCTTTTATTATTGGGTTATTCATATGCGCATATGTGGTGTTCTTATCACATGCAGAAACGCAGTTGCCGCTTATCACCGCGCCGTCCATAACTTCCGTAGGGTATATGAAGGTAGGCAGTATTTTTTTAGCGTCGACCCCGTATACATATGTGTCATGCATAAGACCCTGACTTTGAAGTTGATAAACATATGCAACCCTCGGCAAATCTTTATACAAATTGCAGCCGTCTATTATCGCAGGAGTCTCATATGTTTCAGTATAAGCCGGTTTGACTTTTGCGGCTGCCTCGCCAAGATATTTGGCTGCCTTGAGTCCAGTCATTCTTATACATTCTTCCTTCTCATGCCTCTCCATATCCTCTTTGACAATAATATTAAGCACCAAATTGTTTGTCTTGGAATACGGAGTATATTCGGCTCCAGGCCCCGACATGTCGATAATCCCCTCTTGAAACCCTATGATACTTCCGCATGTCACAACTGCAGCGCCCTTCATTACTAAGGTTTTGCCGGAACCAACGGTATTGACCTTGCTCATAAAGCCCGGAAATACTCCACCCTTACCCTCAACTTTTACTCTAGGTTCGATTACGTCCTTTACCGGTATTATCCTCACATCTTCACCCGGTCTTGCGATATCCAGTTCCAGCGATGCAATGCGTTCGTCCTCTTTTAACATAGCGGCAAGTTCATTGGCATTTACATGTAGAATGTCGTCTGTTATGCAGGTATCATCATCAAACTTGATATCACTGATAGGAACATAGCCAAGCTCCAGCTTCATAGCATTCACCTCCTACAGATTCCTTTTAATCATATCCTCTACCATTTGGATGGTCACATTGGAAGTCACTTCATCCACCCTGGCGCCGTTTTTATAGATGCCTATGGTTGGAAGACCCATTACTCTCTGGCTTATGGAAAGTCTTCTATTCGCAGCGGTGTCTAATTTGCAAAACTTTACCTTATCGCCGTATACATCCTCCAATTTCTCCACCTGCGGCATCAGTTCCTTGCATGGTTCACATTTGGGACCCCAGAAATCCACAAGAGCTGTTCCTGAATAATTTATTACCTCGGCATCAAAATTATCCTTATCGACCACTAACATTTTCTCACCTCCTTTAACGCATCTTTCACTAATTGTGCATCGATTTCCTTGAAGTCATTCAATGCACCTTTATATGAACAAAACTCATTACTTAAAATGCTGTCGATCAATGAGATTTCATCCATATCAGACTGACTTTCGGAAGTTAATACAAGAGATCTGACCGGGATTTTATGTACGTCGATGTTTAGCGATAACGGATGGATGTAGAAATGATAACCACGATATATATACTCCCGGGCAATTTTGAAGACTTGGTTGACCTCTTCGGTGTAGACAACGTTTTCTGCATTGCATGCTTCAGCGACTATATCGTTATTAGTAATAATGATATAACTCATATCCACCCCCCACCCCAATAAAAAAAGTAATAGCGGAAAAACCTCCACTATTACTCTGTCTCCTTACCTGAGAGATTATCCCTAGGGACTTCACCTTCGGTGATATAAAACTTTCCAGAGCTTTATCCAGACTCGGTTCGTTCGCCTGAGAGTTTTGCTGTATACCGTGGCGTATGCAGCTTGCACCTTCGGCTCCCCCTGAAAAGGTCTCTTCCGCGTCCTTCATCTAAAATATTATTTTATTGTAATATTTTAGCAAAAATATTTTTGTTATATCTTTAATTATTTTAACATATATTATTCATTTTTTCAATATGTTCATATCGAATAATATCCATAATAAATAATGATTCCATATCTTTTATTCACATTTATCTGTTAAATTACTCATTATCACATTTTTATAACAAGATAAAAGCTATTTTCAAGACTCCAGCTCAAGCAAAAATTTCTTTACTCCTAGGCCAAGGCCAAATCCTACCATACTGCCATCCTTACCTACGACCCTATGGCACGGTATTACAAAAGGAATTGGGTTGGCTCCCACGGCCCTGCCGACAGCTCTTGCCGCTTTTGGTTTGGCTATGTCCTTTGCTATGTCGCCGTATGTTGTGGTTGTTCCATATGGGATCCTCATAAGCTCATTCCATACCTTCATACTAAATGGTGTTCCGTCAATATATAACGGCAGTTCAAATATATTTAATCTCTTAGTGAAATAAAGCCCCAGCTGATTTTTAGCTTCACTTAGGACCCCGCTATTATTCTCAACAGCTTTCCCATACTTTCCTATACCCTTGAAAAAGCGGTCATAATCGCTGTCAATTCGTAAGATCTTATCGTCTAACGATGCCATATAAATAGTGCCCGCCGGCGTACTGGTATTGTAGAGCATATATTTAACCATATCTTCACCCCCCTAAATATCATAGCTACATATGCATAATTACTCGGTTGTTTTAACAGATGTTACCATATTGGAATTGCGTTTTATTATTTGGTTGACCGGTTTGTAGGTATCCTTGTGCAGCAGTTCCTTCTTTATAAGCTTATTTTCCTTATTATAGATCAACTTGTAAACATTCACTTTATATCCCTTGTGGGACGCCCTCTCTACAATCTGCGTTCCCGGCTGCAGAGTTTTATCTTCCTCATATTCGGTCACCGGTTCGACCACATTCAAAACCTCGGTGCTCAGACGTATGGTACAATTATTGACACTGCTGTCTCCATAGATATCTACGTGAAATTTATTGCCTTTTATATATGCCCTAATATATATAGGATTCTCAGATGTGTTTTTGAATTTAAAATCCAACACATCTCCAGATATCGTGGCATCCTGTCCAACCGGTACATAGGATACGGGAAATGAGTGATGGTATCTTTCGGTAATATCCAAATTTGCCCTAACTGCCGCATTAAAAACTGTCGTAGCTATTTGACATACGCCGCCGCCATAGTCAGGCACCATCTTGCCGTTTACTATGACCGGGGCCTCGAAATATCCATTTTCCTTGACCCTGGGCCCCAACACCTTGTTTAAAGAAAACACCTCGCCGGGCATTAGGATGTAGCCGTTAATTGCATTGGCAGCGGTTTTTAAATTCAGCGTACGGTTGGCATCAGCGGAATTAAAGGCTGTGGAATATTGACTTACTATTCCCTTTATTGGCGCCAACATCCGGCTCGTGATCTTAGGTTCTACTTCCTCTACAGGGAGCACAGCATTAACATCATCGGGGCTCGATTTAAGAACATTTAAAGCAGAATCCGTATCCAATTTATAGCCCACTTGATGCGGTATCACCTTTATAGCCCCATTGCTTCCGAAGACAATACCCGCATTAACTGCCGGTTTATCGACATCGGCAGCAATTTTTTCCAAGAGTCCGGCTGCCCTTTTTTCATCCATAGTCGGTTTTACCTCAATATTTACGAACTGTCTTCCGCTCCCGACATCGGCAATATCTTTAAGCCTCAAAATAACATTCCCTTCCCTGCCAAATGTATATGCCCTGCCGACCGCATTTTTAAAATCGTACCGATAGATATCCGAAAATGCAATAACGTATTGTTTATCCATCACATCTATGGTTATATCTTTGTCTTCTCCCGCATATGTCTTCCTGAGAAAGTTCTGCAGTTCTACAGGCGTCATTCCCCCAACCTCTACGCCGTTTACCTTTACCCCTTTGTATATAACGGGTCTGTTTATATACAGAAATACGTAGGTACATATAAAAGTAATAATTGCCAATAAGATAAGCAAAAAAATACTTTTTAACTTTCTCCTACTCTTACCGGGGACCCCATTAGATATCATGATGCTTTACCCCCTATGCATAAAACGCTGAATTTTTTTCTGCGTGACCATAATATATGACTACAATATAACTTATAATCAGAGTGTAGGCAAACTGACAGACGCAGTGCAATTTTGTGGTTGCGCGAGAATGGCACGATCTGAACTTATAATGTATTTGATTTAATTATAGCACAGCACTTCCTTGTTAATATTTAAGAATTGGTTAAATAATAATTACATAATTGCTTTACGGGGCAAATTTCACATTGAGGTCGCCTGGAATGGCAGATATTTCTTCCGTGAAAAATGAGCAGATGATGAGAGAGAGACCACAATTCCTCAGGCAAAACATCCATTAGATCTCTTTCCACCTGTTCCGGATTCTTTCCATCGGATAGGCCTAATCTGCGTGAGACCCTAAAAACATGCGTATCGACGCCTATAGCCGGCACACCGAAGGCATTGCTCAGCACAACGTTGGCAGTCTTTCTTCCGACACCGGGCAGTCTCATCAAATCCTCCCTGCTTTTAGGTACCATGCCGGAAAATTCATCTTCCAACATCCTGCATGTAGCCAGTATATTCTTTGCCTTGTTATGATAGAAACCGCATGATCTGATTTCTTGTTCCAACTGCTGTTGGCTTATACCAAGGTAGTCCACCGGCTTTTTATATTCTTCAAAAAGTCTGCCGGTAACCTCGTTTACTCTTTTATCTGTACACTGGGCAGATAATATTGTGGCAATCAGAAGCTCGAAAGAATTGGAAAAATGTAATGCCGCTTTTGCATCGGGATAAGTTTTTTTTAGTGTTTTTACTATAGTCAATGCTTTTTCTCTATCCAATATATATTACCTCCTAAATCTGAATAAAAGAAATAACTTTTATGAGAAAATGACTTCCAATACATATGATACTATAATCAACGAGTAATGAAAACAACACACATCCATGTAATATAAATTATACTCAAAAGACAGGCAGGGTAATATCTTTTCCCAGCCTGTCTTTTCCCCAATAATAGTTCACTTACACTTATTAATATATAAGCCGTCCCACCTTAACTTTAATAATGTTATATTTTAAAAAAATATAAAGGGCGATCTGCCCTTTATATAAGTTCCTTTGACTTTAAATACTCTTTTGCCACATCGGCGGCGTCTTTACCCTCTCCGTCAACCTGGTAATTTAATTTCTGCATATCCTCATCCGTAATGGTATTTTCAAGTTTATTCAGCACATCCGCTATCTCGGGATGCTTTTCAAGAACGTCTCCTCTCACCACCGGCGCCGCATAATATGGTGGAAAGAAGTGTTTATCGTCTTCCAATATCTTGAGGTCGTGAGATATAAGTAATCCGTCGGTCGCAAAGGCATTGATCACCTGAACCTCATCATTGTCTATGGCAGGGTACCTTACTCCCGTATCCATGGATTTTACATCTTTAAACTGATATCCATATTTTTCTTTCAGACTTGGATAACCATCGGGACGCTCAACGAACTCCATTGTACACCCAAGTATCAATTGCTTGGATATATCGGTAAGATCTGAAAACGTCTCAATGCCATTTTTCTCTGCAAAGCCTTTTTTAACAGCCAGAGTGTAGGTGTTATTAAATCCCCATGGTTTGAGCCACGCAATATCCCACCTGTCCCCGTATTCCTTCTTTACCGTCTCATACGCCTCATTCGGATCCGTTGTCGGCTGCATCTGCAATATGTCCACCAAACCAGTACCGGTGTATTCCATATAGATATCTATGCCGCTATCGCCGCTCCCCTTTTTTATCGCCTCCGAGCACACGCTGGTACCCCCGAGATTGAGCTTGCGCATGACATTAAGATCAGTGTTTGCCTCTATGAGATCGGCCATCATGTTACCTACAATTACCTGTTCGGTGAAATTTTTAGAACCGATTACGATTGTGTCGCCGTCCTTCTTGCCCGTGCCGGCCGGGCTTCCGCAGCCGGTCATAAACATTGCTATTACCAGTATACCACCGATTACCGTGACCCACTTCTTTTTCATTTATTACCCTCTTTCTAATTTTTTATTAACTTCTCCTCCTTCAAAAACTCTTTTGCCACCTCATGGGCATCCATGCCGTCTATATCGACCTTGGCATTGAGTCCTGCCATACTCTTATCGTTTAATTTGCCTCCCAGCTTGTTTATAAGCTCTTCAAGCCCCGGTATTTCCTCCAGTTTATCTTCTCTTACCATAGGCACCGCATAGTATGGAGGGAAAAACTTCTTGTCGTCGTCTAATATTTGTAAATCAAAAGCCGGTATACGGCCGTCTGTGGAAAAAGCGGATATCACATTGACCTCGTCGTTTTTAATGGAACTGTACATAAGACCCGGATCCATAGGTATTACCTCTTTGAACTCCATGCCATATGCCTGCTTCCATCCCGGATATCCGTCAGGTCTTTCACTGAATTCCATGGAGCAGCCTAAAGTTGCCTTTGACGCAACCTTTGACAGGTCTGATGAATTTTCCAAGCCGTTTGCCTCGGCGTAGTCTCTTTTTACCGCCATGGCATATGTGTTGTTAAATCCAAGCGGCTGCAGCCATTTTATATGCCATTTATCGTGATAATTATCTTTGACAACCTTATACGCCTCATTGGGATCCATAATAATATCTTTATGCAATATCTGCATCAATCCCGAACCTGTATACTCGACCGCGGCGTCTATATCCCCGTTGGTTATTGCGCTGTGAACTACCATAGTACCGTTTAGGCCCAGCTTTCTCATTACTTTTACGTCAGGCATATTTTCTTCCACCAACGTAGCCAAAAGCTCCCCGACTATATACTGTTCGGTATAATTGGCGGAACCGACCACAAATTCTTTGTTTGCATTCGAATTATTTTTACCTTCGTCTCCCCCGCCGCATCCTGTCAGAAGACTTAAAATCAATATCGTTATTAAGCTAACTGATACACTTTTTGAAGGTCTCATGTCGGTACACCTTCCTTATTTTTTCAATCCCTTTGGTGTAACTGCCTTCTCGGTTATACCAAGGATAAAATCGACCAGCAGAGCCAAAATCATCGCCGGTATGGCACCCGATATTATCATTTTATTGTTGACCATGGATATTCCCCTGTATATCATTTGTCCGAGTCCGCCGGCTCCAATCAAAGCCGCAAGGGTGGTAAGACCAACAGCGGTTACGGCTGATATTCTTACTCCGGCCATTATCACCGGTAGGGCAAGAGGGAATTGGACCATTCTCATCAGCTGACCATCCGTCATACCCATTCCTTTGCCTGATTCTATCATTGATTTATCTACGTTCGTCAAACCAATATAGGTGTTTTTTATTATCGGCAGCAGGGAATAAAGGAATATCATCACAATCGACGGCTTTGAACCTATACCGAGAAACGGTATCAAAAAACCCAGCATTGCCAAACTCGGCATTGCCTGTACCGCATTAGCCAACCCTATGACAAATCCGGACAGCTTCTTTACCCTTGTGATCAGTATACCCAGAGGTACTCCGATCGCTATCGCTATCACAACGGCTATAAACGTAAGATAGATATGCTCGCCGGTCAAAGCAAGTATCTGATCCGACCTGTCCATCATAAATCGCAGATATTCATTGATTACCGCCATAATCTCACCCCTCACCCTACATATTTCTCACCGAGCACCTTGACCAAACTGCTTCTTGTAATAAGCCCCTTCAATGTTCCTTTCGCGTCGGTCACGGGAACATATCCTATATTATTTTGCGCCATCATCTTCAGGACCTCGACTATAGAATCTTCAGGACGAACGCCCAAAACCTCCCTCTTATATATCTCGTCCAGTTTTTTTGCCTTGTCCCAATTTTGCCTTATATCACCGGCAGTTGCAATGCCGATCAGTTTATTTTTGTCGTCTACTATCAGCAGACTATCCACCCCACTGGCGCTCATTATTTCCATTGCCTGTGTCAGAGTCCTTGCCGGCATGGCCTTTATCGGATTTTGTATCATGATATCCTCTACCTTGACATATTCCGGCTGCTGCCACATCCTCTTCTTCCCTATAAACTCCTCTACAAAGCCATGAGACGGATGCCTTAAAAGGACCTCCGGCGTATCGAACTGCAGCACCTGTCCGTCCCTCATTATACATATCCGGTCGCCAAGCTTCAGTGCCTCATCCATATCATGAGTAACAAAAACGATGGTTTTTTTTAGTTCCTGCTGAAGATTAAAGAGTTCATCCTGCAGCTGCGTTCTTGTGATAGGATCCAATGCACTGAAAGGCTCATCCATCAGTATAATTTCCGGGTTGGTCGCCAGCGCTCTGGCTACGCCGATTCTCTGTTGCTGACCACCCGAAAGTTCGCTGGGGTATCTGTCCATATATTCATTAGGTGACATACCGACAAGGTCCAGTAATTCCTCGGCTCTTTTACGTCTTTTTTCTTTCGGCCAATTTTTAAGCAGCGGAAGCAGCTCTATATTTTCGCCCACTGTCATGTGTGGAAACAGGCCTATCTGCTGAATAACATAGCCCATATTGCGCCTCAGGTCTATCGGGTTACTTTTTAATATGTCCTGATCATTGATGTATATCGTACCTGATGTGGGCTCTATAAGTCGGTTTATCATCTTTAAGCTCGTGGTTTTACCGCAACCGCTCGGTCCGATAAGCACCACAAGCTCATTATCGCCGATTTCAAGATTTATGCCTTTTATCACTTCGGTGTCTCCAAATTTTTTAACTACATTTTCAAATCGGATCATAATTGGCCTCCCTTCAGACAACCTTATTATATCATAAAAGTTGTCACTTGTAAATTAATACAAATTCTTATCAGTATGAACCATAGAGGAATTCCATAGTATTTTTTACGATATTCTCATCTCCGACCAAGACCAGTACATCCTCTTCATTTATTTCATTATAAGGTCCGGGGGACAATATGATGTCATTTCCGCGTCTTATGGCAATTATAGTCGCTCCGGTATTCTGCCAAAATTTCAGTTCGCTTATACTTTTACCTATTATGTGACTGTCCTTTTTGATTTCTATTTCCACTGGATTATATGGGTTTATATTTTTCAGACTGCTCGCATAATCGCTTATCTTGGTTATTATTTCGTCAAATCGCTTGTCGATCTCATTTTTAGTTTGCAAAAGACCTGCCAACTCTTTTCTGAGAGAATCCAAGGTATCCTTTTCATTGAATCGGTCTATGTATGTATATGCAGCCGCTTTTGACTTTACAATAATTCCGCTTCCCTGTTCTGAAATCACCACATCCATATCTTCAAGAAGCGACACGGCTCTCCTTATAGTCTCGGGAGAGACATTGTAAAGTCCCGCAAGATTTGATCTGCCATACAACTTTTTGCCTTCAGAAAATTCGCCTTTCACAATTCTCCTTGCTATGTCCAAAGCTATCTGTTGATATTTAGGTCTAATTATTTCTGCCATTGCGTATCTTCCCCCATTTATCTCTCTTCTTTTACCTGAATTATACAATATAATACAGGGACTTTACAGCCCCTGTCACTTAATTATATAAAATAAAGAATCAATTTCTTCTTCACCGGCATTTGTCAAAGCATTTTTCAGTTCGTTCATTCCCTCTCCCGATACGGCATAGCCATCTCCAAGAATCCGCCTGCTCACGATCTGACTGGCCATGGATTCTCTGTGATCATTAACAAAATTTATTATATCCTCTATTTTCCTTTCTCTATCATCCATATACACAACACCTCCATATTTATGTTGCTCATAAATATGATTTTTGATTCAGCCATATATGGGCGGCCTCAGTATTACTTTGTCACATTGATGATTTATAAATAGGAGTTGTTTTGATGACCCAAAATTTTTATTAGTTGCCTCAAGTCCTCGGGAAGCGGTGCCCGGCAGCATAACTGCCCCGCTGCTGACGGCCGCATCAAACGGACTTCCCATGCATGAAGGGCCTGGCGTTTCATGATGTCGGGTATACCGTACAGCGTATCGCCATATATGGGATGCCCTATATATGAGAGGTGGACTCTTATCTGATGTGTCCTCCCCGTAGACGGTTTTACCAGTAATACGGTCGAATCATCCAGTTTCTTTATAGGTTCAAAATATGTCAATGCCCTTTTACCGTTTTCATCGGCTTTCCTCTTTATTATACTGCCTTCCTCTCGTTCGATGGGAATGTCCACGCAAGAGCTATCCTCGATAATGCCATGGACTACCGCAATATATTTCTTCTCGAATCCCTTTTGTTGGAGATAAGAATGAGTATACTGGTTCTTGGCAAATATCACTATGCCCGAGGTCTCCCTATCCAACCTGTTTACAGGGCGTATCATTGGATTTTCATTTTTTTGCGATAGATAATAAGCGACGCCATTGGCAAGGGCACCTCCCTCTTTCTTTGAAGAAGGGTGAACATTCAAACCGGCGTCCTTATTTACTATAAGAAGATTATCGTCCTCATAGAGTATATCTGTGGGTATTTTTTCAGGCTGTATATTCTCAACGTACTCTTCGGGAAAAATCACTTTGAGTCTGTCGCCCGCTACAGGATATGATTTTATATACGCCGGGACATCATTGAGCAATATGAGTCTTAGATTTTTTAGTTTCCTTATCTGACGTTTGGACATTGACAGCTTTTTTAGCAATATCTCCTCTATTTTCATGCCGCATGTTTCTTCATCGATCATCAATTCAAACTTCATTAGTTATCATCCTTCACTCAATTTTGCATTGAAAGCATTCAAAAATCCTTGCAAATGGGAGGAACCCTTGGCCGCTCCCATATGATTGCATGAGGATGGAAAGACTGGACAAAAGAATTATTTGTAATATAATTAAATTGAATACAAATTCTAAAAAGAGGTGTACATAAATGCAAAAGTTGATGCTTGACGGTTTGATAAATCCCGGTAACATCTATTATAACATGTCTCCTTCACTTTTGGTCGAACAATCAATAAAAAGAGGCGAAGGCACCCTTACGGATAAGGGAGCGTTGGATGTTTTTACAGGAAAGTACACAGGCAGATCTCCCAACGATAAATTCATAGTCGATGAGCCGGATGTACACGATAATATCTGGTGGGGAAATAATAAGCCGATGTCGCCGGATACGTTCGACAGGTTATACAAACGTTTACTCGCATATCTGCAAGGTCGGGATCTTTTCATATTTGACGGTTTTGTCGGTGCGGATAAAAATTACAGGCTGCCGCTGCGGGTCGTAAATCAATATGCATATCAAAATCTTTTTTCCCATCAATTGTTCATAAGACCCACAGAAGATGAATTGAAAAATCATATCCCGGAATTCACTGTGATAAGCGCGCCGGGATTCAACGCCATTCCCGCTATAGACGGCACTAACTCGGAGGCTTTCATAGTTATAAGCTTCAGCAGAAAATTGATAATAATCGGCGGCACGATGTATGCAGGAGAAATTAAAAAATCGGTCTTTTCCATAATGAATTATCTCTTGCCCATGAAAGGCGTATTGTCAATGCACTGCTCAGCTAACCTGGGAAGCGACGGAAATGCAGCCCTGTTCTTTGGTCTGTCAGGAACAGGAAAGACCACCCTTTCCGCCGACCCAAACCGCAGGCTTATAGGCGACGACGAACATGGCTGGTCCGATACAGGCGTTTTCAATTTTGAAGGCGGTTGTTATGCTAAGTGCATAAATCTATCACCAGAAAAGGAACCGCAAATATATAACGCAATTAAATTCGGCACGGTTTTGGAAAATGTGTTATTTAATGAAAATGACCGCATACCCGATTATGATGCTAACAAAGTGACGGAAAATACGCGGGCCGCATATCCCGTAAATTACATACCCGGTGCAGTTATCCCAGGCATCGGAGGCCATCCCAAAGCGATAATATTCCTCACTGCGGACGCTTTCGGCGTGCTGCCTCCCATCTCCAAACTGACAAGGGAACAAGCTATGTATCACTTTATATCCGGCTATACAAGCAAGCTGGCAGGAACCGAGCGGGGAATCACGGAACCGCAGGCGACCTTCTCAACGTGCTTTGCCGCACCGTTCTTACCGCTTAGCCCAATGAAATATGCAAATCTTCTCGGTGAAAAGATATCAAAGTATAACGTACCCGTATATCTCGTAAATACGGGCTGGACAGGCGGGCCATACGGTGTGGGCAAGAGGATGCATCTTCCATATACAAGAGCGATGGTAAACGCGGCCGTGAACGGCGAACTGGAAAACGCGAGTTACAAAACGCATCCGATCTTTAATATCCTGATGCCGGATTCCTGTCCAAATGTTCCCTGCGAGATATTGGAACCGAAAAATACTTGGAAAGATAAGCATGATTATGATGAAAAGGCAAGGAGTTTAGCGGAAAAGTTTATCAAAAACTTTGAGAAGTACGGGGATGTAACCCAAGAAGTAAAGAACGCAGGTCCTTCTTTGTAGAAATAGGACACCTTCTGCCATATGGCAGAAGGTGTCCTATTTCACTTATTATTCAATCTACCTACTTACCAGGTCTTGGATTGGAAAACTCAATGTTCAGTCTCTTCCCATTCAGACTCTTTCCAGAAGAACGCTTCAATATAGACTTTGCGGCATTTTCCTCGGCATCTATAAATGTAAACTTATCATATATCTCTATATCACCGATGTCCCTTCTGTCAACGCGTGAGGTTTCCGTCAGGAATTTCAGCAAAAGCCTATGATTTATCTTATCCTTACGTCCTGCCGATATATATAGCCTCATGCGTTTTGACCTGACACTTATATCATTTTCGGTATAATCGAAGTTTACCTCTTTATCGTATACCATACTCATAAGAGCCGCAGATACATCCACCATGTTGTATTCCTCATCCATCTCCACTACTAACGGAACAAACCGCTTATAGTCATCCTGTTCAAGGGCTTCCTTAACCATATCCAGTATATCGTTGTATTTGGCCTGGAATATGTCATCAATGGTAGGTATATCTTTTCTCCTGATCTTACACTTTATTGCCTTCTCGATCTGTTTTAACGCCATGTATTCCCTCGTGGTAACCAAGGTATACGCCGTTCCCTTTCTATTTACCCTAGCCGTCCTTCCGACCCGGTGTACATAGGATTCAACATCCTGCGGCATATCGTAATTTATCACATGGCTCACATTCTCAATATCTATTCCTCTCGCGGCTACATCCGTGGCGATCAGGAATTCGAGGTTGCCCTCCTTAAATTTCTTGAGCGTGTATAGTCTCTGATTCTGGTTGATATCACCGTGCATGCCTTCGGCGTTATAACCTCTCGCCTGCAAGGCCTCGGTCAGTTCGTCAACTTCTTTTTTTGTCTTGCAGAATATTATGGCACTGGACGGTTCATCCACATCCAGTATCCTGCAGAGCGACTCAAAACGGTTCTCCTGCTTGACCTCATAGTAGTATTGATCCACCGTGGATACCGTCATTGTATTTTTGACTATAGCAATAAACTTTGCATCAGGTTTCATGTACTTTTTGGTCAGCTTTCTTATTGCATCCGGCATAGTGGCAGAGAACATCATTGTCTGCCTGTCGGCATTACACTGCTTTATTATCTCTTCTATATCGTCTATGAATCCCATGTCCAGCATCTCATCCGCCTCGTCTATAACCAGATGACGGATATCTTCCAGATTCAGTACCTTTCTCCTTAAAAGATCAAGTACCCTGCCGGGCGTACCTGCAACTATGTCGATCCCTTTCCTTAAAGCTTTTATCTGTCTGTCTATGGGCGAACCTCCGTATACCGGCAGAAGCTTGACACCTGTATATTTAGAAATCCTAGACAGTTCGTCGTTTATCTGTATGGCAAGCTCCCTTGTGGGAGTCAATATAAGAGTGTATATACCGTTCCTGTCGGATCTCTCAAATCCATTTACTATGGGCGCTCCGAATGCGAGCGTCTTTCCTGTGCCCGTCTGGGCCTGGCCGATAACGTCATACCCTTGAAGAACGACGGGTATGGACTCAGCCTGTATCCTGGACGGTTCTTCAAAGCCCATATCATCTATAGCCCTTAAAACTTTTTCATTCAAACCTAAATCTTTAAATGCCATTAACTATAATGACCTCCATTTAATTAGAATTCTTTTTCTGCTCTTTTAAAGCATCTTCAAACAGTGTTCCCAAACTCGTACCAAACGAATTGTTGTCACTGTATCTGTCAATCAATTTCTTATTAATATAATGCTCATTTTTGCTCTGTTTAAAAATATTTCCCTGTCCTTGATTTTCGGGTTGTCTGTATCCGCATGATCTGTCGGGGCATACAAGCATACGGCCCTTCCTGCTGTTTATGAGCAGCATGTTCTTCCCGCACATGGGACATTTTGTCTTAGTCACGTTGTCCGGTTTATACGCCCCCGCATCCTGTTCTTTTATCATACCTACAAGTTTTATGGTGTCATTTCTTATGCCATCCATGAAATCCTGCCTGCTGTCCGCCCCCTTGGCGATGTCTGAAAGACGAAGCTCCCATTTTGCGGTAAGTTCCGGTTTACTCAGTTCCTCCGGTACCAGACCTATTAGCTGCATGCCCTTTGTCGTCGGCACCAATTCTTTGCCATAGCGCTCGACATAATTGTTGTACAACAGTTTTTCGATGATCTCCGCCCTGGTTGCCGGCGTACCCAGACCACCCTGCTTAATGGCCTCGCGCAATTCCTCGTCCTCGACAAATTTACCTGCTCCCTCCATAGCCGTAAGCAGTGTCGCTTCCGTATAGCGTGCCGGGGGTTTCGTCTTAGACTTTTTTACCCTGCAGCTCTTCACAGGTTTTTTATCTCCCTTGTGCTGAGAGCTCAGCATCTGCTCTGCGAGAGCATCTTCATCCGCATCCTCCTTTTCGGACAACTGTGATGTTACCGCTCTCCATCCCTGCGATTTCACGACCTTACCAGAAGAGTAAAAAGACTCGCTGTTTACCATGGTGGTGATGGTCGTCTGTTCATAGACATAGGGAGGATATAAAACAGATATGAAGCGACGTGCTATTAAATCATAGAGTTTCCTATCATCAGAATTCAATGCAGTCAAATTCAGCGGCTCGTCGGTAGGTATAATGGCATGATGATCGGTCACCTTGCTGTCGTCCACAAATCGTTTGGTGGTTTTGATGGGCTTTTGAAGCAAAGGCGCAACCATTTTTGCATATTCCCCCACAGCCATACTCTTAAGCCTGCCTGACAGAGTGGGCACGACATCGGCCGGAATATATCTGGAATCCGTCCTCGGATAGGTAACCAATTTATACCTTTCATAGAGTCCTTGAAGCACCGACAGTGTCTTTTGAGCTGAAAATCCATATCTCCTGTTGGCATCGCGCTGCAACTCGGTAAGGTCATAGGCAAGCGGCGCCGGCTCGCTCTTCTCCGAAGTATTTATATTGGTTATGACTCCAGACTGCCCTTCGATTTTGGCAGACACCGATTCAGCGGCGCCATAATCGAATATACGGCCCTGTCCGCTGCCGTTTCGCCAATCGCCGAAATAATCTCCGAAGTCGACCCTTATAGTCCAGTAATCCTTGGGCTTAAAATTCTTTATTTCGTTTTCCCTGTCGATCATAAGGGCAAGCGTAGGAGTCTGCACCCGGCCGGCAGTAAGCTGAGCATTATACTTGCAGGCCAGGCCGCGGGTCACGTTGAGCCCTATCAGCCAATCGGCCTCGGCCCGGCACTGGGCCGCATAGTATAGATTGTCATAGGAGTGACCGGGCTTCAAATTATCAAAGCCTTCCTTTATCGCCTTGTCCGTCTGTGAAGATATCCATAGCCGCTTGAACGGCTTCTTCCAGTCGGCCTTAACCATTATCCACCTGGCCACCAGTTCGCCCTCGCGACCGGCGTCGGTGGCAACTATAAGCTGTGAAATATCCCCTCGCCCCATAAGATTTCTAACGATCTTATACTGATGGGAGGTCTCCCGGATGACCTGCAGATTCATCTTGGGCGGCATCATAGGAAGATCCTCCAATCTCCACTCCTTGTACTTATTGTCATACTCTTCCGGCTCCGCCAAGGTAACAAGATGTCCCAATGCCCATGTGACAACATATTCGCTGCCTTCAAAATAACCCTTGCTCTTATTATTGCACCTCAAGACCCTGGCTATCTCCTTAGCCACGCTGGGCTTTTCAGCTAAAACCAAAGATTTCATCTATACACTCACTATCCCCATATCTCTATAATTTAACAATACATTTTAGTATAACACATACGGGGAAAATTGTCTAAACCATTTTCCTATTGCTATTTTACATTGACTTTCCGGAATATAAATTTACATCGTATAGTTGAAAAATAGTATTGACAGGAATCGCTTAGCTGTATATACTGTATATTAACAGTATGACCGATGAAAGGTGGCAGCAGATTGGACATTCTGATATCAAATTCAAGCACGCAGCCCATCTACGAGCAGATAGTGAATCAAATCAAGGACCAGATCATGAAAGGTTCACTCGGCGAATCGGAAGCTCTGCCTTCAATCCGCAGTTTGGCAAAAGATCTGCACATCAGCGTCATAACCACGAAGCGGGCCTATGACGAACTGGAAAAGCAGGGATTCATCGTGACTGTGGCCGGCAAGGGGTCCTTTATCGCCGCTCAGAACAAACAGCTGCTCCGGGAGAGCCGCATCAAAATAGTGGAGGGAAAACTGACTGAGGCGGTGATTGCCGCTAAATCAGTGGATTTGACCTTATCAGAGCTGGAAGAAATGCTCAAGATCTTTTACGAGGAGGTATAGGGTTTGGAAAATATTCTGGAGATCAAAAATTTAAGTAAATCCTTCAAAGACTTTACGTTAAAAAACATAAGTTTCAGCCTGCCCAAAGGTTTTATCACAGGCTTCATAGGCCCCAATGGTTCTGGAAAAACCACGACTATCAAGCTGATCATGAACCTGCTAAAAAAAGACAGCGGTGAAATCAAAGTTTTCGGATTGGACCATGTCAAGCATGAAAGTGAGGTCAAGAACCGGATCGGTTTCGTTTATGATGAAAGTCATTTTTATGAGGAGCTCACTGTAAAAGAGATGAAGCGTACCATCGCTCCCGTCTATGATAAGTGGGATGAGCAGCAGTTCCAGAGTTATATCGAAAAATTCGGCCTGCCGCAGAACAAAAGAATAAAGGACCTGTCCCGTGGAATGAAGATAAAATTCTCACTGGCCATCGCTCTTTCCCATAATGCGGATCTGCTTATAATGGATGAACCCACCTCCGGGCTGGATCCCCTCGTGCGCAGCGAGATCCTCGATATCCTGTATGCCCTGATCCAGGATGAAAACAAGGGTGTGTTTTTCTCCACCCATATCACATCCGACCTGGACCGTATAGCGGACTTTATAGTCATGATAAACGACGGAGAGATTTTGTTCTGCACGCCAAAGGATGAATTGTTGGAAAACCACGCCGTCTTGAAGGGAAGTTTGACCCTCTTAAACACGGCGGGAGATCTGAATCTGACCGGCATCAGGAAGAGTAGTTACGGGTTTGAAGCCTTAAGCATGGATAAGAATACGACGGCTGAATTTGCAAATGCAGGAGCGGTGATCGATAAGCCCACCCTGGAAGATATCATGCTATTTTATACGAGAAAGGAGCATCTCCATGTTTAACCTGATACTGAAAGATATTCTGATACAGAAAAAAACACTGGCCTATTTATGGTTTTATGTCATTATATTTTCCATCGCCTTTCAAGGAATGGACATGGATACTTTTACCGTCATTGCCGTTACAGTCACCTATCAGATGGTCAATACAGCCTGCGCATATGAAGACAAGGCGGGCTCCGACATAATGTGGAACAGCATGCCTATGAACCGGAAAAAAATCGTTCTGTCCAAATACCTATCCGTCTTCATCTATACCGTTATTGCCGCGTTGGCATACATGATATTCGCCATACTTATCAATCTGATCGGGATCCCCATAAAGGTGGCACCTATCACTATAACAGGCCTGGCCGCTGCATTTATAAGCACCATACTGATGAACGGCATCTACTTCCCGGTCTATTTTAAATTCGGCTATATGAGCGCCAGAGTTATGAGCACTATCCTCTTTTTTATACTTTTCGCCGGCATAATGTCTCTGGCTCAGATGGCAAATAGTAAACAAAGCGGCGCCCTGTTTAAAACATTTAATAACGCCAGCGATCTGCAAATAATATCCGCTATGATCGTAGCGGCATTAGTCTTTATGCTGATCTCCTATATCCTATCCGTAAAGTTCTACAACAACAGGGAGTTTTGATCTATATTTGCCTGCATGATACTGCTTAATTTTATCTTTGCTGTTCGGCTCATGGTCAAAGAATTCATACAATCTGCTATTGGCAAATCCAATAGCAGTACTTTTATAATATTGTTTTGGTTTCCTATCACTTAACAAACATAGTTATACCTGCACAATAAGAGATCTCTTTGTACATGATCTTGCCCTCCGGGAAATAATCTTTCATTTCATCGAAAACCATATAAATTTCATCATTATCCCATTGATTTCCGCTTTCTTTCCTGCATGTATCCAATTTCACTCTTGTCTCAAAAGAAACGTCTCCGATCAAGACCATTCCATCCCCGGTAAGACAGTTTAGTGATTGTTTAATCAATTCGACCTTTGCAATATCAGTAAGGTGATGAAAAGCATAACTGCTTATAATAAAGTCAAATTGGATATTAGACACTTCTTCCGGAAGTCCGTATGCAAAATCGTACCTCATTAAAACGGCATACGGCATTTTCTTCTTTGAAATATCGATCATCTTTTGAGAAAAATCAATTCCATAGATTTGATATCCGTCGTCATATAGTTTTTTTGTCAAAGTCCCCGTTCCAAAGCCAATATCCAACACTCTCGCATATTCCCTTTTATGTACGTTCCTATATATCTTATTCAAAACGTCTTTGTAACCTGCAAAAGGGTATTTATCCTCTTTATCGCACAGGTCGACGCTCTTATCATAGCCGTCGGCCCACAAATCAAAGCCTCCACTGCTTAACAATGCGCATCTCCTCTTTTTTAACCATCATCGAAACGATTTTATCTCCTTCAATCAAACATCAAGCGCCTCCACTTTAAACATAACCGGCCTGATACCGTCCGAGCAGCATAATATCTCCAGCCCGTTCTTATTGTACCACGGTTCATAAGAGGCCCCCGAGGATATGGCTGATACACTTGCGTATACATCGATCCATGCCCAAGGGCAAAATCCTGCCGGCATCTTAGCCTCGCCCTCAAAGATAAACTCATCGCCCACATTCAAAAGCGGACACGCCCCTGCCTCTCTGCCGTCCGTCAGATACTTCTCCGCCAGCTCGGCATAATACTCCTTTTTTATGACGGTGATCTTTACTTTCTTCATGCTCATCCCCCTTAAAAATAATAAGTATAGACTTCATGCCTTATCTATGGTAAGAAAACGTTCAATTTCATCCGCCCGCTGCGTCCTGCCCATCTTCCTATATGCTTCCGCTTCATAGGCCAGTGAAAAAGCGGGTATTTTAATATCTTCAATATACACATATTGAATTATCGGCAAGAGTGAGATCTTTTCTTCCCAAAGACCGTCCGTAAGTCTTTTTTGGATATCGCCCATTATCTCAACGTCAACGCCGCATATTTTAAGTCTGCCAAAGTGCGGTCTGATCTTTTCCGTTCCGCAAAAGCATACCGGCTGCACAACATATTCTTCTGATTGGGTCTCTAATTTATATGCGCTTTCTTCATCGGTCTGCACATCGATATCATGTGCGTCGAGAGTCATTCCCTGCAGTGCAAAGGACGTGCTTCCAGTCAAAACCCATATTATTGAGCAATCGCGATCCGCTGCCGATGCAATTATCTTTATAGCTTTGATTTGATCATTCGACAACATGGATATCATCCCCGTCTATCTCATCTTGTCTGTATTCTATCACAATCATGCGATCCGGTCCATGACTGCGGCAAGTAAAATCGTTAAGTCAGTATTATTCCCAATAATGTCATAGGGCGAAAATAAAAAGACAGGTCATCCTGTCTTTATACCACATTTATCTTTCCTTCGTATATCAGCCCCCGTACCGGGTCGATGGTAACCGTCATACCGTCGTTTAGTCTTTCCGTTGCTCCTGCAGCGCCCACTATGACGGGTATCTTAAGCTCCAGACTCACTATAGCTGCGTGAGATGTGAGGCCGCCCTCTTCCGTTATGATGGCCGACGCCTTTCTCATCAGCTTTATGAAGTCTTCATCGGTGTACCTCGTTACAAGTATATCGCCCTTTTCAAACTTCTGTTTGTCTTCTTCCAGATTCCGTATTATTGATACGGTACCTGTAATAGGCTTGCCGCCTATTCCCATACCTTTGACAATAGCGTTGCCTACTATGTGTACCTTTATAAGATTCGTCGTTCCCATCAGCCCCGCGGGTACCCCTGCGGTTATAACGACCACGTCTCCGCTTTTAATGAGATGTTTCTCCTGAGACACATCGACACATTTATCTATCATCTCATCGGTGGATTTCATTTTCGGAGCCAAAACAGGGTTTACACCCCACAGTAAGGTCAATTTTTTAAGCACCCTTTCATCTGGCGTGACCGCAATGATATCTGACGACGGCCTGTATCTGGAGACCATCCTGGCCGTATATCCCGACCTGGTAACTGTGATTATTGCGCTGGCATTGAGATCCTCCGCTATGGTACACGTCGCATGGCTGATAGCATTGGTGATATTTACCGTATTTCCTATATCCACCGTACGAAGAATATTCATATAATCAATAGCAGCTTCGGTCTTTTCGGCTATTTTTGCCATAGTGACAACCGACTGCACAGGAAATTTCCCCGCAGCAGTTTCACCGGAAAGCATTATCGCATCGGTCCCGTCCAATATGGCATTAGCCACATCGGCAACCTCCGCTCTGGTAGGCCGAGGATTTCTCATCATCGAATCCAGCATTTGAGTGGCTGTAATAACAGGTTTGCCCACTCGGTTACATTTTTTGATTATCTGCTTTTGTACAAGCGGCACTTCCTCGACCGGGATCTCCACCCCCAAATCTCCTCTGGCGACCATGATCCCGTCGGATACCTTTATGATATCGTCTATGTTTTCAACTGCTTCCTGGCTTTCTATTTTGGCGATTATCTGTATATCTTCTCCGTTATTTTCTTCCAATATCCGTCTTATCTCCAGCACATCGGACGGTTTTCTTATAAATGAGGCTGCTATAAAATCTATGCCCTGTGCTATGCCGAATTTTATATCATCCACGTCTGCATCGGTGACGGCAGGTATACTGAGCTTGGTGCCGATCACGTTTACGCCTTTATGATCACTTATGATTCCTGCATTTTTTACTTCACATACGATGTTTTTATCCTCTACCCCGATAACATCTAGGGCTACAAGTCCGTCGTCGATGAGTATACTGCAGCCTTTTTTTATATCGCGGGGAAGTCCCTCATAATTTATCGGACCAAAGTTATTGTCCCCCTCGATATTCTCTGTAGTCAGTGTAAATGTCTGACCCATTTTGAGTTCCGCCATGCCGGTCTTAAATTTTCCCAACCTTATTTCAGGCCCCTTTGTGTCAAGCATCAGGGCAACTTCGGCGCCCGTCTCACTGCTGATTTTCTTGATATTATCCATCCTGCCCTTATGTTCTTCATGGTCCCCATGAGAAAAATTGAATCTGGCAACGTTCATTCCATTGGCTATGATTTCTTTAAGTATTTCTATGTCTTCACTGGCCGGGCCCATGGTACAGACGATTTTTGTTTTCCTCATTTTACACACCTCTTATATAGAAAGGATTTTGCTGAGGTTATACTTATCCATGTCAAATTTCCTCTTCATTGAAAGTGCTTGATCGACGTCAAAGTCAACCAATTTATTTTCCTTCATGCCTATTATCCTGCGTGTCCTGCCTTGAAGCAGCAGTTCTACAGATTTTGCACCCATTTGGCTGGCAAGTATCCTGTCAAAGGCCGTAGGACTGCCGCCCCTCTGTATGTGCCCCAGGATGGTTGCTCTGAAGTCTGATTCAGGCAGTTTTTCCTTTATCTTATCCAAAAGATCGTAGGCAGAGCATACGCCTTCCGCAAGCACTATTATGCTGTGCAGTTTTCCTCTGGCCTGGCCTTCCCTTATTCTGTCCACCATCTCATCCATATTCAGTTCTATTTCCGGGACCAGTATCAGTTCCGCACCGCCGGCCAGGCCGGCATAGAGCGCTATATCTCCGCAGTGTCTTCCCATCACCTCGATAATACTGCCCCTCTCATGAGACGTCATGGTATCCCTGATCTTATTTATCGCATCAAGCGCAGTGTTTACCGCCGTTGAGAAACCTATGGAATAGTCCGTGCTGGCAATATCGTTGTCTATGGTGCCGGGTATGCCTATAGTGTTTATGCCCTGCTCCTCGCTGAGCAGCTGTGCTCCCTTAAACGAACCGTCGCCGCCTATGACCACAAGTCCTTCTATTCCATTATCCCGCAAGACTTTAGCCGCTACCGCCCTACCCTCGGGCTGTGTGAACTCCTGGCAGCGGGCTGTTCTGAGAATAGTCCCGCCCCTCTGTATTATATCGGCTACCGATGAGAGCGTCATCTCTCTGATTTCCCCATTCAGCAGTCCCGAATAGCCCCGCATTACCCCCACGACATCCAAACCATAATATATGCCCGTCCTAACTACCGACCTTATACATGCATTCATACCGGGTGCATCGCCGCCGCTTGTCAATACTGCTATTTTTTTCATTGTTCCCCTCCTGATCGTCATTTACTTTCTGAATATGTCAAATATGTAAAATGTAGAGGGCTTACTCTATGCCCCTGCTTATTAAAGTATCCTGAGCATCCACCGCTTCCGCTTCAGGTACCATCACTTCATAAAACTCCTCGTCCCTCGTGCTCTTAGTCAGAGGCTGCATCTTTACAAGGAATCCCTCCTGCATCAGTATATTCTTGATCTGTTCTGCCGTTTCCTTACTTGGTGCGACATATACAGTGGTCCACATAGTTTGCCTCCTTAGAGAATTGTACTACATTAATTTTAAGCTACAATTAATTGTTATGCAACTGGCTTAACACAATCTTTGCCCAGTAAATTCTCAAGTCTTTCATATAAATCACCTGAAGGAGCGACCCACAAACTTTTCTCGGCCTGCAGTTTTTTATTTTCCTTTTCAAAATATATGACCACCGGGGTGTTGCCCCTATGTTGTTTAAGTATGGTTTTGATCTCATTCAATATATTGCCGTTGAAGCCGCTGGGCACCCTGATATACAGCTTACCCGCGGCAGAGGACATCGGAAAGATCTCATCACACAGCACCTTTGGCTCTTCTTCTTCCTTTATGCTTATCCTTCCCCTTACAAAGACGGGCCGATCCTCGGCTAAAATGTTACGGTACTCGTCATAGACGGCCGGAAACACTATCGTCTCTATGGACCCATAGTAGTCCTCAATAGTCACAAAGGCCATTATGTTATTCTTTCTCGTAAATATGGTCCTGCACTCGGTTATTATTCCGCCGATCGTTACCGGTTGACCGTCCGTCAGGTTCATCTGTCTTTCGTCATCATTCTTAAAATCAAGACTGGTTGCGGTAACCGTTGAACTTATCTCCTTTTCATACTGATCCAGCGGATGCCCTGAGAGGTATATGCCCAGCATCTCCTTTTCAAAATTCAAAAGCACGTCGTATGGATATTCCTTTATATCAGGATAATCTTCGGGTGGAGCGGAACCTGAAAAGAGAGACATCTGGCCGGAAAAGTTATCCTTTTTCCGCTTGGAAAACCCGTCCATCATTTCTTCATATACGGACATGAGCTGAGACCTTTTTACATTAAAGCTATCAAAAGCTCCCGATTTTATTAGACTCTCTATTGTCTTTTTATTTACCGAATTCAGATCTACCCTGGATATGAAGTCCTTAAACCCCTTATAGAGTCCGTTCTTCCTGACGTCGACCACGTTTTTTACCGCATTTCTTCCCACATTCTTTATTGCAGCCAGGCCGAACCTTATATTGCCGCCCACCGCCGTAAACTCCTCCTCGCTCTCGTTTATATCCGGCGGCAATACCTTGATCCCTTTCTTCCTGCATGACTGTATATAGAACGCCACCTTGTCCATGTTGTCTACCACGCTATTCTGTATGGCGGCCATAAATTCCACGGGATAGTAGTATCTCAGATATGCCGTCTGGTATGCCACTATGGCATATGCGGCGGCATGCGACTTATTGTAGGCATAATTAGCAAAATCGATCATTTCGTCGAAGATATGATCGGCCACATCTTCCGGCACGCCCTTTCGTATCGCCCCCGGCACTTCTACGCTGCCATCCTCCCCGGTTATACCGTGGATAAAATTCTCCCTCTCTTTCTGCATAACATCCATCTTCTTTTTTGACATGGCACGCCTTACCATATCCGATCTGCTCAGAGAATAGCCGGCAAGATCCCTTACTATCTGCATCACCTGCTCCTGATACACCATGCAGCCATAGGTGACTTCCAGGATCGGCTTTAGCAGCGGATGTTCATACTCAATCTCATTGGGATGATTCTTATTGTATATATATCTCGGTATTTGGCCCATGGGGCCCGGCCGGTAAAGTGAGATACCCGCTATGATATCCTCAAGATCCGACGGCTTCAGATCCCTCATAAACTGTCTCATGCCTCGGCTCTCCAACTGGAACACCCCGTCGGTATCACCGGAGGATATCATATCATACACCCTGTGGTCGTCATAGTCCAGCTTGTCAAGGTCTATATCGATCCCGCGGTACTTCTTCACGCTTGCTATGGTATCCCTGATGACCGTCAGTGTCCTGAGGCCGAGAAAATCCATCTTTAAAAGCCCCAATTCCTCCAGATTACCCATAGGATATTGTGTTATTATGGCGTCCTCATTCTTCTGAAGCGGAACGATATCGGTAAGCGGAAAGCGGGATATGACTACCCCGGCGGCGTGAGTAGAGGTATGTCTCGGCAGACCTTCCAGCCTTTTTGCCATATCTATCAGAGTCTTTACGTTATCATCGGAATCATATCTTTCCTTTAGGTCGGGATTTAATTCCAAGGCCCTGTCTATGGTCATATTCAGCTCAAAGGGTATCATCTTGGCTATGGAGTCCACCTCGCCGTAGCTCATGTCCAGGGCACGTCCTACGTCCCTGATCGCCGCCCTGGCCGCCATTGTACCGAATGTAACTATCTGGGCCACTCTGTCTTTTCCATATTTTTTCACCACATACTCTATAACCTCGCCCCTCCGCTCATAGCAGAAGTCGCAGTCGATATCGGGCATGCTCACCCTGTCTGGATTCAGGAAGCGTTCAAACAGCAGGTTATACCGTATGGGATCTATTCTGGTTATGCCGAGCGTATAGGCCACCAGACTGCCCGCCGCAGAACCGCGGCCGGGGCCCGTCACTATATTGTTCTCTCTGGCAAACCGGATAAAATCCCAAACAATGAGAAAATAGTCCACATAACCCATCTTTTTTATGACGGAGAGTTCATAGTCAAGCCGGTCCGTAAGATCGCTTCCGATGTTATCATATCTTTTGGCCAGGCCGTCATTGCACAGCTTTTTAAGGAATGAAAAATTGTCGTAGCCTTCCGGCACCGGGAACTCCGGCAAATACACCCGGTCAAACTCAAAATTGACGTTGCACCTATCCGCAATCAGCACCGTATTTTCAATGGCTTCGGGAGCATAGCTGAACAGCTCCGACATCTCCTCCGAGGACTTCAGATAAAATTCTGAGGACTCGAAGCGCATTCTGTCCTGATCTCCTACCTTTTTATTTGTTTGTATACATAAAAGAATATCCTGGGCCTGTGCATCCTCTTTAAATATATAATGGATATCGTTGGTGGCCACCAGAGGTATACCGGTGTCTTTCGAAAGATTCATAAGACCCTTTATTACTTCCTTTTCCACGGCCAGACCATGATCCTGAAGCTCCAGAAAAAAATTGCCCTGCCCAAATATCTCATTGTACATCAGCGCAATCTTTTTGGCGCCCTCATAGTCACCGTAGGTCAGCCGCGAGGGTATCTCTCCCCCCACGCACGCCGATAGAACTATAAGCCCCTCATGGTATTGTTTAAGGAGCTCATGATCGACCCTTGGTTTATAGTAGAAACCGTCCAGCGAAGCCTTGGAAATCAACTTTACCAGATTTTTATAACCCGTGTTATTTTCCGCCAGCAGTATCAGGTGATATTGCTCCCTGTCCAGAGTGGGGTCGCAGTCTTTTATAGTCCGTTGAGCTACATAGGTCTCGCAGCCTATGATCGGCTTTATAGAATACTTTTCACATTCCCTGTAAAAATCTATAACCCCATACATATACCCATGATCGGTAATAGCTATACTGTCGAAGCCCATTTCTTTAGCCGTCTTTATAAGCTCAGGAATACGGCATGCCCCGTCCAAAAGGCTGTATTCCGTATGAAGATGTAAATGTGTAAATCCCGGCATTATAATCACCTGCTTTTAAACATTCTGACTGATAGAATACCCCTTGCCAACTTATCTTCTCCCGACAAAACGGTTATCTCCACCTTGCTGAAGTTTCTGCTCATATCTATGACCTCAGCCAATATGACGATTCGTGAATCTATCTGTATGGGACGTGTATAAAAAATATTGAAATTCTCGACCTCGGCTTCATAGCGCTTATTGCCGATCACGGCAGCCAAACCCGCCGCGGCCATAAGCAAAGAAAGCGACGGAAAACTGGCCATACCGCCATGACTTAACATGAGTGCAGGTACGGTACCCGTAAATGTCGCTTTATTTTGTTCAAATACGGCTTCGAAGTTCTTCAAAAGCAGATCCTCTATGGTTTCCTCCACCTGAGGTTGGTTATACATATACTGCAGGGCCTTTATAACGTCCTCTCTGGATATGATGCCGACCAGTTTTTTTCCGTCAACTACCGGCATGAGCTCTATGCCCTGCCAAACCATCGTATGAGCAGCATAGGCAACCGTCATATCCACGGCGGCCGAGATGGGATTCCTCATCATTATATTGCCTATAAGCTCATCGTGACCTGAATCTGCAACATCTCTCGTGGTAATAATGCCTACAAGATCTCCCTTGTCGTTTATAACGGGGAATCGCGTATGTCCCGTTTTCAGGACCATATCCTTCCAAATGTCCATGTTGTCTCCGGGCTTCAAGCACAGAGGTGACTTTATCATCACGTCTTTTACAAAGAGTATCTCCTTTTTCCGCATTTTAAAATATATTGCCCTATTGATCAAAGTAGCGGCAGTAAACGTATCATAGTCGGTCAGTATCACCGGGAGTTTCATTTCATCAGCCATAACCTCTATATCCTGGGAACACTTAAATCCACCCGTAACAAGCAGCCCGCAGCCCCTGGACAGTCCGACCAACTGAGCATCCTCCCTATTTCCTATAATTAGAATATCTCCCGGCGTAATATACTTTTCTATTATGTCGGGAGTCATGGCACCGATAAATAACTTATTTACCCTTTTATAAAGGCCCTTTTTGCCGGCTATACATGTACCGCCCACAATATTTACTAATTCTGAGTACGTAAATTTCTCGATATCACTATCGGCATTGTTTTCTACCCTTATCGTACCGACCCTTGGTATGGTATTTACATACCCCTGAGCTTCCGCTTCCTTAATGGCACGATAAGCCGTACCCTCGCTGACGCCAAGCTCCATGGATATCCCTCTTACCGAAATCTTTGCTCCCGGTATAAGCTCTTTAATATAATTGATTATCTTGTTATGTTTAGTCATTATACCACCTGTTCCATGTCCTCTTTTATGAACATAGTCGGATGCTTCATCAGATCTACCATTTCTCCCATATTCATTCGATTGCCCTTACGGTCATAGATGATCCTGACGATCGGCCGCGTCGGCATCTCTCTGTTTTCAGAGATGACCAAACCCAGCGATCCATCCGAGAGCTTGACTTTTGACCCTATTGGGTATACGGCAATGCTCTCCAAAAATTTAGATAGAAGCTGCTCATCAAACTGACGGCTCTCCATCGATATCAAGTAATCCACAGCTCTACTGGGGTTTTCCTTCATCTTGTATGGCCTTTTGGATGTTATGGCATCAAAGACATCGGCAATACTCACAATCCTTGCATACTCGTGTATATCTTCCCCCCTCTTTCCAAGCGGATAACCTGTTCCGTCATACCTCTCATGATGAGCTAAAGCCACATAAGACGATAATTCCGGTATGTTTTTATTCTCCCTTAATACCTCATAGCCTCTGCTAGTATGTGTCTTAACCAATTCATATTCTTCCGGTGTAAGCGGGCTGAGCTTATTTATTATATCATTGGGTATAAAATTTTTGCCGATATCATGAAGCAGAGCCCCAGTGCCCAGTTCCAACAGTCTTTGTCTGTCATATCCCAGTGACAGCCCCAAAACCAACGACAGAACACATACATTGACAGAATGGGTAAATGTGTACTCATTGGTGCTGCGTATATCTGCCAGGTTTACAACCACATCTTTATTTTCCAGAATGTATTCCATGATATTGCCGATCAGCTTCATAGATATATAGGCGTCCTCAGTCCTGCTGAGTTTGATTTTATCCATTTCCTCAGCCATATTTTTTCTGACATTGATCAGCGTTTCTTCCTTGATGGCATCCTCTATAAATATGTCTTTGGAGACCCCGTCCTTGATATAGATATCATCTACACCCAGTTCCTGAAGTTTTTCTATATATTTATCAGTTAATCTGATGCCGGCAGACAAAAGTATGTTGCCGTTGGAAGAATATAAATTGCGGCCTACTACATCACCTTTTTTAGCATGCTCTAAAAGTATTTTTCGCATTCGCATCCCCCTGTCTAAGCTTATACATCCCTGCTCCTTAAGGCCTCTGCAATTTCGTCCAGTTTTCTGAGTCTATGATTTATCCCCGATTTTCCTATTTTGGGGATCATCATCTCCCCCAGCTCTTTCAAACTGGCATTTTCGTGTTCCAGTCTCAGCCTTGCAACCTCTCGCAGTCCCTCAGGAAGATGCTCCAAACCCATTTTTTCTTTAATGTAGTTTATGTTCTCTCTCTGTCTTACCGCAGCATTTACCGTCTTGTCCAAGTTTGCCGTTTCACAATTTACCAACCTGTTTATATTATTTCGTATTTCTTTGAAAGCTCTGATATTTTCCAATGAAAGCAGCGATTGAAAGGCACCCATTAATTTAAGTGCATCGGATATCTTGTCTCCTTCTTTTAAGTATACAACATAATGATTTTTTCTTTCAATTGTTTTTGCGCCCAACCCATAATGATTTAAAAGATGTTTTAAAGATGTGGCGTAACTAAGATTATCGGTAACAAACTCCATATGGTAGTTCTTTTCGGGATCGGTAAGCGAACCGCATCCTAAAAAAGCTCCTCTTATATAGGCCCTTTTGCAGCAGTTTCTTCGGATTATATCTTTATCGATACTGTAACTTATATCGGTATTACCGGTCTCGCCTATTTTGATGATACCAAGGTCTGAAAGAATGTCCTTCTTGTCTGTGCCCAGATTCAGCGTATAGTTATTGTTTTTATTTAAATGATGATTTTTAGTGACAATAATTTTAGCTTTTATCCCATACTGCTCTTTAAAAAAAATGAATAGAAGACGCGCTATGGCAGCGTTTTCAGTATTTATATTGAATCCTATGTTCATGTTTCCCAATAAAACTATACTTCCCGAACAGTGAAGCAGGGCGGAGAGCTCCGCCTTTATACAGCAAGTCTTTTCCGGTACTATCCTCACCAGTTCTTCTTTTACATTCATGGAAAACGACACGGATATCACCCTTCTTATGTATAATGCCGATTGGCCGAAAATAGGTTCTATACATATCTATTATATAACAAAAGAAGCAAAAATAAAAAACCGCTTTTTAAAAGCGGTTAGGCCCTATTTAGGCTGCTTTCCTTATTGTATATGCTGTTTGTCCATTTGCCGCACTTATCGCCCCATCTGGCCAAGACACAGCCATTCTGTACGAACTCTACTACCTCGCACATATTGGCACATCCGTTGCAGTCAAAGCCATTATTCACAAAACTCATATCCGATATCTCAAATCCCTTGAACCTTGTAACATCTTGTCTTTTTACGGCTTCTTCGGCTAACAGCGCCGCGCCGATCGCACCCATGATCCCATAATATTCGGGCACAACGACATCCATACCGAGTGCCCTTTCAAATGCCGCCTTTATGCCCTTATTGGCAGCGACTCCGCCCTGAAACAATATGGGCTCCGCTATATCTTTACCCTTTCCTATATTGTTGAGATAGTTCCTGACCAGCGCTTCGCACAGGCCGTTGATTATCTCTTCCGTAGAATAACCCAGCTGCTGTTTATGTATCATATCAGACTCTGCAAATACCGTGCATCTGCCTGCTATTCTGACAGAGGTATTGGCTTTTAGCGCCATATCGCCGAATTTTTCAATGGGTATGCCAAGCCTGTATGCCTGCTGATCCAAAAAGGAACCCGTTCCCGCGGCACACACGGTATTCATCGCAAAATCGGTCACGATGCCGTTCCGCAAGATTATAATCTTAGAATCCTGACCGCCGATTTCCAATATAGTATGTACATCCGGCAGAATACGGCTGGATGCCACTGCATGAGCGGTGATCTCATTCTTTACTATGTCGGCTCCTACGATGAGACCTGCAAGCTGCCTACCGCTTCCCGTAGTCCCTACGCCGCAAACTTTGACATTGCCGTCTAGTCTGTCTCCGATCTGCCGTATACCATCCTGTACAGCTTTGATAGGCTGCCCCTGAGTCCTCAAATATACGCTGTCCAGTACATTTCCATCTTCATCTATCAGAGCTATATCTGTACTCACTGAGCCAACATCCACTCCAAGATATGTTTTCATATTTATGCCTCCATAATAACGAACAAGAAGTTTTAACAGTATGTATTTACAAAATTCATATTTCTTCTCCTCATAAGGAGATCAACAAATGCCTCTATACGTGTGCGATACCCAGCCTGGCCTGTATTCTCATCAAAGCTTAAAGACATTACCGGTATATCCAGGTCTTTGCTCATCTTACTCAATATAGCCTTTGATACAACCTCAGGAGTACAGGTGAACGGGAATATTTGGATAACACCGTCGTAGCCGTCATCTGCACAAAGCCGTGTGTTGCCTATGGTATAAATGGCATGTCCCCCTATTACCTGGTTTAAATAAGGCGAGGCCGTTCTCTTTATTTTACTGAGCCTCCAGGGCATTATACAGGAAAACACAACATCAGTTATGTACTCCGTTTTTTTAACCTCTACACCCTGCTCATTGAGTTCCTTAAATATATCCTGACTGGCAAAAGGTTCTACAAGCAGATATATCTCCCCGACCACGGCAATACGTAGCGTAGTATCTGCAGGCTTCGTAAGAGACTTCATCTCCTTGATGGCCTCCAGGCTCAGCCTTTTAATTTCCCTTACATCAGAGGTCCGGTCGATATAATTTACGTATTCATTATATTTCTGTGTCACTATACCCCTGCGGGATTCATGGGCACGCAGAACAAGAAGAGCCTTTTCCATCTTATCGAGGTATATCATCTTTTGCCATGCAATCTTCCCTGCATTTATTACATCTTTTAGCGTCATATCTGGAAAAAGCGAAACCACATTTTTGATAAATCCCTTCAGATCGCCATGAGGAGGTTCAACTATTATAATCTTTGGATTGTAACCCATATCCCTTACTATCTCGCGCTGCACCTGGCCGTAGTATCCAAATCTGCACGGTCCGAATCCTCCAAGCATAATAATCGTATCCGCCCCTTTTTCCATGGCTTCAACAAAATTGCCAAGGGTGATCTTCAGCGGCAGACATGCAAACTCCGGACAGTTACGCACCCCTATTGAAAGAGTTTTTTCAGTAATAGGTGGGGGAACAACCACTTCTTTTCCCATGCCTTCAAAGAAGGCCTTAAGTATTATATCAAGATTTCCCATATGTGGATATGTCAATTTCATTATACAACCTCCTTCCATTGTATCAGATCCATAAATGCCTCAAGACGAGTAATCAAACCTGCTTCACCTGTCTCCTCATCAATTGTAAGGGTCAAAAACGGCATCGTGTCTTTTCTTTTGTACTCCCTCTCAACCATATCCTTTATTATAGAATCGGGTCCACAGCCAAAGGCACTGACCAAAATCACTCCGTCAACCAGATCGTTATCCAGCATATACCTGCCTGCTCCCAGCATCTCCCTCCCATAGGTCCAGAACATATCCTTGGGATAACAGGAAGCGCCGTAATCTATGGCGCTTTTGCTAAGCATATCGGATGTGATCACCGTTCCCCCGAAATCATTTATTTTTTTTATTATATTCATGCTTATATATTCATCCATTATGTTATAGACATGCCCAAGGAGTCCTATCTTTAATGATCCCTCGGTTGATTTTTTAATTGGCTTTGTTCCTTCAGTCATTCTCAATGCATCCTTAGGAATAAAACCGTCTTTTAAATATTTGGTATAAATTTTCAAGGCGCTTTCCCCCGCTTGTTCCGCGCTTTTTATTTTTCGCATGTCATTAGTAAAAATCCTGCCTACACGTTTAATCTCACTGCGTGTTTTCCGTCCATATCCTCTGTATAAATCAATATCCATGTCGATGATTGGCGGTATATCCGTCATTGAAGCCCTCACAAGATCTGGAAGTCCAAGAAATTTGGGACATAGAAATCTATCTTGCTCCAGGCTTACAACTCTGGGAACAAATATATAATCCACATTTTTCTTTTTTAAATTCAAAATATGTCCAAAAAATACCTTCACAGGAAGGCACGCTTCATCAACCGTGTTCATAACACCGTCGTCCATAATCTTTTTATTAGTTTTTTGAGATAGTATGACCTGACCGCCCAATTCATTAAAAAAAGCTTCCCATGCCGGATAAAAATTGTAATAGAGCAGTGCTCGTGGAATGCCTATTTTTATACCCATATAATCGCCTCAATAACATATAATTTTATAAATATTTCGAACTCCATAGTCAATTATAACATACTTCGGCACTTTTAATAACTTATACCCTTAGTTAGATCCTTTTAGATTCTTTACTTCATTGGTATAAATTATTCAGATTTTATAAAAATCAGCGGTAAAAGCCGCCGATTTTTTTGATCAATTTCTTTCCTATTTTATTTCCTCATGTTTCTTCATCATGAGCATACTCTTTAAATAATAAAATTTGAACAGCCTTGCATGGTCGCTCTTGGGAAGATTATTCAAAGTCAGCTCCATTATCTTGTAAGACAGCTTGCTCTCATCATGTCTTATATATCCGTCTTTAAGCTTAATAAAATCTTCAAAGATGACTTTAGCCCCATCGTTGATCTTTTTTTCTGACCTTACGGGGCCGGCACCGTCTTCATTATAATGTGTTTTTATATGTTCGGGGAGATTTCCTGTGTTTGCAATGATATAATCGATTTTCTTTATCTTGCCCAGCCTTTTTATCGCATCATAATGATCGTATAGGTCATAGCCTTCCGTTTCACCGGGCTGAGTCATTATATTGGCAATGTATATCTTGATGGCCTCAGCTTTATTTACCGCCTCGCTTATACCCGAAACGCAAAAATTAGGTAGTATGCTTGTATAAAGACTTCCCGGTCCTATAACGATCACATCGGCTTCCCGTATAGCCTCAAGCGTCTCTTCATAAGCCGGAGGTCTCTTCGGATCTAAATAAATATTCTTGATGCATGCATGGCGCTCATGGGCGGCAATAGGTATCTCGGACTCGCCTTCTACCACGGTTCCGTCGGAAAGATCCGCCACAAGACGTACATCATTCAAAGTTACCGGCAAGACTTTTCCCGCCACGGACAGTACCTCGCTCATTTTCTCCACGCCCTTTTCAAAGCTGCCCGTAATATCACTCATCGCCGCGAGAAAAAGATTGCCGAAACTCTGTCCCTTCAAAGACCCGTCTTTAAACCTGTAGTTTAAAAGCTTGTTCATTTCCGGTTCGGTATTAGCCATGGCAAGAATGCAATTTCTTATATCGCCGGGGGGCAGGATACCCATCTCCTCCCTTATCATCCCCGAGCTTCCTCCATCGTCGGCAACAGTAACAATAGCCACAATATTTGACGTATACTCTTTAAGTCCCCGGATGAGCGTGGACAATCCCGAGCCCCCGCCTATGACCACTACTTTGGGACCCTTTTGGAGAAGATGATATCTCAGCGCTCCGTCATGTTGGACAATAGATCTGAGGCCTTCATAATACCTCATATCGGAATACATTGCAGCAAACACTATCGCAATCAAAATGCTGCCGTAAAAAATAAGGCCGCCATCAAAAAAATATGAACAAATAATCAATATAATACCCGCAATAAATCCAAGGAGGTAAAGTATGCGCTTCGTATTTATCCCTCCTCGATGTCTCTGTGCATGATATATGCATTATAATCTTTTTTCTTCAAGCGATCATAAAGGAGGTTCGCGATCGTAATGGAACGGTGCCGGCCTCCCGTACAGCCGATGGCGATCACAAGCTGGCTCTTACCCTCCCTGATATAAAATGGAATGAGAAATTCTATCAGATCGTCAAGCTTATCCAAAAATTCCGTTGCCTCCTTGTTCTGCATGACGTAATGTCTCACCGGTTCGTCATTACCCGTGAAAGGCTTGAGCTCGTCGACATAGAATGGATTGGGAAGGAACCTCACGTCAAAAACAAGATCCGCATCCAATGGAATACCATATTTATATCCAAAGGATATAACGTTTATGATGAGGCCCGAAAACTTTTTGTTTTCAACATAGATATTATACAGCTGTTCCTTCAACTGAGCGGATGAAAGCATTGTGGTATCTATGACGATATTTGCATTCTTTTTTATTCCTTCCAACAATTCCCTTTCTCTTTTTATTCCGTCCAGAATATTTCCTTCATCGTTTAAAGGGTGTTTCCTCCTCGTTTCCTTGAATCTTCTTATAAGTACGGCGTCCGAAGCTTCAAGGAATATTATTTCGTATGAATAGCTCGACCTTTGAAGATATTGTATACCATTGAAAAAGTCATTAAAAAATTCCCTTCCCCGTATATCTAATACCAATACGACATTAGATATCTTTTTGGAATCATAACACAAGTCTGCCAGCTTTGGTATAAGCGCCGGCGGAAGATTATCTATACAAAAATAGCCTATGTCCTCCATCGCATTCATGGCCTGGGATTTCCCCGCTCCCGACAATCCCGTAATAATTACAAATTTCATATCAGTCCACCCGCATCTCTTCTCCGATTATTTTTATTTCGGGATACATATCCACCCCGAACTTTTCCCGTATCGTAGTCTGTATCAGCTCTATCAGTTTGACGACATCCGCCGCGCTGGCATTGCCGCGGTTTATTATAAAGCCCGTATGCTTTTCGGATACCTGCGCATCCCCTACCCTTGTTCCCTTTAGACCTGCATCCTCAATGAGCCTGCCTGCATAATAACCCTGCGGTCTTTTAAATACGCTGCCTGCAGACGGATATTCCAAAGGCTGTTTTTCCCTTCTCCTTAAATTAAATTCATCCATTGCAGACCTTATCGCATCACTTTCCCCATTTTTTAAAGCAAAGCATGCCTCTAAAACTATCAAGCCCTCTTTTTGAACGATGCTGGTCCTGTATCCGAAATCCATGTCGCTCCTATTGATCTTCCTAAGATTTAGATCCTTCATGTCCACGACCTCGCACCATTCGCAGACATCCTTTGTTTCGCCGCCGTACGCTCCGGCATTCATGTATATGGCTCCGCCCACCGTGCCCGGTATGCCGCAGGCAAACTCCATCCCCGTAAGCGAGCTCGACAGTGCGGCACCGCACACATCTTTTAGCGCAGCGCCGGCCCCCACCGTTATCTTATACTCATTGACTTCAATGCCGTCAAGTGCGGCAGTGTCTATGACCGCGCCGGCAATGCCTCCGTCTCTTACCAAAAGATCCGTACCTTTTCCCACGATTATATATGGGCAGCTGTGGATCGTCAGTATATTTAATACATCGATAAACTCCTCTTTATTTTGGGGGACAACGTATATATCTGCAGGCCCCCCCACCTTAAATGAAGTATGCTTCGACATTGGTTCATCCGTCATTATATGTTGCCTGTCAACACAAAAAAGCAAATCGTTATATATCATATCTGCTATAGCCGCTATAGCCATCGTTTTATCTCCTTTTGGCATTTTTATATCTTATGCTTAAAATAAGGTTTTGAAGCACAGAGTTTACTATATTTAAGTTTTTCATATATGTATAATTAAAAAACTTTATTATCATTGGTAAAAAAGTAAAGGGTATATATACCCTTTACTCATTAATACATACTTTTATCTTTTTGTCAATACAGCCTTCACTGTCATATTCAAATACATATGCCCCCCATTTTTCAACGCGGAATTCACAACTGCAATCCCTGCAAAAATACTTTTTCTTTCCTATCTTACCTATATTTGTACTTTTGCATATCGGACAACGCATTCAAATCACCTCGCTATTTAAGGCTTAAACCGCCTCAATCTTAAAGCGTTGGTTACCACAGTTACCGAGCTGAATGCCATGGCCGCCCCCGAGATGGCTGGGTTTAACATCCCCGCTGCCGCAAGAGGTATACTTGCCATGTTATATCCAAAGGCCCAGAACAGGTTTTGCTTTATATTCCTCATGGTTGCCCTGCTTAATTTTATAGCCGTAACTATGCCTCTTAAGTCACCGCTCATAAGAGTTATGTCTGCTGTCTCCATTGCAACATCGGTGCCTGTGCCTATTGCTATCCCCACATCAGCTGCTGCCAGAGCCGGAGCGTCGTTTATACCGTCGCCAACCATTGCGACGATCCTCCCGGCATCTTTTAGTTTTGTTACCTCCTCAGCTTTACTATCAGGCAATACTTCGGAAAGTATGTGGTCTATGCCGACCTGCTTTGCTATAGCTTCCGCTGTACGCCTGTTATCACCTGTCAGCATCCAGATATCAATTCCCAGATTTTTAATAGCCTCTATCGCTTCCTGCGAACCCTCTTTAACTGTATCCGCAACAGCAACTATACCTTTTACTGCATCCTTGTCAGCAAGTATCATCGCTGTCTTTCCTTCGTTCTCTAAATTCTCTAATAGAGACGACGCTTTCTCCGATAATTCCATATTTTTGCTATATATCAACCTCTTGTTTCCTAAATATATCTCATTTCCTTCCACTTCTGCAACCACACCCTGTCCCGGTATTGCATCAAATTTATCCGGATCGCCTATCTGCAACTGTTTTTCTGCAATTTTATTTATAATTGCTTCACCTAGCGGGTGTTCACTATTTTTTTCTGCCATCGCCGCAATTTTTAATATTTCGTCGACATCTGTGCCGTCCAAACTTATAACATCCGTAACCTCTGGTTTTCCCTTAGTTATTGTTCCTGTCTTATCGAAAATTATTGTGTTGATTTGTTGGGTCCTCTCCAAATGTTCCCCGCCCTTGATCAGCACCCCGTTTTCCGCCCCTTTGCCCGTACCGACCATTATAGACGTCGGAGTGGCCAAGCCGAGTGCACACGGGCAGGCTATTACCAATACCGATACGGCGGCTACCAGTCCATCGGCAAATCTGCCTAAAACAAACGTCCATACCAATAATGTTGCCGCAGCTATCAGTATCACGGCAGGTACAAATATCCCGGATATACGATCGGCCAGTCTCTGTATGGGAGCTTTAGAACCCTGTGCGTCCTCGACCATTTTTATGATCTGGGCCAGCGCAGTATCTTTTCCGACCTTAGTCGCCCTGAAATTGAATGACCCGGTCTTATTGATCGTCGAGCCTATGACCTCGTCTCCCTCTTTTTTCTCGGTCGGAATGCTTTCACCGGTAAGCATGGACTCATCTATTGAGGAATATCCCTTAATTATGATGCCGTCCACAGGTATCTTTTCACCGGGCCTCACCACCACGGTATCTCCCGTTTCCACATCCTCCACCGGTATATCCGTCTCCGTCCCGTTTCTTATGACCCGGGCTGTCTTTGCCCGCAGTCCCATAAGCTTTTTTATTGCCTCGGACGTTTTGCCCTTAGCTGACGACTCAAAATATTTCCCAAGGAGTACAAGAGTTATTATTACTGCGGCCGCTTCAAAATAAAGCTGATGATAATTGCCGAGTATCATATTGGCCAGGCTATAGAAGTAGGCTACCGAAGTACCCATGGCAATAAGCACGTCCATATTCGTACTCCCGCCCCTTATGGCATGATAAGCATTTTTGTAATATCTCGAGCCTATACCGAACTGAATTGGGGTGTCTATTATAAGTTGGAAGAATGGGTTTGATAAAAATGTCATAACGCCAAACCCCATTTCCAAAATCATATTCAATACAAGCGGTATGGTAAGTACGGCGGATATCACAAAAGAGGTCCAGAGGCTCTTCGCCTGCTTTTCTCTCTCCTGACTCTCTATATCCACTCCCTCTTCTTTTTCTCTGGCATCGTACCCTGCCTTTCTTACTGCCTTTATCATATCTTGAACATCAATCTCACCGCCATAGTAATCAACGGCGGCCGTCTCGGCAGCAAAGTTGACCGTAGCTTTGACGACCCCATGCAGCTTGTTTAATGTCCTTTCGATCGTATTGGCACACGATGCGCAGGACATCCCTATGAGCATAAGCTGTGTTCTGTCAAATACCACATCGTATCCCAAAGCCCTAACTTTTTTTACCATATCGTCCGGTTTGACCTGATCGGGATCATAAACGACATTGCCTCTCTCTATACTAAAATTGACATTTGCCTCCTTTACCCCGGGGAGTTTTGACAGGCCCCTTTCTATAGTATTGGCACATGCAGCGCATGACATTCCCTTAAGTTTTAACGTAATATTTCTTTCATTGCTCTTTATATCTCTATTTATTGTGTTCATTTTTATTACCTCCTTCCCGCTATATACCCTATGGGGGTATTCCTATATTCATTTTATCTCACTTATTTTTCCATGTCAATACAAATCTGAATGCATCTAATTTAAAGTAAAACGCCGGTAAAACCGGCGTCGGCATTAATCTAAATTTTTATTTATCATCAATTATACGACCACTCTATAACCGGCATCGTCCACGGCAGCCTTTATATCATCCAATGTAACCTTTGCCGTATCGAGTGTTATATCGGCCTTACCCTCCTCAAGATCCACCCTTACCTGCGAAACTCCCTCAAGAGACTTTATGGCATTTTCCACATTCATTCTGCAGTGATCACATGACATTCCCTCTACTTTAACAGTTATCCTTTCCATTTAATCGCCTCCAAATGTTTAAATACCCTAGGGGGGTACCCTATCTATTTATATTCTACCCCGACCGTATATTAAAGTCAATATATCATGAAAAAAATTTGTCCTTTAGTTTAAACTCCTCATTTGTCTGTTTTATCCTTTGACATTGTGGAAATATATTCGTTATATTCCCGCTTTGTTTCTTCGGCCGCTTCATCAGGGTCCTCCGCATCAAGCACGACCTGACGCAGATGAGTCATAATGATCTCGTCGAGCATTTCAAAATGTTCGCTTCTCGGCAGATATTGAGTTTCGTCAATAATGCCGTTTATCTTCTCCATCAGCTTATCGCCGCTGTACAATCCGTTCTGGGATCGATATACAGGTATTAAATTAAAATCTTTCAACTTTACCTGTTTTTCCTCGGAAGTGATCTGCTTCAAGAACTTCATGATCATCTGCATTTTTTTGGGATCGTTCTGTTTAAACACCGAATACGCTATTACCCTTTTTGTTGCCGCAGCATCCGAAGGGTATGAAATAGCGTCAAATTCCGTGTCCGATTTGTCTTTCAATTTAATTATGTCCGATATATTGCCGGGCATAAAAACAGTTTTCCCATCCTTTATAAATTTATCCCACGCGCTGGATCTATATATTGTACCGTAATTTGAAGTCAAAAGCCCTCTTTTGCCTAAATTAGAAAAAAACAAATATCCTTCTTTTATCCTGTCAAAATCTGGATTGCCATCCTCATTATAGATCCCTCCGTCTTTGAACAGGAGTGGAAGCAGCGTATAATCATCCACATCTATATATCCGCCCAAGGCATATATCTTATCATTTTTCTTTGACTTATTATTTTCTTCCAAATTGGCCAGCAGGTTATTAAAGTCAGCTACATTGAGCCCCTTTTCTTCATTTAATCCAAAACCGTCCAAAAGATCCTTGTTTGCAAAAAGTACGTCTGATGTGACCGCCCAAGGTAATCCATAAATATTATCATCTTTGCATACCTGATCCAATACGCCGGGTATATAAGTCTCTTTATTATCGATACACGCATTAAGCGGTTGAAGGATGCCTTTCGATATATACCAATAGTTGCCTCCTACAGGCGCTATATCCGGATAAGCTTTGGTCATTGCAGCCGACTCAAGCCGAGCATATCCATCCTTGGCATTTAAGGGGACAAGGTCTATCACCACACCCGGATTCTTTTTCTGAAATCGCGAAATTTCCTCTCTGATCCATGCAAAGCCTGAGGGGTCTTTTGCCGTAGGATGAGGAAAATCCATCAAAGTAATTATCCCCTGGAATTCCCTTTCCGACTCCGGTACAACATCCACTCTTTTTCTGTAATATTTATATTGAGATGGCCAATAAATAAGAAATGAGATCAGCAATAGAGAAAAAAACAGGATAAAAGGACGTTTCCACATAATCATCATCCCTCTATCCTATTTATATTTTAACCGTAAAGCATTATTCTAAGAAAATTATAAGCTTTATTTACGACTGTTCACATTACTCTTTCCGCAATCAATCCTATTTGGCCAACTGATTCTTCAGATAGTCTATTTTCTTCACCGGAGACGGGTCCGTGCCGTAAAGTAATGCGAGATAAACGCTGGAATAGTCTCCTATGTAAATCAAAGAAAAGAGCCTGGAGAGTCTGTTTCCGCCTGCGGCCTGGACTTCGTTTATTTTATAAACCGCATCTTCCGTTATTTCCTTGGTTATCTCCATGCGCTTTTTAATTCTCGGGTTATCCTCATTGTCTTCAAGATATACAAAGACAAATTTCTTCAGGAGGTCCTGCGGAAATTCAAAGCCGACGACCTCATTGTGATTGAGTTCGGAAAATACGTTATAGTAAGCCAGAGCTTTGCCATTTTCACTCATCTGGCCCTTCCACCTCTGTGCGACTATCTCCGTGGTTCCCGTACTGCCATATATTATAGGCAGTCTTCCACAAAAATCGTCAGCCAGCTGTTTTGCAGTATTATCCTCAAACTTCACATCCGGTTTTAATTGTTCCCTAATATCCCTCAACGTATCTTCGGCATCCCTTATATCGTCCGATGGATCATCGGTAATTCCCGCCTTATAAAGGGACATGATGATCGTTACAAAAGATAAACCTATAGCCGCCCTCGGCTGATAACCGGCAGGTATGGTGAGCACCGGATATCCGTCAGAGTCAGCCAGTTCCTTTAATTTGCCTCCCGTAGTTATAGCAATTATCTGAGCGCCCTTTTCTTTGGCTTCATAGTATGTCGACAGGGTTTCCTCCGTATTGCCTGAGTAACTGCTGGTAATGAACAGAGTGCCGCCATCTACAAAAGCCGGAACATCATATGATCTTATTACCGTTATCGGAACAGGCGCAGTGCCTGTGAGATATACTCTCACCAGGTCTCCTCCTATGGCAGAGCCGCCCATACCCGAAATAACCACATTTTTTACATTCGATACTGCAAAATTAAATTTCTCGGAGATAGAGAGCGCTTCCTCCATCTGTTCAGGAAGGTGATAAACGGCGTCCAGCATGTCCTCTTTATCAAGTTTGCTGAGCCTGTCCAAATCATCCAGTTTATTCATGCAAATCATCCTTTCTGCTGCTTAGTTAATTTTTCCAAAAGTCGATCGTCAAATTCCTTGGCCGCATTGTAACCCATGTCCTTCTGCCGTTGATTCATAGCGGCGACCTCCACTATGATTGCCAAATTGCGGCCGGGTTTAACGGGGATGGTCAGCTTGGGTTTTTTTACTCCGAGCATCTCCATATACTCGTCATCCATACCTACCCTCTCATAAAATTTGTCCTCATTCCATTGTTCAAGTTGTATGACCAGGTCTATGGTTTTTGACTGCCGGATGGCTCCCACACCGTACAATGTCCTTATGTCCAGTATGCCTATCCCCCTGATCTCGATATAATATCGAATGAGATCGGGAGAAGTGCCAGTGAGGGTATGTTCGTCAGTCAGCTTAATTTCAACGGCATCATCGGCAACTAGTCTGTGACCCCTCTTGATAAGCTCCAAAGAGGTCTCGCTTTTACCTATACCGCTCTGCCCCAGCAGGAGTATACCTGCGCCGTACACATCCACCAGATCACCGTGAATAGTTATGGCCGGAGCAAGCATATCGTTTAAATAATTATACAGGCTGTATATGAGATGCGTGGTCGACTCCTTGGACCTAAAGAGCGGCCTTCTATACTTTACTGCTGCATCTTTGATTTCCTGCGGAACATCTAGGTTTCTGGAGACTATGGCACAGGGGAAGGCAAATTTGAAAAGTTCGTCGGCTCTTTTTTTTCTTGTGTCGAGGTCCAGCCTCAGAAAATAAGTGACCTCAGCTTTGCCTATGACCTGCACTCTCTCATAGCCAAAATAGTCATAAAAACCTGCCAGCTCAATGCCCGGCCGATTCACATCGGCAGACTCAATGGAAATGCTCTCATCATAGTTGTCATTTATTACTTCCAGTTTTAAATCCTCCGCAAGTTTAGTTACAGAAATCCTGTCCATCTTTATCCTCCTCGGACATATTCATAACATATGGTCGTAAAATGCTCCGCACACTATTTTGAGCCTGCGAAATAATTATACACCTGCTCTGCTGCTTTTGCATTCATTGAAGGTACCTTTTTTAGCTCTTCCACATTTGCCTTGCTCACGGCTTCAGCCGAGCCAAAATACTTTAAAAGTTCGTTTCGCCTCGTCTTACCTATTCCAGAGATATCATCAAGCACAGACTTGACTTCCTGCTTTTGTCTCAGATACCTATGATAGTTTATGGCAAATCTATGGGCTTCATTCTGAATGGCCGTTATCAGTCTGAATGCATTACTATTCATAGGTATATTGATCTCTTTGTTATTATAAATGAGCCCTCTGGTCCTGTGCCTGTCATCCTTGACCATGCCGCATACGGGTATATCAAAGCCCACCTCATTTAAAACCTGTCGGCATACGTTGATCTGTCCTCTGCCGCCGTCCACCATGATAAGATCGGGAAAAGTCGTGAACTTGCCTTCTTCGGGGTCGATCCCTTCGCTCTTTAACTTCTCCGCCTCTTCTATACTGTGGACAAACCTGCGTTCAATGACCTCCATCATACTGGAATAATCGTTTGGCCCTGTGACAGTCTTTATCTTGAATCTTCTATAGTCGCTGTTCTTGGACTGACCGTTTTCAAATACTATCATTGACGCCACCGAATTGGTCCCTTGAATATTGGAAATATCATAAGCTTCGATCCGATATGGTTTGTCGCTCAATTCCAGATAGTCCATCAGTTCTCCGAGGGCTTCCTTTGAGGACTGCATATCGTTTCTCAACCTCTCTCTGTAATTCTCCAGCATATCCTTGGCATTCTTTTCGACCATATTTACAAAATCCTTCTTTTCTCCTCTTTTGGGAACAGTCATCCTTACATTAGTGCCTCTTTTTGCGGACAGCCAATCCCCTATCAATTTCAGTTCGTCTATTTCTTCCTGTATCACCACCTCTGCAGGTACATGCGAGATGTTGGAATAAAACTGTTCGACGAATTGAGTCAAGGTCTCTTTGATATTTTCCCCGTCTATGCCGCTGAAAAAAAAGTGTTCCCGGTCTACCAACTTGCCCTCCCTTACAAAGAACACCTGTATGCACAGGTCTTTATCCGAGAAGTGATAGCTTATGATATCCATATCCTTCTCCCGAGTCTTAAAGACCTTCTGTCCACAGCTGATCTTCTTAATGGATTCGATTTGATCACGTAGCTCCATGGCCTTCTCAAACTCCAAGCTTTTTACATGATTCTCCATCTTTTCCTGAAGTATGGCTATCAGCCGATCTTGATGTCCCTCCAGAAACTCGCATATTTCACGGCACATCGCAACATAGTCATCCTTGCTTATTCTGCCGGTGCAGGGGGCCTTGCATTCGCCTATATAATAATAGAGGCATTCCCTTATCTTTCCCATCCGGTCCTCTATATTTATATTGCAAGTCCTGACGGGATACATACGTTTTAAAATGTTCACAGTCTCTTTGGTCGCATAGGCGCTGGCATACGGCCCAAAATACTTTGCTCCGTCATGACTCACCTTGCGTGTTACAAAGACTCTCGGATAATCCTCGTTCATTGTGATCTTTATATATGGGTAACTCTTATCGTCTTTAAGCGATATATTGTATTTGGGCCGGTATTTTTTTATAAGGTTGCACTCCAGGATAAGCGCTTCCATTTCATTGTCAGTGATTATATATTCCAGATCATATATATGGTTCACCATAGATTTTACTTTGGGAAGCTGGCTTTTTGTGTTGTGAAAATACTGTCTTACCCTGTTTTTTAGTATCTTTGCCTTACCAATATATATTATATTCCCCTGTTCATCCTTCATTATATAGACCCCCGGCTGTGCCGGGAGGACCTTGAGTCTTTCAGCTATCCGAGGAGTCAGTTCCATTTATCATCACCTGTATATAAGTATACACCATACTCAATATGATACTTCAATTAATTGAAAATGTCTTGATGTCATGGTCATACTATTTCAAATATTCGCTGATGATGTGCCTTGCTATCGGTGCGGCTACCTTTCCGCCGCTGCCGCCGTTTTCCACTATCACCGCAACCACTATCTGCGGGTCGTCGGCGGGAGCAAATCCTATGAACCATGCATGGGATTGCTTGCCGGCCACTTCCGCCGTCCCCGTCTTGCCGGCCACCGTTATGCCGGAAATACGGGCGGCAGTTCCGGTACCCTTTTTAACTACGTTCACCATCATATCTTTTATCTGTTGTGCGGTCGTTTCGGATATGGGCAATAAATATGTCTCATCCTGTCTATTATAATTTACCTTGCCCTCCGAGTCCGCAATGCCCTTTACTATATATGGATGCATGATGTGTCCGTCATTTGCCACCGCCGACGCGACCATGGCCATCTGCAGGGGACTTGCCAGCACGTCGGCCTGGCCTATCGATGACAGCGCCAGCTCTCTCTTGCTTGACGGGCCCGGATAGACGCTGGTCTTTATTGGCAGGTCAAAGTCAAGATTTTTATTAAAACCGAACTTTCCCGCATATTCTTCCATATCTTTTGCGCCCAGCCTCAGCCCCAGATTGATAAACGTAGAGTTACATGATACCTCAACTGCCCTGTTGATATCAATATTGCCATGAGCGGTACCGTTATAATCTTTTATTTTCAAACCGTCTACATCGGTGGAGCCTGTGCAGTGAAATGTCAAATCATACAGATCGTCTATATTCTCCAACGATGCGGATAACGGTATTATTTTAAATACCGATCCCGGAGGATACAGACCCTGTACCGCCCTGTTGAATAATGGGCTGTTTTTCCCTGATTTAAGCTCCTCCCAATCCTTATCTATGTCATCGGGGTCGAATCCCGGTGACGAAACCAAAGCCAATATTTCCCCGGTCTTTGGGTTCAAGGCCACGGCGGCGCCTTTTTCCCCGCCAAACGCATCATATGCCGTTTCCTGAAGGTCACTGTCTATCGTAAGTATTACGTCATATCCCCTGCCCTTTATACCTAGTATATCCTGCTTAAAGAGGGTAAGAGGGTCCTTCGTCTTCATTCCCAGCAGTTCTTTATTATATGCCGCTTCAATGCCGGCTCTCCCATATTGCTTATTGTTATAGCCGATCAAGGGTCCTATGGACGCCCCACCGTGATATACCCTGCTTTTTTTATTACCCTCGGTAACCGTTTCAGCTATGGCCTTGCCGTTTCTGTCGACTATATTTCCTCTGGTCACCTTATTTTCTTCTTCCCATAACCTCCTGTTATAGTCCGATGTCAAAAGGGTGTCCTTTGTAAAAATTTCAAAATACAGAAGGTATCCGATCAATAATGAGAACAGCAGCACCGTGGATATCAAGACGTTCCTTATGTTTCTTTTCATCATTGCACCTCTCCTATACTGAGGGAATTCATTATGCCCAGAAGGCAGAAACTGGTAAGTATGGAGCTCCCGCCGTAACTTACAAACGGCAGGGTAACACCTGTGAGAGGTATGAACTTAGTGACCCCTCCGATGATGATAAAAGTCTGAAAAGCAAGCATGGACGATATGCCCGTAAGTAAAAGCTGTTTTGAAGCGTTATTCGATGCCATGGCGCTTAGAAATGCTCTCACAAAAATCAGAAGATATATAATGATGACCGCCAGGCCTACCAAGAGCCCGAATTCCTCCACCATTATTGAAAATATGAGGTCAGTAGCTACCGCAGGGATGTATTCCGGGTGACCCAGTCCCAGACCCGATCCGAAAAGCCCCCCCGCGCCTATGGCAAACAGGGACTGTACGATCTGATAGCTCTTGCCGGGAACATCCAGCCATGGATTGAGCCACGCGTCAAATCTCACCCGCACATGGGCAAAAATGAGGTAGCTGGCTACGGCGCCGACCGCAAGCATGGCCAGGCCGATCGCCGGATATGCGGGTTTGCCTGTGGCCGTGTAGACAAACACTATGCCCGTGAGAAAGAAAATGATTGCCGTGCCCAGATCTTTTTGTATAAAAAGCAGTAAAACGACCATGAGTACGAATCCAGTATATATAAGCACATCCCTCGGCTGCTTGTGATCCTTTAAAAATGATGCCGATGCCAAGCAAAATAATATCTTTACAAACTCAGAGGGCTGAAACTGAATGCCCTTGATCATGAGCCAGTTGGTCGAACCGCCGTGCTCCTTGCCGAATATTATTGTGACGGCCAGCAGTACCAATGAAAGAAGGGCGATTATTTTATAACCGTTCATCATGTGCCCATAATACTTGAACAAAAATGTTATCACGATGAATACGGCGATTCCACCCGCGATCCATATAAATTGCCGGTAAGCCAACTCCTCATCGACCCGGTATATCATCACAAGACCTATACCGCAGAGGAAATTGCTCAACAGAAAAAGCATTGCATCGCCATTTAAAGCAAAGATACGCATCGTGATAAAACCTATAGTTATAATAGCCATATATCCCAGCCCCATGTATATCGGCTTGGGGTCGAATGGAGTACTTCTTAAGGCAAGCAGCAAAAAACATATAATAAGAAACAGGTACAAAGTAAAAAGCATAACCCTGTAATACCTGGAAGCTTTCGTCATATAATCAGCTCCTATATGTCAGTTTTATCGGGCCGAATGCAATTATGTCCCCGTCGCTTAACTTCTTCCTCTTTTTGATGATCCTGCCGTTTACCCTCGTCCCGTTCGAACTCTTTAAGTCTTCTATATAAAAACCTCGCCAATTTTTAGTAATACCCGCATGTTTTAAGGAAACAAACTGATTGTTCAACACTATATCACAATCGCCTTCCCTACCGATGACCGTATCTCCCTTCAGTTCATACCTGGTTTTTCCGTCATCGTCGGCGATCAAGCAGGCCGACGCCTTCTCTCCATACCATCCTGTCAGCCTTATTATCTGTATCGTATCAAACAGGAAAGAGTAGACCAAGGATGCCAGTACCCATTTAAATAGACCTGCCAAAAATTCATACATAGGCTATACAACCCCCAAAACATCCTTTAGGTATCCCTTTAAATACTGTCCGGTATAAGAAGTTTCAATCGCGCTGACCTCCTCCGGCGTACCGGTGGCTATTACTTCTCCTCCTCTGTCCCCGCCCTCCGGTCCGAGGTCTATAATATAATCGGCCGTCTTGATCACGTCCATATTATGTTCTATAACTATCACGGTGTTGCCCCCTTCCACCAGTCTGTCCAGTACATTGAGAAGCATCTGCACATCGGCCGTGTGAAGGCCTGTCGTAGGTTCATCCAATATATACAGCGTCTTCCCCGTGGGTCTGCGGGATAATTCCGTAGCTAACTTTACCCTTTGGGCCTCGCCACCGGATAATTGGGTAGACGGCTGGCCAAGCTTGATATACCCCAGCCCGACGTCATAAAGTGTTTGGAGCTTCGCTTTTATCCTGGGTATATTTTCAAAAAACTTCAATGCCTCCTCTACTGTCATATCCAAAATATCCGCTATATTTTTGCCCTTATATTTCACCTCAAGAGTCTCTCTGTTGTACCTCTTGCCCTTGCATACCTCGCACGGTACATACACGTCCGATAGAAAATGCATTTCTATGCGGATTATTCCATCTCCTCCGCAGGCTTCACAGCGTCCGCCCTTTACATTGAAGCTGAAACGCCCCGGCTTATATCCTCTCATTTTGGCATCGGGCGTCTGTGAAAAAATCTCTCTTATAAAATCAAAGACCCCGGTATAGGTTGCCGGATTAGACCTTGGCGTACGCCCTATGGGCGATTGGTCGATGTTTATCACCTTATCGAGAAATTCGGTTCCCTCTATGCTGTCATGAGCACCGGCTTCCTCCCTTGCTCCGTTGAGCTCCTTGGCCAGGGCCTTATAAAGTATTTCATTTACTAGGCTGCTCTTTCCCGAACCCGAAACGCCGGTCACGCAATTGAATACGCCCATTGGAAAAGACACGTCTATATTTTTAAGGTTGTTTTCCTCCGCTCCCCTTATAGTCAGCCAATGTTCGTTGGGTTTTCTCCTTTCTTCGGGAACAGGTATGCTCTTCTTTCCGCTCAGATACTGTCCTGTTATCGATCTTTCACATTTCTTTATATCGTCAATGGTACCGCACGCAACTATCTCGCCGCCATGACTGCCCGGGCCCGGTCCTACATCCACTATATAGTCCGCCGCATACATCGTTTCCTCGTCGTGTTCCACAACTATGAGGGTATTTCCAAGATCCCTCAGGTTGAGCAGCGTCTTTAGAAGCCGGCCGTTATCCCTTTGATGAAGCCCTATGCTTGGCTCATCAAGTATATAGAGAACGCCGACAAGTCCTGAACCTATCTGGCTCGCCAGCCTTATCCTCTGCGATTCTCCTCCGGATAATGTCGCAGCAGCCCTGGAAAGGGTAAGGTAGTCGAGTCCGACGTCTATCAAGAATCCCAGTCTCGCCTTTATTTCTTTGAATATCTGAGATGCAATGATGTTTTCTCGGTCAGTCAAAACCAGTGAGTTAAGGAACTTAACAAGATCCCTTATCGACAGTTCCGTCATATCTGAGATATTCATTCCACCTACCGTTACCGCCAAGCTTTCGGGTTTTAATCTCTTTCCGTGACATGCCGGGCAGGGAGTCGTCCTTAAATAATTAAATATCTCTTCTCTTACAAACCCCGACTTTGTATTCTTAAATCTTGTTTCCAACTCATTGAGTATACCTTCGTATTGCTCGTCGTCTCCATAGAGAAATTTGTTATATTCCTCCTCAGTCATATCTGCAACGGGTATATAGACATCCACACCCATTTTCCTCATGTTGGTGATCATATTGTGATAAGCCATAGTATCCTTGGCATACAGCCATGAACCTATGGCCCCCGAGGTTATGGCCTTGGTCCTATCCGGTATCAGGAGATTAGGGTCAACCTTAAGATCCGTACCCAATCCGCTGCATACGGGGCAGGCTCCAAAGGGGCTGTTAAAGGAAAACACCCTTGGGCTCAATTCCTCAATGCTTATGCCGCAGTCGGGGCAGGCATAGTTCTCGCTGAAAAGCCACTCTTCTCCGCCGGTTACTTCTATCATGGCCAGGCCCTCGGAATGCTTAAGGGCCGTTTCAAGAGAGTCCGTTAGTCTACCCTCTATGCCCGGCCTTACGATAAGTCTGTCGACAATTACCTCTATGGAATGTTTTTTGTTTTTCTGCAGCTTTACATCCTGATTCACCTCAAAAACCGATCCATCGACACGCATGCGTATAAACCCGCTCTTTTTGATGAGCTCAAATATCTTGGCAAACTCGCCTTTTCTGCCTCTTACCAAAGGCGACAGCACCTGTATCTTTGTACCCTGCGGCAGCGACATCACCCTATCCACCATCTGATCCACGGTCTGCTGACTTATTTCACGACCACAATTCGGGCAGTGGGGTATCCCTATTCGAGCATACAATAGACGGATGTAGTCGTATATTTCCGTGACGGTGCCTACGGTAGAACGCGGGTTCTTGCTGGTGGTTTTCTGATCTATGGATATGGCGGGAGAAAGGCCTTCTATATAGTCCACGTCCGGCTTGTTGGCCTGGCCTAAAAACTGTCTGGCATAGGCCGATAATGACTCCACATATCTCCTCTGTCCCTCCGCATAAATAGTGTCGAATGCCAAGGACGACTTACCGGAACCGCTGAGTCCGGTAATAACGACAAACTTATCTCTCGGTATGGATACGTCTATATTTTTCAGATTATGTTCCCTGGCTCCTTTTACATAGATTTCATCTTTTGACATACAATTTATCACCTCAGATTTAAGTCACAGGCGGACTATCGTTATATTGTAAAAATACCATCTTTATTTTTTTGAAAGGAGCTTTTTTAGATCCATCATCTTATCCCGCAGCTCTATAGCCTTTTCAAATTGCAACTCCTTTGCGGCGGCCATCATCTGATCTTCAAGAAAATTGATGGTTACCATCAACTCTTCTTTATTCACAGGCTTTCTGCCATAAGACTTTGCCTTGCCCGTATTATAATCGCCTTTGGACTCGCTCACCTTTGTCATGGCAAGTATGTCCCTTACCCCCTTATGAACGGAGGTAGGCGTAATATTATTCTCTATGTTATAACGTACCTGTATCTCTCTTCTCCTACTAGTCTCGTCGATTGCCCTTTTCATAGAATCCGTTATTACATCCGCATACATTATGACCCGGCCCTCAACGTTTCGTGCTGCCCTACCAGACGTCTGGATCAGGGATACTTCCGATCTTAAAAAGCCCTCCTTATCGGCATCCAATATAGCCACCAGCTCTACTTCGGGAAGATCCAGGCCTTCTCTTAAGAGATTTATGCCGACCAACACGTCAAATTTGCCCAGCCTTAAGTCCCGTATTATCTCCATTCTCTCCAAGGCATCTATATCCGAATGCATATACCTCACCCTTATGCCTATGTTCTTTAAATAATCGGTAAGATCCTCGGCCATACGTTTTGTTAATGTGGTCACAAGGACCCTGTGTCCCTTCTTCGACGTCTTCCTTATTTCCGCCACCAGATCGTCTATCTGTCCCGTTACCGGCCGGACGTCTATCGACGGATCGACGAGCCCCGTGGGTCTTATTATCTGTTCGACGACCTGCTGCGAATGCTCTAGTTCAAAGGGTCCCGGAGTAGCGGATACAAACACCACCTGATTTATCTTTTTCACAAACTCGTCAAACTTTAGCGGTCTGTTATCATATGCCGACGGCATTCTGAAACCATGCTCCACCAAAGAATCTTTTCTCGACCTGTCGCCGTTATACATAGCCCTCAGCTGAGGGATGGTCTCATGGGACTCGTCGATAAAGAGCAAAAAATCATCGGGAAAATAATCTATGAGGGTATATGGCGCGCTGCCCGGCGACCTACCCGACAGATGCCGGGAATAGTTTTCTATTCCCTTGCAGTAGCCCATTTCCTGAAGCATTTCCAGATCAAACATAGTCCGCTGTTTTAATCTTTCCGCCTCCAATATTTTTCCATCATCCTTAAGTTTTTCATACCAACTCTCAAACTCCTCCTGTATACTGTTTATGGCATTCCTCAATTTTTCCTGAGTTGTGGCATAATGCGATGCGGGAAGTATGGAAACATGGCGCAGGTCTCCCAGAATCTCTCCCGTCAAAACATCTATCTCAGTGAGCCTGTCTATCTCGTCGCCAAAGAATTCGATTCTTATAGCCTTATTTGTAGATGAAGCGGGAAACACCTCGATGGTATCTCCTTTGACTCTGAACTTGCCTCTTGAAAAGTCAATGTCATTCCTGTCATAATGTATGTTCACGAGATGTTTCAATACCTCATCCCTGTCCTTATTCATACCCGGCCTCAGTGAAAGCACCAAATCCCTGTAATCGGAAGGATCACCCAAGCCATATATACATGATACGCTGGCTACTATTATGACATCACGTCTTTCAAACAATGCCGCCGTAGCCGAGTGCCGCATCTTATCTATCTCGTCATTTATAGAAGCATCTTTTTCTATATATAGATCAGACTCGGGGACATACGCCTCAGGCTGATAGTAATCATAATAGCTGACAAAGTACTCTACGGCATTCTCAGGAAAAAATTCCTTAAACTCACTGCATAGCTGCGCCGCAAGAGTTTTATTGTGTGCCAGCACAAGTGTCGGCTTCTGAACTCTTTGAATAATGTTGGCCATGGTAAATGTTTTGCCTGACCCTGTCACTCCCAGCATTGTCTGGTATTTCATACCATCGTCTATTCCCCGCGAGAGTCCGTCTATTGCCTGTGGCTGATCTCCCCTCACCGTATAATCACTAACTAATTTGAATTCTCCCATACTTTCACCGCCATTTAAAATAACCTATTATTTTATTATACCATATTAGGCAACTATATATAAAATCAATCAAAAAGAGGCCCCCTCTCGTCAATGGCGGCCCCATTTCTTCCTGATTTTTTCACTTACCTTTTCTAATACGGACGGCGCTTCGGAAACTATAAATGACGGCGGATTCTCCTTAGGTACAAAAAGGATTCCCAGTTGCCTTACACCATTTTTGTAGTCGCTGTATTCCAACGATTTAGCGGTTCCGTTCGGATCGACTGCATCAACATATATGTGCGGCTCCGTTTCGCAGAGGACGTTCTTGATGTCCGTTTCACTGTCTATCCGCATACCGTTAATGCCGACTATAACATCCCCCGGACCAAGGCCCATCTTATCTGCCGCCTGCCCCCTCATTACCTCCAATATTCTCATGCCTCTCTCGGGCGCCACGTACAAGGGTTCGCCTTTGTCCTCCACATATCTTCCATATAAGATCAAGGCCTCATGACCTATCGGCGCAAAGAGAGCGGCAATATACTTCATTATCGTACTGTTCGCCGCAAAGACGGATAAAGTTATCAGTATTATGCTGAATCCCAAAAGCCTGATTGCAGAATCCCTGCTCCTTTTTTCCGGTGTTCCGGTAAGAACTATATCGCCATACCCCAGGGCAGCGATACCGTTCATGATAACGAACACCGTGCTCTGCGTGACCCCCGGGAGCCGAATGAGCGGCCACCAATCAGGCGTTTCGATCGTTCCGCCGTTTAGAAATGGTCCCGAATAAAGCACAAGCATCAATATAGGTATCGGCCAAAATCTTTGCAGATTGAAACCTCCCACGATACTGCCGTCCTTTCGCTCCACAAAGATGGGCAATCTATCCCTGTGCCCGTCGAGCCATATGAGGAGACTTTCCATCAGGTGAAGCACTCCCACCAATGCCATCAGGCCGGCAACATTTATTTTGGGATATCCGAAAATCAAGCTTATCAGAGAAATGAGGCCCCCGGCATATGAAAAACAGATATACCGGGGATTTATAAGCATCAGGAGTATGGCCAGCGGCCAGACATACTCCAATCCCGATTGATCCATGGTCACTCCAAGAAACACCATTATAAAGCTGCCTATAAGTCCCCCCAAGAGCCCGAAGAAAACGGAGTCCATCACCCTCTCCTTTATAGGGTACTGGACAGTTCCCAGAATGTCTTTCTCCATACTGACGGTCCTGCGGTATTGAAAGTACACTAAGAGAACGACCACCCAAAATAATGGCTGAATCAAGGTAAGCGAGTAGGTTTTTATTATGAGCCAAGCCATCTTCAGAAGTTTTGATAACATAACTATCACCTGCTTATTTTCTGTTTCAATACCTCTACCGCCTTGATCAACTGGGTATCCTTATCTTTCGGAATATTTGACTCCTGCTGCAGCTCTTCCGGAAGCTGCACGACCACGTCGGGTGTTATCCCCTTGCCCTGTATGTCGGTGCCCTTCGGCGTATAGTATTTTGCAATTGTATATTTGAGACCTGAACCGTCATCAAATTTATATGTGGTTTGAACCAGACCCTTTCCAAAAGTCTTGGTTCCAATCAGCGTACCTGCGCCATTGTCCCTTATGGCGCCGGATAGTATCTCAGAAGCACTTGCACTCCCGCCGTTCACTAAAACGACCAGCGGAAGGCCAAGCGATTTAGCGTCGGAGTAGCTATAGTCCTTCTTACCATCTCTGTATTCAGTATATACAACGGTCCCCTTGGGAAGAATTTCATCCGCAATGTTCACACATACATTCAGCAGACCGCCGGGATTATCTCTTAGGTCAATTATCAATCCCTTGATATTTTGTGACTTAAGTTTATTCACGGCATTTTTAAAGTCCTCGTCCGAGTGCTCGTCGAACATGGTCAGTCTTATATATCCAATATCATCGTTGAGCTTTTCATAACTCACGGTCTCCAATTTTATAATGGCTCTTTTTATATTAAAATCCAGAGGCTGTTTTGCCCCTTCCCTCGTAATGGTGACCTTCACAGTCGTCCCGGCCTTGCCCTTCATCATAGCTACGGCGGCATCCAGGTCCTTTCCGGATACCTTCTTATTATCCACTTCGGTTATGATATCCAGCGCTCTTATGCCTGCCGTCTCGGCAGGGGAACCTTTTATAGGAGAGACCACGACAATATTTCCCTTATCATCGGCAGATACCACCAAACCGACTCCGGCATAGTTGCCGGTAGTCTCAGTCATAAAATCGCTGTATTCTTTCTCTGTCATATACACGGTGTACGGGTCGTTCAGGGAAGCTGCCATGCCCTTAAAGGCCCCATCGTACAATTTGTTTGTATCCACATCGGAAACATATCCCTTACTCAATATGGTCTTTATATCATTCAATTTTTTGAATGCCTGTAAATTATCATAATCGCGTCCCGAAAGCACAACCGAACCGCCGGGCAATGGCAGCGGCACAAAGCTGATCAATGCGACGGCAGCGACAAATCCTACCAAAACAAGAGCAATATCCTTTATGAAATTTTTGTTTCGCACACAATATCACCTCTAAAAAATGTATGTAAGTACATTTACACTTACCATAAGATTATACAATATTATCAATAAAAAAAATAGGTACTGTATGTACCTATTTCCAGACCGGTGACAAAGCGGCAGTCCGGCCTGTCAATAATCCAAATATTTACTTTATGCACCTATTTCAGATACGGCATGGGATCGACCGGCGTACCGTTCTTCCTGACCTCAAAATGTACATGCGACCCGGTGGCAAGCCCGGTGCTCCCGGCTTTTGCTATCTGTTCCCCTTTTGTTACCTTATCCCCCACTTTTACCAGCAACTTAGAGTTATGGCCATACAGAGTCGAAAGCCCGCTGCCGTGATCGATAATTACCGCATTGCCATAGCCTCCATAAGAACCTGCAAATATCACCTCGCCGTCGGCAGCTGCTAAAACCCTGCTTCCGGTAGCTGTAGCCAAATCCACCCCCGTATGTAATTTTTTTGTCTTTAGTATCGGATGCGTCCTCCAGCCGTACGGATCAGAAATTCTGGTATAGTCCGGCGCCGGCCAGCCAAGCGCGCCGCCGCCATATGTCAGTTTGGACTTTGCCTGTAGCTTTTTTATCATATTACCTATCTCGGCAGATTCCTTCTCAGCCATATCCAGCTCATTTTCCAGTTGACCCTTTTGTGCATCCAGTCTGCTTACAAGCAAATTCCTGTCCGTTTCCTGATTTTTTAAATCCCTCTTCCTCGAATCTATCTGACTCTTGGTCGACAACAGCTGAGCCCTTTGATCAAGAAGATCTTGTTTTACCTTTTCTATAACGTCCCTCTTGTCCTTCATTTCTTCAAGTAAATTGTTATCATACTTAATGACCCTCTGTATCATATCCAGGCGGGAAATAAAGTCGCTGAAATTAGTGGAATCGAGCAATACCTCCACGTAACCTGTCGGTCCGTTTATATACATCGCCCTTAGCCTTTCTTTATAAAGGCCGTCCTCTTTATCAAGAGAATCCTGTGCTTGTTCCAAATCGCTTTGTGTCTTTTCACAATTTTGCTGGATCTGGTTCAGTTGTACCTGCAGAGTTTCCAGTTTAGAATTGGTATCGGTTATTTTTTGGTCAAGTTCTTCCAATTCTTTAAGACACTGGTCCTTTTGTTTAACTACGGTATTGATTTGTACCTTTGTACTTTTGATTTTTTTATCAACGGTCTGCTTTTGTTTTGTATAATCATTCAGCGTATCGGCGCTGGCAGTACCGAGAAACAATGTAATTGCGACTGCGGTAACTGTAAACGCCGAAAATAGTCTTTTGAATTTCATCTGTTGCAACCTCCCCATGGATTAAGCTTTAAGAAATTTTCGTATAGAAAGCGTACTCCCCATTATCCCAATTATAAGGCCAATTGAAAAAAGTATCGGAAAGGCACTGTTTATAATTGTAGCAGAAGGCAGAAGTCCGAATACGAACATACTTGTCGCCATATATCTTACCGCATAGCCATAACCCACTTTCAACACCGCCAGAGCTACTGCAGTGCCTATGATACCCAAAACGGCTCCTTCTATTATAAACGGCCATCGTATAAACCAATCGGTCGCACCCACATACCTCATTATGGTGATTTCTCTCCGCCTTGCATAAACGGCTGTCCGGATAGTGTTATAAATGATCACTATAGATATTACAACAAGCACCGCAATGAGTATCAGGCTTACAATACGTATTATGTAGGTAACATTCAGTATCTTGTCCACGATATCCTTGCCATACTCAACTTGATCAATCCCATCCATAGTTTTAAGCGCTTTTGCCACATTATCCATATACTCAGGCGATGTTGTACTTATGGTAAATGAAGCGGGCATCGGGTTATCGTCCTCAAGACCTGTCAAAAGATCGCCTCTGTCGCCTAGTTGACTTTTAAAATTCTTTAAAGCCGCTTCTTTAGATTCATACTTTACTTCTTTGATTCCCTGCAAGGTTTTGATCCTTCCATCCAATACGTCTATCTTTTCCTTACTTAAGTCATCCTTTAAAAATGCTCTTATCTGTAGCTGAGATTCCACTTGAGACGCAATATTGTCAACGTTCAATATCAATGTCAAAAATATGCCGAGCATAAAGAGGGCGGCTATGACGGATGTAATTGAAGCCAATGTCATCATCTTGTTATGTCTGAGGTTATAAAAACCCTCTTTAAAATAATATCCCATATTATTTAGCGACATTACTGTATACACCCCTTGTCTCATCCCTTACGATATTGCCCTTATTAAGCGATATGACACGTTTTTTCAAGCTTGTGACTATATCCTTGGCATGAGTCGCCACCAATACAGTAGTGCCTCTTCTGTTTATCTCACTGATAAGATCGATTATTCCCCACGCGGTATCGGGATCAAGATTACCAGTCGGCTCGTCAGCTATAAAAACCGTCGGTTTATTTACAAGGGCTCTGGCTATGGCAGTTCTCTGCTGTTCGCCGCCGGACAATTCCTGTGGATACCTGTATGCTTTATCCGATAATCCCACTAGAGACAAAACCATGGGGACCTGTTTCCTTATTGTACTTCCATGCACCCCAGTAACTAAAAGCGCAAAAGCCACATTATCATACACCGTCTTTTCAGGCAGAAGCTTATAATCTTGAAAAACCACTCCAAGCTTTCTCCTATAATATGGTATAACCGCAGGTTTCATATGTACTACATCATATCCGTTTACTACGATGTTACCGCCCGACGGATTTTCTTCTTTCAATAAGAGTTTTAAAATAGTCGATTTACCCGCACCGCTTGGTCCCACCAAAAATGCAAATTCGCCCTTCTCTATAAAAAAGCTTATATCACTAAGCGCAATTACATTCCCCGAATATTTTTTTGATACTCCTTTGAATTCAATCATTAGTAAACCTCCAGATTGCATAGTAACATGTATATACTTATTTCTTCATTTTTAATCAAATTCCTTCTTGAAATGATAAAAATTTTGCTAGTATTTGTTGGAAAATGCATGTGGATAAATATGTTTAAATTGTTAATAACTTACATTGAATATTTACCCTATGTTTGGAAAAGTATATATTCGAGGTGAATTATGTGGTTAAAAAAAAGATCTCGATGTCTCAAACAGTATATCTTATGATAATCCTCGTATTATCTACAGCCGATATATTCATACCGTCAATAGTAGCCAGGCAGGCCGGAAGAGATGCCTGGCTATCGGTAATGATCGCAACCGTATTATCTATATTGCTCAGTTTCATATGGATTTCATTAACTTCACGGTTTCCAAATGAATCGCTTCCCGAATATCTTCCAAAAATATTCGGACAAACTTTCGGCGGATTTATAGCCCTTTCATATATATTTTTTTTCATAACCTCTATTGCAGTCATAGGGAGAGAGTTCAGCGCGCTGATGGCTACCGCCTTTCTTCCCTTTACACCTATCGTAGTATTGATAACCGTTATAGTCGCCCTGTCGGTATATGCAGCATTCGAAGACATTGAGGTGATAGCAAGAACAAACGAGGCACTGTTTCCCCTCGGAATGTTTCTCCTTGTGATGGTAATTTTACTCACCGCCAAAGATATGGATTTCAGTAATTTGCTTCCCATATTGGAAAATGGATTAAAGCCGCCGCTTCTCGGTGCGATCACTCTTGTCTCATATATGGGGGAGACATTTTTGATATTATATATTTATCCATATATATGCAATAAAGAAACGTTCAAAAGGAGCTTTATTCTGTCTCTCGTCCTGCTGGAAAGCACGTTTTTGCTTGGTACCGCTACCGTTGCACTGTTCGGCATCGACCTTACCGCAAACCTTATGATACCAACCCTAGCCATGGTACAGGTCATCAATTTGGCCAACTTTATACAAAGATTGGATGCAGTCATAATGTCTATATGGGTTGGAGGTATCTTTATAAAACTATCAGTTTACTTTTACTTTTCCGCATTATCCATCAGCACCATATTGAAAATGCGGTCATATAAGCCTTTCTTGGTACCCCTTGCCGGTATAGCCATACCCGTTTCCATACTCGCATTTGAGGATATCACTGAAGTGACTGTATTTTTAGAAAAGATACTTCCATTATATCTGTTGTCATGGGAGGTGTTGTTGCCCTCAATTATCTTAATCGCCGCTGTCATCAAAAAGCCTTACGAGCAAAGAAAGTAATTTGAATTCATCCATGTGTTGACTATAAATCAGGTTCTTGACCGGATAGGTGCCCATAGCGGCAACTATTTTGTCCAAATCCTTATATTGCAGCTTATCATATGCGCTCCGTAAAGTTGAAAGGTACTCCTGCTGTTTTTGATATGGCATTATCGCCCTTTCATAGTTCAACTTTCCCACTAATGCCCTTGCAGCCAACGTCCCGGTAGCAACGGCATTAAAAAAACCAGAACCTAACAGGGGATCCAAAAAGCCTCCGGAATTACCCACAAATAAAATATTCTCCATAGTGTGTTTACTTAACAAGCCCGCATTTAACCTTTGTTCAAAGTTATATAAGATATGGTACTCGATCCTGTTACTGAATAGAAACTTCTCCCAGTGATATTCAGCTTCTTCTTTGTTCGAATAAGGCAGAATCAAAAATATGCATGCCTTATGCGTGTCTATAGGCACCTGACAGGCATAGCCGCTTCCTACATCCGGCGTTCCCAGCCAAACCCTGAGAGTGTTTTCCGGTAGATCTCCTATAACAATTGATCCCCTCGTCCATGTGGCAATTATTTCTTCCCATAGATTCAATCGTTTGGGTATCGACTCCTCTCCGGTGGCTACAACCACATAATCAAATTTATCTTTGATCTTTTCTATATCCACCGTCATATTGTAGTTTATCTTTGCATTTATACCGCGGGAGATTTGATTTATTACGGACTTCTCCGCTTCGCCGCGCAAAAAATAGTAACCCAAATTCCCCTTTATTGCGGCCGATTTATGTGCAGAATACGTTTCAATACATTTGATTGGACCAAGAGGTTTGATATCGACATCATACTTCCTTTTTAAAATGTCTAATGCGTCCCTGTTATTATGATAAATATTTAATACGGCCATGCTGTGCATATACGAGATATCCATTTTGTTTCTTTTCTCATATACGGTAGGTATAATGCCAAACCTGTTCAGCTCTTTGGCACAGGCCAGGCCGGCTACCCCGGCGCCGATTATAGCAACATCCATAAGCTACCTCCTGTAATCAACCCTGAATCGGCTGAATAACTCTTTTACAAAAAGCGAACCATATTTCACGATGTTAAAATCCGAACTATAAATCAATTTCCTCACAAAGGGAGTACTGAGACCTCTAATTATTATATCGATCTCCTCGTTGCTCAGACTGTCCAAAGCTTTTCTGAACTCTAACATTTCCATGTTTTTATCTCTATATTGTTTCATACTATTCTCATAATTCTCGCCCTTATATATCGCCCTTGCCGCCAATGTGCCGCTTATCAACGCAAAGTACTGACCGAAGCCCAGAAAAGGTTCTATGCCGCCTGCTGCGCTCCCTATAAAAAGGAGATTCTTATATATCATAGGCATAACATAACCGCTCACATGATCAAGCTTAAATGTCTTTACCACAGAATAAGGCAGATTTGCTATCTCCCAAAACTTTTCCCAATAATAGTCCATCTCTTCTCCCGAAATATACGGAATGACAAGGGCCAAGGTTGCCCTCCTGCTGTCAAAGGGTGCAAGATAAGCATATCCGCTTTTGGAATATCTCGTATCCATCCACATATGCAAAGCCGAAGGGTCAAATGTACCTATGACCTCCGAACCATATACCCATGTATCGACGAGGTCCTGCCAGCAGCCTACGGATTTGCTTACGCTGTTATTACCCGTAGCTATTACCACATAATCATAGTCATCCATCAGGTCCCTGTAATCGGCCGCAGTATCAAATTTGACTTTTGTGTTCAGCTTCCTGTACAACTGATTTTCGACACTGTCACCGCTCTGTCCCCTGATAAAAAAGTACCCCAAATGATTTCTTTTGATTTCTCTATTTACATTGCACCCATGCATATGTATAGAATTAACCATCTGCATGGACTTTATATTAAGTCCAAAGTCGGTCTTTAAGTATTCCAGCGGATCTCCAACAGGTTTAGTTATTACTTCCAACAGCGCCGCACAATGGTCAAACAATTCGCCTATCATATATTTTTCTTCAAAAATGTCGGGCTCTATACCATTTTTCTCCAGCTCTATGGCGCATGCAAGCCCGGATACGCCGGCACCTATGATGGCAACCCTCAATTACCATTCCCTCCGTATCCCTTGATAAACTTAAACCATATAAAAATTCCTATGGAAACCGCAACCGATCCAGCATAGAACATTTGAACTGCCTCACCTGATTTTCTTTTTTAAATATACGGCGGTAAACAAAGCAAAAGCTAAAATATCTACAAGCATGCTATAAATATAAGTCCAATTAACGTAGACAATAGCCCCCTTCGCCACCCATAAAAACTCCTGAGCCATAAACAGCAGCGCCCACACAAATATATTGATCATCATCCATTTCCCATTTTCCGGAATGCTTTGAACATATAAAATGCCCATGTTAAACGCAGGCCCTATCATAAAGAATAATGAAACCCCAAAAATATCTATCACTGAAAAATTCACATAATAAAATCCCAGGTCGATCGCCGTAATGTCCACAGCCAACTCCGTAAACATGGACAGCAGTCCAAAAGGCAGCGTTTCTTTTAACCTGCTGCGGTCTGAAAGAACAATGCAAAGAAACCAGCTCAAAAGGAAAGGGAATACCCAAGGCATGCTTAATGAACTCCCAGAGTAAGATTCTTTGGCATATGCTTTATATTTTCAGCTTCTTCCTGCACTTCAAAATATAATTTCAGTTCATCCTCAATAAACTTCCTCATCATGTCTCTTACTAAAGGGTTTAATATATTGAGAATGGCTTCATTATAAAAAGTTTCATTTTTATTTAGCTGTTTCTGTATTTCCTCTAACTGGTCCAGGTTATCGAGGCTCATATTTCTCTTGGTAATGGCCTCGATATTCAGTTCGCTCCAGTACTTCTTAAGCATCTTAATATGATTTTCAGAGACTTTCTGGCATTGGTCCAATAAACCGCCCAACCTGTTATCCTTAATATTCTTTCTAAAACTTTTGGCCCTTATAATCATCGCATCTTCATGTTCCATTGCCTTTTTCATGCTCAGATACAAATATTCCTGATCTTCTACCTTCATATAATAATCACCTTTAATTATTATTGTAAAAGAATCAGCATTTTATTAGAAATAATTATGCACACTTTACCATATATATCTATCTGTACAAACATAACATGCAAAATCAGCCGACCGGCGACATTGATAAGCATAATTTATTGAAAAGGCATGGCCTATGTTGATATGATTATTTTAACTATCTATGTATTCTGCAATATGAAATGGATAAAACAGGAATCTTAATTATGATAATATCTTTTGATTTTACGGAGGTGATATTTGTGAATTGTTCAGACAAACTTTGTTCCTTTGCCGAAAGCCTGCTCAAAGAGTGTCGGCAAATCTATATTGCTTCTGTAGATGCAGACGGCTATCCACGTGTATGCGTCGTATCTCCCGTCAGGACAGATGGATGCCGAGTCATATGGTTCATCAGTCCGGTCTTTTCGGAGAAAGTCCGGCAGTTCCGTGAAAATCCAAAAGCCAGAGTATGCTATGGCAAGAACAATGATTATCAAATTTTAATCGGCACAGCGCTATTTAACGATATCAATATAAAGCGTGCATTATTGAAAAATTGGCTTACAGACTGGTTCCCCGGCTGCCCGGATGATAGGGACATGCGCCGTCAGATTTACTGCAAATAAGGCCACTCTTTGGCAAGGCGGAGAAACTATAGACATTACATTTTGATCAAACGATTCGCCGTATATATCTAACCTTACGCATTGGCAACACTTTCTAACAGTGGCCTTGAAGTAAATTTGATTTTTCATACCAATTGTACAGCCATTTTACCAAGCCAGCAGGCAAACAATGCCAAAAACAGGTTTAATCCTGCGTTTAATACCCCGATCAGGTACTCCCCTTCAGTGAAAAAGCAAGTCGTTTCGTAGCTGAAGGTCGAAAATGTGGTAAACCCACCGATAATGCCCGTGGTCAAAAAGGTCCGCAGATCGTCGGAAATAGGTCTTATACTGGCGCTGGCCTCCATGATCATCCCGATCAAAAAACCTCCGACAACATTGACTATCAGAGTGCCCACTGGAAAACCTCCGAAATATTTTTGAGACACGGTGGAAACAACATACCGTAGAATTCCTCCGATCAGGCTTCCAAAACCAACGATAAAAATTCGGCTCAGTTCCATTTAGCAATAACCCCCTTGGCAGTAAAAAATAAGGCTTCTGCTTTTTATCTCTCAAAGTAGAAGCCATTAGCATTTCAGCAATATAGTGAGCCTCATCACTAAAAAAATTATAACAGTATAATACATGATTTTTGTAAGATTGTAAAGGGCGTATTTAAAAGCGGTATATACTGATAATTTTATGATATTTAAAAAACCTGGTTATCCAGTAAACGGTATATGAGCCGCTATTTTATCAGGTCCTTGTTCTTTTCAAAGATTATCCGAAGGCCCTCCATGGTCAAGAGGCTGTCCACCTCGTTCACTTCCTCCGACTCATCGGATATCAGCCTGGCCAGGCCGCCCGTAGCCACCACAAAGGCGTCCTTATTCAATTCCCCTTTCATCCTTCTTATGATGTAATCCACCAATCCCACGTACCCGTATATGATACCGGACTGCATACCGGTCACGGTATTTCTCGCTATTACGTTCTCCGGCCTTTCCAACTCGATCTTGGGCAGCTTCGCAGTTCGAAGGAACAGGGCGTCGGCGGAGATTCCCACGCCCGGGGCTATCGCTCCGCCCAAATACTCGGCATTTTCAGTAACGACGCTGAAGTTGGTAGCCGTACCAAAATCTACGATGATTACCGGGCCTCCATATATCTCATATGCGGCCACGGCATCCACGATCCTGTCGGCGCCAAGTTCCTTCGGATTGTCATATTTTATATTGAGCCCGGTCTTTATACCGGGGCTGATGATAATAGGCTGTATCCGCAGATATTTAATGCACATGCTGAATAATGCATGGTTAACCGGAGGAACAACCGAGGAAATGATCGCCGAATCGACCGCTTTAATGGAGATGCCGGACCAGTCCAACATTTCTTTTACCAGCAGGCCATATTCATCGGATGTTTTGTCTCTGTCTGTGGCATATCTCCAGGAATGAAGCAGTCTATTCTCATCAAAGACCCCCATCACAATATTTGTATTCCCTACGTCAAATCCAAGCAGCACAAAATCACCCTTCCTTTGTAAGTTCAGTATAAGATGGCAGCCCCATCACGCCTTCCGCCGATTTCACGGCATTTATTATTGCCTTTTCGGTCACCTCGGCAGCGGCTTCACACAGAGTTAAAACATCGAATTTAATATCACCGGTCGACATAGTAAAAATACAATCCCCATCATAAATCGTATGAACAGGTTTAATCGCCCGCGCATATCCATCGTGTGCGACCTGAGCCATTTTGTTGGCTTCCTCTTTAGAAAGAGACGCATTGATCGCAACCACGGTAAGCGTGGTATTTTTACCAGAGGATTGAGCATCCGAGATATGAGCTTTAATATATTCATAGGTGTTCAAAAAACCGCCGTCCTGCTTTCTGGCCCCGGCTATTATTCTACCCTGCTCATAGATATCTCCCAAAGCATTGACAACGCTTATGGCACCTATTATAACGCCGCTGCCCAGGTCCAAGGAATAGCTCCCTATGCCGCTCTTCATCGCCCAATCCATTCCGCATATTTTTCCAACGGTGGCACCCGTACCGGCACCTACCGAACCTTGTTCCACCTTGCAGTCGGAAGAATTTCTCGCCGCCATATATCCCATCTTTTTATCCGGCCTTATACCCGGCTCGACAATATCCAGGTCATATATAACAGCCGCAGGCACTATCGGCACCAGATTGCTTCCTGTGGCAAAACCGATTTTCTTTTCTTCAAGGTACTGCATGACACCGCCGGCGGCATCCAGTCCATAGGCACTGCCGCCCGTCAACATGACCGCATGTATCTTTTGAACCGTATTGGTAGGGCGGAGAAGGTCCGTCTCCCTTGTACCGGGCGATGAACCTCTCACATCCACGCCGCCTACGGCGCCCTCCTCCGCGACAACCACGGTACATCCGGTCAATGCCTTATAGTCGCTGAAGTGACCTACTTTTATCCCCGGAACGTCTGTTATAGTGCCGTTCATCTTTATCCCCTTCCCCAAAAAATCTAATAACATTATATCACACATTAAAAAATAACGTATTAATTAAATAAACATGGTTCAGGGCCATGCCCTAAGAAAGCAAGCTCAGCTTTTCATGATAATTTTAAGCTATAATCATCGCCTGTTCGTATAAATTGGATAGTATGTAATCATAAAAAGGAGTGTAAAAAATGGAATATAATATCAATGTAGAGTTGAACTTACCATGTATGCTTCTATTTTAACATAATGTTTCCCATGTAAGGCATCAGTGGAAATTGTATATCCCGCTAAACTGTTATCTGGTTACTGCTTCCCTATGTATCCCCTCCGCAAGACTTGTAATAAAATATATACTTCACAAAATATCCTTATGATAGTATTATATAAAATATAATACTCAGGTTGTAAACAAACTGGCAGGCCGTGACAAATCGTGCAATTTCGCGATTGCGCGGCTTTGTCATCGGTCTGAGTATTATATAAAATCTAATACTACTTAATTCTTTGGGGGAAAACTAATGATAATAAATGCAGAAGGACACCTCGAAATAGCGGGAGCCGATGCGGTGAAACTTGCAAAGGAATTCGGCACTCCTCTGTGCTGTATTGACGAGAATAAATTGAGAAGCAATATAAGCGAGTATAAATCCAGTCTCGGTAATATCGACTGCGATATTGCATATGCAGGAAAGGCATTTCTTACCATAGCCATGTGCCAGATCGTAAAAGAAGAAGATTTAAGTTTGGACGTCGTATCGGGAGGGGAATTATATACGGCAATAAAAGCCGGCTTTCCCGCAAAGCGCATTTATTTCCATGGTAATAATAAAAGTCCCGAGGAGTTGGAAATGGCCGTACAAAGCGGCGTCGGGACTATCGTGGTGGACAATGCCTATGAGCTTGAGCTATTGCGGGGCATAGTATCAGAGGACGGCAAACAGCAGGATATTCTGCTGAGAATTTCTCCCGGCGTAGAAGCCCATACCAATGCATATATAAGCACCGGTCAGACTAACTCAAAGTTTGGCTTCGGTATAAGCGGCAGAGACGCGGAAAATGCCGTTAAGAAAGCTTCAAACATCAGCGGTATCAATTTAAAGGGGATACACTCCCATATAGGTTCACAGATATTTGCTCTTGAGTCATTTAATGAGGAGATTCATGTATTATGTGAATTTCTTGCCAGAATGAAATATGAAAACGGCTGGGAGGCCGAGAGATTAGACATCGGAGGCGGACTGGGCATAAGATACAGCAGTCTTGACACCCCTCCCACAATCAAGGAGTATGGCCGGGTCGTCATAGACAGTCTCAATAAGGCTGCGGAAAAATTTGGTTTAAAGGTACCAAAACTCATTGTAGAACCGGGCCGTTCAATAATCGGTAATGCGGGATATACCTTATACACCGTCGGAGCAATAAAGGACATTCCCGGAATCAGAAAATATGTATCAGTAGACGGAGGTATGGCCGACAACCCGCGAACTGCACTCTACGGCGCCAAATATCATGCGGTAATTGCAAATAAATCCGGCCTTGAATCTGCAGAAACTGTGACTATAGCGGGAAAATGCTGCGAGTCGGGCGACATGCTGATATGGGATATAGATCTACCCATCATAGAACCGGGAGATATTTTGGCGATATTTTCAACGGGTGCGTATAATTATTCAATGTCCAGCAATTACAACAGACTGCCAAAACCGGCCGTTGTCATGGTTAAAAACGGCCGGGCTCGCATAGCCGTGAAGAGAGAGACCTATGAAGATATAATCAAGAATGACGTCATTATTTAAAACGGCAGCAGGTTAAATAAAAAGAGCGGTGGCTGTGTGCCACCGCTCTTTTTATGAGATTTTATATCCCACATCCGTTTTAAGATTCGCTCTCTTCTTTCTCCGGCTCTGGTTCCGGCTCCTCTTCTTCCGTCTCCGTAACCTTGGTGTATATGATGCTCAATATCACCTCGTCGGGATCTTCTTTAGTTTCGACCCCTTCCGGCAGTTTAATGTCTTTGACAAATATGGTATCGCCGATATTCATATTTGAAACGTCCAAACCTATATCGCCCGGTATATCGTTAATAAAGCCGACCAACGAGAGCTCTCTCATCTGATGCTGCACTATGCCGCCTTTACTATCGACCAGACTTTCGCCTTTAACTGTGATCGGTATTTGTCTTTCGATCTTTTCCGTGAAGGATACCTCTTGAAAATCAATGTGCAATATATTCCCAGTCACGGCATCCCTCTGCAGTTCTTTCAGTATGGCAGCATACGTGGAACCGTTGACGATAACATTGTATACGGCGTTTGCTCCATACTGCTGCAGCATTTTATTCGTATCCTTTTCATTGAGAGAAATAGGAGTACTATCTACATTCTTACCGTACAGCACGGCAGGTATCTTACCCTCTTCCCTCAGCTTAAAATTATGACTTTTACCTGGCTCTCTTGTATAGGCGTTAATATCCACAGCCATATATGTATCCCTCCTAATATTTCTGCATACCTAATTATAGCACTCTTCTTATTATCGCGACAAATAATATTATATCAGAACAGCTGCAAAACCGCAATCTTTATGATAGCCCATTATATATTATCATCTGCACAACATTGAACAGATATAAATAAGATAACGGCGGATAAGGAGGATTTTATCATTTTTTGTCAAAATATATATTGAGGTGAATCACATGATAACGGTCGGAATAATTACCGTAAGTGACAAGTGCTCGAGAGGAGTACGTATTGATGAAAGCGGACCCGCCATACGGGAAACGGTCCAAAATGCAGGCTGGTCGGTTTCGGATTATACGATCGTGCCTGATGAAGCGGATAAAATTCAGTCTGAGATGGTCCGCATGGCAGATGAAGAAAACATAGACCTTATCCTCACAACGGGCGGCACCGGCCTGGCCCCGCGGGACGTCACGCCCGAGGCCACGATGGAAGTAATACAGCGGGAGATTCCCGGCCTGACCGAAGCCATGAGGGTGAAGACAATGGAAAATGCCCCCGCGGCGATCCTGTCGCGGTCCGTAGCCGGCACGAGAGGAAAATCGATCATTATAAACCTGCCCGGCAGCCCAGCGGCCGTTAAAGAGAACCTGGAAGCCATACTCGGCGTTCTGCCGCACGGTCTGGAAATATTACAGGGCAAGATGGGAGATCACGCAAAATGAGCGGCGATATTTTTTCACTGGATATAGGCACACGGACAGTAAAGGCCCTGGTGGCCGAGATAGATAAAGGAAATTTATACGTAAAGGCGTCTTCGGTAAAGGAGCATAAGAGCCGGAGCATGTATGACGGACAGGTACATGATATAGAAATGGTGTCCGACGTGGTCAAGTCGGTAAAGAGCGAGCTGGAAAATTCACTGGGATATCAGCTTAAAAATGCATCCATAGCGGCTGCCGGGCGCTCGTTGATAACGGTCAAGACACGCAATGACATTGAGATCGACGACGACCGCGAAATCGATATGGAGTTTGTAAATAACCTGGAACTGGAATGTATCAAAAAAGCCGAGAATGAAGTCAGGCACACCTCGGACAGCGAAGATTTTTACTGCGTCGGTTATAGTACGATAACCTATTATTTAAATGACAGCTTTATGACCAATCTCGTGGGGCATAAAGGGAAAAAAGCCGGGGTGGAGCTTATAGCCACCTTTCTTCCCAAGACGATCATAGACAGTTTATTTTCAGTTGTAGAAAAGTCAGGGCTGGAAGTGAGTTTTATAACTTTGGAACCCATAGCTGCCATCAACATCGCCATACCGGAGGAACTTAGGCTGCTGAACCTGGCTCTGGTCGACATCGGTGCGGGAACTTCCGACATCGCGGTGACAAAGGACGGCAGCGTATTTGCATACGGAATGGTCCCGATGGCGGGCGATGAGGTTACGGAAGCGATAGAGAAACATTACTTGATCGATTTTAATACGGCGGAAAAAATCAAGCTCAGTCTCAACGGCAAAAAGGCCGTGACTTTCAAAGATATACTTGGCAATAAGATCAAAGCCGGCAGAGACGAGGTATACGAGGTCATAAAACCCGTGATAGCAGACCTGGCGAAGGCCATTGCCGAAGTGATCACGGAATACAACGGCAAGGCTCCGTCAGCTCTGTTCCTGGTCGGCGGAAGCAGTCAGCTACCCTTCATAAAAGAGCTGCTTGCCGACGAGCTGACTATGCCGGTCCAGCGAGTTACCGTCAAAAAGCAATCCGACTTTTCCAACGTGATAAACAAGGGCAAGACACTCTCCGGTCCCGATGCCGTAACCCCTCTGGGCATTGCCATAACGGCGGCATCAGGCATGAAACACAATTTCGTGAGGATAACCATCAATAACAGTGAAATAAAATTGTTGAACACAAAGACACTCAAAATAAAGGATGCGGTGATAGCGGCAGGTATAAAACCGGATATGCTCTTCGGCACGCACGGTAAAACGCTGCAGTTCTATTTCGACAAGGAACTGATGATCATACGGGGCGAACCGGCAAGGCCGGGCCAGATAGTCCTCAATGAAGATCCGGCTTCGCTGGAGACACCGGTAAACGACGGTGATAAAATCAATATTATACCTGCCAGGCCAGGCAAAGAACCAGTCATAACAGTCGGTCAGTTCACTGAAACGAAAAACCTCCCCGCAGATGGGAAGGTATTTATCAACGGCGGCGAATGTGCTTTTGACACGATCATACATGAAGGAGATATAATTACATATAAAACAAAGAGCGAGTACGTTATAAACATCATGATCAACGGTGAACATGTCGAAATGCCGGCAAAAAAGAACCCCATTTTCGTAGATATATTCAAATACTATCCCTTCGACCTGGAAGCCTCCAAAGGACGCAAAGTAACATTGAAGCTCAACGGAAGGCCGGCCAACTACACCGATGCCATAAAAAATAGTGATGTGATAGATATCTACTGGGAGTAAAACGACTGCCCTACTCCATCATTCTTTGCCCTAAATCACCGGCATCTATGGCAAGCCGCGCCACACCGGAATCCATTGCGGCCTCGGCTACCTTTGCCGCCACATAGGCGCCCACTCTATTATCGAAAGCCATGGGAAGTATATATTCCCTGCTCAGATCGTCACCCACGATACCGGCTATGGCTTTGGCTGCCGCAATTTCCATATCCTCATTTATTTCCCGTGCCTTTACCTCAAGGGCACCCCTGAATATACCCGGGAATGCCAGGACATTGTTGACCTGGTTGGGAAAATCGGATCTGCCCGTCCCTATTATTGCCGCGCCGCCGGCCTTTGCATCGTCAGGCCATATTTCGGGGACGGGATTTGCCATGGCAAGCACTATAGCGCCGTCATTCATTCCGGCCACCATTTCTGCAGTCACGATCTGCGGAGCGGATACGCCTATGAATACGTCTGCGCCCATCATGGCGTCTGCCAAGCCTCCCCTTTTACCGGCCGCATTGGTAAGACCGGCCAGTTCCTCTTTACTCTTGTCATTTGCCTCCCTGCCTTTATATACGATACCTTTCCTGTCGCATATTATCACGTCCTTTATGCCCGAGTGCAGAAGCAATTTGGCCGTAGCTGTGCCGGCAGCACCGGCGCCGCTTATCACCGCAGTGATATCTTTTATCTCCCTGCCCACCAATCTGAGCGCATTCAGTATAGCCGCCAGGATCACCACGGCGGTACCGTGCTGGTCATCATGGAATACGGGTATATCAAGTTCCCGTCTCAATCTCTTTTCCACTTCAAAGCACCTTGGAGCGGATATATCCTCTAAGTTAATGCCCCCGAATGTGGGGGATATGTTCTTAACGGCAGCCACAATTTCATCGGCGTCCTGCGTGGCAAGGCATATAGGAAAAGCGTCCACCCCGCCGAACGTCTTGAAGAGGACGCATTTGCCTTCCATGACCGGCATGCCGGCCAGGCCGCCTATATTTCCCAGCCCCAGCACGGCTGAGCCGTCCGTAACCACAGCCACCATATGTCCCTTCGCCGTATACTCATATGCCAAGTCGGGGTCCTTACATATATCCTTGCAAGGTTCCGCAACGCCCGGCGTATATGCCAGACTGAGGTCGTGCGAGTTTTCCACCTTCACCTTACCTATAACCTCTATTTTGCCTTTATTTTCCCTATGTAGTTTTAACGTTTCTTCCCTTAAGTCCATTATCATCACTCCGAATATGTGTACTTTGTTCAAAAAAACGGAGCTTACCAGACCGTGCCAATTTTGCGTTTGCGCGAGATTGGCACGGTCTGACAGTTTGAACTACAGCCTAAAAAACGGCGTAAGCTCCATAATTTAACTATACAAATTGCCTCATAAGCTTTTCGGCATCCTTGGGATTCAGTTTTCTATCAACCAACGGCGGTCCGTCCTTTATAAAGTCGAATCTGCCGGAATAGGACTGCTTTTGAATTTTATAAATGACGCCTATGGGTATCCTGTCTCCAAATTCCGCAGCCTTTTCCATAGCCGCGTGCTTATCGGTATAGTCGTAATCATCCCGCAGACGGTACACCCTCTGTTTGTACCAGGCATAGGTATTGACCTTGTTCCATACCACGCAGGGCTGCAGTATGTCGACCAAGGCATAGCCGTCATACATGATGGCCTGTTTCATGAGATCTGCCAAATGCGGGGTATCTCCCGAAAAGCCTCTCGCCACAAACCCGGCTCCCATCGTAAGCGCAAGGGCTATGGGGTTTACCGGCTCGGCCTTTACTCCGTCGAATTGAAGCGTCGTGTGCTGGCCCATGGCGGTGGTCGGCGAGGCCTGGCCCTTTGTAAGGCCATATATCTGGTTATCATGCACGAAATGAGCGATATCGATATTGTACCTTATGGTGTGGATGAAGTGGTTTCCTCCCTCTCCATAGGTGTCGCCGTCGCCCGACTCCGCAATGACCTTGAGGTCCTTATTGGCGAGCTTGATTCCTATTGCCGGGGGCAGCGCCCTTCCATGCAGGCCGTTGAAGCCGTTGACATTTATATAGTGAGGCATCTTGGCGGCCTGGCCTATTCCCGAAGAGATCACCACCTGATGAGGTTCCAGGCCCAGTTCTTCCAGTGCCTGTTTGAGCGCCGTCCGTATCATATAATTTCCGCATCCCGGACACCATGCAGGCTGATCATACAGTTTATACTCATATTTCGCAGCCATCACAGAACCTCCTCCTTCAGTCTGTTATATATTTCTTCACCGCTGAACGCCCTTCCGTCATACTTCAGTATCTTATGACTGCATCTTATCAGGGCTTCTTCCCTGATTATACCGTCAAGCTGCGCCGTGGCATTTTGCTCTATATCTATGAGCTTTTTCACCTTGGGATACATTGCGGTCAGCTTTTTTGCAGGAAACGGCCATATATCACCGAAAACCAGTGCTCCGACTGAAATGCCCTCGTCCATGAGAGTTTCCACAGCCTCCCTAACGGCTCCATATACGGAGCCCCAGCATACGATCAGATTTTCCGGGTCTTCCCTGCCTATCGGCCATGGCTCCTCTATTTCCCCGGCGAGGCCCTCCATCTTCCTCATCCTTTTATCGGTCATGGCGACCCTTGTCTCCGCGCTCTCGGTTATATGTCCCCATTCGTCGTGCTCATCACTGTCCACCAGCACGGCCTGGCCCTCTGCCTTGCCCGGCAGTATCCTGGGCGAAACGCCGCTTTCCGTGATCTTAAAACGCCTGTACCCGTCTTTGTCGACAGCCTCCGGTCCCGAGATATGTCTTTCGATCTTTATCCTATCAAAATCAAAGGGCTTAATAGTGACGTCACAGTCCGAAAGATACTCGTCGCTCATCAGAAGGACGGGTATCTGGTACTTCTCAGCAATGTTGAATGCCCTCGCCGTCTGGTAAAACGCGTCTTCGGGGTCCCTTAAAGCGATTATCATTCTCGGGAATTCGCCGTGTCCGGCATGGATCAGGAATCTCAGATCCGCCTGCTCGGTACGCGTCGGAAAACCCGTGGCCGGGGCCGGCCTCTGGACGTCTATAACGACCACCGGCGTCTCTATCATTCCGGCCAGGCTCAAAGCCTCCACCATCAGGGCAAATCCTCCTCCCGACGAACCCGTCATGGCCCGTACCCCCGCATATGAAGCGCCCAGCGCCATATTTAGCGCCGCGACCTCATCTTCCACCTGATGTACCATTATGCCCATTTCATCGGATTTTGAGGCCATAAACGTAAGCACGCCGGAGGAAGGAGTCATGGGATAAGCGCAATAGAACGTACATCCTGCAGCGATCGCGCCCATCGCCACAGCCTGATTGCCATTTATTATAATATTGTCATCCTTTGCCGTCTTGAGCGGATACCTTGTATCCGTCATATCGTATCCTGCCTTTACAGCCTCAATGTTCGTACGCGCTATCTTGTCCGAAAATTGGTCCTTGATCACGCTCTCCGCAATATCCAAAGGCAGACCGAACAGCTTTAAAATGGCTCCGAGACCGGCCGTAGTATAGACACGCTTGTCCTGTATTTCCCGGGATGCCTCTATCAAAGGCAGATGCATAATATCTTCGTCCTTGGCTATATCATCGTCACAAATTATCATCCCGCCGCTTTTCAGCTTGGAATCATGAAGATGTATGGTTTCTTCATTCAGGGCGAAAATGACGTCTATGCAGGGACTATATGTATATAACGGCTTATCGGAAAATCTCACCTGATTGAAGTTGTGCCCTCCCCTGATCCTCGACATAAAATCATTATTGGTAAAGACATAAAAGCCGCACCGCTTCAGCGTCTTCTCCAGCAGACCGCTCAGAGTATCCATTCCCTGGCCAGCCTCGCCGCCGATCAATACATTGTATTCCATTCTCATGCCTCCTCACAAGATACTTTCTTTTAAGAATCATTCTTGACTTATTATACCATATGCGCAAGATAATACATAACTATTCATGAAGCCGTTCAGCCCGGAAGCAACATACGGATACTCTATAAAAATTTCGAAAAGGGCAGACAATATATACGGTCCCCTTTCAATATATACGCAAAGAATATATAATGATTATATAAACGGCAAGGAGGTCAAGTATGAGACGCAGATTTTACAGGATCGTCAATTTGTTCATGAGTATGATCTGGCAGCTGCAGCTGGCTCAGTGGAAGGGCTGGTTTAAGGATGATACGCACAGCGATGATCTGTTAAGGCTTTTACTAAATATTTCGAAAAGATACAAGAAAACTGCCGTTGATCTCGGTGGTTTACTCATAAAATTGGGTCAGTTTTTCAGCTCGCGGATAGATATTCTGCCCGACGAAGTCATACAGGAACTCTCTCAGCTTCAGGACCGGATACCGCCCGTCGACCACAATTCTATTGTAAAAGTTGTCGAAGCCGAATTTAAAAAACCCATAAACGAGGTTTATACATATTTTTCCGAGGACTCCATAGGTTCCGCCTCACTCGCGCAGGTGCACATGGCTAAGCTGCCCGACGGTGTAGATGTTGCCGTGAAAGTTTTGCGGCCGGGCATAGAGGAAATTATCAATACAGACCTCAGAGCTCTGCGCAGAGTAATAAATATAGCAAAACATATCAGATGGATGTCCGATGCCGCAGACCTTGACGGCCTGTATACAGAATTCTACCATACATTGAAAAACGAGATGGATTATAAGGCGGAGCTTAGCAACGCGGAGACCATAAAGGCCAATCTTGCCGGCTTCAAGGATCTGTATATCCCCGCATATTATCATGAATACTGTACCCGCCGCGTGCTCACCATGGAATATATATACGGGATCAAAATAACCGACGAAAAAGGCCTGGCCTCAATATACTGCGATAAGAAAAAAATAAGCAGACTTCTTATAGATACATTTTTTCATCAGATCGTTGAAAACGGCTTCTACCATGCGGACCCTCATCCCGGCAACATAATTGTCTTGAAAGACGGCAGAGTGGCGCTGATAGACTTTGGAATGGCAGGAAGCATAACGCCCAAAAATATGAGGAATATACGCAAAATGGTCCTTTCCATAGTATCCCATGAGGTGGACCAGCTTATGGATGCGCTAAACGATATGGGCTTTATTAAACCCGGCGCCGACAAGAAGAGGCTCGCTTCCGCCCTGGATTATGTGATAGATAAGTTCTGGTCCAGATCCACGCTGTCCGATTTGGATGACGAATTCCTGCGTGTCATAGCCTCGGAGAGCCAGCAGCTTATATTGGAACAGCCCATACAGCTTCCGCCGGATTTTGCGCTTTTGGGAAAAACCTTTATAACCTTGTTTGGGATATGCACCGCTCTCGACAAAGATCTGGATTATGGAAAACTAATCAATGAATTTGCACAAAGGATAATAAAGAGCTCAGTTTCCCGTTTCCCGGGAGAGTTTTCGCGAATAAGCCGAAAGCTGATTACGGACCTTATAGAGCTGCCCAATATGATCGACAGCGGCGCCAAAATAGTCAGGAGCGGCAGCTTCAATGTGGTCTCGCAGCTGCCGGATATGGATAAATTAATGGCTGAGGAAAAAAAGAGGACAAGTAAGCTCATGTTTTCGGTATATACCTGCGGCGGCGGGATACTGTCCACCTATCTCATGATGTCCGATCATACGGCTGCGGGAATTTCAGGGTTTATAATTACCGCCATACTGTTTGTCAGATCCTTGCTATGAAGTTTTAAACAAACTGTCAGGCCGTGACAAATCGCGCAAGGCAAGGCGGCAAGCCTGCAAATGAAGGAGCATACTTAAACGTATGTGACTGCAATTTGCAGGCGCAGCCAACGCAGCTAAGCAAAATTGCAGTGCGATTTTGCGGTTGCGCGAGATTGGCATCGGCCTGAGTAGGGCGGCAATGCCTCTCTACTCAGATCAAATTCTTCAATTCTTCTCTACTCAGCAACACCTTTTCCCAACTTCCTATGACTTTGGGCAGAATAAAGCCTATCTTTCCTGAATCATTCTTTTTATCGTGTATGGCTAAGGCCAATGTTTCCTCATCGATGGGTATATCCGTATCTAAACCGAAAGCAGCTATCAAGTCCTGTATGGCCGAAAGCTGCGACTTGCTCAGAATGCCCATCCTGTAGGCCATCATGGATTCATAATATATTCCTGCCGCCACGGCCAGGCCATGGCTCATGCCGTACCGCAGTTCAACGGCATGGCCTATGGTATGGCCCATGTTCAGGCACGCCCTATCCCCTTTGTCCAGTTTGTCCCCAGCCACGATCTCTGCCTTGATCGTTATGCAGCGTCTTATCATCTCTTCCACAGTATCTCCATCCATGGTGCAGACGCCTGCCGCATTACTGTTCAGCCAATCATAAAAATCACGGTCCAGTACGGCATATTTAACGACCTCACCCATGGCGGACCTTATCTCCTCAGCCGGCAATGTCCGTAAAAAATCCGTACATATGTATACGGCCCCGGGATCATAAAAGGTGCCTATCTGATTCTTAATGTTCTTATAGTCGATCGCCGTCTTGCCCCCGATACAGCTGTCTATCATTGCCAGCAAGGTCGTGGGTACATTTATAAAACTTACGCCCCGTTTAAAGGTGGATGCCGCGAAACCTGCCGTGTCTCCCACGGCCCCTCCCCCCACGGCAGCAATCCGGTCGTCCCTGCCAAGCTCCATTTCCATACAGGCATCATATATCTCTGTGATCACGGATATATCCTTTGCCCTTTCTCCCGGCCCTACGATGATCTTCTCACCGGGAATACCTCTTCCGTATATTTCAAATATCCCTTTATCTATTACACAGAGATTTTTTTTATCTCCTTCCGCAAGCGAGTCAAAACTCATACTGCAGCCTATATATACGTCATAACCTGTGTCTAACTCCATTCGCTCCATTTTGTATTTTCTCCCGGCTCTCTCAAATAGATTAATACTCGTATCAAAATTCCGGCTCTTTTCATTAAAAAAGCCTGCGATAATCATACATCATTCATGCATATCATCGCAAGCTTTCGGGACCAAGTTATTTACATTATTATCCGGTCTTTAATATTTCCGTCGAATTCGGGAATACCAGTATGATGATTACATAAGCTTCATCAGCCGGCATATTATGCCCCTGCCATCTCACTATTAAATTACCTCATTCGGCCCAGTCAAACTTTGCAAGGAAATGCCTCAGCATTTTCGGCTCATAGGCGAACTTCAGACCTCTTACGCTGTCTCTCCTATTATATATTTTTATCAGCGAATCCGCCACATAGTCCATATGATTATCCGTGTATACCCGCCTCGGTATGGTGAGTCTCATAAGTTCCATTGGAGAAATTATATTTTTCCCATCTTTGTCCCTGCCCATCATGCATGTACCTACCTCGACAGCCCTTACCCCTGATTCGAGATAGAGCTCGGCGGCCAGAGCCTCTCCAGGGAACTGTTCGTGGTCTATATGAGGCAAAAATCTGCCCGCATCCACAAAGACGGCGTGGCCTCCCACCGGCGTCTGTATAGGTACTCCAGCGTCCGTGAGCCGCTTGCCCAGGTACTCTATCTGACCGACCCTCGCTTTGAGATAATCAAAATCCAGAACCTCCCTCAAACCCCGGGATATTGCCTCTAAATCACGTCCGGCCAGGCCTCCGTATGTTGGAAAGCCCTCATAGCCTATATTTACTTCCCTAACCCTGTTATACAGTTCCTCGTCATCTTTAATTCCTATCATGCCGCCTATGTTCACTAGCGCATCCTTTTTTGCGCTCATGGTGAAACCCTGGGTATAACTAAACATCTCCTTCACTATTTCAGGAATAGATTTATCTGCATAGCCGGGCTCCCTCGTCTTGATAAAGTAAGCGTTTTCCGCAAATCGAGCGGCATCCATAAACACAGGTATTTTATGCTCCCTGCATATCCTCGATACATCCCTTATATTTTCCATGGACACAGGCTGTCCACCGGCAGAATTGCAGGTAATGGTGATGAGCATGAACGCTATGTTTTCCGTACCCTTATCAGCGATGAACTTCTCCAATTTTTTAAGGTCTACGTTTCCCTTAAATGGATTATACTTGGCGGTATCATAAGCATCATCTATAACCAGATTTACGGGTATACCCTTCTTTAAGTTTATATGTGCCTCCGTCGTATCGAAATGCATATTGCCGATGACATACTGGCCGGGTTTTATGAGTACCATGAAAAATGAATTCTCAGCGCCCCTGCCTTGGTGCGTGGGTACCACATAGTTGTATCCGAATACATCCCTTACTGCATCCTGAAGGTGATAAAAACTCCTGCAGCCGGCGTAGGATTCGTCTCCTATCATCATACCCGACCACTGATTGTCGCTCATGGCGTTGGTACCGCTGTCCGTAAGAAGGTCTATGAATACATCCTCGGCCTTCAACGCAAATACGTTGAGTCCGGCCTTCTGTAATTTTTTTTCTCTTTCTTCCTTTGGTAAAAGATGAATGGGCTCTACCATCTTTATCTTGTACGGTTCAGGTAAATGCATAATATCCCTCCATTATATATATTAAAAACTTTTAACATTAATATATTTCTACATAAATCCTGTATTTCCTTCATAACCCGTCAATTTTGATCAAAAATAAAAAGCCGGATGTCCACCCCACCCGGCGTCAAAACTCTACTACCTTCAACACGTTCCCCTTGTTGTCAAGGAACCTTATCCTGCTTACATCTTCCGACGGTTTAATAACCCTGATGTCATATGGATATGTTACGGCCTGGGTGACCATATCTCCCGGCCTCGGAGAATGTACCAAGGTGAACACATCGGTACTGCCGGTCTCGGAACTTCTCGCGCTGTAAATCTTAATGCTATATCCCCCGGTCGGCCTTTCTCCCGAAGCCGCAATGAGATAAAAGGTGTTCCCTGCCCTTACGGCCTTATACCCGCCGCTCATTTTTATCTCATCCAGCTCTTTCTTGACCACATCAGGTATACCATCCAAATCCACCGCCTCCGAATCAGCATTTTTGCGGCACAAAACCCGTCCGCCCTTTACCCTTGAACCATATAGTTTCTGCCTGATATAATCTCCTACTATATCATTATATTACAGGTCATCGAAAAATGGTGCATTCTCTTTTTATTCAATCTAGTTCTGCCTGCTCAAAACCTTTTCTGCTATCCTGGACGCAAACTCGTCAATCTTATCCATATCATCCTGTGAAGGAGAGAAATTGACTTTGATGCCCGGTTCAACCACATCCATCTTGCGGGATTTGAGCATATCCTCCATCATCTTGAGCGCCTCGCCGCTCCATCCGTAAGAACCGAAGGCAGCTCCCACTTTGCCCTTTGCCTTTATGGGATTCATGTTTATCAGCACTTCCCATATGGGTTCCACCACATCGGCAGCAATAGTAGGACTACCTACCACTATGCCGGCTGACTGCTGCAGATCAATATCCACGTCTTCTTTTGTGACATCGGTCGCATTGACGGTGTATGCCCTCAGTCCCTTTTGCCTGAGGTCACAGGCTATCCTCTCCGCCGCTTTTTTGGTATTTCCATATGCGGATACATAATATACCGTAACTTTTTTACCATCATACTCAGGTTCCCTCGCCCACTTTTCATACAGAGCTATGTTTGCAAAAGGATTGTCCCTCAGTATCGGTCCATGTCCAGGACATATCATGTCAAAATCAAGATCCAGCTTCTTTACTTTATCAATGGCCTCAAGCACTTTGGGCTTAAAAGGACTTACTATAGTATTGAAATAATTTCGGACGGCTTCCGTAATGTCGCCCACCTCATCATTGAATATTCTGTCGCCCTCGGGACAATAGTGGCTTCCAAAGGCATCACATGTAAACAGTATCTTATCATGTTCGTCATAGGTCATCATCGTATCCGGCCAATGCAAAAACGGCGTATATATGAACCGCAGTTTTCTGTCCCCCAAGTCAAGCTCGCTACCGTCCATTGCCGCTATCGACGGTATGTCCCTGTTTAAGACCGCCTTCATATTAGTCAGAGCCGCTCTCGTCGCAACCACTTTTGCGTTGGGCGCCATGTCCAGCAGCTTTCCGACGGTCCATGAATGGTCGGGCTCCGAGTGATCCAAAACTATGTATTCAATTTTGGACGGATCTATAAGGGCCTTAATATTATCAAGGAATTCCTCATGAAAGCCCTCTTTGGAAGTTTCCACAACCGTCGGTTTCTCCGCCATAATGAGGTATGAGTTGTAAGTCGTTCCCCACGGCGTGTCATAGATTATATCAAACTTACGCAATTTAGGGTCTTTGACACCCACATAGTAAATCCCATTCTTGACTTTTCTTATGGGCATTAGTAGATACCTCCTTTGTTTATATTGTAATGTGGCATTAATCCAACAATGATTACATGTTGCTCTTTATGATTTCATATATATTGGGCCTATATTTTTTAAGATTAACAGGCGCTTTGCCGTTAGTCATCGCCATGACCGTATACCCCTGAGCCAGTAAAACATCCTCGCCGGCTCTGTATATATTATACTCGAATTTTATTCTCACGCCGGTAAATTTACTGACTCTGGTCTTTACCGTGATTACGTCGTCGTAATAAACAGAATGGATATATTTGCAATGGGATTCCACTACGGGCAGATAGACCCCCATAGCCTCCATCTCTCTGCAGGATAACCCAAGGCTGCGCAGCCACTCTGTCCTTGCCACTTCAAAGTATCGGTAATAATTGCCATAATATACAAAACCCATCTGGTCCGTCTCTTCATATCTCACCCTTATGCTGCATTCATATTCCACAAGTTATCATCTCCTATCCATATATGATAACTTGTCCCGCCATAAATATCAAATGGTAAATGCCTATGGATTATCGTTAAATTTAACTTACCATTTATTTTTTTATATATATCCGTTACCGGTGATTATCCAAAAGTATTTTTAAGCTATCAACCGTATTTTTGGGATTATTAGCTGCGGTTATGTTCTCATTCTTGACATCCAAAAGTTCGGTACGGACTATCTCTATGTTTCTCGGCGCCGCAATGCCTATGCTCACCTTGTCTTCATCCAGATCCATTATGGTTATAGTTATGTTATCCCCTATTTTGATGCTCTGACCCTTTTTCCTCGTAAGAACAAGCATCTTACCTTATCTCCCTTACTATTTTCACACCGTTGGCATCCAGATGATATAGAAAAAGTGGATTTATGAGGTCGGCCGAGTGTTCTTTGGAATCAAAGGTATCTACGCAGTTATAGGGGATAATAATGTCCACGGGAGCATCACTGCTGTTCAAAAACATTTTTAACGTCATTGCAGTCTGATATATGCAGAGGTCCGTACAGTTTCCCGTTAAAATAAAGCATCTGGTTCCGCTTTTGATCAGCTTCTGTACATAGGTATTGAAATCAGGATTAGTGAAGGCATTTAGCGAGTTCTTAGGGAATACTTCGGCACTTCCGGCAAACCCCTTAAGACTGTCTACAATCTCACATTCCCGTGTCCCTTCAATGGCATGGGGTGGAAATTCGTTGAACTCCGCCGAACTTTCGTGATGGGAGTCATTTAAAAATGCAATGTTCTTGACACCTTCGGCCAACAACTTCTTGGACAGAATAAATATAGGCATTTCCAAATTATGCATCCTTGGACTGGAAAGCTGCCCCGTTCTGCAAAATCCATTTATCATATCGACTATGAGAAGAGAAATGGCGGACGGACTTTGGTATCTCCGCTTTAATTCGCTGAATTCCACGGGCGCCAAACCGTCTGCAAATCTGTGTACGTGGCGTATAAAGCCTTCACAGTCTTTATAATAATCTTTTTCCACACCGTAATGATTCAGATCTCCCTTAAGGTAATGCTTTATTTCATAGTCGTCGGTATTATCCAATAATATCTGCGAAGCCTTATTATTATCCTTGTTTATCACAATCGGCGCTTTAAGGTTACATGATATCTCTTCTATATTGTCCGGTATGACGACTATATTATAGATACATACAGAAGATGCGCCCTGTGCACCGAGGTTCTCAACTTCCTCTATGGGAATTTCCGGCACATAGTTTGAAACGACATCGGTACCGTCTATTATGACAAAGGCCAGGCCGGGGTCGTCAACGGACTGCAGCCACATAAAGGGCTCGTTGTCTTCCCTGCTGATGATTATGTATCTCTTGAATCCCTCAAACCCAAGTATTTCGCTTTGAAAATATAATACCTCATTCTCGTCGTATTCAATAGGGCCGAAATTGCTTGTCTCTATAAGCATAAAATATCCCCCTATAAATAAAATTCTAATGTTATTTTATCATCATAAGTAAAAAATGTGAATAAATAAAAAAAGGACATAATAAATGTCCCTTTGAAATCACCGCAGGAAATCCAGAAGTGAAGGCTGAATAATCCGCGACCCGACATTAAGAGAAGAAGTATATACATTTATGGAATTTACAAGATCCATTATCGTCTCCGCAATATCGGCATCTTCCGCATTGGCCAGCAGGTTCGTAAAATTAAGATTGTCATCGGCCAGCCTGTTTTTGGTAAGCGCCACCCGGTTGTCACGCGCTCCCACATCCGCCCTTACCGCAAGAATATTGTTTATGTGGTCATCCAATTCATCAATATGAGAGGAAATCCCCGTCGTGTTGCCGGCCTGCAGATCCGCCGCTATATCGTCAAACAGTTTAAAGAGATTGTCGCCACTCCCGGTATCGCCAAATATCTTATCCCCCGTAACGTTTATGGTTATCTGATCGTCGGCCCCCACGTTGTATTTGAGCTCCCAGGAATCACCCGCGGCCACATTCGATCCGTTATAGACCACTCCGCCGTTTGCACTGTTTGTCGTATCCAACGTATATGCCTCAGTCGTAGTCTTCATTCCTCCGAATATGTACCTGTCCGAATACTCCGTGTTGCCTACGTTTACAAGCTGCTGCTTCAGCTGGTTTATTTCACTTACTATGTCCTCGGTCTCCGTAGGACTGTTCGACCCTTCTACGAGAAGTTCCCGTGCTCTGCTGAGTACGGTCGTCACATTATTCAGCGCCGTATCGGTAAGCTTAAGCCATGAATCCGCATCGTCCACATTCTTTTTATACTGGTCTATAGCCGATACGTCCCTGTTCAATTTCATTACCGTCACTGTGCCGATCGGATCATCGGAAGGGTATTGGATGCGCTTGCCCGAGGCAAGCATTTGCTGAAGTTTATCCATCCGTTCGGTATTCTTGGAGAAATTCAGCAGAAAATTATCTATCATCATATTGTTGGTCACACGCATTTAGACTACCTCCCCACTACACCCATTTTATTTACTATGGTATCTATCATCTCATCGATAGCGGTTATCATCCTTGCCGCGGCATTATAGGAGTGCTGATATTTGATCATGTCGGACATCTCTTCGTCCATCGACACGCCCGATATCGACTGTCTGTTGTTATCCACGTACTTGGCCAGAACGCTCTGATTGGCAGTCATTCTTTCAGCCTGCTGGGCATCTACCCCGAGATTGGAAATCAATGAGGTAGTAAAATCTTCGAAGGTGCCCGTTGTGAATACGCCGGTATCTCCCCTCAGTTTAATGAGCTTAAGGATATTTGTATTGTCGCCGGGAAGTCCATTCGGATCGGAAGCAGCCGCTATCTTATTGAGATCGTCCTTGATATCATCGGAAATATCCATATCTCCTGCATTCAAACCTGGCGTAGATAGATCTTTGAATAAATTCACTGCGGTGGTACTGTTCAGGCCGTAACCGGCCCTATGCTGCTCATTAATCGTATCTGTGAAAGTCGTAGCGAAAGTGTTCCATTGATTGATATAGTAATTGACCCCCTTATATGCGGGATCGCCGTTTCCGTCTCTGGCATCCAGCAGACCTTTGATCCTGCCCGACTTTAGATCCACGGCCACCCCGGTGGTCTTCCAGACAGGATTTACCATGTTATCGGTAGGATTGGCTTTGGCTTCGATCTCGTAATAATCGGTATTATCGACCAGGGCCCGGCCCGCTATATCGACTCTCAGCCTTCCCCTGCTATCCTCATAGCTTGTTATGCTTACCAAATCGGAGAGCTTGTCTAAAAGCAGATTTCTCGAATCTCTAAGATCATTGGCCTTGTCGCCGTTTAATTCGAATTTATATATCTGATCGTTTAAATCCGCGATCCTCTTGGCATAGGAATTAACCTCGCCTATATTGGTTATTATATTCTGATTTATTTCCTCTCTCTTGTCAACAAGCTTGTTATATGTTGTCCTTATAGTCTGTGCGACAGCTACGGCTCTTTCCCGGACCGTAGCCCTGGTGGAGAGACTCTCCGGAGTCTTTGAGAGCTCCTCCAATGATTCGAAGAACTGTTTCATCACAGTGGCAATACCCGTATCCGAGGGCTCGTTGAATATTGCCTCAAGGCTGTTCAAAACTTGAGCCTTAGCATCCCACTCCCCATAGACGCAGTTTTCTCCTCTGTACTGTGCGTCAAGAAAAATATCCCTTATCTGATTGATGCCGGTTATATCCACCCCAGATCCTACCTTTCCCTGCCCATATGTATCAAACATGCCCAGGGCAGGCAAAGGCGCAGCAGCAGCAAGATCCACTCTTTGTCTGGTATATCCCGGCGTATTGGCATTGGCCACATTGTGGGATACTATATCCAAAGCTCTTTGGGCGGCAAACAAACCTGATTTGGATATTTCAAATCCGAAAAATGTAGATGACATCATGAACACCTCATTGTTTAAATTTTCTCGTCAAAGATTGAAGATGATTTTTTGTCCATACCTTTTTTTTCATATGTGGCATCGTTAAAAGTCAAGGCGTCACCTATAAGATTTATGGAAAACTCTACGTATTCCAAAGCCTGCTCTATCAGGGCCTGATTGTGTTCGTTGATTTCGGTCACTTCCTGAAGAAGCTGCCTGAACCTATCTTGTAACTCCGTCAGTTTTTCTTTTTCATTGGAATTTTCCAGAAGGACCTGTATATCCTCCATTCCGCTTATAGAATTATCTTTGAGCCATTGTTCCCTTTTATTCTCCAATTTTGAAATCGCGGCTATACATGCCTGCTCAGCACTTACTATATTATCCAGCTCGTTCACATTACCCTCGATAAGAATATCCTTCTTTTTAAGAGCCAGATCGCGCATATCCTGATACACCTCATACTCGTTCTCAAGTATGGATATCAGTTCCTGAATATTCATCGGGCACCATCCTTTTTACTGTTCATGGAGATCAAAACATCCGTCATCATTTTTTGTGATACGGTCTCTGTAGATACATTATAGGTATGATTTTTCAAGGCCATCTTTATTTCTTCTGTCTTTGGATCAGGCGGTAATTTTACCTCCTTAGCATCTTCTACGTCTTTATAAAAATGTCCTATCTCAAGTTTATCGGAGTTGTCCGCCGATCTTTCCGGCCTGGCCTTGTTGTTCATATACACATTGAAAATCTGTTTTAGATTTACGCCGTTAACTTCCATACTACACCCCATCCCTATTTAAACTATCCAAATATTTATATCGGCTTATATTTTATTTATTTGAGTGTTTTTTTATTAATTCATTTGTAAAGAATTTATCTCCCTTATCGTTCCTATACTTTTTATCTTCCTTATTGTTTTGCGGTCGCTCCGACACCACAGTTTCAAGCTGGCTTTTGATGATATTTAAGCAGTCATTGCAAAATCTGCCTGAATTTATAGGTTCCCCACACCTCTCACATTTCAGCATTATGCCGGAATTCTTTTCGGCCAGTTCCAACTTGCCCTCCCTTAAAAATTCCCATACCTTTTCACGGTCGACGCCCGTGATTTCGGCTATCTCTAAAATCGTAGACTTTGGATATTGATAGAGGAATTCCTTGACCCTTTTGAAGTCATCCTCATCCTCCCGAACGCAATCGGGGCACAGATCAACCCCGTTATATACAAAAACTTTCCCGCATCTTTTACAATTTTTAATATCCATTGGAACACCTCTTATCTACCGGTGGCAAGAGTAGCAGAATAAACCCTCTCCGCCCCATTATCTAAAAGTACTTTGGAACACTCGTTTATAGTTGATCCCGTAGTAAATATATCGTCAATTATCAAAATTATTTTAGAGTCGATTATCGTCCTGTTTTTAACGGAAAACGCACCTTGTACATTCTCCTTACGTCTCTCTTTTTTTAATCCGGTCTGACTTTCCGTATAAATATCCCTGGCCAGCACATTGTCAAGCATGGGTATATCCAGTATCCTGCCTATATATTTTGCAAGTAGCTCAGACTGATTATAGCCTCTCTCTTCCTCCTTCCTGGGATGAAGCGGCACAGGTATGATGTAGTCGGCCGGAAGATCTTCTTCTCTCAGTCTATCGGCCATAAATTCCGCAAAGGGTTTTGCTAAATATCTGCCGTTATGATATTTGAACCTGTGCACCAACTCGCTGAATTCACTTGTATACCTGCATGCGCTGATATTTTTGTTAAAATAATAAAAACCGTTCTTACATTCGTAACACGTATCCGTCTCATTGCCGATAGGGCATCCGCATATGCTGCATGTGTTGCCCTCAATAAACGGAAGTTTTTTGTAACAATCTTCACAAAAATAGCCGTCCTCCAGAGGTCTCCCGCAATATGCACAATGGTGGGGAAATACTATCGAACTGACATTTTTGATCAAACTGTCTAGTAAATGTAGTCTCTCAGTCTTTGAAGTTTCCATTTCAATCCCGTATACCTCTCTTCGATCCTATTATTCTTTATCATTCTGTCCATCCATTGTTCGTCGCCGATGAGTACGACCCGTTTCCGTGCCCTCGTTATCGCCGTATACAGAAGGTTTCTTGTCATAAGCATCGGCGGTCCGTAGTTGATCGGCATGATTATGGTGCCGAATTCCGATCCCTGGCTCTTATGTACGGTTATGGCATAAGCCAGAACCAACTCGTCCAGGTCGGTATTATCGTAAACGGTTTTCCTTCCATCATAATCTACGGTAATAGTATTATCTTTTTTATCTATATTTTGGATTATCCCTATATCTCCGTTATACAGACCCATACCTGATTCGTCGATGCTCTCCCATTCTTTGCTGTAGTCGTTCCTTATCTGCATCACCTTGTCGTTTTCCCTGAATATCCTGTCCTTCAACCTGACCTCTGATTTATCGGCAGACGGTGGATTTACAAGCATCTGTATTACAGCATTGAGATTATACGTGCCTAATGCACCCTTCTTCATAGGTGTCAGCACCTGCACGTCGATCGGATTCAACCCGTACGCTTTCGGCAGTCTATTTGTCATCAGATCTTTGACCAGTCCGAGTATCCGTGATTGCTCTTTCTCTTTGATAAAATAAAAACCATTGTCGGTGTTGTCTATCAGCGGAGTTTGACCTTGATTTATTCTGTGGGCATTCACTACTATATTGCTCATATTTGCCTGCCTGAATACCTGGCTTAATCTTACGACGTCAAACATGCCGCTTTCTATTATATCCTGCAGTACGTTTCCCGCCCCTACCGACGGCAGTTGATCGATGTCCCCTACTATGACAAGCCTTGTGCCTGGATTTACTGCCTTTAGCAGATTATTCATCAATATTATGTCTATCATGGACGCCTCATCAATTATGAGGGCATCACACTCCAGCTTTTCGTCCTCATTGCGCTTAAATGATATGCCGTTGTACTCCAGTAATCTGTGTATCGTCTTTGCCTCTCTGTCCGTGGCTTCGCTCATCCTCTTTGCAGCCCTGCCTGTAGGCGCAGCAAGAAACGTCCTGATCCCGTTATTTTCAAACATGGAGATTATGCCCTTTAATGTGGTCGTCTTTCCTGTACCCGGACCGCCTGTCAATATGAGTATGCCCTTCTCCAAAGCCAGGCAGATGGCCTTCTTTTGTTCTTCGGCAAAGACTATGCCCATGCTGTCCTGTATCGTTTTAAGATCCGTTTCCACGACCGAGCTCAATTCTTTAAAGCCCACCGAGGAGAGTTCCATTAGTTTTTTAACAACGCTGTTTTCCGCCGTATAATAGGGCTTTAAATATATTGCGCTTACACCGTCGATATTGTCGATAGAAATGTAGTCGTTTATTGCGAGCGAAGCAATTGCCTCGGTTACCCTTTCTACATCGGTATCCAGAAGTTTTGCCGCATGTCCGGCAAGTACATCCTGCGGCAGATATGTGTCGCCGTTATTTGCCGCTTCCTGCAGGCAGTAATATGTGGCTGCCTCCGTTCTCTCCCTCGAGCCAGTGGTATAGCCCATGTTAGCAGCTATCTTGTCCGCCGTTACAAACCCTATCCCATATACCCTATAGGTGAGATCGTAGGGGTTTGCTTTTACCTTTGCCACCGTCTCGAGCCCATATGCCTTATATATCTTCATGGCCTGGCCCGGCGTTACGCCTATGCCCTGCAAAAAAAGCATGATCTCCCTTATGCCCTTTTGAGATAAATAGGACTCTGCTATTTCTGCAGCTCTGACCTCTCCGATACCCTCGATCTCAGTCAATCTCTCGGGATGGTTGTCCAGTACGTTCAGGGTGTCCTCCCCGAAGTATTCGACTATCCTGTGGGCCGTAATTTCCTTTACTCCCTTTATCATACCGGAAGCCAGGTATTTTTCAATCGCGTCCAAGGTAGAGGGCTGCTCGATCTCACACCACTCGATATTGAACTGTTCTCCGTACACAGGATGAATCTTCCATCGGCCTCCCAGCCTTACACTGTCGCCCACCGATATATATGAAAGCGTACCCGTGCAGGTAACCAAATTATCCCCGGCATCTATATCAAATACGGTAAATCCGCTGTCATCGCTCTTAAATCTGATGTCCTCCACGACACCCGCCAACTCGTCCATGTAACTTCACCATCCTGATTATAAGTATAACATTAAACATCGGCGTAAAACAATAAAAACCCCCTTATCGGGGGATTTGTGCGCATATTTATTGTTCATATTTTTTTGTTCAAGTCCGCGTATCTTCCTCCATTTGCCTTTATCATCTGTTTCCAGCTATATTCAGCGGCCTGCCGATACAAAAATTCAGGGAGAGAAACGGAGGTATAATAGTTCTCCGTCTGTGTGTCCGTTAAAATCGCGTTTGCAAGAATGCGATAGGCCTGGCCCAGCGAGCGCTTGGGTCCCCTGCCCAATGGTATATTTCCCATGGAAGCCAGCGCACCACCGCCGCCGTAGCCGATACCCATGCCCCAGATAAATCCTGTTTTATCACACCAATTTTCCATTATGGCAAGTGCGTTATGGCACTGTTTGCCCTCATAAAATCCGCAATTTACAATAGCATACACATAAATTTGTCTATTGGATATGCTCATTTGTTCCATACGGCAAAGACAGGACAATAAATGCGATGGTATCCCGTCCACATAAAGTGGAAAGGCAAAGACCCACGCATCGCATTTACAAAGTTCTCCAACTTCATGCTCGGCAATTGAGGGCTTGTTTATCGCAAAGTCTTTAACGGTATCGTCTTCATTTATCAGACCGGCTAAATCCTCAAGCAAGACTTTACTTGCACTTCCAGTCGCCTTTGGGCTTGCGTTGATCAGCGCTATGTTCATGCCAATGCCTCCTTCACTTGATCGGCACTATTGAAAAATAGAACCTCATTTACCTTGCCGTCATAATTTATGGAATTTGCAGATACTATATCAGTTGCGGTCTGTTTTTCATTTTCAGTTATATTTTCGCCGTAGAAATATGCAGTCAAGCCAATTACATTTTCATATCTTCTCTTGTGATGCATTTCCCCTTTTCTCATTTCGAAATGTGGCGAAGCATAGGAAATGGTTCTGTCAAGCACGTTTTTTACAAAAGGGCTGAAGCCGCCGTAGGTACATCTGCTTATAAGAATCAATTCGCTGCATCTGCTCATCAGTTCGCCCATGTTCTCATATCCATCCTTGATGACGCATCTGCCGGGAGTCTTTCCCCAGCATCCAAAACATCCTATGCAATGATGTATATTGCCGTTGTTATATATGACCCTGCATTCGCCGTCTTCAGCTATGGGCAAATCTAAAACATCGGATATGATCAATCGCATAATCGTAAAACTCCTCACTTTAAATTTCATATGGTAATATTATAGCCGCTAGGGCTGTAATAAAAAAGCTGAACAAGAGTATAAAAATAAAGATGCTATGATTTTGGAACGCTTTTATAAAAATTAAAGCCAGAAATCCAGTATTTATGCGAATTCCCGGCTTTTGTTTGCTATTCCCACTCGATCGTTGACGGCGGCTTTGAGGTTATGTCATAGACGACCCTGTTGACCTCATAGACCTCGTTGATTATCTGTCTGGATATGTTATCCAGTACTTCATACGGCAGCCTGGCCCAATCCGCGGTCATTCCGTCGCTGCTGGTTACTGCCCGCAATACTATTGTCTCTCCATAGGTGCGTTCATCGCCCATGACACCTACGGAATGTATATCAGGCAATATTGCGAACGCCTGCCATACCTGATTATAAAGTCCCGCTCTCTTTATCTCTCTGGTCACTATATAGTCGGCTCTTCTCAATATATCCAGCTTTTGCTCCGTCACCTCGCCGAGCGTCCGTATGGCCAGGCCAGGCCCCGGGAAGGGATGCCGGTGCAAAATACTTTCCGGTATGTTGAGCTCCTTGCCAACCTGCCTGACCTCATCCTTAAACAATAGTCTCAAGGGCTCGATAAGCTTAAACTTCATATCCTCGGGAAGTCCGCCCACATTGTGATGGCTCTTTATAGTGGACGCCATCTCGTCTCCGCTCTCGATCACATCCGGATAGAGCGTACCTTGGACCAAAAACTCCGCGTCCTTGAATTTCTCCGTTTCCCCTTCGAAAACCTTTATAAACGTGCCGCCGATAATCTTTCTCTTCTGTTCAGGTTCGGTTATGCCCTTCAAGGCGGACAAAAACTTTTCCCGGGCATCTACCTTTCTTATATCCATATCAAACTCTTCCTTGAGAAACTTCTCGACATCTTCCGCTTCATTCAATCTCAGAAGCCCGTTATCGACAAATATGCAATGCAGGTGATCTCCTATTGCCCTGTGTACCAGCACCGCGGCTACAGTCGAATCGACGCCGCCGGATATGGCGCATATGGCTTCTTTATCGCCCACTTCTTTCCTTACGGACTTTATAGTATTCTCCACCAGCGATTCCATTGTCCAATCTGCAGCCAGCCCAGAGATCATAAATAAGAAATTTCTTATCATATCCATACCCTTTACCGTATGTTCAACCTCAGGATGGAACTGAACTGCATAAAACTTCTTATTCACATCCGCCATAGCCGCCACAGGGCAGGCGGGCGTTGAACCAATCACCTTAAAACCGCTGGGAAGAACGGTAATAGAATCCGTATGGCTCATCCAAGCGGTAGTTATTCTATCTATACCGCGGAAAATTGGAGCGTTATTGTCTACAGTTAGTTCGACCCTGCCGTACTCCCTTGTCTTTGATGCCACAACCTTTCCTCCCAACATTTGAGCCATAAGTTGTGCACCATAACATATCCCGAGAACCGGAACCCCTAGGTCCAACACCCCCTTATCGCATTGAGGAGCATCCTTCATGCAAACACTCGCAGGTCCACCTGAGAACACGATAGCAGCGGGTTTCATCTCCTTTATCTTATCTGCCGGCGTCCTATAACTTATTATTTCACAGTAGACATTACATTCCCTTATCCTCCGGGCAATAAGCTGAGTATATTGACCTCCAAAATTCAAAATCAGGACTTTTTCCGTCATCACTTATGACTCACTCCATTCAACGCTGTAATTAGGCGCTTCTCTCGTAATTATTACATCATGCGGATGACTTTCCCTCAGACCTGCAGACGTGATCCTCACAAATTTCCCGTCTTTTTTCAGAGTATCTATATCCTTTGCGCCGCAATATCCCATACCCGATCTGACTCCGCCTGCCAATTGATATATTATATCCTTCAGAGTACCCTTATACGGCACTCTTCCTTCTATACCCTCAGGAACATATTTATTGGATTCTTCCTGAAAATAGCGGTCGCTGCTTCCGGACTTCATCGCGGATATGGATCCCATTCCCCTGTATGTCTTAAATCTTCTGCCCTGGTATATTTCCAGCTGACCCGGGCTCTCCTCCGCACCGGCAAACATACTTCCGATCATAACTACGCTGGCTCCCGCAGCAATGGCCTTGGTAATATCTCCGGAGTACTTTATCCCACCGTCCGCAATTATAGGTATATTATGTTTATCCGCTTCCTCGGCGCAGTCCATAACCGCCGTTATCTGCGGCACCCCCACGCCGGCTATTACTCTGGTGGTGCATATGGAACCCGGTCCTATGCCGACCTTCACGGCACAGGCTCCGGCTTCTATCAGATCTCTGGTAGCGTCGGCAGTGGCCACGTTGCCTGCTATAAATTCAATGTCGGGAAACAATTCTTTAGCCTTCCTTAGTGTTTCTATCACCTTATACGAATGACCATGAGCCGTATCTATAACAATTGCGTCGACATGTGCATCATGCAAGGCTTTTATTCTGTCCATGGTATCTTTTGCGGTCCCTACCGCAGCGCCCACCAGCAGCCTGCCCCTGTCGTCTTTTGCAGAATTCGGATACTGTATGGTCTTTTCAATGTCCTTTATAGTGATCAGTCCACGCAGATAACCATCAGAATCCACTAAGGGAAGTTTTTCGATCTTATGCATCTTTAAAATCTTCTGAGCATCGCTCAGTGTAGTTCCTATATGTGCAGTCACCAGATTTTCCTTAGTCATGACCTCGGAAATAGTTTTTAAATAGTCATTTTCAAATCTGATATCCCTGTTCGTTATGATCCCTACCAGTTTGCCCTTTACAGTTACCGGCACCCCGGAAATATGATATCTTTCCATGACCTCCAGCACATCGCTTATGGTGTTTTCAGGCGCAAGAGAGATAGGATCGACTATGACCCCGTTTTCGGATCTTTTGACTCTGTCGACCTCCATGGCCTGTTCCTCTATACTCATGTTTTTGTGAATAATACCCATGCCGCCCTCTCTGGCCATTGCTATTGCCAGTTCGGCCTCAGTTACGGTATCCATAGCCGCACTCAGGATAGGCATATTGAGCTTTATTCTCTCGGTCAGCTTCGTAGCAAGGCTTACATCCTTTGGCAATACTTCTGATTTAGCGGGAATCAGCAAAACATCATCAAATGTCAAGCCTTCTTTAATTACTTTATTATACATATCTTCACCTCATTTTGTATGCAAAGTCTTTTTAAAAACCCCGAAACGCTCCCGTCAATATTTCAAGATCATACAGGAAGCTTTGCCTTATATAAATACAAATATTTACATTAAAATTAAGTTTGAATACAATATATCAGATTTCGACATATCCTGTCAACAGAATATAAAAAAAGCAGGGATATTCTCCCTCCTGAGTTTGGGAGTTAACAGTCAAAGTAAGAGCCCAGTAGCTATTGCAGTTACT
>ENA-UOOI01000067-UOOI01000067.1-fermentation-metagenome-genome-assembly--contig:-NODE-67-length-125026-cov-6.900553_pt1 | contig 125026 bp, 147 predicted proteins | sample MGYA00245779_ERZ724027 | MGnify/ENA primary metagenome ERZ724027 (study PRJEB28704, sample SAMN03018318) | fermentation metagenome | biome: anthropogenic terrestrial biome; feature: soil...
TTCAGTATGATTTTAGCAAAAACAAACCTTCAATAGTTTCTGCAGGTAATTACTTCATTCCGGGAAGTGAAGTTGATTTAAAGAATGGATCTTTCAGATTAAAAAAAGGCTGTTTTGCAGTAGCACCGACAAGATGAGCATAAATGTGCATCTTGATATAGAAAGTATTTAACTTATGCTGAGTTTTATATTTTATTTTGAGCGCCAAAAGAGAGGCGCTATTTTTATGTAAGCGGTTTAGGCTATTAATTACCTACATTGCATATATATTAATTAAGGATTATAATTAATTTGTAATCATTATATATCTGTAATGATTACAAAATAGAATATCAGAAGTGATGCGTCAATGGAAGCTTCATTTGAGGGTTTAAAGCAGGAATTAAAGAAGAGAGATATAAATTTATCATATCAAAGGCTAAAGGTCTTGGAATACCTGACCCTGAATCGATGCCATCCGACCGTAGATCAGATTTTCACCAACCTTCATAGGGATATTCCGACACTGTCAAAGACAACCGTTTATAATACGCTGCGTATTTTGCAGGAAGCGGGTTTAATCAAGGTAGTCACGATCGAGGACAATGAGACCCGATATGATATCGATGTGGAGGATCACGGGCATTTTAAATGTAAGCTCTGCGGTAAGATATATGATTTTCATACTGATATGAGCTCTTTAACATTCGATGATTTAAGTAATTTTAGGATCGATAGCAAAGACGTATATTTTAAAGGTATCTGTCCTGGATGTCTTTCAAATATAAAAGAGAACAAGAGAAGGGGGTAATGTCATGGCAAAATACGTATGTTCCGTTTGCGGTTACACCTATGATGAGGCAAAGGGTATTCCCGAAGCGGGCATTGCACCTGGGACAAGGTGGGAAGATCTGCCTGATGACTGGGTATGTCCAGTCTGCGGTGCGGCAAAGGCGGAATTTGTCAAACAGGGCGCATCTGATAAATCTGCCGGGGTAAAGTCAGAATACGTGACCGATACATCTGCGGACATGCAGGAGCTATCAGCATTGGAGATCAGCGCGTTATGCTCGAATCTGGCACGCGGCTGTGAAAAACAATATAGGCAGGAGGAAGCGGCGAGCTTCAGGGGCCTGGCCGATTATTATAAATCGGCATCCGCACCCGCCAAATCTCCTAACTTTAACCATTTACTGGAACTTATCAATAAAAACATTGAGGAAAATTTTCCAAGTGCCAAGGCCGCGGCGTCTGATGCCTGTGATAGGGGCGCGCTTCGTGCTCTTGTATGGAGTGAGAAGGTCACGAAGATATTAAAGTCCCTTTTGACCCGATATGAGAAGGAGGGCGATGCCATGCTCGAAAATACCGGCGTTTATGTCTGCACTATATGCGGTTTTATCTACATAGGGGACAACCCTCCGGATATTTGCCCTGTTTGCAAGGTGCCGGGTTGGAAATTTGAAAAGGTCGAAGGGAGGTGATGAGAATGTCTAAGAAACATGCGGTAAGAAATATACGTCTGTGCACCAAAGACTGCTTGTGCCTCTACGTATGTCCCACCGGAGCGACAGATACGGAAAACAGCATCATCGATGTTTCGCAGTGTATCGGCTGTGGAGATTGCGCGGATGCCTGCCCATCCGGTGCAATATCAATGGTACCCGAAGTGTATCCGCTGCAGCAGGACAAAACCGAAGCAGTCGCAGATAAAATGAGAGCCCTTATGCGAAGCAAGTCGGAGCAGGAGAACATCGCGGCAGGATTACCTGGAAGGTTGGCGGCAGCCATTGAAAAATCCAATCGTATTATGGCGGAAGATATTATTCGCGAGGCGGGATACATGCTTCCACAAAGCGACAATGCGCAGGATTTTCTCAAGTCACTATATAACGGCAAGCAGCCGGAAGGTTTTCCAAAAGGGGAAGTGGAAAAACTATTGGAGGCATTTAATAAAAATAAGGAGGCCCAAAATATGGACGAAAACAAAACACTTAACAATTTGATGGCGGCATTTGCCGGCGAATCCCAGGCCAACAGAAAATATCTGGCCTATGCCAAGAAAGCAGAAAAGGATGGAAAAATGAATGCGGCCAAACTGTTTAAAGTAGCCGCTGATGCCGAGACTCTTCATGCCTTAAGGGAATTTGAGGTGGCGGGGAAAGTCGGTTCTACTGACGATAACCTGAAAGATGCCGTAAGCGGAGAAACTCATGAATATACGGAGATGTATCCCGAATTCTTGAAGGAAGCTGAAGCGGAAGACAACAAAGCGGCGGCCAAGGCCTTTACCCTTGCGATGAAAGCGGAAGAGGTTCATGCTAGGCTCTATAAAGAGGCATTAGAAAATCTTGATGAGACGGAAGAGGTTACCTATTATCTTTGCCCCGTCTGCGGGAACATTGTAACGTCCAGGCCAGATAAATGCAGCATCTGCGGCGTTCCGGGAGATAAATTTATCAAATATTGATACAGTGGTTTTTCTGTGTTTTAGCTTGTTTCACATGTACCGCGGCTCAACAGGAGATTGGTACATGTGAAGCCATAAACTTTTTTTGCAGTCAATGATCCACTAATTATGCAAGTCCTAACAGGCGGGCAATGCCTGCCACGATCATGCATACGACTATGCCTGTTACAGTCGGTACGGCAAAAGAAACCAGCGTCCATTTGAGACTCTGCGTTTCTTTTTTTATTGTGAGGCAGGTGGTCCCGCAGGGCCAGTGCATCAGGGAAAAAAGCATAACACATACGGCGGTCAGCCAAGTCCAACCATGATTTACGAGCAGAGCATGCAGCTGCACCAAGCTGCTGAAATCAATCAGTGAACCGGCCGCAGTATAGCTCATGATAATAATCGGCATAACGATCTCGTTAGCGGGAAAACCCAGTATGAACGCGAAAAGTATATAACCGTCCATACCCAATAACCTCGCGAAGGGATCGAGAAACCCGGCGCAGTGGTTAAGCAGGCTCAAACCACCCACATGCACATTGGCAAGAGTCCAAATGATAAGACCTGCCGGCGCTGCCACCGCCACCGCTCTGCCCAGTACGAATATCGTCCTGTCAAGAATGGAGCGGACGATTACGCGGCCGATCTGCGGGCGTCTATATGGCGGGAGTTCCAGATTGAAGGAGGACGGCATACCCTTCAGTATCGTTTTGGACAACAATTTAGATATAAGTAAGGTCATAATCACGCCGAGTACGATAACACCGGTCAGTATAAGCGTTAAGCTGGCAGATTTATACGGCCCCATCATTGTTCCGGCAAAAAACATTGTAATGACGGCAATCAGGGTCGGAAATCTGCCGTTGCAGGGAACAAAATTGTTTGTTATGGTCGCAATCAGACGTTCGCGCGGAGAGTCTATGATACGGCAGCCGATCACCCCGGCTGCATTGCAGCCGAAACCCATGCACATTGTCAATGCCTGTTTGCCATGAGCGCATGCCTTTCGAAAGAAATTATCGAGATTAAAGGCAATGCGGGGAAGATAGCCCGAATCTTCCAGTAATGTAAACAGCGGAAAGAAGATCGCCATCGGAGGCAGCATGACGGATACGACCCATGCAAGAGTCCGGTACATTCCGTCAACAAGCAGTCCGGAGAGCCAAGCCGGGACTGAGATGGCTTGAAACAGTCCCGATAGCCTGCCCTGCAGTGCAAATAATCCCGTTGCAATTAATTTAGATGGATAGTTTGCACCCGTTATCGTAAGCCAGAACACTCCAAACAGCAGTGCTATCATGATGGGAATGCCCGTCAGCTTTGAGGTCAGGATTTTATCAATTTTTGAATCCCGAGCGGCATATTCTTTTTCCTCAAATTTAATGGTTTTCCGTCCGATGTCCTCGCAGGTCATGACGATTCTAGTGACTACCTGATCCCGCAGCCGATCAGTAGAGATTCCAGCTGCTTCCAAAAAATTTCTGGCCTCCGTTACCTTATGAGATATTTCATCATCTTGCATTAAATCATATCCGAGATATTCTTTAAGCGACTGAAGCAGGCTTTCATCCCCATCCAGCAGCTTGAGAGACACCCACCTGCTGCTGATGCGTCCCCGCAAAATCTTGACTAACGCGGGCTCCGGCATGGAAACGGCATTTTCGATTTGATCGGTATAAGCAACATGCAGAGGCTTTGATTCTATGGAGCCATCCGTAAGAGAAGCCACTGCGTCCATCAGTTGGTCAAGCCCTTTCCCTGATCTCGCACTGGTTCCAACGACCGGAATACCCAATTGGGAAGAAATCAGATCCAAATTTATACGGATCTTTTTCTTTTTTGCCTCGTCCATAAGGTTGACGCACAGGACCACTTTATCGGTGATCTCCATGGTTTGGAGCACAAGGTTCAGATTCCGCTCGAGGCAGGTCGCATCGGCTACTACTACCACTGCGTCCGGCCTGCCGAAACAAATAAAATCCCTGGCAATTTCCTCCTCGGTCGAGTTGGCCATCAGTGAATAGGTTCCTGGGATATCAACTAAGATAAAGTTATTTCCATGATGGCGATATTTGCCCTGCGCGTTTACGACAGTTTTTCCGGGCCAGTTGCCGGTATGCTGATTAAGTCCGGTAAGGCTGTTGAAAACGGTGCTCTTTCCCACGTTTGGATTGCCTGCAAGGGCCACGATCTTATCCGCCGGTGTTTCTTTTTCTATATGCAATCCACAGCAGTTCAATACTCCGGAGCCTGTCGAGCCGCTTGTCAATCCCATAGAGATTCTCCATTTGAAACAATTATCTTTTCCGATACGTCGGACCGCAGAGCGATGACTGCTCCTCTTATCAAATAGGCCACCGGATTACCGGAAGGACTTTTATATAAAGGCTCGATCTCAGTGCCGTCGATAATGCCGAGATCGAGCATGCGCCTTCTTGCAGAACCATCGGATGTAAGCGCCGCAACTCTGGCCTTTTTGCCCATGGGCAGTTGACTGAGGGGAATTTGATTATTATTCATGAAGAAGCCCTCCAAAAGTTAGCGTTAGGGAAAAGACTTTCCCTACGCTAATATATGATGCCTGAATTAAATGTGTTACGAGTATCCTGTACCGCCACGTATTTGGTAATTAAAGTTATCTATGTTATTATTAAATATATAATAAAGCCATATTAAAATTTATTTTCATATTTTCCGCACTGCTTATGCTGCTGTCTGTCATAGCCGGTTTATACTTTGCTCTGAACAGCGATAAATTTGTAAAGCTGTGTGGCAAGAAGCGCTGATTGTTTATGGTATGGCAAGAATATTTTCGCGGCATAAAAAAATGATAAAGGTGGAACGGTTGAACATGGATATAACACCTAAACTTGTTATTTTGGCAGGTTTACCGGGTACCGGGAAAACCACATTGGCAAGACGGTTATCGAGGAAACTGTCCCTTGTATATCTAAGGGTAGACTGTATTGAGGCGCCTTTCATAGAATATGATCCAAAAGCCGGCAGTAAAGGCGAAGGCTATCGGGCACTGATAAATTTGGCTAAGGAGAATCTTAACCTGGGCCATGGAGTGATAATCGACACGGTCAATCCGCTGCATCTGAGCCGGGCTATGTTTATGGGGCTATCCATGGAAACAAGAGCTGAAACATTCCAATTTGAACTTAAAATGAAAGATATTTTACTGCATAAAAAAAGAGTAGAAGAGCGCAAATCAGATATTATGAATCTGAGAGTTCCTACATGGCAGGATGTTCTGGACCGTGAATACGATGCATGGGATGAAAGCGTAGACGGTCCGGTGACGGTGATATGGGCAGATGACGGTGAGCAAGCCTTTCGCACATGCATTGAAGCTATATGCGGCACCGAATTATTATGATTCAATCAAAGAGATTGGTCTTTAATGAAATAGACGATAGTGATTTCGACGAGGTTGCCATAATCATGCGGGATGAAGGCGTTCAAAGGGTATGGGAACACTATTTTTCCGATGACGATGTAAAAGAATGGATAGAAGATCGTAAACGCGGCTATAAAAACAATGGAGCGGATTACTTTTTAGCCATAAATAAACATACGCAGGAAGTTGTGGGGCAGATCGGACTCCTTAAGGAAAACATAGCAGGCGAAGAGGTATGGGGGATCGGATACATTCTTAAGAGCAGATACTATGGAAACGGATATGCTGCCGAAGGAGCAATGGCCATGGCGGACTATGCTTTTGATACCTTGAAGGTTCCCAAAGTCATATGTGATATAAGGCCAATGAATAAATCCTCTATTGAGGTTGCCAAGAGGATCGGCATGGTAGAAACGGGTATATTTGTAAAGGAGTACGGGGATAAAAAAATGCCTCATTTAATATTTGAGTTATACAATAAATAATAAATTATCTTTTTTATAGCAATGAGAGCATAAAATAAGTTATTATTAGGCTGAGTGTATTGCTTTGCGTTTTGCCGCGCTTTCATATTTATATTTTGAAAGGAAGGTAACCGTATGTTAGCATATGCCAATGAAAAGCAAAACCTTAAGATATTTCCATTAAACAGTGCGAGATGGAACGATTTTGAATTATTATTCGGCGAAAGGGGCGCCTGCGGCGGATGCTGGTGCATGTCATGGCGGCTTGAAAAATCGGATTTTGAGTTGGGCAAGGGCGAGCCTAACAAGTCTGCCATGAAGAGTATCGTGCATATGGACGAGCCGGTCGGAGTATTGGCATATGTCGATGACAAACCGGTCGGATGGTGCGCGGTCGCTCCGAGGGAAGTTTATAAACGTCTGGCAAATTCAAGGGTATTAAAAGAAGTGGATGATAAACCTGTTTGGTCTATCACTTGTCTTTTTATAGCAAAGAATTTCAGGCGAATGGGTATTTCCACGCAATTGATAAAAGGAGCGGTTGAATATGCTAAATCAAATGGAGCAAATATAGTTGAGGCATATCCGGTGGTTCCTTACGCTGATAACGTACCGGATGCTTTTATTTGGACAGGCGTTCCGGCGGCTTTTGAAGCGGCAGGCTTTACCGAGGTAATGAGAAGATCAAAATCAAAGCCTATAATGAGATACTATATATAAGTTATATATATGATGGCTAATATTTTGTACATATAAGGATAACGAAAGTTTAGAGTTACAAAACATAGATGTGGGGGGAATGCTATTATGAAGGAATATATGGTCAATAAGATGGGCAGCGTGATACGTTATCACGATCTGCCCGGTGAGGATATGCCCATACTTTTTATCCATGGGTTGGGATGTGCAGGTACGTTTGATTATCCGGAGGTGGCCGCTCAGGGTCCTTTGGACAGCCACCGCCGTATCCTTGTGGATCTTTTGGGTGCCGGATACAGTGATAAGCCGGATGATTTCGGCTATACCGTTGAGGATCATGTGCAATATCTGCTGGAGTTTATTAACTATTTAGATCTTGACTCGTTTATATTATTCGGCCATAGTCTGGGCGGAGCGATTGCCATTTCTTTGGCGGATAAATGCAGGAACAGACTTCATCAGATCATTTTAAGCGAATCAAACCTGGATAAAAGCGAGGAAGGATCAATAAGCAAGTATATTGCCGGCTTTGAGATGAAGGACTTTATTGATTACGGATTCAGGAAGTTGATAAATGACAGCCGTAATGACGGAAACAGGATTTGGTCCGCATCTATGTCGGTATGGCTTCCAAAAGCGGCTTATTTGATGTCAAAATCGGCCGCGGAGGGAGGTAGCCCGTCATGGAGAGATATATTATATTCGCTGGAATGTCCCAGAACATTTATCTTCGGCGAGAAGTCTCTGCCGGATCCCGATGAATGTACCCTTAGGGAGCGTGGTATTCAAATAGAGATCGTGAAACATGCAGGTCATTCCATGGCATGGGAAAATCCCGAAGGATTGGCTATAGCGATCAGCCACGGGATAGATTGCGCAAAATAAATGCTTAGACACAAAGGTATAGGTATTTTATAATTTTCAACATGTTGCTTTGTGCGAAGAGGAGCGATGGAGGAAGGCTGTCATGAATAAGGTTTATAATACGGAGAGATTGATTCTAAAGGTATTGGACGGGTCGTCATCGCAAATAGTATTGGATTATTATCTGAGGAACAGATCTTTTTTAGAAGAATGGGAACCTGTGCGGAGTGAAGAATTTTACACCAAGGAATACCAAGAGCAGCAGCTTGAGAATGATCTGTCTATGATAAAAGACAAGACTTTATTGAGATTGTGGATCTTTAAAAGAAATGAAGAAAGTAGAGTTATAGGAACCATTGGGTTTAGCAATATTGTGTGGGTTACCTTTTTGTCATGTTTTCTCGGCTACAAATTGGATAAAGATGAGATCAATAAAGGTTATATGACTGAGGCGGTCAATAAGGGAATAGAAATTATGTTCTGCGAATACGGATTACATAGGATCGAGGCCAATATAATACCTAAGAATAAACGGTCTTTGAGAGTGACGGAAAAATTGGGATTTTACAATGAAGGTACCGCACTCAAATACTTAAAGATAAATGGCATATGGGAGGACCATATTCATATGGTGCTATTGAATGATAAAGTTTAGTAAAGCTTGAAAAAAAGCTTACCTTAGGTCATAATAGAGGTGAAGATTAATAGTGTACCTATAATCTCAAGTTTCATTTATGCGGCGCGAAGAGGCCGCTTCGTTTGAAAACGGCGGGAGGAATAACCGTCAGTCTTTATATGGGTTTCAATAGGTAAAAGCATATTTTATTGCGGGGTAATACAATGGATTGTATTTTATTGGATGATATCAAAGATAAACTGGAATTTTTCAGCAAGATGTATGATGCGGTACGACTGGTTGATCCGACTCATAAGAGGGTACTTGATTACCAGGGTCCATCTTTAATGGAAACACCCGAGGTGTGTTACGATTATTGGGGAAACGGTAAAATCTGTGATAATTGTATCTCTGTGAGAGCCTTTAATGAAGATAAGAGTTTTGTCAAGTTGGAAAGGAAAACGGAAACAGTTCTCCTTGTAACGGCGGTGCCGATAGAAAACACCGATAGGCCGGTTGTATTGGAACTGCTGAAAAATGCGACGGATACCATGCTGATAGGCTCGGGAGACTATAATGAGGGAGAACAGTTTGGCCGTTTTGCCAGCAAGATGAACGATATGATCGTCAAGGATTCCATGACACCTCTTTATAACAGGCGGTTTGTAGACGAACGCCTGCCGATAGATGTTATAGACGCCACATTAAAACATATGCCTTTGTCGGTTTGTTTTATGGATCTGGATAATTTTAAGTCGATCAATGACATCTACGGACATGAATCGGGGGATTTGGTAATTAAAGCTGTCGCTGAGGTAATTGCCGGGCACATTCGTTTTGAACATGATTGGGCTGCGAGATACGGGGGAGACGAATTTCTTCTTTGTCTGAATAATACCGATGAAGAAAGGGCCAATTTCATCGCACAACGGATAAAAAATAGTATTGAAAAAATACCGATAAAAATATCTGAAGGAGACGTTTGCCTATCGGTTTCTTTTGGAGTGAAAACAATGAAAGAAGACAAAATGACTGCCGAAGAACTGATAAATTTTGCCGATCAGAATATGTACAGGGCAAAGGAGAAAAAACAGTGGTAACTGGTCCAACTAATGTTGAGCGTATTTGAAACGGGTAGTTTTACTTTATGGTTTTGGTAAAAAATGGATATAGTTTAAAAAGGAGAACTTGCATATGTTTTATTTGGCAGGTTCTCTGTTTGATATATAAAGCATTCGTTTTTTATGAACGTGTTATTCAAAATTTCGTTGTATTACAATATTAAGATATTCTTAAGGTTTTTATAAGATGGAAGATGCAAAATGTATTTTTGCCCGGTGGTATAATAATATTGGGAAAGTGTGTACATAAGAAAGAAGCTGATGTTATTGGCCGCAAATATTCTGATAGTCGATGATGAACAGGCAATTGCCGATCTGATAGAGGTCTATTTGAAAAATGAAAATTATAACGTCTTTAAATTTTATACGGGCAGGGATGCCTTGGCCTGTATAGAAAAAGAAAGATTGGACCTGGCCATTTTGGACGTCATGCTTCCCGACATAGACGGTTTTTCGATCTGCAAACAAATCCGGGAAAGATACAATTTTCCCGTTATCATGCTGACAGCCAAGGAAGAAGAAATCGATAAGATCAACGGCCTGGCCTTGGGAGCCGACGACTATGTCACCAAGCCCTTCCGGCCGTTGGAGCTGATTGCCCGTGTCAAGGCACAGCTTCGGAGATTTACCAGATATAATTCTGCCGAACCGGGCAAGGAGGAACATATCATCGCCTTTTCCGGCCTGGTCCTGGATATGGACACTCATGAATGCACTCTCGATGAGAAAAAGTTATCCCTTACCCCCACTGAATTTTCCATTCTCTGGGTCCTCTGTTCCAATCGCGGGAAAATCGTGAGCTCGGAGGAATTGTTCCGCGAGATATGGAAGGATAAATATTTCACCGGCAGTAACAATACGGTAATGGTACATATAAGGCATCTGAGGGAAAAAATGCACGAAAGCGCCGAACATCCTAAATACATCAAGACGGTATGGGGGGTAGGGTATAAAATTGAAAAATGACTTTGGCAGGTTAAAAAGGAAAATTTTTTCTCGCGTGATATTGATTGCGATAGCGGCTATTTTGCTCGGCGTTCTCATTGAATATTTTCTGATCGACGGTCTTTTTCAGAATCCTTTCGCAGAAGGTTTCATACGCCTATGCCAAAATGTATTTCATGTATCGTATGAAGACGGCTTGGTTATGTACGGTCGGCTGTTCCGCAGTAATAAGCCCTTTTGGCTTGCCGCAGGCATGTTTTTATTGCTATTAGTGCTGTTTTATTATGCGCTTTCGCGGATGACGAAATACTTCAACGAGATAAGTAGAGGAATGGATCAGCTTGTGGAAGAATCAGACCGAGAGATCACGTTATCCCCCGAGATGGATTTTATGGAAGCAAAGATGAATAAGATCAAGAGTATCCTTGAAGAGCGTGAGCGCAGCGCTAAAGAGGCGGAACAGCGTAAAAACGATTTGGTTGTGTACCTGGCCCATGATATAAAGACGCCCCTCACCTCGGTCATAGGGTACCTGAGTCTTTTGGATGAAGCTCCAGATATGCCTACCGAACAGAGGGCAAAATATGTCGGCATCACTTTGGACAAGGCATACCGTTTGGAGCAGCTGATCAATGAGTTTTTTGAAATCACGAGATTTAATCTTCAGGCCATTGTTTTGAATGAAGGAAAAATAAATTTGCAGTTAATGCTTCAGCAGATGGCCGATGAATTCTACCCGATGCTCTCTCCGCAGGGAATGCAGGTATCCGTCGATGTTCCCGGCGGTCTCACCCTGTGGGGTGATGCGGACAAGCTGGCCCGCGTTTTCAATAATATCCTAAAAAACGCCATAGCCTATAGCTATGATAACAGCGTAATTGATATATCCGCGAGACAACAGGATAAAGATATCATTATAACCTTTACCAATCATGGTGATCCGATTCCGCAGCAAAAGCTGGATAGCATATTTGAAAAGTTCTTCCGGCTGGATGCCGCCCGCTCCAGCAATACGGGAGGGGCGGGACTGGGATTGGCTATAGCCAAGGAGATCGTAAATGCTCATAACGGCAATATTTCCGTACTAAGCAATACGGAGAAGACTGTATTTACAGTGATGCTTCCGCAGCAGCCGGAAGGCGACAGGCTATCTTCGTAGATATAGCGGAGTTTTTACCGGTAATGTTTTGGTCAAAAGGGCTATGCAAAGTTGATTTATATAAATTTAAAATGGAGGCCTCTGGAAATTCTGCGATTACCGTAACGGCAATTGCTGTAATATCGGCAGAGGGGGAAGATGATATGGATTTCAAAATCCGTAAAGCAATAATCGGTGAAGAAAGGGACATCGTGCATGTACATATACAAACATGGAAAACGGCATACGCAGGTATTGTGGACAACGATTATCTAAAACATCTTGATGAAAACAGTCCAAAACGCTTTTCTAGTATCCAAAAGGATATTTCTGGAGGACACATATATGTGGCACTGAACGACGATAAAATAATTGGATTCGCTATATTTGGAAAGTCAAGGGATGACGATTTTCCCGACTATGGTGAGCTTTATGCACTTTATGTTCTTGAAGCATATCAAAGGACAGGAATTGGCAGAATGCTTGTAGCTGCTGTGAAAAATGAATTTAAGCTGAAAGGATACAAAAACTTTATTATCGCTTGTCTGACCCAAAATCCCTCTTGCAGTTTTTATGAAAAGATCGGCGGGGAAATAGCGGCCGAAAAGTTATGTACGATCGGCGGGAAAAAATATATGGAGAGAATTTTTAATTATGATATTTCAGCTTGACTTTTTTTGGATAAATATTGATTATGGGACTGCTCAGCAGGCCAAGTCGGCCGATGTTCGAACATGAACAATAATTTAATAAGCTGCATTTAAAACACTGCTCCTTGTTCTGCGCTTTAATAATATCAGTGGTATGTTCGCCACTGTTTTTTTTGTCACAAAAGTTATCTCAGAGTTGTTATACATATGTAGGCGTAAGAAGTGACTCCTTGGTATGCCTGCAAATGAGATATCCAAATGATCAAGATTAAGAAAATGTTAAGAAGTTCATAAGCCGCTATTAAAACATTATTCCGTGTTCTGTGGTTTAATAATATTAGCAGATGACAAGGAGCTGTTTTGCTGTGGGACAAGGAGAAAAGGAGAAAATGTCAAGATCGCGCGTACTATTATTACTGATCGTGGCTGTAACCGCCGTATTTGCATACAAATGCATAATTATGCCTTTAGGCCGGAATCTATATGGCAAATATGGCGATGAAAATACAATGGCGGCTTCTCCGCCAAGAACAGACGAGTCTTCGGTCCATATACCGTCCGATACTTTAAATAGTACCCATGCAATTTTAGTCCGCTTATCGGACCATGCTGTTTTGATGCAGAAAAACAGTGACGATAAGATATATCCAGCCTCATTGACTGAGATCATGACGGCCATTATAGCGATTGAAAAACTTCCTGATCTGCAGGAAAAGATCACTCTTTCCGATGCAATGTTTTCCAACTCAGGCGGCAGAGATGCGTCGACGGCCGGTTTTCAGCCGGACGAGCAGGTGAGGGCGGTCGATCTGCTGTATGGGGCGATGCTGCCAAACGGTGCGGAGTGCTGCATCGGCCTGGCCGGTCAGGTCGCCGGTTCGGAACATGATTTTGTAAAGATGATGAATGAGAAAGCAGCCGAGCTCGGCATGGACGGCACCCATTTTGAAAATTCGTCGGGAATGCACGATGCATACCACTATACGACGGTCAAAGATCTGTCCGCTCTCCTGAGCTATGCCTTGCGCAATAATACGTTCAGGGAGATATTTACCGCACAGAGGTATTCTACGCAGTCTACCAATAAACACCCTGAGGGAGTTACTTTTCACAGCACGGTTCCTGAGGGACTCGATGACTCCGCCGCTGCGGGAGGTAAAATAATAGGCGGCAAAACTGGGTACACTGAAAAGGCCGGCCAGTGTCTCGCAGGCCTGGCCGAGGTGGGCGGACAGGAGTATATCCTGATCACGACAGGCGCCAAGGGATATAGAGGATCCCAGCAAAACTGTATTGCCGATGCGCTTAATATATTTGGCAGTTTGGCCGCCGAGTAAGCTTTGCCGGTCAGACCCGTACTTGTTCTGCCCATAACATTTTTGAGAGAAGGTCCGAGTTATGAAGAGAAAGAGAATCACGCAGATATTTCCATTTCTGCTGCCGCTTCGTAAGTGGCAGAGAAAGACGATGTTTTATGGCAAAATGCGCTTTGACGGAAACAGATATGTGGATACAAGGTCGGAGGAGTCTCTGCCCTATTGCGTGTACGAAACCCAGTCCAAGCTGCTGAATGAAGAGACCGGCTTTGATATGAAATATCAGGAAAACAAGGTATTCAATCTTGGCCTGGCCGCGAAGACTGTGGACGGTTTTTTGATCCGTCCCGGTGAGACATTTTCATTCTGGCAGCGCGTTAGGCATGCTGAGGAAGACGAGCGGTATAAAGACGGACTGTGCGTGGTAAACGGTGAATTGACCACGGTCCCGGGCGGCGGCCTTTGCCAGATCAGCACCCTCCTGTACTGGCTGTTCCTGCGCACACCCCTGACCATAAAAGAGCGTCATCCACACCGCATTCAGGATTTTCCGACTCCGGACGAGGACGAGCCGGATGGTGTGGATGCCACGGTAAGCGAAGGATGGCTTGATTTAAAGGTAAAAAACAATACCGATTTGACGTTTCAGATCAGAATATCCCTGGATGAAAGCAATATTTACGGCCGCATCTATGCGGACCGTGTTTTAGAGCATCGCTATGAGATCACTAATCATGATAAAAGTTTCTTCAAGAGGGACGGGAAGACATTCGAACGGGTTTCCGTCTGCCGGAAGGCGACAGAAATCATATCCGGAAATATGATTTCGGAAGATCCGCTCTATACCGATGTGTGCGAAATCGGGTATTCCCTCCCCGAAGGGACTGCCATAGCAAGAGAATAGGAGTGACATACATGTTGAGAAAAAAAGTTGCGGTTTTATTCGGCGGATGTTCCGATGAGTATGAAGTATCGCTTGAATCAGCTTACTCGGTAATAACGAATATGGACCCAAATAAATATGAGACAATACTTATCGGCATCACAAGACAGGGTACCTGGTATAGATACTATGGTTCACCCGAAGGTATCGCCAATGACACATGGGCGGACGGTAAATGCGTGCCGGCTGTCATTTCTCCCGATCGGAATACCCATGGGTTGATAGAATTTGGCGATGATAACATAGCCAGGACTAGGATCGATGTGGCATTCCCCATTTTGCACGGGAGAAACGGAGAGGACGGTACGCTGCAGGGTCTGTTGGAGATGGCAGGCATTCCCTTTGTGGGCTGCGGTACGCTGTCTTCCGCAATGTGCATGGACAAGGATATCGCTCATAAGGTGGTCAAAGCGGCAGGCATAATAACGCCCCGGTTCACCGCGCTGCGGCCGGGGTTTGACGAATCCCAACTGTTGAACGAGATCGGCAGTCTTGAATTTCCCCTGTTTGTCAAACCGGCCAATTCCGGTTCCTCTTTGGGTATTACAAAGGTCTTGCGGGAGGATGAACTTTCAGGAGCGATCGACTTTGCCTTTCAATATGACGATAAGGTCGTCATAGAAGAAGCCGTCGGGGGCTTTGAAGTCGGCTGCGCCGTGCTGGGAAATGATCCGCTCATCATCGGAGAGGTCGACGAGATAGAGGTATTCCACGGATTTTTGGATTACGCCGATAAGTATACCCATAGGATCTCTGAAATACATGTGCCGGCCCGCATAGACAGCAATACGGCGGAGCGGATCAAGCAGACGGCCTCTGATATATACGGGGCGCTGGAGTGTTCCGGATTTGCAAGGGTCGATATGTTCCTGACACCGGAAGGAGATATAATATTCAATGAAGTAAACACCATTCCAGGCCTTACGTCACATAGCCGCTATCCCAGTATGCTGAAGGCTGCCGGAATGACGCTGGGGGATATAGTGGATACGGTCATAGGATTGGCGGTGGACAGATGAGGACATTGACATTGCATCATAATGACATCGGAAGAGGGAATCTGATTCTTGTGAATCCCTTCCATTCGGTACGATGCGAGGCTGCGGGGGAAGATCTGACGGGAGTCTGCCCGGACTATCCGGGTATTTCACTTGAAAGGCGTATGGCAGATATGCTGGCCGAGGCCATGGCCGCGGTAAGCTGTGGGAATCAAATCGTTCCCGTCAGCGGTTACCGGTCGGAAGGTGAGCAGCGGGATCTGTATGCCGATTCCCTGCTGGAGAACGGCGAGGATTATACGCGAAAGTTTGTGGCGCTGCCGGGATGCAGCGAGCATCAGACGGGTCTAGCTATCGATCTCGCGGAGAATTCGCCGGATATTGATTTTATCTGTCCTGACTTTCCCTATACTGGAATATGCCAGGCCTTTCGGGAAAAATCGGTGAGGTATGGTTTTATAGAGCGGTATCCCGCCGGAAGCGAACACCTGACGCATATCGCGCAGGAGCCCTGGCATTTTCGATATGTAGGGTATCCGCATTCCCAGCTGATGAGCGAAGAAAAACTGACTTTGGAAGAATATACGGATTATATAAAGGGGTATCCTTATAAAGGCAGGCATCTTGAATTTTATTCGGGCGAACGCAATTATGAGATATTTTATGTGCCTATGGATACGGACGGGCCGGCGGACGTTGATATACCGGATGAGGTCCTGTACGGGGTATCGGGCAACAATGTAGACGGCGCTGTGGTCACCATTATGCGGTGACCACAGCGCTTTATCTTTTCTGCGGCGGCAGCCGATGTTATAATTATATCGGGAGTAATTATATAGAATGGAGGAACTGAAATATGAGCGTACATATGGCTGCAAAGGAAAATGACATAGCGCGGAGCATACTTCTTCCCGGAGACCCGATGAGGGCCAAGTATATAGCCGAGAATTTCCTGGAGGACACGGTATGTTACAATGAGGTAAGGGGAATGTATGGATTTACGGGCACCTATAAGGGCAAACGGGTGTCGGTGCAGGGGACAGGTATGGGCATACCGTCTTTATCCATCTACGTCCATGAGCTGATCACTCAGTATGGCGTAAAGAATCTCATAAGGGTGGGCACATGCGGAGCGATGCAGCCCGACATAAATATCAGGGACGTTGTACTTGCAATGACGTCGTCCACGAACTCATCATTGAACAAGCAGAGGTTCAGGGGCATGGATTATGCTCCCGCCGCCAGTTTCAGGCTGCTCAAAAAGGCCTATGATGCAGCGGCGGCACGTAATCTTGATGTAAAAGTAGGGAATATACTCTCTTCGGATAGTTTTTACGATGACGATCCGGATGAATGGAGATTATGGGCCGAATACGGCGTGATGGCGGTGGAGATGGAGACCTCCGGCCTGTATACGTTGGCCGCGAAGTATGGCGTGGATGCCCTTACGATATTGACCGTAAGCGACAGTCTGGTGACCGGCCAGGCCACGAGCTCTCAAGAGAGGGAGAAAACATTTAAAGAAATGATTGAAATCGCCCTGGAAGTGGCAGAATAAAACCGGGTGATATATATGGATGCCAATGCAGAGAACAATGTGCGAGTCAGTTATTACAGCAAATTGTTGATGCAGAAGATGAACGGACAAGAGCTGAAGCTGGATAAGCTGTCAAAGGAAGAGCTTAAAGCCCTCTATTCGGAAGTTTCGGCGTCGGATATAGCAAAGCTCTTTGACGTCAGCTTTGATAAGGTGAGATACAGACTGCGTAAATGGGGCATTTTTTACTCGGACATACTGAGGGAGAGGGCTGAAAAGAATACCCTCTCTCTTTAAAAAGGTCTGATAAAGGCTGCCAAGCAGCCTTTTGTTATGAACGGGAGTTTTTAGAAACAAATGTCTGACAGCAGGTTTCCATGCTCATCTGTACCGGCGTCGTAAGATCATTCGGTACGGATGGAGCATCATAGCTGTTTCCTGCATGGCCGCCCGAACTGTCCGACGTCACCAAAATCTGATTTGCTTTGCAGTAATTGTCCTGAGTCCAGTAATGGCAGTTATTAACGCTGCATCTAACCTGTACGTTTGCCATAGCTTTCACCTCCGGATTTATTATTTGCGTATGTCTTAATAAAATACGCTGCGGCAAACCTTTCGTTAACAAAAATCAGATAGAAAGAATATATTTAATCCAGATGGATCATGTAACTTGGCTGTAGAAACAAAATAGGGTTCTGCCAAAGTCACGTTTGGCTTTTTGTGATAAAATGGTAGTATGTTTAATAATAAGTTAGGAGGCAAATATGGTCACGGAAGAGGTAAAAAAAGATGTGATAAACAGACTTCATACGGTAAAGGGGCATATCGGCGGCATAGAAAAGATGATAGAGGAGGGCAAAAGCTGTGACGAAGTACTTCTGCAGATAGCAGCGGTAAAATCCTCTATGGAAAAGATCGGGTACTTCCTCATTCAAGAACATGCGAAGGAATGTATAATACAGGATGATGAGGATAAAGTAATGTTGGACGATGTGAAGAAGTTGATCGACTCGGTGATCAAATTCACCAGATAAAGTAAACATTGACAATTTTGAGGGGGATATGATATTATAAAGATACCCCCATACGAGGGGATAGTAAAGGGAGGCATAATTGTTTATGAACAAACCGATAATAGTAACCGATAATGATTTTGAGGATAAGGTTTTAAAATCAAATAATGTTGTTCTTGTTGACTTTTGGGCATCATGGTGCGGCCCATGCAAAATGATGGCGCCCGTATTGGATGAAATATCCGAGGAAAACGACGACTTTATCGTGGCAAAGCTCAATGTGGATGAGAATCAGGAAACGGCGTCGGCTTACAGGGTGATGAGTATTCCGACGATGGGCATATTCAAGGACGGCAAGATGGTGGATAAACTTGTCGGTGTCACGCCGAAGCAGTCGGTTCTGAATAAGGTCAAAGCCTATATATAAGAGGTGATCCTATGATTTCCGGCGATATGATAATTTTTGACGTACTTGAGAAGTATAAGGATGCCGGTCTCGAGGAGATATTTTATAACAACGGCATAGTCTGTTTTGGTTGAGGCGGCGCACTCTATAAGAGCATTGAGCGGGCTGCTCAAAGGTATGGATGCGATCTTGACGGTTTGCTCAGACAGTTGAACGAAGCTGTGGACAAAAAAACCGTTGACAAATAAAAGTCCCCTATGTTAATATGTATCTATAAATTTTGGGCAAAGGCGTCCCGGTCGGTGTGATACTGACTTGGGCGCCTTATTTTTTACAAGGGAGGACTTAATATGACAAGAGCAAAACTATCAAGAGATGATGTGCTTAAGAGGGTAGAGGAACTTGGAGTGGAATTTATCCACCTTCAGTTTACGGATATCTTCGGTGTAATGAAAAATGTATCGATAACCAAAGAGGAGCTGGAGGAAGCTCTGGATAACGAAAAGATGTTTGACGGGTCTTCTATCGACGGGTTCGCGAGGATAGAGGAATCGGATATGTATCTGCGGCCGGATCTATCCAGCTTTAATATTTATCCGTGGTCGGGCGAGAACCTTGAAGCGAGACTGATCTGTGATGTATACAACCCGGATGGCACGCCCTTTGAAAGCGACCCCCGGTATATACTCAAAAGGGCTTTAAACCATGCAAAGCAACTTGGTTACGGATTTAACGTGGGACCCGAATGTGAGTTTTACCTTTTTCTCACCAACGAGAAGGGCGAGGCCACGACCATTACCCATGACAACGCCGGTTATTTTGATTTGGCGCCGGTAGATCTGGGAGAAACGGCAAGGCGGGACATGGTCATGACTTTAAAGAAAATGGGATTCGAGATAGAGGCTTCCCACCATGAAGGAGGGCCGGGCCAGCATGAGATCGACTTTAAATATGACGGCGCATTGGCGACCGCGGATAACATCATGACCTTCAAAATGGCAGTCAGGATCGTTGCTCAGAGGAACGGGCTGCATGCCACCTTCATGCCTAAACCGGTATACGGCATTCCCGGCTCGGGTATGCATACCAATATGTCTCTCACCAAGAACGGGGAGAATGTGTTTTACAATCCGGATGGCGAGCTTCAGCTCAGCAAGAGCGCATACTATTTTATGGGCGGTCTGATGAAGCATGCAAAGGCTATGTGCGCGATCACAAATCCCACCGTAAATTCGTACAAGAGACTGGTCTCCGGTTACGAGGCACCCGTATACGTGGCCTGGTCGTCGAGGAACAGAAGCCCGCTCATAAGGGTCCCGGCCAAGCGAGGTCCGGCGACGAGGATCGAGCTTCGAAATCCCGACCCGTCATGTAATCCGTATCTGGAACTGGCAGTTGTCCTGGAAGCCGGACTGGACGGCATAATTAATAAGATAGAGCCGCCCGAGGCCGTGAACAGGAACATATATCACATGACAAATGAAGAGCTGGACGGTTCCAACATAGACAGGCTTCCGGGTTCATTGGAGGAAGCGCTGATAGAGCTGAATAAAGACGAGGTCATTAAAAATGCCTTGAGCCCCCATACCGTAGAAAAGTTTATATCCGCGCAGATGGAGGAATGGGATCAGTACAGGACCTATGTGACTCAATGGGAGCTTGATAGGTATCTTACAAAGTATTAAAATTTAATAGAGGTGTTTCGATGAGACAGGAGAAAATACTTTTGGCCGTTTCGGATACCCAGATCAAGGAACAGTTAAAGGACACGTTAAAATCATCAGGATATATGGTATACACCGTCGGCGACGGAGCGTCGGCGCTTAGGCTCTCTAAGTCTATAGTCCCCGGGGCGGCCGTCGTCGACGAGGTTCTCTCCGGAATAAATGGAATGACCGTATCCGATATATTGGCCGGCGAGGGTATTTCTCCGGTTATCATCATGGCAACCGCCGGCACCTATAGGGCGACGGGTACGCATCGGGACGGTATCGCATATCTCATCAAACCCGTATCCAATTACACGGTTCTTGAAACATTGAATTCTTTATTAAAGCATGAGAGAAAGATGGGGGTCCCGACAGGTAAGACGAAGAAGCCAGGCGGGAAACCCGATTTGCGGAGACAGCTGAACGCAGCCAAGTCTTATCTGATGGAAAATGAAGGTTATACTGAAGAAGAGGCCCACAGGTATATACAGAAGACGGCCATGGACTTTTCCATATCGATGGAGCAGGCCGTACAGAATATAATCGATATGTATAAAAATAAAAAAGGATGTCACAAAACCACTTAAAGCAGTTTTGCGGCATCCTTTTTTATTTTTGCTTCTGCTCCAACGTTTTTAAATGTGCTCTTGTTAAACCGGCACGATTTACGATATTATATATTATATGGCTTTATATATTGCTCAATCTTGGAGGTCATCGAATGAAATCAAAGATCAATAGGTCTGTTCTATTATTGCTGTCGGCTGTTCTGATCATGCTGCAGGGATGCGGCGTAAAGGGTGGGGAACAATCCGTGACTAAAACGGGGTTTATGCTGGATACAAATATAGAGGTTACGGCTTACGGTCAGAAGGATCAGGCCGAAAAAGCGGTCGACGGCGTTCTCACACGCATACGTGATATCGACAACAAAATGTCGCCGGAACTTCCGTCCAGTTCGGTGGTAAAAATTAATGCTGCTGCAGGAAAAGACTATGTTAAGGTGGATGGCGATACATTTTATGTGATCAGGGAAGGGATAAAATATGCCGGACTTACGGGAGGCATGCTTGATATATCCGTGGGACCGTTGGTAAAACTCTGGGGGATCGGGACAGAAAACGCTCATGTTCCCACACGGGAGGAGATCGATAAGGCCAGGGCACTTATAGATTATAAAAAGATCGATATCAATGAGAACAATAACGAGGTGAAGCTGTCGCAGCCGGATATGAGGATGGACCTTGGAGCAATAGCCAAAGGGTATGCCGCCGACTGCGCCAAGCAAGTGATCATCAAGAACGGGATAAAAAGCGCTCTGATAAATCTGGGCGGCAACATATATGCAATGGGGTCAAAGGCCGACGGCTCCGATTGGAGGATAGGCATACAGGACCCGTTCAATTCCAGAGGCGATTATGTGGGCATAGTAAGGGTCAAGGATAAGTCAGTTGTCACGTCGGGAAACTATGAGAGGTTTTTTGAGGAAAACGGGAAGAGGTATCACCATATATTTGACGTTTCTACAGGTTATCCATCCGACAATGGTGTGGTCAGCACCACGATAATAAGCGATAAATCCATAGACGGCGACGCCCTTTCCACTTCCGTTTTTGTGCTGGGCGTGGATAAGGGGCTTAAGCTGGTCGAGTCGATGGACGGGGTGGAGGCCGTCATAATAACTTCGGATAAGAAGGTCTACGCCACCCCGGGGGCTAAATCTATTTTTCAGATAACCGACAAGGAGTATACCTATGAAGACAGGTGATAAGCTGCTCATAGCTGTGGTGATCATTTTTTCAGTCTGCGGTTTGATATATTTTACATTGAACCCGGCCGCAAAGGGGAGCATGGTCTATATAGAGGTGAACGGAAAACTATATGAGACTCTTTCGCTGGACCGGGATAAAACCGTAACCGTCCATGCGGCCGGGGACGAATTCAACGTCGTCGAGGTAAAGAACGGCCGGGCCCGTATGATCGACGCAAACTGCCCCGACAGGGTCTGCATAAAGCAGGGCTGGATAAATAGAGCAGGCGAAAGCATCATCTGTCTGCCGCACAGGGTGGTCGTCAGAGTACCGGGCGAGATCAAGGGAGTTGATCAGGTAACATATTGAGTTTGTCAGGTAGTAAATTTGACAATCTGGTACAATTATCCTATTATGAAGGACAATAGGAGTATTTTTAGGGGGACGCTATTATGAAGAAAAGTCATATTGCATGGGCGCTGTTGTTTGTCCTGTCTTTGTCGCTGACGGCTTGTTCATCGGACAAAGAAAAAAAGACCCTGCGAATAGGGGCCATGTCCGACGTTGACTCCGTACCCTTTATAGTCGCCGACAAAAATGGATATTTTGAAAAAGAGGGGATAGACGTTGAGATAAAACGATATGACAGCGCTCGGGAAAGGGACGCCGCATTGAAAAGCGGCGCGATCGACGGCGCAGTCTCCGATATACCGGCCGCGATCATGGCGAAAGACGGGGGGGCGGATATAAAGATAACCTCCAAGACCGGCGGAAGATATAAGCTGGTTGCAAATAAGGATATGGGCATCGGTGGGGTCGCCGGACTGAAGGGCAAGGATATAGCGCTGTCAAAGAATACGATGGGCGAGTATGTAGCCGACGGGATATTGGAAAAAGCGGGACTTAAAGCCTCAGATGTCAATAAAGTCTACGTATCCGATATATCGGCGGGACTTAAAGCGCTGAGCAGCGGCAAGGCGGAGGCAGCAATTTTGCCGGAACCTATGGCTGCGGAGGCAGTCAAGGGCGGCGCGGTATTTCTCGCCGGCTCCGATACCTTGGGCATTGATCCCGGCGTCGTGATCTTTACCGAGAATTTGGTAAAGAGCGATCACGATGCCATAAAGTCGGTATATAAAGCCTATGATAAGGCCGTAGAATATCTTAATAATCAGCCTGTCGTAGCATACATGGATATAATCATAAAGGACTCGGGTGCACCGGAGGACATAAGGGATGCCATGCAGCCCCCGTCCTATACTAAAGCAGAGGCGCCGTCAAAGAAGGATGTGGACGTAATGATGGATTGGCTGGCCGACAGTAAGCTGGTCGAGAAGAGCTTCAGCTATAAAGACCTGGTGGACGATGAATTTGTGAAATGACGCCGACTGAGCCAAAGTTAAAATTTGACCTTGGAACGGGGTAAAGCCATGGATATAGAGGATCTGATCAAGGTTGATAAAAAGAGAAGCGAACCTCTCTACATGCAGATATATGTGCAAATAAAGAGGATGGTGGACAAGGGCGTCGTAAAAGAGGGAAGTAAGCTGCCTACCATAAGGAGGTTGTCAAAGATACTCAATGTGAACAGCGTGACCGTGGTGAATGCGTATCATATGCTGGAGGAAAAGGGCCTGGCCTATTCCATCGTCGGCAGCGGTACCTATATCGGAGCGGAGGGCGGCAAACTGGAATTTTCGACCTATGGAGACGCAGGTTTCTTCGAAAACACATACAATCCATACGGCGAGGAATACATAAATTTTGCCGGCGCGGACCCATCCTATGAGCTTTTTCCCGTTGAGGAATTCAAGAATATTTTCACCGAGGTCCTAGACCGGGACGGCGGCCTGGCCTTTACATACCAGGAAAGCATGGGATACCGCCCCTTGAGGGAGTCCTTTTCGCATCTGCTTTCGGAGTACGGCATAAAGACCGATCCACATAACATACTGGTGATATCGGGCGCACAGCAGGGACTGGATATAATATCCAAGGCGCTTTTAGAGCCGGGGGACAACGTGCTAATAGAAAGACCGACTTATGCCGGAGCAGTTGCCGTCTTTAAATCAAGAGGCGCAGAAATATCCGAGGTTCCTATGACCGGCGTAGGTATGGATATACCATATCTCGAAGGGTTATTAAAAGAGAAGGAGATCAAAATGCTGTACCTCATGCCGGAGTTTCAAAATCCCACCGGCATATGTTACTCCGACATGACAAAAGAAAAGATCATGGAGCTTTCGGAAAGGTACGGATTTTTCATCGTCGAGGATGATTTTACCGGAGATATCTATTATAGGGAAAGGCCCTCGACTTTTCTTCACTTCGATCATCCTGACAATGTGATATTTATAAAGAGTTTCTCCAAGGTATTTATGCCGGGCCTCAGACTGGCGTTCATGACTTTGCCCGGAATGCTCATAGACCCCATACAGACGGCTAAGTATACCAGCGACATCGCAACTTCAGGCTTCTTTCAGAAGGCGTTTCAGCTATTTCTCGATAAGGGCATGTGGGATAAGCATACGAAGATGCTCCGGGAGGTCTATGGAAAAAGGCATGAACTTATGGTTCAATGCTTGAGCAGTATGAAGGATACGGGCATTACGTACGATGTGCCCTCGGGAGGGCTGAACTTCTGGATAACTTTGCCGGAAGGCGTAAACGACAGGCAGATCTACGATGCGGCATTCAAGGAAAAAATAATTGTCGCTCCCGGCAGCCCGTTCTATATGAATTCTCCCGAACATGATCATCTGAGGCTTGGTTTTTCGTCTGCCGATGAAGATAAGATAAAGAGAGGAATGGATCTGCTTGAAAAGGTATTGAACAGTTAAAAAAGTTGATCTGCTGAAACCGCTATAAAAGCGGTTTTTTTGTATAAACTGTATCATAATCGGAATACTAATTACAGAAAAATATAAAAGGAGGCGGAGGTATGCAGGAAAATCTTACTGAGAGGGAACTCATGATCCTGCAGGATCAGATCATGCAGGAGATGTGCATGATAACCAAATATTTAAACTATACGGAAATGACCGGGGATCAGGAACTAAAAACCATATGCAGGCAGGTTGCCCAAAAACATCAGAATCATTACAATACCCTAATAAGAGACATCAATTCGTCGTCGGCGGGCCAGGCGTTTACGGCAGCCCAACCGGCATATGCGCAGAGCCAATATAATTATCAATTTTAGGAGGTGATAAAATGTATTTTCAGGATAGGGATATAGCTTTGGATTGCATAAATTCTCAGAAACAGCTAAACAGTACATACACCTATGCGGTTTCTGAATCGTCGAATGCATCCGTAAGGAACGACATGATCAGCATTTTAAACGACGGCTTTAACGATCAGTACATGATATTTGAAATGATGAACAGGAAAGGCTGGTATAAGCCCTTCGCAGCGAACCAACAGGACCTCAGTACCGCAAAAAACGATGTCAATAATCTGAACAACCAGATGCAGTCGGCGTGGAAGAACAACTATCAGGGAATGCAGGGTATATCCAATCAGTATACATTTACACAGACGCCGGCGCCGGCAAACCAATACTGCAACCAGACATATGGGGACAGGCCGGGCCAGGACTGGGGCGGGGCGAGCAACAGCAGTATAGAAAAGAACATGTGGTCCAATATAGGAAGTTATGCCGGCCAGGAGGTAGGCTCGGCAGTACCGTCGCCCAGCGAAAGGAACGGCGCTATGCAGAATATGGGATATATGGCGAATCAGCAGCAAAGTCAGTACAACCCACAGACAAACAGGGGACAGTATGGGGACAGGCCGGGCCAGGATTGGGGCGGGGCGAGCAACAGCAATATAGAAAAGAACATGTGGTCCAACATATCAAACTATGCCGGACAAGAAGTTGGTACGGTAAACCCGTCGCCCAGCGAGAGAAATCCAAATCTAGATAGTCAAAGATAGGAAAAGAGCCTGCAAGGGCTCTTTTTCATACCGATGCCACTCTAGCGCAATCACGAAATTGCACAGCAATTTTGCTTGCTGCGTTGGCTGCACCTGCAAATTTCGGTCACATACGTTTAAGTATGCTCCTTTATTTGCAGGCTTGCCGCCTTGCCTTGCACGATTTGTCACGGCCTGTCAGTTTGTCTGCAACCTGAAAAGAGCCTGAGAGGGCTCTTTTTTAACACCCCATATTTATCATGGATCTGAATACATCAAAAGCGATCAGATAGTCGTCACACATGTAGGTATAGGTCTTAGGGTCGATCCTCTTGACTCCCGGAATTGACGAAGCCACATCGGCATATCTCGGGTCGGCGAACCTCACTTCCAATAAAACAGGTGTGGTGAATACCAACGGCTCGATATCGGCCCTGTGGTCCAATGCTTCCCTTACGGATGATGTTATAAGCTCATGGACCGATTTTAACGGCATACACAGCGCCGCGTTTCTCGACAATGCAGTTTTGACCTTGACCGTATGTATGCCGGGGATGAGCTGTGACGCCTCGTCACAGAGGACGTCATCACCTGAAACACATACCAAAGGTACGCCGTAATATCCGGCGACGCCCGCATTAAGCCCCGTCTCTCCAACTTCCATCTCATTTAACTTCACATACTCCACGGTTTCCTCATAGGTATGGCAGAGCACTCCGCCCGTGCCGGCCATGGCATGATATCCTATAAAAACAGCCGCGTCGCAGGAATCATCCAATCCCTCGACCATGCTGTACCGTTTGGGCGATCCGGTTATAAGCTGCGCCGAAGGGTGAAGAGCCTCCAATATGATGTTTGCCATTGTGCCATGTGAGTCATTGACGATCACCTCGTCTGCGCCCGCGTCAAGAGCACCCTGAGCGGCGGCATTGACCTCTTCGGTCATCCATATACGCGCCCTATCATGCTCCCTGCCGTTTCGGGCCGTGTGCTCACTGCTGACGACACCGCATATCCCTTCCATGTCGGCCGATATATAGATCTTCATGGTCATCCCTCCCATAAATTTTATAATTTTATAACCGCCTTTGAAATCTCTCTGCCGCTATGATTCTTTGATGACTGCATTTTCTTTTCAAAATATATATTCTACATAAATATGAAAATCCCTATGGGGCATATCACAAAATATCTTTTTATTTCTCATTCATATACCGGTAATATATAAAATTTTTACTTATGGATAAAATATTAATAAAAAGACGAAGGAGGTTTTAACTATGGGCAACATGCAGGAGGTTATGGCCGTAGGCGAAAACTGTCCCGATTTTACCAGAGAGAACAGCTTTGAGGAGTCGAGCCTGAAAGGGGCAAAAAGCTGTGAGCTTTGTTTTCATTGGGATCATAACAGAAGCAGATGCAGGATAGATATGTACGATAAGGTATTGACTGGCCTAGATCAAACTTAGAAAAGGCGGACGGCTGTTGCCCGCCTTTATTATTTTTGTATGCCGGCGAAATCTTTGACGGTATTCTTCGTATTCTTTACGATCTCCACTATATCGGGATAAGCTCTTCTCGTTCCATATGTGATGATCGGCAGTCCCAGCGGCTGCATCTTCAGCCCTCTGGATATAAAACCGCCTATTTTCATAAAGACGTCTGTGGCCGGGCTAACATCCACAAGGTACAGTCCGTCGGTATTGCCGAAGACTGCCTTATACATATCGGAGATAGCCGGTATCACCAAGTTCTTTGCTCTTTTAAGGCCCAAAGTATATATGTTGTTGCCATATTCGTCAGTGCCGATGTAGATGATATGTCCAAGTTCATTTTGAGTGACGCTGTCAAAAAGGGGCAGCATTGTTATCTCTTTACTTTCAGGTACCTTGGCCGGATTCAAAGTACCGAGATGTACTGCCGAAGCCACCACGGACGTATGAGTTCCTCCGTAATCATAATATACTACTATCAACCTCATCACCTCACCCTTATTATTTGAAAAATATTGACCTGTAATTCAATAAAAACGTTCTCTCATCAAAAAAATTATTGCATTTTATACGATACCGTCTTATAATTTTGTTGAAATATAAAGAACCAATGAGGAGAATCATAAATATTAAAGGAAGAGGGTGTTATGTCAAGTTGTACAGATTAAATCAATTGAGAACCCCACTTTTTGATGCTTTATTGCAATACTCGGGAAACAATACCATTCCATATCATGTACCCGGACACAAGAGGGGGCAGGGTATGGATGAAGAATTCAGAAATTTTGTGGGTTATAATGTTTTATCAATGGACGTAACTGTTTTTGATCAGGTCGACAGTTTGCATAAACCCACGGGGGTTATCAAGGAAGCTCAGGAACTAGCGGCTGACGTATACGGGGCAGATGCGACGCTTTTTAGCATTCACGGGACATCCGGTGCCATACAGGCTATGATAATGAGTGCTGTGGGAGAGGGCGATAAGATAATCGTTCCACGCAACATTCACAAATCGGTAACCTCGGGAATAATACTCAGCGGGGCGATACCGGTCTATGTACAGCCTGAAATAGACGAGAACATCGGTGTAGCCATCGGCGTAACACCTGAAGCTATCAAAAGAGCGCTGGAAGAGAATCCCGATGCCAAAGCCGTTTTAATAATAAATCCTACTTATTATGGGGTCGCTTCAGATATCAAGACTATCGCAAGAATAACACACGGTTATGATATACCGCTCCTGGTGGATGAAGCCCACGGGGCTCATCTTAAGTTCAGCGACAGGCTGCCGATATCTGCGCTTGAGGCGGGAGCCGATATCGTGGCACAGAGCACGCACAAGATTCTGGGCGCCATGACCCAGGCCTCTATGCTCCATGTAAAGGGTGACAGGATCAATATAAACAGAGTAAAAAATGTCATGAGTATGCTGCAGACCACGAGCCCGTCATACATCCTTTTGGCATCACTGGATGCGGCGAGGCGGCAGATGGCGCTGCATGGCAGGGAGCTATTGGACAATGCCATAGATGTTGCACAATATACAAGAGACAGGATAAACGAAATAGACGGCCTGTACTGCTTCGGCAGAGACGTAATAGGGAGACCGGGGGCGTATGGTTTCGATCCCACCAAGGTCACCATTACCTCAAAGGGTCTTGGCATCACCGGGTATGACTTAGAGACTATATTGGCCGAAAAATATTATATACAGCCTGAGCTTGCGGACATGTATAACACCCTGTGCGTAATGACGATAGGCGATGATTTTAAAAAGGCCGATATGCTCATACAGGCATTAAAGGAGATAAGCGACGAATACTATTTAAAGTATACGGGAATGGGCGGAATGCTGGAAATACCTGACATTCCGGAGAGGATACTGACCCCTAGAGAGGCTTACAACAGTCCAACAACGACTATGTGCCTTGAAAACAGCATAGGCCACATAAGCGCCGAATTTATATATGCATATCCTCCGGGAATTCCCGTGATATACCCCGGAGAAAGGATAACCGGGGAAATAGTGGACTATGTTGAAAAGATGAAAGAGGCGTCGCTTCATGTACAGGGACCGGAAGATCCCAACGTAAACTATATAAAGGTGGTCAGAAACCTTGAGGCTTTGACTATTACCGCTTAAAAAGACTGCCAGACCGATGACAATTCGGCGATTGCACGATTTGTCACGGCCTGCCAGTTTGTCTGCAACCTGAGACCGCATTGCGCGTCCTTTTTTATTATGGCGTTAATCTTATGACGTCATATTTACAAAACTCATTTAAAATCATATCGCGATTTTGTTCATATGGAATTAAGACCTTTGCTATAGTGATCCAGGATATCCATTATGGTACCCTTATCTATTTTTTTGATTGAAACAAACGGCTGGGGATTTAGATCGTGATCACCGATGCTTTTCTCATACCATGCGACATCATGCCACGCACCGCATTTATAACCAGTGCCGTGGTATATGCCCAATCTTTTAAACCCGAGATGCTCGTGCAGCTTTTCGCTGCTTTTATTGGGAGATGTAACGCCTCCGTATACATTGCGTATATTTTGCAGCTGCAATATCTCGATCAAAGCACTATAGAGCGCACTCCCAATTCCACGATGGAAATGGTTTTTATCCACGTAGACGGAGAGTTCGGCATTCCATTGATATGCGTCCCGTTCCATCTGCCTATGCGCATAGGCGTATCCGATTACAACATTATTGGAGATGCATACTATGTAGGGATAGTCGGCGGCTATGTCCTTGATGCGGCTTTCAAATTCGATCAAAGAAGGCGTTTCACATTCAAAGGTGACGGCAGTTTCCTTGATATGGGGTTCATAGATCGCTAGGATCTCCGCAGCATCCTTTTCCTGTACAAGCCTGATTGTCTTCACGATGTTTCTCCTCCTGTTTACAGCCAAAACAATTTTTGGCACTTGGAAATTTTCTCCGCATACTTTGGAATAAGATTTAAACTGTGCATAAGTTATCCTCTATAATAGTAGAGTATAACACACTATGGAGAGCATTATAAATAAGGCGCCGTTTGAAGAAGAACATCTTTGGCAATCTCCAAAAAAACTATTGTTTAAATGGAGTAAAATTTATTAAATACCGTATATAATTGTAAATATTGCAAATTATATTATATGGGCAGAAAAGAAGGATTTTTGGATTGAGCTTAGAATACTAATATATATAAATATAAACCAGAGGGGGCTTGTCGATGTTGATGCGTAATTGCGCCGGAGGGGTTGTCTTTAAGGGTGAAAGCGTTTTTTTACTCAAAAACGAGAAAAACGAATGGGTATTGCCGAAGGGAGTCAAGAGAGGCAACAAGACGGATGCCGATGTTGCTTTGGAGAGGGTCAGAATAGAGACGGGTCTGCAAAATCCCGTTATTATTTCTCCTGCCGGCGAGACTAATTATGAGTTTTATTCTGTTACGAGGAAAATTCCCGTATATAATGAGATCGTTTGGTTTGTTATGACATGTGACGACGAGGAATACTGCGTAAGCGCGGAAGACGGATTTCAGGACGGCGGGTTTTATCCTATAGAGAAGGCCCTTGAAATGGTAACATACAGCCAAGATAAGTCTCTTGTGTATCTTTCATATAAACGGTATAAGGAAATGCGGGAAGTTGCGATATGAGATTTAGTTGCACGACTTTGTTTTTGCGGCAAGCCTGCAAACGAGAGGGCATGCTCTAGGCATGTTGCCTCTATTTGCAGGCCAGCCAACAGAGCTGAGCAAATTTGCCGTTGGGATGGGGTGGGCTTTTGCTCACCTTTTTTTATGTGGTATAATGTTCGCAAGGAGTGATGTAATGGAATTTAAACCTTATATTTCTCTTGCAAACAAGGGGGAAAGTGAGTTCACTGATAAAAAGTCGCGCTTTATGGGGCATGCCGTTAGGGCATCTTCAGAGGATGAAGTTCTTCTGTTTATAAAAGAGGAGAAGGACTTGTTCAGGGATGCCAATCACAATGTATATGCATATAAGATGAGAGATGGCATCATGAGATGCAGCGACGACGGAGAACCTTCCGGCAGCGCCGGCCTGCCGGTGCTTGACGTTATAAACAACATGGGTCTGGATGATGCGGCCGTGGTGGTCACAAGATATTTCGGAGGGACGCTCTTAGGGCGCGGCGGCCTGGCCCGGGCTTATTCGCGGGCTGCCCGCGATGCGATCGCAGGAGGCACGATAGCTACCTTCACACCCTTTTACCTTGCCGTATTGACTTTTGATTATCCCGTGCTGGGCAAACTGGATAATTATTTCACAGATAAGATTTTTATTCAAGACAAGGTATATACGGACAAGGTCAAATACAAATTTTACATTAGCGCCGATAAGAGGGATAAAATCTTTTCCGATATCATAGAATTTACATCAAACAGATGCACCATAGAGATAGAAGATGAGCTGTATCTGCCCGTGGTAGGAGGTAAGCCTATAATATAGGGAGGCGCGTGTTCATGGAAGAACAACTGATTGAAGAGGCTCTGTCCAAAAAAATATGGGCTGTCGTAGGCGCTACGCCAAGGATGGAAAAGTACGGCTACAAAATTTATAAGACGCTGAAGGACCACGGATATACGGTATATCCGGTAAATCCCAATTATAAGGATGTCGGCGGCGACCCATGCTACGCTGATCTTAAGTCCCTGCCGCAGATACCGCAGGCAGTGGATATGGTGGTGTCGCCAAAGTTTGCCGATGAGACCATAAAGCAGGCGGCCTCGCTGGGATGCGGTATCATTTGGTTTCAGCCCGGAGCCGAGAGCGATGAGGTGATTGCCGCAAGCGATAGCCTTGGCCTCAAGGTAGTGCATCATGACTGCGTGATGAGGAGACTCTCTGGGAAATAGCCGGCGTTATTCTTTATTGCCGAATATTTCATAGAGTCCCATTATAAGAAGGAATACGGCGAATGCCTTTTTCAGTATGGCTGATGTAAGGGCCACGGACACATATGAACCGGCGATACTCCCTACTATTCCGCCGGCGATCAGAGGCGGAAGATATTTTATTATCACGTTCTTCTGCTTGATGTGTATGACAAGGGCAACTACCGCCATGGGGATAAAGGTCATGAGGTTTATGCTCTGCGATGTGTGCTGATTTACGTTTTGGAATATCGTCAGCAGCGGTATAAGTATGGTGCCTCCGCCTATGCCCATGCCGCCGATGATGCCCGCGGCCAGGCCGATCGCGAAGAGCATCAATGAAACCACATCCTGACGGAAGCGGCTATCATAAAAATCCCGAAGATTTTTTTAAGCAGGCCGGAATTGATCTTATTGAGCAGAGAAGCGCCTATGTATCCGCCCACAATGCTCCCTGCGCCGACCCTAATGGTCAGCGGCCAGTCGGTTATGCCGTGCAGTATGTATATCGCGGCGCTCACTATGGTGAGCGGGAGGATGACTGCGATGGAGGTGGCGTGGCTTTTGTGTACCTCGGCTTTCATGACTATATTTAAGGCGGGTACTACGATAGTACCGCCTCCCGAGCCGAAGAGACCGTTTAATATTCCTGTTACGAGACCTATTGCGGTCAGCTTTACGATTTCAGCAGTGCTCATTTTACACCCTCTTTATTTTAGTGAATAGAATGATCCTATGACGGAAGAATTAAAGACGATAATAATATTATTACCATGGGAGGTTTTAATTATGTTGGCAGATCATATATACGAGCTAATCGGCAATACCCCTATAGTACGATTGAATAATTTAGCGGCCGGGGACAGTGCGGAGGTATATGTGAAATTGGAGTATTTCAACCCCGGAGGGAGCGTTAAAGACAGGATAGCCCTCGGAATGATAGAGGATGCGGAAAAGAGGGGAGCTCTAAGACCAGGCATGACGATAATCGAGCCCACCAGCGGCAATACGGGGATCGGCCTGGCCATGGTCGGCGCGTCAAAGGGCTATAAGATCATCCTGACCATGCCCGAGACCATGAGCATAGAAAGAAGAAAGCTTTTGAAGGCATATGGCGCCGAAATTGTCCTCACACCGGGACCGGAAGGCATGAAGGGCGCTATAAAAAAGGCTGAGGAGCTGTGCGGCAGGGAAGACTATTTTATGCCTCAGCAGTTTGAAAATCCGGCTAATCCAAAGGCACATGAGAATACGACTGCCAGGGAGATATTGCGGGATATGGGTAAAAATATCGACGCCTTTATTGCAGGCGTAGGTACGGGCGGTACTTTTACGGGAGTCGGAAGAGTACTTAAAAAGGAAATCCCGTCGATCTCAATGTTTGCCGTAGAACCGGATGCCTCGCCGGTATTATCAGGCGGGAAACCCTCGCCTCATAAAATACAGGGTATAGGCGCGGGATTTGTACCATCGATAATGGATACTTCCCTTATAGACGAGATAATAAGAGTAAAGGACGAAGACGCGATGGAGACCGCAAGGCAGGTCGGTGCGAAAGAAGGGATCGTGCTCGGCATATCGAGCGGGGCCGCCGTCTATGCCGCATTGAAAGTCGCAGGCAAACTGGGCAGGGGCAAAAGAGTGCTTACCATAGCTCCCGATACCGGAGAGAGATATCTGAGCATGGATGTATATAAATAAGGGGGCATGGCTGTGACGACGGAAAAACTGGCAAGACAAATAACGGATTGGATGAAAAGCTGTGTAAATGATGCGGGAGCCAAAGGTATTGCGGTAGGCTTAAGCGGGGGCATAGATTCCTCGGTAGTGGCCGCTTTGGCGGAGCTGACATTTCCCGGGGATTCGCTGGGGGTCATCATGCCTTGCCATAGTGATCCTGTGGATGAGGAGCATGCCGTTATGCTGGCGGATGCCATAGGCATAGAGACAAAAAAGGCAGTTCTGGATCCGGCGTATGACGATCTGCTCAAAGTATACGGTGCGGATGCTGCCGCACCGCGTATGGCCCTGGCCAATGTCAAACCGAGGCTTAGGATGACTACGCTCTATTTCTTTGCCAACAGCAGAAATTATCTGGTTGCGGGTACGGGAAACAAGAGCGAGCTCACCGTGGGCTACTTTACAAAGTATGGAGACGGAGGAGCGGATATACTTCCTCTTGGGGGATTGGTAAAGACCCAGGTGAGAGAATTGGCGCGGTATCTGGGAGTTCCGGACATAATAATAGATAAACCCCCTACGGCCGGATTGTGGGAAAATCAGACGGACGAGAGGGAGATGGGGCTTACCTACGAGGAGTTGGATGAGTACATTCTGACGGGCCGGGCCCGGCCGGAGGTGGCGGTTAAAATCGACGCCATGAATAAAAGGAGCCGACATAAAAGAAAGATGCCCGTCATATTTGAGATACAAGACTGATTTACCTCTTTCATCTTTTATGTTAAAATAGATTATGGTGTAAAAATCGTTCTTATAATGGGTTTTATGGACTCATGAAATGAATAGAACAGCACATACACATGCTTTAAATAGTTTTAAGGAGGTATACTTATGTCTGGTCACTCAAAATGGGCTAATATAAAGCATAAAAAGGAAAAGAGCGATGCTCAGAAGGGCAGGGTGTTTACAAAACTGGCGAAGGAGATCATCGTAGCCGCCAGAGAAGGCGGCGGCGACCCCGACAGCAATTCATCTCTCCGCGATGCCATTGAAAAGGCTAAGGAGAACAACATGCCCAACGACAATATAATGAGGGCGGTAAAGAGGGGCTCGGGCGAACTTGACGGCGCCGCGCTGGAAGAAGTTACTTATGAAGGGTACGGGCCGGGCGGTTCCGCATTGATCGTAGAGGCTATGACGGATAACAGGAACAGGACCGCTGCCGAAATGCGACACATATTCGACAGAAGCGGAGGAAGCCTCGGCGCAACGGGGTGCGTGGCATGGATGTTTGACAAAAAGGGACTCATCGTAGTCGACGGAGAGAGCGCCGACGAGGATGAACTGATGATGACCGCGCTGGATGCAGGTGCACAGGATATAGTAAACAGCGGCGATTTCGAGATATATACAAATCCCGAGGATTTCCGCGAGGTGAAAAGCAAGATCAAGGATGCGGGATATATGATAATAGATGCGGATATCAGGATGATACCGCAGAATACCACCAAATTAGATGTCGATGTATCGCGTAAGGTGCTCGCTATGATCGACAGACTTGAAGAGCACGACGACGTCCAAAACGTATATCATAATCTCGAAATACCTGACGAACTGCTGGATGACGAAGAAGATATGGAGTAGACATCGTCTACTCCATATCTTTTAGATCCTCTTTTTCATCTAAAGACAAGACTTCATTTAGATTCAGCATGATAAGCATACGCTTATCAAATTTACCTATACCACATATGTAATCCTTGTCTATGCCGACTGTCTCATTGTCCAGAGGTTCTATGTCATCAAGGCTCAGTCTCAGCACCTCGGTTACGTTATCCACTATAAAGCCGGTCGTTTTATTGTTAACATTGGTGATAATGATCCGCGTATTTTCATCGGAGCTGCCTGCATTTAAGTTAAAGCGCTTTTTAAGGTCAATGACGGGTATTATTTTACCGCGAAGATTTATTACTCCTTCGACAAAAACGGGAACATCCGGGAGCTTTGTAATGTCCTGCATTCTTATTATTTCTACCACTTCCATTATGTCAACGCAATATTCTTCACTGAGCAGTTTAAAAACCACGACCTGTTTTTCCGCCATTTTTTTCTCTCCTTTCAAGTTTAATTATATTATTGAAGATATATAAAATCAAATAAATTGTATATTATACATATTTCTGGAAACAATACAGTCGAAGGAGGTGCTGGTTTTGTTTACCAGAAAGAGGAATAAAAACCTGCTTTATGTGATTCTGCCGGTATTATTCATCGCAGGCATTTCAATAGGCTATTTAGTGAGCTACGATAGGAAAAATACTACTATGCAGAAACCTTTGACAGACAAGGGAAAGGTTATTGAGACCGCGCCGTCAAACGAAAAGATAATCGAGCCCGGTGCAAAGGTCAGCTATCAAAGGCTGTATAAATCGTGTGACGAGACATATACAGAAGAGGAGGATGTCGATACCCAGTATGTGGGACTGAATGAGGAGGAATTTGCCAAGGCTTATAAGGGATGGGTGATAAAGGCCTTTTCTCCTGGATATATAAGGCTTTATCGGGAAGAAGAGGGGTACTGCCCCGAGCATTATATCATAGGCGAAAAAGACGGCTATATAATCGTATACAGGAACACTCCGGATAAAGGCATGACTCCGGTACAATTTACCGATATATTGGTGAGCTCTCTTAGGAGCGAATATCAGGAGAATATAAAGAAGGGCATCGTGGTTGACAGCGAGGACAAAATGTATCAGATACTTGCGGACATAAGCAGTTAATATAACGAATAGTACTATATGAGAAGGCGCAAATAGCCGTCTCATATTTTTTTGTGTTTATGTATGCTGATTTATATGGTAAAATGAAAATGGAGTGATTTTATGATAGTTTTAGGTATAGATCCGGGAATTGCCATAATGGGCTATGGTATTTTGGATTATGACGGAAGAAATACGGAAGTTATAGATTATGGGGCGGTGACGACCCCGGCGGGAGTCCCTGTGCAGAATAGACTGAGGGATATTTATAGGGGCGTGGATATGCTTATTAAGACGTTTGATCCCGACTGCGCCGCTATAGAGGAGCTTTTTTATTTCAAAAACCAGAAGACCATAATCACGGTGAGCGAGGCGCGGGGCGCTGCCATAACCGCCTGTGCCAACGGGGGTATCGAGGTATTCGAATATACGCCGCTGCAGGTAAAACAGGCGGTAGTCGGATACGGGAGTGCGGATAAAAGACAGGTACAGTTTATGGTGCGCGCGCTGCTCAATCTAAAGGAGATTCCCAAACCTGACGATATAGCGGACGCACTTGCCGTAGCCATATGTCATTGCAACGGCGTCAATGCCAGGAAAAGGGGTGTTTTCAGTGATTGAATATATCAAGGGGCGGCTGAGCGATATCAAGGAGGGCCTGGCCGTGCTGGAGATCGGAGGGATCGGCCTGGCCGTCCGCGTGAGCGCGCATACTTCCGATCTGCTGCCTGCATTGGGAGAGGAAGTATTTTTGTATATATACACTGAGATACGCGAGAATGATATATCGCTCTACGGCTTTGCGGATGAGGCTGAGAGGATCGCGTTTTTCGACCTGATATCGGTCAACGGGGTGGGTCCCAAAATGGCGCTCAATATCCTTTCCAAGTTTGAATACGGCGAACTTTATACATATATATCATCTAAAAATACGGCGGCTCTCGAGAGCATTTCCGGTGTGGGGAAAAAGACGGCGATGCGCATCGTGACCGAATTGGAGGACAGGGCAAAGCAGAGGCTGCGGATAAACGCGACCGCAGACAGAGACGTCAGCGAGGATGCGATAGCGGCGCTGGTGGGTCTCGGGTATACGAGGATAGAAGCGGCGGGCGCGGTCGGAAGGGTTTCCGGATCTTCCGTGGAATCGGCGCTTATGGAAGCATTAAAGATACTGGGGCGGTGATCATAGGTGGAAGACAGGATTATTTCTTCACAATATACGAATGACGATAAGGATATAGAGACTTCACTAAGACCGCAAAGACTACAGGAATACATAGGTCAAAAGAGAATTAAGGACAAGCTGTCCATTTTTATCGCCGCTGCTCTGGCAAGACATGAGACACTGGATCATGTTCTGCTGTATGGGCCTCCGGGGCTGGGGAAAACGACGCTGGCGGGCATAATCGCCAATGAAATGGGCGTCAATCTGAGAGTCACGTCGGGACCCGCATTGGAGAAGAGCGGCGACCTAGCGGCAATACTCACCAACCTGAATGAAAATGACGTCCTGTTTATCGACGAGATACACAGATTGAACCGAAGCGTGGAGGAGATACTTTACTCGGCCATGGAAGACTTTGCCCTGGATATCATCGTAGGTAAAGGGCCCAGTGCACGTTCCATCAGGCTCAATCTTCCGCGTTTTACCCTCATCGGAGCCACGACGAGGATCGGACTTCTATCAGCGCCTCTGCGGGACCGGTTTGGCGTAATAGATAGATTGGATTTCTATAAGACCGATGAATTGGTGGAGATAATTAAGCGCTCGTCGGATATACTGGAGATCCGCATCGACGAAAAGGGTGCCGTGGAGATCGCAAAGAGGTCCAGAGGCACTCCGAGAGTTGCAAACAGGCTTTTAAAGCGGGCCCGGGATTATGCGCAGGTCAAGTCGGAGGGTATAATAGATCTGGATACGGCTAAGGCGGCGCTTAAGTTGTTGGATATAGATGAGAGGGGTTTGGATGATATAGACAGGAGATTCCTTCTCTGTATCATAGAAAAATTTGGCGGAGGGCCGGTCGGCCTTGAAACCATAGCTGCCTCCATAAGCGAGGATACGGAGACGATACAGAGCGTTTACGAACCATATCTGCTGCAGCTGGGTTTTATCAAGAGGACGCCGCGCGGCAGGGTGGCGACGGACTCGGCGTTCGAATATTTCAATGTGCCCATACCTGGGAGCGACTGATTTTTGAAAGCTCGTCATATAGAAGGCCGTCTGCTATATTGTTTCATGTAAGAAAGATACTTTGCTTATTTTGGCAATTCGATACCATACAAATATGGGAGTTGATAACGGTGAGACGTATTGTTCTATTTATACTGCTCATAGCCATGATTACTGTGTTTATACCGGCCGGCACAATTGCATCCGGCTACGCGGCCGCTGATTTTCCGGATAGCGTTAGGGTGGGACTGTATTACAATTCCACCGCCGCTAATGCCGTGGACATAGGCTGCGACGGTGGATTGGATATATCTGTTCATCAAAGCGACACATTCGGCAAGCTGATGACGATGGCGGGGGGCGATACGCTCCAGGTCGTCAAGGACGGGTACTACACATTTTCGGGAGGCGCTTACTCACGAATGGAGACATCTCAAGGCGCCCAGGCCGGACCATATCATCTTCAGGTTTCCAGCTGCAATTCTGCGGATGATGCCGGAAGAGAAGCAGACAGTCTGAGATCCCAAGGTTATGATGCATATCCCGCTTATGACGGCGGGTATAAGGTATGGGTGGGGAGCTTTTTGGATGCGTCAGGCGCTGCTCAATCGGGCCTGGACGGTGACGTTGTCGACGGGACCAAGGATACCATTCTGGTAAAGAGAAATGGTGAAACAGTACTTGCCGTGGTATCCGATAAAAATGACGAGTTGTATTTTAAACCCTTGAGCGGGAATCTATCTATAGCGGGAAAGTCATATAGAGGGGCCGTATCCTTTAAGAGGAACAGTTCGAGCGATATGACCGTTATAAACATCCTGCCTCTGGAAGAGTACCTCTACGGTGTGATCCCCAACGAGATGCCGCCGGCCTGGCCGCAGGAAGCTTTAAAAGCCCAGGCGGTAGCCGCAAGGACATATGCGGTATATAACATAATCAACAACGGCAAATTCGCATCTCTCGGGTTTGACGTCGGCTGTTCTACGGATAGTCAGGTATATAAGGGCAAGTCGACCGAGTCGGCTGCCGCGAACAAGGCCGTGGATATGACAAAGGGGATACTGATGCTGCATGACGGCGTTCCCGTGGAAGCCTTCTTTTATTCCCACAGCGGCGGCTATACTGCAGATATATCGGATATATATAATTCTTCATCGCCCGTCTTTGTCGGGAAGGCCGATCCGTACTCACTGGGATATGCTCCCCAATATGACGGCTGGAGCGTGACGTTCAGTGCGGCAGACCTATTGAACAAGCTCATGCCGACAAAGGGAAACATAGGAAATATTGACAGCGTCGACATGACGCATTCATATACCGGCAGGGTACTGGAGATGGATATCAACGGAACCAACGGCAGCGCCGTGATGAAGAAGAATGAGACGAGAAGCGTTTTGGGACTTAAAAGCACGCTGTTTGACATGGATACGGATTCCGATGTCTATACGTTGGATTCAGCGGGACAGATCAAGAAAAGCATGCCCCGGGACTTGTTTATAATCGGCGGGAGCGGAGTAAACGAATTTACAGGCGGGAATCTATACAGCATGGGAAATGGCGCTATGAAAGAGATACCCGGCAGCCCGTCGCTCTTTACCATAAACGGAAGCGGTTACGGCCACGGCATAGGGCTCAGCCAGTACGGAGCGCGCGGAATGGCCGATAAGGGATTTAATTATACGGATATACTGGAATACTATTATAGTAATATAGAAGTATACGATACCATAAACGGCAGAAACATATAGGAGATGTTAATTTGAACGTACGCGACTTCTATTTTGATCTTCCTGAGGAACTGATAGCTCAGGAACCGCTGCAGCAAAGGGATATGGCGCGGCTTATGGTGCTGCATAAGGGTACGGGAGACATAGAACATAGGACTTTTAGGGACATAACGGATTATCTGGATCCAGGCGACTGCCTTGTCTTAAATGATACGAGAGTGATACCGGCGAGGCTTCTGGGAAGAAAGGCCGAAACCTTGGGCAGGATGGAGTTTGTACTCTTGAACAATAAGGGCGGGGACGTATGGGAGGTCATGGTAAAACCGGGGCGCAGAGCCAGGATAGGAGCGAAATTTGTATTCGGAGACGGTGAGCTTAACGCCGAGGTCCTTGAGGAGACAAAAATAGGCACGAGGTATGTGAAGTTTTATTATGAAGGCTTGTTTGACAAGATATTGGATAAGCTTGGGAAAATGCCGCTTCCGCCCTATATTAAAAGGCAGCTTGAAGATAATGAGATGTATCAGACGGTCTATTCCAAAAACGAGGGTTCGGCCGCTGCTCCGACGGCAGGACTGCATTTTACCGAAAGTTTGCTTGAAGATATAGAGAAGAGAGGCGTTCACGTAGTTTATATAACCCTGCATGTGGGCCTGGGGACGTTCAGGCCGGTCAAGGTCGAAAGGGTGGAAGATCATGAGATGCATTCGGAATTTTTTGTTGTAAGTCAAGAGTCTGCGGATACGATAAATAGGGCTAGAAAGAGCGGAGGGAAGATAGTCTCCGTGGGCACGACGTCTACCCGGACCCTTGAATCCTCATGCGACGGCGATGGCAATATACTGGCCCAGAGCGGATGGACGGATATTTTTATTTATCCCGGATATAAATATAAGGCTATAGATGCTTTGATAACCAATTTTCATCTGCCCGAGTCCACTTTAATAATGCTGGTAAGCGCATTGGCAGGGAGAGAAAATATAATGAACGCTTATAAAGAGGCCGTGGCGAAACGATACAGGTTTTTCAGTTTCGGCGACGCTATGCTAATAATCTAGAATTTATTGGGGGTTTGCCGGTGAATAATAAATCTCTAAAAAGGAATCTTGTGCAGTCAACACAGTTTTTAGAGATACTTATATCTTTATTTATAATAGCGGCAGTACTCGTAAGCTTTATTGATCTGGGAAGATATATATACCAGATACTGCATACAAATTTGACGCTGTCCTATGATCTCCTGACGGATTTTCTCGGTCATGCCCTTTTAATGGCTGTGGGCGTTGAACTCGTGGTAATGCTCGTCAATCATACTCCGGGCAGCATCATTGAGGTACTGCTCTTTTCGATTGCCAGAAAGATGTTGGTCGGGAGTAAGAGTATGACTGATTTTATATTGGGCATAATGGCAATAGCAGGGGTCTTTGCCATAAGGAAGTATCTTTTTGTAGAGGATATATCCGGGAAGAGGGGAATAATGCTGAGCGCTGCCACGCCGATCAAAGAGGTCAATCGTCTGGTAGGCATCAATCTGCCGGAGGACTATGCCGATACCATAGGCGGACTGCTGGTCAGGTACTCTGAGGAACATGATATTGAACTGCGGGAGGGATTGAAACTCACCATATATAATGCGGATGTATTCATTGCGGAGATGTCGGGGGATTCGATCGAAAAATTAAGATTTACCAAGGGACTTAGTGACGAGGAGGTTTAATGCTGTTGAGTCGGTTTAGATATGAGCTCATTAAAGAAGAAAAGCATACCCATGCGAGATTAGGCAGGATATATACGCCGCACGGAGTCATCGAAACGCCGGTCTTCATGCCGGTGGGCACACAGGCTACGGTAAAGGCGATGACGCCGGAGGAACTGAAGGAAATAGGCGCTGAAATCATATTGTCCAATACATATCATCTGTATCTGCGGCCGGGCCATGAATTGGTGAAAAAGGCCGGCGGACTGCACAGCTTTATGCACTGGGACAGACCTATACTCACCGACAGCGGCGGTTATCAGGTGTTCAGCCTGTCCGATCTGCGGGAAATTACCCAAGACGGGGTCTATTTCAAATCGTATTTAGACGGTTCAGGACATTTCATAGGTCCGGAAAAAGCCATGGAGATAGAGAATGCCTTGGGTGCAGACATAATAATGTGTTTTGACGAATGTGCCCCCTATCCCGCCGAATGGGAATATGTGAAGAAATCTTCGGATATGACCATAGAATGGGCAAAGAGATGCAAAGCAGGCAATAGCCGGCCGGATGAGCAGGCTCTGTTCGGAATTCTGCAGGGCGGTCTTTATAAGGACATCAGAATAGAAAATGCAAAGAGAATGGCGGACCTTGACTTTCCGGGGTACTCGATAGGCGGGCTGAGCGTGGGAGAACCCAAGGATTTGATGCTGGACGCCATTGAGACGGTAGAAAATTATATGCCGAAGAATAAACCGAGATATCTTATGGGAGTGGGAAGCCCCGACCTTCTCATAGAGGGCGCTATAAGAGGCATAGACATGTTCGACTGTGTGCTGCCGACCAGGATAGCGAGGAACGGCACGGTGCTTACGAGCCATGGCAAGCTGGTGGTGAGAAATGCTCAATATGCTGAAGACTTTACACCGCTGGATAGCGAATGCGATTGTTATGTCTGCCGGAATTATACCCGCGCATATATAAGGCATCTCTTCAAGGCTGGTGAAATATTGGCCGCAAGGCTGGCCTCATACCATAATATATACTTTTTAGTCAAATTGATGGATAAAATACGAGAAGCTATTAAAGAGGACGAGCTGATCGAATTCAAAAAAGAATTTTTTGCAAAATATGGTTATGAGTTGTAAAATATAAAAGAAGGGAGGGATACAGATGAATCAGACCACAATATTGATAATCGAACTGGTTGCTTTTATCGGCATATTTTATCTCCTCATAATTCTCCCTCAGCAGCGCAGAGATAAAAAGGAGCGGGAGATGATAGCTTCGCTGGTGCCCGGTGATGAGATAATTACTAAGAGCGGCATTTACGGTAAAGTGCTCAGCGTAAAGGAAGATTCCTTCACCATTGAAGTCGGTGCCGACAGGGTCAAGCTGAAAATTGCAAAATGGGCCGTAGGCGGCGTTCTGCATAAAGTAGAATCCAAAGAGGCAAAGAAGAACAAGGAAGAGGACAAAGAGCCGGATAAGCCGGATAAGGAAGAAAAAAAAGAAGACGACCAGTAGTACGGAGTGCCATAGGATCGATTTAAGCGGTTCTATGGCACTCTTTTTAAATCGGTTATATTTTTTTTATTTAATCATATTTTTAGTGTAGTGAAATAAATAGGGGTGAAATGTTATGGACAAAGAGGGCATAAGTTCGATAAAAGTGGTAATATCGGGGGTCATCATCGGTTATATAGCGGCTACTATCATGTTTGTGATATACGGAATAATATTGGGCTCGACTTCAATTTCGGAAGAAACCATACCTATGATCGTAAAGGTCATTTTGGCAGTTACGATATTTATTTCCGGGCTCATGTCTGCACACTGGATTCATAACAGGGGATGGCTCTACGGCACAATGGCGGGATTAATATATATCATCGTTCTTTTGGTTCTCTCCGCGGTCTTTGTCAAAGGTTTTCAGGTAAGCTTAAATACGTTTGCGTATGTGGCGATTGCAATTCTCATAGGGGCTCTTGGCGGAATTCTCGGTATAAATATATAAAATTGGTTTTCATGCCGCCCAACTTATGGTATAATGAATTTTGATTCATATGTAAGGGGGGGATTTAGTTGAAGCATATAAAAACCTTAAACGGTCCGCAGAGCAAAGAAGTCGTATTCGAGTGCGACGGTTGTCATGCTTCATGCCAGTCTGCTTGCAAGACGTCCTGCACAGTCGCAAATCAGAAATGCCCCAGGAACTGAAGCTATGGGCAGATGAGCAGTAAATATTAGTATATCTAATATATACTGCTTTTTAAATTTTTTTTGGAGGATGAAATAAAGAATGATACACATGTATAAATTGAACGGACATAACATTGTACTGGACGTAGGTTCGGGGACGATACACACGGTGGACGATCTTACCTATGACGTGTTGGGGCTTTACCTCGAGCATGAAGAAAAGGATATAGCCAAAATTTTGAAGGACAAGTATGATGCCGGTGAAATACTTGAGTCCATAAATGAGATCAATGAATTGGTGGAGAACGAACTGCTGTTCTCACCGGATGCCGGCGCGGACATTAAACTGGATAACTATAACCCGTCGATCAGGGCATTATGCGTCCATCCGGCTCATGACTGCAACTTGAGATGCGATTATTGTTTTGCATCGGCAGGCAGCTACAATCAAGGAATAAGTCACATGAGCATAGAGACGGGGAGAAGATGCGTTGACTTTCTGATAGAACAATCGGGCGGCAATAAGCACTTGGAGATAGATTTCTTTGGGGGAGAACCCCTGATGAATTTTGAGGTCGTAAGGGATATGGTGAATTACGCCAAGGAAAAGGGAAGGGAACATGATAAGGAATTTGGCTTTACCATCACTACAAACGCAACCCTCCTCGACGATGATTCCATAAAATTTATAAACGACAACATGTACAATGTGGTCTTGAGTTTGGACGGAAGAAAAGAGGTCAATGACAGGTTTAGGCATAATATAGCCAATGCCGGAAGCTATGATGTTATAGTGAAAAACATACGCAAGCTGATCGACGGCAGAAAAGGCAGGGAATATTATATTCGAGGTACTTACACACGAAACAATCTGGACTTTACCGAAGATGTAAAATCCATAGCGGATCTGGGTTATAAAGAGATTTCTTTGGAGCCGGTCATCTCCGATGACGAGAATTATGCCATAAGAAAGAAAGATCTGCCCAGGATCTTTGACGAATACGAAAGACTGCTGCATTTCTGCATAAAAAGAGAGAGGGACGGCGAACGGATAAATTTTTATCATTTCAACATCGACCTAAATGGAGGCCCGTGTGTACTTAAACGGGTCACCGGCTGCGGTGCCGGTTTTGAATATTTGGCAGTGGACCCTTCTGGGAATATCTATCCTTGTCATCAGTTCGTGGGTATGGACGACTATATTATGGGAAATATATTTGAAGGTATAAAAAATACCGGTATGGGGGATCTTTTTTTAAACAGTAATATATATACAAAGCAGGAATGCACAAACTGCTGGGCAAAATTCTATTGCAGCGGAGGCTGCCATGCATCGAATCTCAAGATGGGCGGAGGCTTTGATAAGACCTATGGCTTGGGCTGCGAGATAACCAAAAAGAGAGTGGAGTGTGCCATTGCCCTGCAGGTGGAAAGGCTGATGGATGATGGCAATGATACTGCCATATAATGGCAAGAAGCCGAACATAAGTTCCAAGGCATATATAATGGGGGACGTCACTATCGTAGGCGACGTGGATATAGGAGATTTTTCAAGCATCTGGTATTACAGCGTACTCAGAGGGGATGTCAACAAGATCGTCGTGGGGAATTATTCGAACATACAGGATGGATGCGTCGTGCATGTGGACAGCGATGCGGATGTCAATATAGGAGATTATGTTACCATAGGGCACAGAGCCGTTATCCACGGATGCAGCATAGGCAGCAATGTGCTGATAGGTATGGGTTCGATAATAATGAACGGGGCGAAGATCGGCGATAACGTGGTCATAGGCGCAGGAACCCTCGTTACCGGGGGGAAGGAGATTCCTCCCGGCTGTATGGTATACGGAAATCCGGCAAGGATCGTAAGGGAACTGACCGGAAGTGAAATTGAAAACATTAAAGAAGGCGCATTGGAATATATAAGGCTTGCGGCGGGGAAAAACAATATATAGCGATATAGCGGCGTATTCCATAGGAAAATAAATGAAAACAATTGTAATAAGGGAAAAGTTGAAGTACAATAGGATATGTTTAATGATATCCGGCATAATGTTAACTTATTAATGTTTCAAGAAGGGGGTCATCCTTAGATGAGTGTAAAAAATGTGGTAAAGTTCATTGTCTTGATAGCTATAATAGCTGTAGTCGCATATGTTATGCTTCAGGGTTTAACATTGGGGACATTTAAAATAAAACCTGTCAAGGACAGTATACGGCAGGGCCTGGATTTAAAGGGCGGCGTGTATGCGATCATGGAGGCTCAGGGTAAAGTGAGTTCCGATGATATCTCCAAGGCCATATCCGTAATAGACAACAGGGTCAACGCCTTGGGCGTGACCGAGCCTGTCATAGTGGCCGAGGGATCGAACAGGATCCGTGTGGAGCTTCCCGGCGTAAGCGATCCGGAGAGCGCGATCAACTTTTTGGGTCAGACCGCACAGCTTCAGTTTGTGGGCCCGGACGGCAAGGTGCTGCTCACCGGTGCGGATGTCAAGGATTCAAAAGCCGTAATGGGCAAGGATGAAAACGGCGCACAGATGCCGCAGGTATCGCTGAGCTTTAATTCCGAGGGGGCCAAAAAGTTTTCGGATGCCACGGGTAAATTTATAAATCAGCAGATCGCCATAATACTTGACGACAAGATCATTTCCGCTCCGGTGGTACAAAACCAGATAACGGGTGGCCAGGCCGTCATAACCGGCCTTGAGAATTTTGATGAAGCATCGAAACTCGCAATACAGATAAGATCGGGAGCTCTTCCTGTGACATTAAAGCCTGCCGAGATAAGGACGGTCGGCCCGACACTGGGACAAGACGCCTTTAATAAAAGCGTACAGGCAGGTATCTACGGCGTCATAGTAGTAATGCTGTTCATGCTGGCATACTATAGGCTGCCGGGATTTGTAGCCGATATAGCATTGGTAATATATATGATGATATCCTTTGTGGTATTTGCACTGCTTAAGGTGACGATGACTCTGCCGGGTATCGCAGGCATTATTCTTTCCATAGGAATGGCGGTAGATGCCAACGTCATTATATTTGAGAGGGTAAAAGAAGAGTTGAAGAGCGGCAAGAGTCTGCGTGCCTCCATAGACCAAGGCTTTAACAGGGCGCTTGTGGCGGTCGTTGACTCCAATGTTACCACCCTCATAGCCTGTGTTGTGTTGTTTTATCTGGGAGCAGGATCTATAAAAGGATTTGCGGTGACCCTTGCGGTCGGCGTGCTGGCCAGTATGCTTACCGCGGTGGTAATCACAAAGTATATACTGGAGACTGTTGTCGGTATGAATCTGAATATAACTAAGAACCTTAAATCATATGGGCTATAGGGGGGTTGCAGATGTTTGATTTTATTGGAAAGAGAAACATATTTTTTGTATTGTCTTTGATAGTCATAGCCGCGGGACTTATCGCAACGGCGGTAAACGGCCTGCAGTTTGGCATAGACTTTACCGGGGGCACCATATTGCAGATAGATATAGGGAAAAGTTTCGATAACGGTGACATCTATGATATTTTGGATAAATACAATTTGGCAAAAGATAGTTTCGTACAGCAGGCAGGCAGTGACGGCAAAGAGGTCATAATCAAAACGGCGGATATGCCGAGCGATACGAGACAGGGTATTATCAATGATATAATGAAAAAATATGATTTGAAGGAAAAGGACGTATTGTCCGTGGAGAATGTTGGACCGACCATGGGGAGAGATTTGCGCAACAATGCCATATTGGCGGTTGCCGTAGCCTCCCTGGCCATGCTCGTATATATAGCCATAAGGTTCGAATACAAGTTTGGGGCGGCGGCTGTAATTGCGCTTATACATGATCTGCTTATCACCTATGCGGTATATGCGCTCTTTAGAATACCGATAAACAGCTCCTTCGTTGCCGCCATGCTCACCATACTCGGATATTCGATAAATGACACCATAGTTATCTTTGACAGGATAAGGGAGAATATGAAGCTGAGCAGGAATAAAATGGGTCTGGAAGAGCTCATCAACACAAGCATTACGCAGACGATGACAAGGTCCATAAATACGGTACTGACCACCTTGGTTACGATAACCATACTGTACTTTGTCGGTCCAAGTTCCATCAAGGACTTTGCTCTCCCACTGATCGTGGGTATCGCCAGCGGCGCCTATTCTTCTATCTTTATTGCTTCGCCGCTGTGGTATTTATGGAAGAGAAACGAGAAGGGCGTAAAATCCAAGACTAAATCCGGTCTCCGGACCACTTAAAGAAGGAAGGTGCAGACAGACGTGTTGAGGGAAGCCTTATTGGCAGGTATGGGAGCTTTGTATATGACCAAAGATAAGGCAGAAGAGATATCGCAGGAGCTCATCAAAAGAGGAGAACTGGCTAAGGATGAAAAGAGCGACTTCATCACAAAACTCATGCATGAGATGGATAAACAGAGAGCCGATATGAAGGGGAGATTCAAGGAGGAATTCAATTCCATGGTGAAAGAGACCGATCTCATCACCAGGGATGAATATGATGAACTCTTGGTAAAGCTTGATGAATTGGGTGTTAAAATATCAGATCTTGAAAATAAACTGAATAAAGATTGAGGCTTTAAAGGGGCGGCTATAATACGGATAAAAGTATTGTGCCCCCCTTTAAAATTGGTGAGATTATGGATATATTTAAAATACATGTTAATAAGAGGAATGTACATAGGCTTAATACTATTATCGATACCTTTGTCAAGTATGGGTTCTATGGGCTCGCCGACAGACTCACATATAGGATCGCTCCGAAAAACAGCGGCATCAAGAGGGATTCTTATGAGGTCAGGATAAGAAAGTGCTTTCAGGAGTTGGGGCCGACATTTATAAAGTTTGGTCAGCTCCTCAGCACGAGGACCGATATAATACCTGAAAAATTGGGCGAGGAGCTGTCACATCTGCAGGATGACACACAGCCCTTCAGCGGTTCGGAAGCCCGTGAAATATTTAAAAACGAGATAGGGTTATCGGTTGAAGACGTCTTTGCGGGCTTTGACGATACTCCCGTGGCTTCGGCATCCATAGGCCAGGCACATAGTGTGGTACTCAAAAACGGCAAAAATGCCATAGTCAAGATACAACGCCCAGGAATCGAGGATACGATATACAGCGATATAGATATCATGCTTTCTATAGCCCGGTTTCTGGACGTATCGGAAAAGGCCGGGCCGATATCATACGCCGAAATAGTGGAAGAAATATCCAAAGCTATAAAAGGGGAGCTGGATTATAATCAGGAGGCCAGAAACTCTGAAAAGTTCGCCGAGTATTGCAAAGAAGACGACTCCGTTCATATTCCCGAGGTTTACTGGGATTATACGGCCAGAAGAGTGCTGACCATGGAAAGGATAATGGGGATCCCCGTCAAGGACTTAGAGCGGTTAAAGAATGACGGCTATGATACGAAACAAATTGCGAAGTTGGGAGCGCACTCTTTCATGAAACAGGTCTTCATTTATGGGTATTTCCATGGAGATCCTCACCCATCCAATATCATGGTACTGCCTAACAATAAGATCGCGTTTATAGATTTTGGCGTAGTCGGGAGATTGGATAAGAATCTGATGAAGTTTGTCAGAAAACTCTTCATATCCTTTGTGTATCAAGATGCCGACATGGCATTGGACGGATTTGAAGAAATACGCGCTATTGACAGCAGCACGGACTATCATGGCTTTTCCAGGGAGTTGAATAAGATGTATGATAAACTATACGTAGGCTCCCTTAAGACTTTGGACATGGAAGTTGTACTGCGGGATTTTATGGACATAATATACAAATTCAGAGTGCATATGCCGCCCGACTTCACACTTTTGGTCAAGGCGCTCATAACCATAGAAGGCGTAGGCAGAGAACTTGATCCCGAATTCAATTTATCGGAGGCATCTTCACAGTTTTTTGAGGAAAATTTCATAGATATATATGACTACAGGTCGCAGATAAAGGATAAAATCGGCGATATTAAGGATTCTATGGACAGCATGGTCAAAATACCGGTGTATATGTCCAAGGCTTTAAAGCGCTTTGAAAATAATGATCTGGACCTTAAGATACGGCTTATCGAGACGCAGAAGCTGCGGGATGATGTCAATTACGCCTTTAATAAACTATCTCTGAGCATTTTGGTCGCCGCCCTGTCGATCGCTTCGGCAATGTTCATGCAGGTCGATATAAAGCCGCATATTTTAGGTATGCCGTTCGCGGGCTTCGCGACATTTTCCGTAACAGTCGTGTTGGGCTTATGGCTGCTGCTGAGCGTTATTTTTCACAAGCCCAAATAAGATGCTGCCAAATTTGTATAAAAGGGTGATCTTCCTATGAATGTAGGCACCTCAGTTGCTGCTGCTTTTACGTTTTGCCAAGTCTCTCTTCAGTGTTAAATTCGCTGCGTTTTCAGCAGATAAATCCGAATAAAAACCATATAATCGCGATTAATGTTCTTGATATGCTTTCGTTAATAGACTATAATTATTTAGTTAAGCTAGTAAAATTTATTATGGTAGGAGGGTTTGACTTGGATCTGGCTGTCATTAAGTCCATGATAAGGATTAAGGAAGATTTTCCGCAGAAGGGCATAAGCTTTAAAGATATTACGCCTGTATTGCTTGATGCCAGGGCATTTAAGTATGTGACCAAGGAGTTGTGCGAAGACTTTTATGGCGACGATATAGACCTCGTGGTTGGACCTGAGGCAAGAGGTTTTATAGTGGGCTCTGCCGTTGCGTATGAGATGGGGACCGGCTTTGTGCCTGTGAGAAAACCGGGCAAACTGCCGGCAGACGTAGTGAAATATGAATATCAGCTGGAATATGGCATGGATGCCTTGGAAATGCATAAGGATGCCATTAAGCCGGGGCAGAAGGTGATCATTGTGGATGATCTTCTTGCTACGGGAGGTACCGTATCGGCCACTGCGAACCTTGTGGAATCACTGGGCGGGATCGTAAAGGCGTTTGTCTTTATAATAGAACTGACGGACTTGAGCGGCAGAGAGCGTCTCAAGGACTATAAAGTAAAGAGCTTGATTGACTATCCGGTATAATTATATTATAGTACTCCATAAGCAAACGGTGTGAATATAGCATAGACATGAACTTTTATTTTTAATATATAAAAAGGGTGGAAATATGTTAGATGACCTTTTGAACAAAGTTTTGGAATATAATAAAAACGCCGATATAGGATTGATAGAAAAGGCCTATAATTATGCCATGGAAAAACATGCCAGGCAAAAACGTTTTTCGGGTGAGCCATATATTATCCATCCTGCAGCCGTTGCCGAAATACTGGCAGATCTTCAAATGGACACTCCCACCATTTGCGCCGGGCTGCTTCATGATGTTATTGAGGATACCGATGTGACCTATGATAAAATCAAGAGCGACTTCGGAGTCGAAATAGCCGATCTGGTCGACGGCGTTACAAAGCTGGGCAGGGTAGACAATGGGACGAAGGTGGACGAACCCGCAAAAAAGGACAATGGTGCGAAGGTCGAGGAGCAGGCTGAGAATATGCGCAAGATGCTTTTGGCTATGTCCAAGGACATAAGGGTTATTATGATAAAATTGGCGGACAGACTGCACAATATGCGTACTTTAAAGTATATACCCCCTGATAAACAGCGTGAAAAAGCGCAGGAGACGCTGGATATCTATGCTCCTATAGCACATCGTCTGGGTATCTCCAAGATACAGTGGGAATTGGAGGACCTGTCCCTCAGATATTTGGACCCGGAGGGCTATTATGACCTTGTGGAGAAGGTAGCTAAAAAGAGGACACAGAGGGAAGAGTATATCAATGATATAATTGCGGAGCTGACGTTAAAATTGGACGAGGTCGGCATAAAGGCGTCCATTGACGGTCGCCCCAAGCACTTTTACAGTATATACCGAAAGATGAGAAAGCAGAATAAAAGTTTCGAACAGATATTTGATCTCACCGCCATAAGGGTAATTGTTGATACAATAAAGGACTGCTATGGCGTGCTCGGTATAGTCCACACAATGTGGAAGCCCATCCCCGGTCGTTTTAAAGACTATATTGCCATGCCCAAGCCAAACATGTATCAATCTCTCCATACCACGCTCATCGGGCCGGAGGGGGAGACGTTTGAAGTACAGATCAGGACATGGGAGATGCATAGGACGGCTGAGTACGGCATAGCCGCCCATTGGAAATACAAAGAAGGCAAGGGAAGCGATGACAGTTTCGATGAGAAGCTTTCCTGGCTGAGACAGCTGCTCGAGTGGCAGGGAGAATTAAAGGACGCGCGGGAATTTATGGAGACCCTTAAGGTCGATCTCTTCACCGATGAGGTTTATGTATTTACGCCGAAAGGCGAGGTGATAAATCTGCCCATAGGATCGACGCCCATCGACTTTGCATATAATATCCATACCGATATCGGGCACAAGTGTACCGGAGCTAAAGTAAACGGAAAACTTGTGCCGCTGGATTATAAACTCAACAATGGAGACATTGTATCGATAATCACTTCAACAAATATCGAAAAGGGTCCCAGCCGTGATTGGCTCAGCGTTGTCAAAAGTTCTCAGGCCAGAAATAAAATAAAGCAGTGGTTCAAAAGGGAAAGACGAGATGAGAACATCATACGGGGCAAGGAAATTTTGGAGCACGAGATGAACAGGCTGCGCCGGCCTAAGGATCTGCCAATGGACGATATAAGTGAAGAGGTGGCCAAAAAAGCCGGCATAAAGAGCGCGGATGACCTCTATGCCGCCCTGGGATACGGAGGCTTGACCACTTCTCAGATCATACCCCGTTTTCGCGAGATATATAGAGAGCGCAAGGAAACGTCAAAGGATACGGCCGAAGAGGCCAGACCGGAAACAAAACTCAAACCGAAAAGGGAAGATCGGGAAAGAGCGGCTAACGGCATAAGCGTGCCCGGCGTGGACAATATCCTCATTAGAATAGCCAAGTGTTGCAGTCCGGTGCCCGGAGACGAGATCATAGGCTACATAACCAAGGGCAGGGGCGTGTCGGTACACAGACTGGATTGCCCCAATGTAAACAATTCCAGCGTGGATAAAAATAAGCTTATTGCGGTAAACTGGAGCAGCAGGGTATCGGAAGAATATCAGGCGGACATTCAAGTCTATGCCGCGGACAGGTATGGCCTTCTATCCGATATAACGGGCATACTTTCGGACAACAAGGTCCCCGTCAGGGCGGTAAATGCCAAAACGGGCAAGGATAACCGTGCCGTTATAAATATGACCGTGGAAATAAATACAAAGGATGAATTGGAAAAAATTATGAACCGCTTGAAGGTTCTGGATGGGGTATTGGAAGTATTCAGATTAAATGCGGTTTAAGGAGTGCAGATATGAGGATTGTAATACAGAGGGTTTCATCGGGCAGCGTAGAGGCCGGCGGCGATACCGTTGGAAAAATTGGAAAAGGACTAGCCGTGCTTTTGGGAATAAAGGATGATGATACGCGGCAGGATGCCGATTATCTCATTGAAAAATTGATAAATTTACGGATATTTGACGATGACGAAGGCAAGATGAATCTCTCCCTTAAGGATGTGAAAGGAGAGCTTTTGATCGTCTCTCAGTTCACTCTGTATGGCGACTGCAAGAAGGGTAGGAGGCCGAATTACATGAGAGCGGCATCGGCCGATATGGCAAGGGGTCTTTACGACTATTTTACAGACAAATGCATGGAATACGGCATAAAAGTGGAGACGGGAATATTTCAAGCCGAGATGCTTGTAAAGATCAATAACGACGGGCCGGTGACCATACTTATGGACAGCGAAAGGCAATTTTAGGAGGAGACTGCTGATGATATTCGACATGGTAACGGTAGGCAATATGATGACTAATTGTTATCTGGTTGCCGATGAGAACACAAATGAGGGAATTGTCATAGATCCGGGCGGCGAACCGGAAAAGATATTGGACATGGTAGGCCGGGCCGGCGTAAAGATAAAATACATTGTGCTCACTCATGGACATTATGATCACTGCGGCGCTCTTGAAGAGGTCAAAAGAAAGACCGGCTGCAATACGGTAGTGATGAACAGATTGGATGAAGCCATGCTGGAAGATCCCGGGTCCAATCTATCACTGCTGCTGGTCGGGCAGGAGGTATCGCAAAAGGCCGATAAGTATGTGGAAGGCGGCGACATTATCAGTATCGGCGGGATAGATATCACGATACGGAATACGCCGGGACATACCCCAGGCAGCATTTCCCTTATCTTTGACGGCAAATGCATCTGCGGAGACGCTTTGTTTGCCGGGTCCGTCGGCAGGACGGATTTTCCGGGAGGTTCACCCGATGCGCTAAAAAGTACGATCGACTCCGTCTTCAAAAAACTTCCGGACGAGATGGAGGTATGGCCCGGCCACGGTCCGTCTACCAACATAGGCAGAGAAAGACGCAGGAATCCATTTATGAAGTAGATTTTGCCCGATTTACCCGGTATATTTAAATTTTTATTGACAAAGATAAAAATATTTATTATCATATATAGTAATTTAATCAAGGAAAAAACGAGGAACGGGAAGATTACGGATAATGGCCGACAGGGAGGAAGGATTGTGACTGAGAGTCCTTTCAGGAAAAACTTATTCGTGAGAGACACCCGGGAGTTTATAGGCTGAATTAAAGTAGGCCTATACGCATTTTGCGTTATTAAATAAAGTTGGGTACAACCAATCAGGGTGGCACCGCGGGTAACCCCCGTCCCTGGCGATTTAGCCGGGGACGGGGGTGTTTTTATACCCATGATAGCTTGTATTTTATATCATATATAACGAAGATGGCAGGGAGGGATTGCAAATGTTGACAAAGGCTCCGAGGGGAACCAAGGATATTTTACCCCAGGATGTATACAAATGGAAGTACGTGGAAGAATTATTTGCCGAAATATGCGGGCGTTTCAATTATAAAGAGATCCGCACTCCCACCTTTGAGCATACGGAACTATTTGCAAGGGGAGTGGGAGAGACGACCGACATCGTGAACAAAGAGATGTATACGTTCGAGGATAAGGGAGGCAGAAGTATTACGCTGAAGCCGGAAGGCACCGCTCCGGTAGTCAGGGCTCTCATAGAGAACAATATCTATGCGCAGCAGCAGCCGTCTAAATTCTTTTATGCCATACCCGCCTTCCGGTATGAAAAGCCGCAGGCAGGCAGGCAGAGAGAGTTCCATCAGTTCGGGATCGAGGCTTTCGGAAGCGGCGATCCGGCTATGGATGCCGAGGTAATTGCACTGGCGGTAAGTTTTCTGGACGAATTGGGTATAACCGGACTCAAGCTGCATATCAACAGCGTAGGCTGTCCGGAATGCCGACAGACATATAATAAAGCCTTAAGAGAGTATCTGGAACCTAAACTTCCGTATCTGTGTTCCGACTGCAAAGTTAGATTTGAGAAGAACCCTATGAGGGTTTTAGATTGCAAGGTGGACGGTTCGAAGCTATCCGATGCCCCGATCATGCTGGACTATCTCTGCGGCGGCTGCAGATCGCATTTTGAACGTTTGCAGGAATACCTGAAGGTATTGGATATAGATTATGAGATAGATCCTAAAATAGTCAGGGGGCTGGATTATTACACCAAGACGGCCTTCGAGATCATATCAATAAATGAGAATTCCCAGGGTACCGTATGCGGCGGCGGGAGATATGACGGACTTGTAAAGGAATGCGGCGGTCCGGACATGCCGGGCATTGGCTTTGGGCTGGGCATCGAAAGGCTGCTGAATTTGATGGAGGCGTATGATGCAAAAATACCCGACCCGCCTAAACTCGATGTCTACATTGCACCTGTGGGCGAAGACGGTAAGAAGGCCGCCCTGAGTATGCTGTATGCATTGAGGGACATCGGCATTTCAGCGGAATGCGACTACCTTGGCAGAAGTATCAAAGCCCAGATGAAGTATGCGGATAAGCTGGATGCCAAATATGTCATAGTCATCGGTGATGACGAGATAAGGAATAACATGGCGGAGGCAAAGAAAATGTCGGATGGGTCAACCGTAAGCGTGACCCTTGACAAAAGTGGTATAAAATCTATAGAAGACATGTTGGGGGGAAGTCCAAATGACTGAAGTTTTAGGCGGTATGAAGCGCACTGATATGTGTGGAGCTTTTTCATTGCAGGATGTTGGCAGAGAGGTCACTCTTATGGGATGGGTCAACAGACGGAGAAATTTAGGAAGTCTTATTTTTGCGGATCTTAGGGACAGGACGGGTATAGTCCAGGTAGTGTTTAATGAGGAATTGGATAGAGATATATTTTTGCAGGCCGAAGAACTCAGAAATGAGTATGTCATTGCAGCTTCCGGTACGGTGGCAAAGAGGTCGCCGGATGCCGTGAATGATAAGCTCCCGACCGGACAGATCGAGATAAAGGTGGATAGATTAAAGATATTGAGCGCGGCCGATACCCCGCCCTTTCTGGTGGATGATAACTCCAAGGTTTCGGAAAGCATCAGGCTCAAATATAGGTATCTTGATCTTAGGAGGCCTTCTCTGCAGAGAAATTTGATAATAAGGCATAAAATTGCTAAGGTCGTGCGGGATTTTCTCAACGATAACGGCTTTCTCGAAATAGAGACTCCGATGCTGGTCAAAAGTACGCCCGGCGGTGCCAGAGACTATTTGGTTCCCAGCCGCGTGCAACCGGGTAAATTTTTTGCCCTGCCGCAGTCGCCTCAGATATTCAAACAACTTCTGATGATATCGGGATTTGATAAATACTACCAGATAGCACGATGCTTCAGGGATGAAGACCTGAGATCGGACAGGCAGCCCGAGTTCACACAGATAGATATCGAGATGTCCTTTGTGGATATAGATGATGTGCTGAGTATCAACGAGAAACTGATAGCCGATATCTTTAGGAAAATAATGGGTATTGAACTCAGCCTGCCTTTAAAGAGGATGAGCTATGACGAGGCCATGAACCGATATGGATCGGATAAGCCGGATGTCAGGTTCGGACTGGAGCTTACGGAGCTCTCTGATGTTTTAAAGGACTCGTCGTTCAATGCGTTTAAGGAAGCGGCGGAAAGCGGAGGGTGTATAAAGGCCATCAATGCTAAAGGATGCGCGGGTTTTGCGAGGAAAGAGATAGACGGCCTGGCCGAAACTGCAAAAAGTTATGGGGCCAAAGGCCTGCTGTGGATAACCTACACAGGCGAGGGCGAAATAAAGTCATCGCTGCTGAAGTATCTGACCGATGATGAATTGAAGGGGATATTAAGCAGCGTATCTGCGCAGCCCGGCGACCTCATCCTGATCGCGGCGGGGAAGTTTGACACGACCTGTGAAGCTATGGGACATGTCAGATTGGATCTTGGCAACAAACTCAATTTGATAGACCAAGACCGGTACGAGCTCCTCTGGATCGTGGATTTTCCTCTGCTGGAGTGGAGCGAGGAGGAGAATAAGTATGTTGCCAAACACCATCCGTTTACGGCGCCCAAGGATGAGGATATACCGCTGCTGGATACCGATCCTAGCAAGGTCAGGGCTAAAGCCTACGACATAGTTTTGAACGGAACGGAACTGGGGGGAGGCAGTATCAGGATACACACTCAGGAGATGCAGAAGAAAATTTTTGACGTGCTTGGATTTTCTGATGAATATGCCAAAAATATGTTTGGCTTCTTTCTCGAAGCATTTAGGTATGGCGTTCCGCCGCACGGAGGCATTGCCTATGGTTTTGACAGGATGGTCATGCTGTTCACCGACAGTGATATAAAGGACGTCATAGCATTCCCAAAGACGCAAAATGCATCATGCCTGATGAGCGGAGCGCCCTCCGAGGTGGACTCAAATCAGCTGAGAGAGCTCCATATTAAGATGGATAACTGAAGCCTCCGACGTTCGTCGATTTTTGGCATGGAATCACAGACCTGGAATAAATAAAAGGAAACCTTTTCCCTTGAAATGGACGATAAAATGTGCTATCATATATTTTGAAGGAAAACCCTGCAGTGATCGGGAGTTAGGTGAGATATTGGGCCAACACCAATATTAGGGGCCCGGGCTCTGGCTGTTCAAACATATGCCTCCTATGAGTGGAAATGTGCGGCAGTCAGGAGGGCACCCGCCTGTTCGAGAACAGGTTCAACAACCGCCTGATGAGCGACACCGTGGGGAGTTTTTTTATTGACTTTACGCACCGGTTAACATATAATTCATGTAAATACCCATATGGGGTATTGGGGGTGAATAAATTGAAAGAAGCAGAGCACTGTAACTGCGATAATAACACCTATTCATATGAGGATAAAAAAGACGACCTTCTGAGGAGATTGAGCAAGATAGAAGGCCAGGTAAAAGGCATACAGAACATGATAAAGGATGATAAGTACTGTGTCGATGTTTTGGTACAGGTGGCGGCGGCTGAGTCGGCACTGAAAAAAGTCGGAGCCATTTTACTGAAGAGTCATGCGGCAGGCTGTGTCAAAAACGCATTGAACACCGATAAGCAGGATGAAATGTTGGATGAGCTTGTCGATACCGTCCTTAAGTTTATGAAATGAGGTGAATGGCATGCTGGAAAAGGCAAGAGTAACCGCTACGCATGACAATATGGCAAGGATAATGGTGCTGAGGAGCGAAATGTGCGGCACTTGCGACGCATGCCCGGTAAGCAAGGGCGAGGAATTTTACATGGAGGTCTATAACGAAGCGGGGGCCAAAGAGGGAGACGACGTTGAAGTAGAAATGGAGAACAATAATTTTTTAAACGCATCCTTGATCGTCTACGGGATACCTCTGCTGGCTTTGATTTTGGGAATTCTTTTGGGCTATTTTGCTTATCCGGTACTCGGTTTGGGCAAACCAAATGAGATCGTGACCGTACTTACGGGTTTTATTTTCACCGCGGTTTCATATATGCTGATACGTCATTTTGAACCGCATTTTAAAGAAAACGATAGATTTAAACCTGTTATAAAGCATATAGTTAAATAGCGCCTGTGCGCTATTTTTTTATTGACAATAATATTATATGAGGGATAATTTATCATAGTAAATTAATTTTCCAGCATCTTATTCTTATTATGGAGGTAATTACATATATGAAAAGAACGCTCTTTCTCCTTTTGGCTATAGTCATGCTTGTTTCAGGATGCGGTTTCGGAGGCGGAAAAAAGGATGGATCTCGGGACAATACTCCTGCAAAGACGGAAGATCTGTCAAAAAGTGAAGCTAATAAAGAGTTTGCTTCCAAGACTACCGGAATATCTGACAGTGAGCCCGGAGATCGGCTTTTTGCGGTGATCGTAGAAAATACGCCGGCGGCCAGGCCGCAATCCGGCCTGATTGATGCGGATATTGTTTATGAAGCGTTGGCGGAGGGCGGCATAACCCGTTTTCTTGCATTGTATAATAATGAATATCCCGACACGGTGGGCCCCGTCAGGAGCGCCAGGCCTTATTTTGTACAGCTCACAAAAGGATGGGGTGCCGAATTTGTGCACGTTGGAGGTTCAACCCAGGCCTATGATGAAATCAGGAAACTTAAGTTGGGCGACTATGACGCCATGCATATTGATAGGCCCTTCTTTAAGGACAAGAGCAGGAAGGCGCCGCATGCCACGTATATTTCACTGAAAGATCTTGAAAAAATGAAAAGCGTATCGGACGGATACAATTATCAGTTGGCATTCAATAAGGGCGGGAACGCTATGGAGGTGTCTTCCGTAGAGGTGCCGTACAACAATAGTTTTGATATAAAGTATACATATGATGATAAAGACGGTCATTACATGAGGTGTATAGACGGCAAACCGCATACCGACAGAGAGAGCGGCAAACAGCTATATGCCGACAATATAATCATTGAGTTTCACAAGCACAGGACCTTAGATGACGAAGGCAGGCTGGAGATAACCATGGCCGGTGAAGGCGATGCGGTGATAGTAAGCGGCGGCCGGGAGATAAATTGCCGGTGGAAGAGGACGGGGAATTCATCTCCGGTCAAGTACGTTGATGATAACGGTGAGGATATCATGTTGAATCCGGGTAAAACATGGATCAATATTGTACCTGCCGGACTCGGCATAAATATAGAATAGAGAAAGACAGCGCATTGTAGGACATTTATAAAAAAAATCCAAGGGGATGATCATATGGATCTCTTTGAGTATTCGAGACAAAAAAATGCAAAGGATTCAATACCTCTGGCTATGCGGGTGAGGCCCCAGAGCATTGATGAGTTTGTCGGACAGGAACATATACTGGGTAAGGGCAAGGTATTAAGACGGGCCATTGAAGCGGACAGGCTGACCTCGCTCATACTGTACGGACCTCCCGGTACGGGAAAGACCACGATCGCCCATATAATATCAAATACCACCCAGTCGCATTTTGAAAGGATAAATGCCGTGACGTCGGGCGTTGCCGATGTGAAGAAGGCCATACAGGAGGCTGCGGACAGGCTGGGCATGTATAATAAAAAGACTATCGTGTTTATCGACGAGATACACCGTTTCAATAAAGCACAGCAGGATGCTCTTCTGCCGGCGGTAGAAGACGGTACCATAATATTGATAGGAGCAACCACTGAAAACCCGTATTTTGAGGTCAACAGCGCTCTTGTATCCCGTTCCCTTGTAGTGGAGCTTAAAAAGCTTACCGACGATGACATAGCCAAGATAATAGTGAATGCCGTGAGCGATAAACAAAAGGGACTCGGAATCTCAGATATAGACATGGATGACGATGCGATAAAATACTTGGCACATATAGCCGACGGCGATGCCCGGGTGGCCATTAATGCCTTGGAACTGGCCTATCTTACCACTACGCCTGATAAAGACGGCGCTATACACATAGACAGAGCCACCATTGCCGATTCCGCACAGCACAAGATATTGAAGTATGATAAAAAGGGAGATAACCACTACGATGTTATTTCCGCATTTATCAAGAGCATGCGTGGTTCTGATCCCGATGCCGTCCTGTATTGGCTGGCGAGGATGATCGAAGCTGGAGAGGACCCCAAGTTTATAGCGAGAAGAATCATGATATGTGCCTCCGAGGATGTGGGAAATGCAGATCCGAGGGCTATTATGGTGGCGACGGCGGCATCTCTTGCGGTAGAGAGGATAGGCATGCCCGAGGGCAGGATCATACTGGCACAGGCAGCTATTTATGTAGCCTGCGCTCCCAAAAGCAATTCAACCATAATGGGTATCGATGCTGCAAGCGCAGATGTAAAGTCCATGCCGAGCGGAGAGGTGCCGGCCCATTTAAAAGACGCTCATTATGACGGCGCCGGCAAACTGGGACACGGCGTCGGCTATAAGTATGCCCATGATTTTCCCAATCATTATGTAAAACAACAGTATCTGCCCGAAGGATTCGAAGATAAACAATATTATGTGCCCACTGAGCAGGGGTACGAGGCAAAAATAAAGCAATGGCTTGAATTTCTGAAGTCGGCTTATTGACTATGCCGTATATATATGTTATCGTTTATTTATAATTCCGAGTAAATTAGTAGGCATTGAAGGGGTGATGTTTAGATGAGATTATCTACAAAGGGTCAGTATGGTCTGAGAGCAATGTTTGAGCTGGCGGTAAATTACGGGGAAGGGCCTATTCCATTGAAGATAATTGCCGACAGGCAATTTATATCTGAGCATTACCTTGAACAGCTTGTTGCTACCATGCGGAAGGCCGGATTGGTCAGAAGTACCCGGGGCGCGCAGGGCGGATATGCACTTTCACGGCCGCCGGGGGAGATCACGGTAGGTCAGGTGATAAGGGTTTTGGAGGGACCGCTGGCTCCCGTAGAGTGTGCGATCGACAATGAGGAACCCATATGTGACAGGTCGGGGTACTGCCCCACCAGGATAATATGGATAAAAATGAGGGACAGTATAAATCAGGTGGTGGATTCCATCACACTGAAGGACATGGTCGATGATTTCAGGAAGATGCATCCCGACAAGTCCTACATGTACGAAATATGACAAGTAGTGGGGTATAGCGATGATTTATCTTGACAATGCGGCGACTACAAGGTTGGCGCCCGAGGTTTTAAAGGAAATGCTTCCATATTACGAAGAATACTATGGAAATCCATCCAGTATATACTACTTTTCCGCATCATGCAGGGATGCCTTGGATAATGCCAGGCAGAGGGTGGCTAAGGCGATAGCGGCCAGGCCTTCGGAAATATTTTTTACCGGCGGCGGTAGCGAATCCGATAACTGGGCCCTTGAAGGCATCGCATCGGCAGCGAAAGGGAAGGGAAACCATGTCATAACCACATCCATAGAGCACCATGCCGTTCTCAATACGGCGCGATATTTGGAGAACATGGGGTACAGGATCACCTATGTTCCCGTCGACAGGAATGGCATGGTCGATCCCGGGGACATAAAAAAAGCCATAACCAAGGATACCATCCTCATTTCCGTGATGTATGCGAATAATGAGGTGGGTACTTTGCAGCCCATAAGGGAAATAGGCAGCATCGCCAGGGATAACGGGATATATTTGCACACTGATGCGGTACAGGCTGCGGGCCATATACCGATAGACGTAAATAACGATATGGTGGATCTTTTATCTATGTCCGCACATAAGTTCAATGGTCCCAAAGGAGTGGGTGCTCTTTATATCAGAGAGGGCGTGGACATACATCCCCTCATACACGGCGGCGCCCAGGAGAGAAACCGCAGGGCGGGGACAGAGAATGTGCCGGGCATAGTGGGTATGGGCCGCGCCATAGAAACTGCGGCGGAAAGATCATGCGAAGAGAACGCAAGGATAACACATATGAGGGATGTAATGACGGATAAAATTTTTTCCTCAATAACGGATGTCAGACTAAACGGACATCCCGACAAAAGGCTGCCGGGAATAATAAACATTGAAATAGACGGGGTAAGCGGAGATACTCTTCTGATGAATCTGGATATGGCGGGCATATATGTCTCCAGCGGCTCGGCCTGTACCTCAGGCTCGCCGGAACCTTCCCACGTTCTTTTGGCGATGGGCAAAACTGAAGAAGAGGCCAGATCCTCCGTCAGGATCTCCATAGGCAGATACAACACTGAGGAGGAGATTGGCATAGCCGTGCTGGAACTTGCCCAAATCGTATCAAGACTTAGAAACATATGATAACAACGCGATTTTATGTTAAAGATATTTATTATGGGATGATTATACGGGAATCTAGAGGTGGCAAATGAACAAGAAACGGGTTTTGCTTGGCATGAGCGGAGGAGTGGACAGCTCCGTGGCCGCTTATCTTTTAAAGGAACAGGGATATGAGGTAATAGGCGTGACGATGCAGGTGTGGCCCGACATGCCTGACGAGAGAATAGAGAGGGAGGGGGGCTGCTGTTCGCTCTCCGCTGCGGAAGATGCCAGGAGAGTGGCATCTTCGCTTGGCATCAGGCATTATGTTATCAACTTTAAGGATGTCTTTACGGAAAAGGTCATAGACTATTTTATCGACGAGTATGTGCGCGGGCGCACTCCCAATCCGTGCATAGCCTGCAACAAATATATAAAATTTGATGCCCTGCTGAAAAAGGCTTTGGAACTGGATGCTTTTTACGTCGCTACGGGACATTATGCCAAGACCGACTATGACAAGTCCACCGGGAGGTACTTTATTCGAAAGGCGAGGGACGACAACAAGGACCAGACATATGTGCTTTACAATTTATCGCAGTATCAGTTGGAGCATACTCTATTCCCACTGGGGGATTTTAAAAAGACCGAGATCAGGGACATGGCAAGGAAGCTGGGCATGCGAGTCGCCGAAAAACCTGACAGTCAGGAGATATGTTTCGTGGAAGATAATGATTATGCGGGATATATAGAGAAAGAGGCAGGGGATAGGGTGTTTGCCGGTGACATTGTCGATAAAAGCGGAAATGTTTTAGGCAGACATAAGGGAATAGCCTATTACACTATTGGTCAGAGAAGGGGCCTTGGCATTTCGTCGGGACATCCTCTGTATGTCATTGACATAGACAGCGGGAATAACAGGGTCGTAGTAGGCGGGAATGAGGACCTTTTAGGTGACGAGCTCATTGCCGGGGATGTCAATTTTATGCCCTTTGAAACGCTTAAAGACGGCATGGCCATAGATGCAAAGATACGCTATAAGAGTATGGAAAGTCCCGCGATAATAAGCCCATTGGAAGACGGCAAGGTAAATGTAAAATTTTTCAAAAAACAAAGGGCAATAACACCAGGCCAGGCAGTTGTTTTCTATGATGGTGATATTTTAACAGGCGGCGGCACCATATTGAAATAGCAAAATCCCCATGTATGAATTCCATAAAATAAAGGGAAAATAATTTATATAAATAAATAAAAAGGGGAGTATAAATTGAGGGGTTTTAAAGCCCTCTTAAAAAAGGAAGTAATGTCTTTAAAGAGCGGCTGTATCGTCGGCGGCCTTAAAGATATTTATTTCGGCCGCCATGGCCGGCTGCTGTATATTGTGGTAAAGACGGGAAGCTTTCTAAACGCCGATAGGATATACGGCATCAGCAATGTGAACAGCTTTACCAAAGATTCTATAGAGATCAAAGACGAAATGAGGATCGAGGCAAAGCCAAGCCAAGAGTTTTTATCTGCCGCTGATGCTTTGGGATTGATCGTCAAGTCGGAAGACAGGATATGGGGAATGTCAGATGATATATACTTTGATTTCAGGGAGAGGCGCGTGACCGGTATAGGCATAAGCAAGGGCTTTTTGATGGATATCTATAGCGGTATGCAGATAATACCTTTTGAGGGTACGGATATCGGTAAAAACATTATTTTATGTCCGTCTCAAAGGAGTTTAAAAGTATATAACGGAGGTATAAAGAATATCATAAAGAGGGAGGAGTAAGAAATGAGGAAACTTACCGCAGGTTTGCTTGTAGGCATGGCTGTAGGTACCGTGGCAGCCCATACCGTAATGCCGGCTATAATGGATAGAAGAAAGAAGAAATGTTTTTTTAGAAGGGGCAGAAAGTTATATCATAGAATAGTAGATATAATGGATTAAATGTTTTGAGGTGCATAGAAAGTAATTTTTATGCACCTTTTCATTACATTGTTTGAGGAGAATAAATGTGGGGCAGCATTCTGCAAAAAAAATTGTAAAATACCTGGCCGTCGTTATAATAATTGTATTGATATTCGTCTTCAGAAGTAAATTGACTAATATATTTACTCCGTTTATTATGGGCGCCGTTATGGCCTATATCATTTATCCGATAACTCATTATTTCGAGAACAAAGGTATGACACGCAGCCGGAGCATATTCGCTACATACGCTATAATTCTGGCGATATTGATAATAACATTTTGGCTGATCACACCGTACGTCGTTACGGAATTCAAAACATTTACGGAAGAGCTGCCGAATATGGAGGGCAACATACGCGGCGAATTAAATATTTTAGAAAAAAAACTCATGGCCATACCTGGGATAGACAATGCAATGGATAAAATGTATAATAGGGCAAACGGCATGATCACGAATTCGCTTAAAGAACTGCCGGATAGATTGGGCGCCGTTTTTTCATCTTTGTTCGATCTAATTTTATCACCCATAGTCGCTTTTTATATCTTGAATGACAGAGAAAAGTTATATAATAATTTTTACCAGTTGATACCCGAAAGAAACAGGAAGACAGCCGGGATAATACTGGATGATGTCGACAAGGTCATAAACGGTTATATCAGAGGACAGTTCTATATCTGCCTTTTTGTCGGAATATTTACCTCTGCCGGACTGCTGGCCATACATGTAAAGCTGGCGGTATTATTGGGAATATTGACCGGCATATTTAATTTTATACCTTACTTCGGACCCATAATAGCCGCAATACCTACGGTCTTATTAGCTCTTTTGGATTCTCCCCGGAAGGCTCTCTATGCACTGATAATATATGTGGCGGTACAGGAAGTGGAGAGCGGCATTATTTCGCCGAGGATAATAGGCGAAAATGTAGGTCTGCACCCGCTTGCAGTTATGTTTCTCGTTATTTTCGGTCAGGAATTTTTCGGCGTATGGGGTATGCTGCTGTCTGTGCCGGTAGCTGCGGTCATACGTGTAGTTCTCTTACGCATAGCTCAGATATAATAATGATCGGAACAATCTTTTGGCGATAAGCGAAAGGGTCAAGGAGAGATGTTATGAATATGTTTAATTAGAGATTCCGGCTTCCTGCTTAAGAAAAAATTGAAAGTATCATCACTATTTGGAAAGGAAAGTGATACGATGAAAAAGTCTTTAACTTATGGTGTAGTATTGATGCTAATGCTTACTACAATGAGTACAAACGTCTTCGCCTGTGTCCCCAATAAAAACGCTTCAGATGTTCGTGAAAAATTGAGAAGCGAAGGAACCTGGCTCACTCCGGAAGAAAGTGCAGCTCAAAAAATGGAATTAGATAGTATTCTCGAATCTTTAGATAAGGCAGCGGAAATGTCAGAAAGCCCAAGTTATTCTTATGATATGGAAAACAACCCTACTCTGTACCATTGGAAAGTTCAAATGGATGTGATTCTGGCAGTCATTACTTCCATGCACGGCATACGTTAGTATCGTATAATGCTATCCCGTACGCAATAGAGCCGGCATGGTGTCATATTATCTCTCGGAGATCTGGACATATGATTCTGATTCCTGCGAAAAACAATCTAATTATTTATATAGCGTAAGATAAATGTCTTGTGGATAAAATTGATATAAATATGAAAAAGTACCATAAATGATTCACCTTCAGATCAAATACGACTGCAAAGTCCATTGACAGCTTTCAATATATTTTGTATAATTAAAATCACTAAAAAGTGATGATGAGAAAAAACTGGTGGGGAAATTATCTTACAGAGAGGAAGCGGCCGGTGAAAACTTCCGATATACCTATCAGATGCCGTCTCGAAGCTGCGCGGGTGAAAAAAGTAATCTGCGACGGGATTGTCCGTTATCAAACGAGAGGCCGTATGGCAAAATAGGGTGGTACCGCGGAACCTTCGCCCCTAAAGCATTATATGTTTTAGGGGCTTTTATATTATTTATTACTACAAGGAGGAATGGATAATGGAATGGATGTCGACTGATGAGATAAGAGAGAAATTCTTAAGCTTTTACGAGAGCAAGGGTCATCTGAGATTAAAGAGCTTTCCGCTGATTCCCCGCAGCGATAAGAGCCTGTTGTTGATAAATGCGGGCATGGCTCCCCTTAAACCATACTTTACGGGAAAGGAAACGCCGCCGAGGAATAGGGTGACCACATGCCAGAAATGTCTAAGGACGCCCGATCTAGAGAGGGTGGGCAAGACTGCGCGGCACGCCACGTTTTTTGAGATGCTGGGCAATTTCTCCTTCGGGGATTACTTTAAAGAGAGCGCCATACCCTGGGCGTGGGAGTTCGCTACGGAGTGGCTCAAGCTTCCGGAAGATAAGATATGGGTAACGGTCTATGAGGATGATGACGAGGCGTTTGAGATATGGAATAAAGTAGTCGGCATACCGGCTGAGAGGATCGTCAAGCTGGGTAAAGACGACAATTTTTGGGAGATAGGATTGGGACCGTGCGGACCATGTTCCGAGCTGTATTATGACAGGGGCACGGATAAAGGCTGCGGCAAACCGGACTGTGCGCCGGGATGCGACTGCGACAGGTTTATGGAGTTTTGGAATCTTGTCTTCACACAGTTTGACAAGGATGAAGACGGGAATTATAACAGACTTCCCCATCCGAACATAGATACCGGCATGGGCTTGGAGAGGATTGCCGCAATCATGCAGGGCGCGGATAACATTTTTGAAGTGGACGTATTGAAAGAGATCATGGACAGCGTATTGAAAATAACCGGCAAAAGATACAATGCGGACCCCAAACAGGATGTCAGTATAAAAGTCATAACCGATCACGTAAGGAGCATAACCTTTATGATAGGCGACGGGATACTGCCGTCTAATGAAGGACGGGGTTATGTATTGAGGAGGATCCTGAGAGGAGCCGCGCGGCACGGCAAGCTTCTCGGAATGAATGAACCCTTCCTCCACAGGTTGGTAGACGGTGTTGCCGATGCTTATAGCGGCGTATATCCCGAGCTTACGGAACGTCTCGGATATATCAGGGATGTCGTAAGATCGGAAGAAGAAAGGTTCAATGAGACGATAGATCAGGGTATCGGAAGACTGCAGCAATATGTTGACAGTATGAAATCCGACGGAAAGAAGATCTTGTCGGGAGAAGATTCCTTTAAACTGTATGATACCTATGGCTTCCCGCTGGATCTGACCAGGGAAATACTTGCGGAAGAGGGGTTGGAAGTAGATGAGGAAGGATTCGACAGGGAAATGCAGGCGCAGAAAAAAAGAGCCAGAGCCAATAAGATAGAGGATAGTTCGCTTTGGGCCAACGACGAGCTTATGGAGATGTTAAAACCCTATGCCACAAAATTTGTGGGATATGAAAAATTGCAGTCTAGCGGGCGCGTGCTGGCCATAATCAAGGATAATGAGCTGGTCTCGCAGGTGACCGAAGGCGATGATGTCGCAATTTTGCTCGATGTAACGCCGTTTTATGCGGAGAGCGGCGGCCAGGTCGGTGACAGGGGCATACTCCATATGGAAGGCGCCGAAGTGGAAGTATACGACTGCCGGAAAGCTGCAAACAAATCCATCCATATCGGAAAGATGAAGAAGGGTTCAATAAATGTGGGCGATACGGTAGATGCCGAGGTAAATAAGGCTTTGCGGCTAAATACGGCAAGGAATCATACCGCTACTCATCTTCTTCAGAAAGCCTTAAGGGAGGTCCTCGGCGAACATGTACATCAGGCAGGTTCGCTTGTAACTCCCGATTATCTCAGATTTGACTTTTCTCATTATCAGGGCATGACGGGAGAGCAGATCAAAGAGGTTGAGAAGAGGGTGAATGAAAAGATATATGAGGAGCTTCCCGTTACGGTAAGTGAGACCACTCTGGAGGAAGCGCAGAAAATGGGCGCCATGGCTCTCTTTTCTGAAAAATACGGCGATACGGTGAGGCTTGTGAGGGCCGGCGACTACAGCATGGAATTATGCGGCGGCACACACATAAATAATACGTCGGAGATAGGAATATTTAAGATAAAGTCCGAAGGCGCCGTAGGCGCCGGACTGAGAAGGATCGAGGCCTGTACCGGCCCGGCGGCATATGAATATTTGAGCGGTTATAAAGATATCGTATCATCTGCCGCAGAGTTGCTGAAAGTCGGAGAAAGCGACATCAATGTTAAAATCAATGAGATGGCGGCGGTCCTTAAGACAAAGGACAGGGAGATAGAATCATTAAAGCAGAAGCTCATGAGCCTGTCGGCGGAGGAGTATGCCAAAAGAGCCGTCGATATAGACGGCATAAAACTGCTGACTTTAAGAATGGACGGTTATACCAATAAGGATCTGCGCGAATTGAACGATATATTAAAATCGCGGCTGGGCAGCGGCGTCACTCTTCTGGCAGGCGTTGAGGAAGAAAAGATAAATTTGATCGCAAGTGCATCGCGGGATGTGATCGATAAAGGCATCAAGGCGGGAGATATAGTAAAGCAGGTATCCGCGGTAATGAACGGCAGCGGAGGAGGAAGACCGGATATGGCTCAGGGCGGCGGCAAGGATAAATCAAAGATCGAGGAAGCATTTGCTCTGTGCCGCGGGTATATCGAAGAAAGGGTGAAATAGAGAGCTTTTCCCCATTTTCTTAATATATTTTTATATTTAATTACTATTAGATGTCGCCAAAATATGTTACAATGAAAATGAAGCGGAGGTGCTTAGATATGACTGATGATCAGAATACCATGAAGTACAGTATGGATAAAGTAAAAGAAGATCAGGCCAGAGAGATATTAAAAGAGGTGTATGATGCCCTGAAGGAAAAAGGGTACAACCCGATAAATCAGATTGTGGGGTATCTGCTGTCCGGCGATCCGACATATATAACCAATTATAACAACGCAAGGGGACTGATTAAAAAGCTGGAGCGCGATGAACTGGTGGAGGAACTGGTAAAATACTACCTTCAGGTGAAGAACTGAATGATATATAATCTTCTGGGCGGCACGGGCATAAAGGTATCCAAGGTTTGCTTCGGCTCGCTGTCCATAAGTCCTTTGCAGAGCGATATGGACTGCAAGCGGGCGGTGGATATACTTTCCTGTGCTTTTGATCGCGGCGTTAATTTTATCGATACGGCAGAGATATATGAGAATTATGATATCATATCTGCATTTCTTGATACGTACCGCCCCGCTGATGCTGTGATCACTACAAAATGCTATGCATATACGGCGGAAATGGCTGAAAGAAGTCTGGTAAAGGCGCTGAAGGCGCTTAAACGAGATTATATAGATATCTTTATGCTGCATGAGCAGGAAAGTATATATACCTTAAGAGGACATGCGGAGGCCATCGAGTACTTTATGAAGGCTAAGGATAAGGGATATATAAGGGCTTTTGGTATCTCAACTCATACGGTGGATGCCGTGAGATCAGCTTCTCTGATGAATGAGATCGATGTGATCCACCCGATCATAAATATGGATGGTGTAGGCATATTGGGCGGAGGCAGAGATGAGATGCTGCACGCAATCAAGAGAGCCGCCGGGCAATTTGGCAAGGGCATATATGCCATGAAGGCTTTGGGAGGAGGACACCTTATCGGCCGGGCCAAGCCGGCCGTTGATTTTGTCAATGCCATCGATGAGGTGGCATCCATTGCCATAGGCATGCAGTCGCGGGACGAAGTGACTGCCGATATTGATATGGTATTGGGTATAGACGTACCCAAAGACGTTGAATCCCGGCTAAATCAAACTCAGCGCAGGCTCGTTATCGAAGAATGGTGCGATCTGTGCGGAGCATGCATAGAGAGATGCATCCAGAATGCGCTGACCATTGAGGACGGACGCGTCAAAGTGGATATGGAAAAGTGCAGTCTGTGCAGCTACTGTGTGGGTGTGTGTCCGCATTTTTATATAAAGGTGGTGTGACATTGAGGATACTTGGCATCGACCTTGGGGATAAGACCATAGGCCTGGCCGTGAGCGACCCTTCCGGCCTTGTGTCCCAGCCGGTAAAGACAGTCAGAAGGACGGAAGCAGAAAGGGATATCGAGGCCGTGAAGAATGTGATAGATGAATATGATATAGGTAAGATAGTGATCGGTCTTCCTAAGAATATGAACGGAAGCATTGGTCCACAATCGGAAAAGACACTTGCTTTTGCCGAGACGCTGAGGGGAGCGACCGGCCTGGAGGTGATCTCATGGGACGAGAGGCTGACCACCGTCGCTGCGGAAAGGGCCTTACTGGAGGCCGACCTCAGCAGGAGAAAGAGAAGAGAGGTCATAGACAGTGTCGCGGCGTCGATTATTCTGCAGGGTTATCTTGAAAGTCAGAGCCCTTCTGAATATTAACTTCAATATTGACATATATTACTATGTATTATACAATAACAATATCTTAATAGGAGCGAGGTGCGGAACCGATGGATGACGAGACCATAGTTTTATACGATGAAAATGGTGAAGAACAGCAATTTGAGCTTATTGCGTCATTGACAGTAGAGGACAAGGATTATGTGGTGGTAAGGCCGATCGAAGACGAAGATTCCGAAGATGGGTACATATTGAGGGTCGACAAGGACGAGAACGGTGAGGATATCTTTTTAGGTGTTGAGGATGACGCTGAATTTGATATGGTTGTGGAAGCATATAATGAGTTAATGGATGAATATGATGATGACGAAGAATACTTTGATGATGAAGATGACGACGATTTAGACGATGATGATTTTGACGGCGACGATGATGATCTAAATTGAAGGTACTCTCCTGAGTGCCTTTTTTAAATTCGTTGATTCTGGAATAATCTGCTTTTACAAAAATCATGAGATATTCTCATGATTTTTTGGTATAATAGTTATTAATGCAGAGTGACCGTATTTGATTTATCATAAGAGCATGTGATCGATCGGACGTATAAATATGGGGGATAAAATTGGATATCCGTGTTGACGGAAAGAAAAGCATAAGAGGCGGCATATCGGTTCCCGGGGATAAGTCCATTTCTCACAGGGCGGCTATTATAGGCTCGATTGCGGAGGGAATTACGGAGATCGACGGTTTTGCCGGGGGATATGATTGCCTTAGTACTTTGGATTGTCTGAAACGCCTCGGCGTATGTATAGAACGTAAAGGTGACATTGTAAGGATCAAGGGCAGGGGACTTTATTTAAAAAGGCCTTCCGAGGTCATCTGCGCCGGAAATTCTGGAACTACGGCAAGATTGTTATCCGGTGTGCTGGCCGGCCAGGCCTTTGACTGCGTCATAGACGGAGACGCATCTCTGAGAAAAAGGCCTATGTCCAGGGTCATACATCCCCTTTCGTTGATGGGGGCGCGTATTGCTTCCGATTCCGGCAGACTGCCGATGAACATAGCCGGCGGCAGCCTTCATGCAATAAAATACGAAATGCCTGTGTCAAGCGCCCAGGTAAAATCGGCGATACTTCTTGCCGGCTTGTATGCGGACGGGCCCACCATGGTGACCGGACCATTCGGAAGCCGCGATCATACCGAACTCATGCTGCCCTGTTTTGGGGCAAAACTGCAATGCTCTGATAACGGCGCTGTGGTATATCCTGCCCAAAGATTGGAGGGACAAAGGGTCCCGGTGCCGGGGGATATATCTTCGGCTGCATTTTTCATTGTGGCTGCTTTGCTCCTTCCAGAGTCGGAGATATATATCCGCAATGTGGGCCTCAACGAGACAAGGACGGGGATCCTGGATGTGCTAAAGGCCATGGGCGGCGATATAAGGATATACGGCGGGAAATATCTGGGCAGAGAGGCGGCAGGCGATGTCGCGGCAAAGAGCAGCGCGCTCAAGGCAACGTCCATAGGTGCCGATATGATACCGCGGCTTATCGACGAAATACCCGTCCTTGCCGTGGCGGCTTGCTTTGCCGAGGGAACGACGTTCATAAGGGGCGCGGGAGAACTCAAGGTAAAAGAGAGCGACAGGATACGGACGGTGGCGCAGGAGCTAAACAAAATTGGGGCCCGCATTGAAAAACTGAATGACGGATTTGCCATAACCGGGGTGGACCGTCTTCATGGAGTGGCCGTGGACAGCCATAATGACCATAGATTGGCCATGGCGCTTGCCGTAGCCGGCCTGGCCGCCGACGGATGCACGACGATACGCAACGGCGGATGCAGCGATATATCCTTTCCCGGTTTTTATGATGAATTGAATGCGGCATGTGTTTGATGTAAAATGGATTATAGCTGAGTTTGTGTTGACATAAAAAAATCCAAGTAATAAACTATTAACATGGGTATTTTTATTTATATGAAGGTGATATCTTGCATGGCGATGTGAATGACATTAAACATCAGCTGCAGGAAAAGGGCTACAAATTCACAACACAGCGGAGGGCGATACTGGATACCATCATGGAAAACAGTGATAAGCATCTCTCCAGTGAAGAAATCTATGATATCGTGAGGAAAAAGTACCCGGAGACGGGCCTCGCCACTGTGTACAGGTCTCTGCAGATATTTGAGGAACTGGGGCTTATATATAGATTGGACTTTGACGACGGCAGAGTACGGTATGATGTCTACAACGGAGCCCATGATCATCAGCATCACCATCTTATATGCATCAGCTGCGGCGACGTCATAGAGGTGGAAGAAGATCTTTTGGACGACATGGAAAAGCACATAATGGAAGCCAAGGATTTCGAGATAATAGATCACAATGTCAAATTCTATGGATACTGTAGCAAGTGCAGGTCGAAAAATCACCCTGTAGCCTGAGATACAGGGTATTTTATATAAATTAATTATATTTTGGAGGTGGAGCATAATAGCTATATCTAAAATTTTAAAATTGAATAATGATGAAAGTAATGAAAGGGGAAAAAATGTGACAAATAAGGCTTCAAAGATTAAGATAATACCATTGGGCGGATTGGACGAGATCGGGAAAAATATGAACGTGGTGGAATATAAGGATAAGATCCTCGTTATCGACTGCGGAATGGCCTTCCCGGATGAAGAAATGCTGGGGGTCGACATGGTCATTCCGGATTTCTCGTATCTCACCAAAAATCAGGATAAGGTGTGCGGTGTAGTAATAACGCATGGTCATGAAGACCATATAGGAGGATTGCCATACTTTTTAAAGCAGATAAATGTTCCGGTGTACGGCACCAAACTTACCTTGGGACTGATAAGCAATAAGCTTAAAGAGCATGGGATCCTTCAGGACACAAAGTTGGTGGAAGTAGGTCTGGGTCAGAGAGTGGACATTGGACCGTTTAATGTGGAATTTGTAGAAATGGGGCACAGCATACCCGATGCGGCTGCGATCGCCATTCATACGCCGCTGGGAGTTATAATCGATACGGGAGACTTCAAGATTGATTATACGCCCGTCGACGGTCAGGTAACGGATCTGGCCAGGCTCGCGCAGCTTGGAGAAGAAGGCGTGTTAGTCCTCATGGCCGACAGTACGAATATAGAAAAACCCGGCTATACTCCTTCCGAGAAAACGGTGGAGGAGGCATTCGACAGGATATTTCAATCATCCAAGCAGAGGATACTCATCGCTACATTTGCCTCTAACATACACAGAATACAGCAAATACTGAATTCTGCATCTAAATATGGCAGGAAGGTCGCCATATCCGGAAGAAGTATGGTGAATGTGGTCGGAGTAGCAAAAGAATTGGGTTATCTGGATATCCCGGAAGATATCATGATCGATTTGGAAAGCATCAATGACTACAGCGATGACAAGCTGGTCATTATAACCACGGGCAGTCAGGGCGAACCCATGTCGGCTCTTGCAAGGATGGCATACAACGAGCATAAGACGGTGGAAATAAGGCCGGGGGATCTGATAATAATTTCCGCATCGGCAATACCCGGCAATGAAAAGACTGTGTCCAGGGTAATAAACCAGTTGTTTAAAAAAGGCGCCAACGTCATATATGAGCCGATGGAAAATATCCATGTTTCGGGACATGCCTGTCAGGAGGAAATGAAACTTCTGCATCAGCTGACCAAGCCTAAGTTTTTCATACCGATCCACGGTGAGTACAGGCACCTGAGACTGCATGCAAAGCTCGCCGAAGAGCTGGGCACGCCGCCTGAGAATATATTCATCGCAGATTTGGGGACCGTCATGGAGTTCACAAGGGATACCGGCAAGATAGTGGGATCGGTCACCGCAGGTAAAGTACTTGTGGACGGCCTCGGTGTCGGCGACGTAGGAAATATCGTTTTGAGGGACAGAAAGCATCTTGCGCAGGACGGCTTGATGGTAGTGGTGATCACGATATCTAAAGAAAATGGTTCCATAATAGCCGGGCCCGACATAATATCCCGCGGTTTCGTCTATGTGAGGGAATCTGAGGATCTTATGGAGGATGCTAAAAAAATTGTCAAGGATGCTCTTGCAACGTGCGAAAAGGACGAAGTCACCGAATGGGCAACTCTTAAATCCGTCGTCAAGGATTCTCTCAGAGGATTCCTATATGAAAAGACCATGAGAAAACCTATGATTTTGCCGATAATAATGGAAATATAATCTTATTTGATTTCCATCAGCCGTTTTTACTTGGATAGATTCAGGGTATTTCTCAGGCATACCCTAGGACGGTCTATCCTGTGCAATTATTGGCGTTTTTTGTTTTATTCCCATTATGTTTTATAAATAATAATTTACGGAGGGCTTTAAATGAACGTTTATGATTTGGCTCATGAGCTTGCCAAGGCAATATCCGATTCGGAAGAGTACAAGAGCTATCTTGATGCTAAAAAGATAGTGGAAGATGATGAAACCAGCTCCAATATGGTAAATGATTTCCATAAGATGGAAATGGAAATGAATGCGAAACAGGTAATGGGTCAGAAACCCTCTGACGAAGATGTGAAAAAAATAAATGATATGTATCAGCTTATAACCATAAATCCCGCAGTCAAAGGATTTCTCGATAAAGAGATCAGGCTTTCTACCATGGTCACCGATGTATTTCAAATAATAAACGATGCGATTGGGGAAGTTTCCGAATGAATGCAAGGTACATTACAAAGGCCGCTGTCATAGCGGTGTTGTATGTAGTACTGACCGACGTCATGGGACTTTTGAGTTTCAATCCGCTTCAGATCCGGCTTTCCGAGGGACTTACAATACTGCCGCTGATCGAGCCTGCCGCCATACCTGGACTGTTTGTGGGCTGTCTTTTGGCAAATCTGCAAAGTCCCTTCGGCATCATAGACATATTAGGGGGAAGCCTGGTGACATTGACGGCCGCTTACCTCACCAGCAGGGCAAAAAATTTTTGGATGGGTGCGCTGCCCCCGATAATATTGAATTCGCTGTTTGTATCCATATGGGTAAGCTATTTTGCAAAGACGCCTTACCTGATAACGGCGGTAGGTATAGCCGTGGGGGAAGGCGTTTCTGTGATAGTCTTCGGTTATGTCATCTACAATATATATAAAAATATATCTGATAACTATTTAAAATAGAGTTTTTTTGATATAATCAGCATAAGGGGGAGAGAAACTACATGAAGAGAAGATCTATCCTTATTATGCTGATTTTTGTTGCGGCGATTGCCGCAGGATATGCCTATTACCTTATGCGGCCGGTATCGTCCAAGGCGGAGTATATGGTCGTTGAAATACCAAAAGACTCCGGGGTCAAGGAAATTGCAGAGATCTTGAACAACAGGGGCGTTATAAAGTCGCCGGCGGCGTTTGAACTCAGGGTACTGTTACAAAATAAGGGCGGCGTGCTGAAAGCGGGGAAATATGCCGTAAGTCCCGACATGAATTTGGATGAGATAATCAGAAAATTTGAGGCGGGAGATGTCGTAGACGACACCGTGAAGGTTACTTTTCCGGAGGGCTTTACCATAAAGGATATGGCATCCAAATTGGAAAGCATCGGTCTCTTTTCGCAGGATGAATTTATCGCGGCCGTTAAAACCTATGATACTTCAAGGTATGAGTATCTGAATGCGATACCGGGGGACAGGTCTTTCAGACTGGAGGGTTACCTTTATCCCGACACATATATATTCAAGGTCGATGCAATGCCGGAGGATATAATCGGCACAATGCTTACAAGGTTTGATGTGATCTATCAGAGCAATATAAAGGATAATTTGGACGGAAAAAAACTGGATGACATCATAAAGGTGGCTTCAATGATAGAAAAGGAAGCTGTTATCGACGGGGACAGGCCGATGATATCTTCAGTTATATATAACAGGCTGAACAAGGGTATGAAACTGCAGATAGACGCTACGGTACAGTATGTCATCGGCAGTCATAAGGAGAACCTGAATTTAAAGGATCTGGATGTGAACTCCCCATATAACACCTATAGGGTAAAGGGGCTTCCCGAGGGGCCGATATCCAATCCCGGCCTGAAGTCTATAATGGCGGCGCTGAAGCCCGACCAGACAAATTATATTTATTATGTGGCAAGAAAAGACGGTTCACACTTTTTTACCGACAACTATAATGAATTTTTGAAAAAAAAGAATGACTTTAAGGAAGATAAATGATGTTTGTGCCGGATGAGGATGTATTTGAATATATAAATGAGGTTTCCCGGGCGGATGATGCAGATCTCGAAAGGATACGGAGTCAGGTAACGGGTTATTCTCCAATGGCCAGAGCCGGCGTGGACCGATTTCTGGCATTTATTGTGGGACTTAAAAAACCGGTTAGGATACTTGAATTGGGTACGTTTCTTGGATATTCGGCGGTACTGATGGCTGCGTATTCACCATGCTCACAGGTGGTGTCCGTGGAGATCGATCCTGAGAACTATATAAGGGCAAAGGAAAATGTGAAGGTCAGCGGCCGCAAAAATATAAGGCTTATTTATGGCGATGCTTTGGACGTTCTGAGATTTTTGGATGAAAAATTCGATCTTATTTTTATCGATGCTTCAAAGGGACATTATAGCGAATACCTTGATCTTTGCCTTGAGAAGATGTCTGAAGACGGCATCATAATAGCCGACAATGTGCTTTTCGGCGGAAGAGTTGCAAAGCAGGGACATGTTCCTCATAAACACAGGACTATAGTTATGAGGATGAGAGAATTCATAGAGAGGATCATGAACGACGACCGGCTATTCTCATGTATATTGCCTTTGGGTGACGGCCTGGCCATAATCAGATACAAGGGAGAGTGACCTATGAATGAGATAGAACTGCTGGCGCCGGCAGGCGACCTCGAGAGATTGAAGGCGGCCGTTTATTATGGAGCGGACGCCATATACATCGGGGGCAAAAGATACGGTCTTCGTGCGGGTTCCAACAATTTTACCATGGAGGAGATAAAGGAAGGGGTAGACTATGCCCACCAAAGAGGCAGAAGGGTCTACCTTACTTTAAATATAATACCTCATAATGAAGATCTGGACGGAATGGACGATTATATTGCGGACACATTCAGCTCAGGCATAGACGCCTATATAGTCTCCGATCCCGGGATCTTTGCAATGGTCAAAAAGATAGCGCCTGCGGCGGAGATCCATATCAGCACGCAAGCAAACAATACCAATTGGCTCAGCGCCGAGTTCTGGCACGACCTTGGTGCAAAGCGGGTAGTTCTGGCGCGGGAGCTTTCCATAGAAGAAATAAGGGATATAAGGAATAGGGTCTCCGACACGTTGGAATTGGAAGCTTTTATACACGGCGCTATGTGCATATCATATTCCGGGCGCTGTCTCCTCAGCAATTTTATGACGGGCAGGGATGCCAACAGGGGTGAATGCACCCATCCATGCAGATGGAGGTATCATTTGATGGAAGAGAAAAGGCCCGGCGAGTATTTTCCGGTGTTTGAAGACGAAAACGGCAGCCATATAATGAATTCAAAGGACCTGTGTATGATAAAATATCTGCCCGAACTCATCGAGGCAGGTGTGACCAGTCTGAAGATCGAGGGCAGGAATAAGGGCATATACTATGTGGCCGTGACCGTGAATGCATACAGAAAGGCGTTGGACGCCTATCTTAATGACACGGAGGGGTACGGCTTTGATGGAGTCCTTTTGGATGAACTGTATAAGGCCAGCACGAGGGACTTTACGACGGGCTTTTACCTCGGCAGGCCCGGCCCGGAAGCCAATATGTATGACAGTGACGCGCATCGTGTTGGTTATGATATTATAGGCATCGTCAGGGATTACAATGAGGATAACGGCACGATGCTTGTAGAACAGCGGAACAGGTTCTGTGAAAACGAGGAGGTTGAGGTGCTGACACCGGACGGCGTGTATCCATTTAATACGGGCGAACTGTATGACGAGAACCTGAGCAGGATAGAATCGGCTCCGCACGCGCAGCAAATGGTCTGGATGCGTTCCCCGAGAAAATTTACCGAATATGACATATTGAGGCGTAAAAAGGTATGATAATGCCCCCATTCGGAGATAATATCTTTAATCTGCGATGGGGGTATTTTTATGCCTATAAGGATTCGAATCATTTGTATATCGGCGGTCCTATGTTTTGCCATGATGATTTCCAAGCTCTTCTATATACAGATATATGAAGGCAAGAAATATAAGGAAATGGCAGAAAACCAAGTGTCTGAAGAGGTCATGCTTAAGCCGGACAGGGGAGCCATCTTGGACAGGAACGGCGAGACGCTCACCGACAGGGAGGATATAGACGAGATAATAGCCGTACCGGCACAAATAAGGGACAAGCAACTGGCCGCCGGAGTGATATCCAAGCTGTGCGGCCAGTATGATGTGGAGGAGCGCCTGGAAAACGGAAGCAAGGATGTACTTACATTCGAAATCAAAGATAAGGGATTATTGAAGATGTTGGAAGGGTCGCTTCCCCATGGGGTCTACGTGTATCACGACACACTGAGATACAGCGGAGACGGCCTGGCCGAGCACGTTATCGGCTATCTCAATGCAAACGGCACCGGAATGATGGGTATGGAAAGAGATTTTGATCAGGACATGAAGAGCAGCGACAAGATGATAATGAGGGTATACAAGGACGGATCGGACAGGATACTGCCGGGAATGGACGCGGAGTTTGTAAATAAAGGCGAGGATAGAGGCTTTAATGTAAAGACCACTTTGAACTATAGGATACAGCAGGCTGCCGAACAAGTGATGGATAAATACGGCGTAAACGGAGCCGTTGTGGTTTTAGACACAAATTCGGGTGAAATACTTGCAATGGCCAGCAGACCACAGTTCGATCAGAATGAAATAAATAATAGTCTCAAACGGAATGACGCGCCTCTCATAAACAGGGCAATGAACGGTTATCCGCCCGGCTCGGTGTTTAAAACGATAGTGGCGGCCGCCGCATTGGAGGATGGCAGAGTGAGTACCGGAGACCACTTTTACTGCGGAGGCAGCATAAATGTTAAGGGAGTCACGTATAATTGCTTTGATAAAGAGGTACACGGAAATATCGATTTTAAAAGCGCCTATTCGCAATCCTGCAATGTGGCCTTCATTCAGATAGGCATGAGGGCCGGCGGAGAAAAAATATTGGAGATGGCCCAAAAATTTGGATTTGGCGAACCGGAGAACATAGGTATCGATATAAAGCAAAATATCAATCTTCCCAAAGCGAATGAGACGGCAGGCGCAGGAATAGGTAATCTGTCCATCGGACAGGGGAGTCTGCTGGTGTCGCCTCTGCAGGTGGCAGATATGACGGCGGTAATAGCAAACGGGGGTTACAGATATAAACCGAGACTGGTCGATTCCATAGTGGATGACAACGGCAGCGTGCTCAAAAAAGTTACCAAGAGCGAGGGCTATAGGGTGATAGACTCTGAAGTCGCGAAGGACCTATGCGAAATGATGAAGCTTGCCGTATCCGAGGGAACGGGCGGAAAGGCCGATATAGACGGGACCGTGGCAGGCAAGACGGGCACGGCGGAATTCAATAAGGAAAAGAATATTTCACATTCATGGTTTACGGGTTTTTTCCCCTATGACGATCCGCAGTATGTCATAACAGTGATGGCGGAGGGAGGCGGCGTCGGAGGAGGTAAAGCCGCGGAAGTATTCCACGATGTGGCTGAAGACATTTTAAAAATAGCCAAATAAAATTAATAGACATGCACAAAAACCCGGTCGGACACATATTATTTAATTATCCGGTCGGGGGGTGTATTCTCTTTGCTATTACCGAATTTTTTATTCTTGATGCCTCTGGTATGCGTTACTTTTGCATCGGGCTATATCACATGCAGCAATTCCTTTCCCCAAGTCCTTTCAGCCAAAGAAGAAAAGTACTATCTGGAATGTATGAAAAATGGCGACAAAGATGCAAGAAATATACTGATCGAAAGAAACTTGCGCTTGGTTGCCCATGTGGTAAAAAAATATTCTGCAAATAACAAGGATTTGGATGATCTCATATCCATAGGCACCATAGGATTGATAAAGGCAATAAATACTTATGACGAGACTAAGGGCACCAGGCTGGCCACATATGCCGCCCGATGCATCGATAACGAGATATTGATGTCCATAAGGTCGAATAAAAAGACAAGAAATGAAGTATATCTGCAAGATCCCATAGGCATTGACAAAGAGGGAAATGAGATCTCGCTTATCGACGTGCTAGGCACAGAAGGTGATGAAATAAGCGATGAGGTAGAAGAAAAAATGCAGATTAAGAAACTCTACGAGAAATTGAATCGGTGCCTTAAAGGCCGGGAGAGACAAATAATAGAATTGCGCTATGGGTTGAACAACGGCGCCGGTAAAACGCAGATGGAGATAGCCAAACTGCTGGGGATTTCCAGATCTTATGTGTCGAGGATAGAAAAAAAGGCCCTGATGAAACTTTCCAAAGAGCTCTCAAACTGATTGCAGGGCTTTCTTTTTTTGCTATAATTGTAATGGATACCGGAGGTGCTGAGATATGCTGCTATATCCTGATATGTATTTGGATTCGATAGACAACCTGAATATTAAAGTTCTGAGGGAGATGGGATTTGAGGCCCTTATCCTGGACATCGACAATACGATAATCGAGTGGAATATCAGAGTTCCCGATGACCGGAGCAGACGGATAATAAAGGAAGCTATGGCTGTGGGCATGAAGGTGTGTCTCATATCCAACGGCACGAGAAACAGGGTATCGGAATTTGCCGCTGCGTTGGATGTATCCTGCGTTTACAATGCCGGCAAGCCGCGCAAAAGCCCGTACAGGAGAGCGCTGAAGCTTCTCGGCGTAAGTCCCGACAAGGTCGTCGCCATAGGAGATCAGGTGTTTACCGATATACTCGGCGGCAATCGTCTGGGTTTTTATACCATATTGGTACGCCCCATTTCGACAAAAGAAACTAAATGGACATGTTTTATAAGAAGGTTTGAAAGAATTGTATTGAATAAATATAATAAAAATGTAAAAAAATCTGATTAGCAATAAAGGATAATCATTGTTTTTGTCGAATACAGTATTATTGTAAAATAGGACTAATTTCCCATTAAGGAGAAATCATGGTAAAGCGTACGCTGGGAGAAATATTGGTCTTCATGTCAATAATCGACGGAAAGCAATTGAATAAAGCTTTGGAAGAGCAAAAGAGATCGGGTGAAAAGCTGGGGGAGGTCTTGATCCGTCTGGGATACGCTACGCCGGAGCAGATAGCGAAGGCACAGGGTTTTCAGCTGGGCGCACCCTATATGGAGATATCCAGTTCCTATATTGATACCGATGCGCCGAAACTTATATCCGCCAATTTAGCCAAAAGGCATAGGTTGATCCCGATAAGGCGGGATACGGATGGCTTATGTGTGGCAATGGCCGATCCGTCGGATATATTAGCCATAGATGACGCCTCTATTGCAACGGGTATGAATATCAAACCTTTTGCGGCGACCCCTGCTGATATTGAAAAGGCGATAAGCCGTTTTTACGGTCGGCAGGAAGCCGAGAGCACGGTCAAGGACTTTGGAAGAGAGTACGGCAGCTTCGATGAATCCGATGGTGAAATCCCCGAGAGTGTTGCCAACGCCCCGGCAGTGAAGCTTCTCAACCTAATAATTGAGCAGGGCGTCGGAAGCAGGGCCAGCGATATACATATAGAACCGACCCAGGACGATGTCCGCATAAGATTCAGGATAGACGGCGAACTCCATGAAATAATGAAACCTTCCAAGGATGTCCTCGGTCCTATAATAACCAGGATAAAGATAATGGCAAACCTCAATATTGCGGAGCAGAGGCTTCCACAGGACGGAAGGATAGAGACGGAAGTCGACGGGAGGGAACTGGATATAAGGGTATCGATAATTCCGACTATTAACGGAGAGAAGGCCGTTCTTAGGCTGCTTGACAAGGGCAATTTTTTGATAACGCGGGACAGGTTGGGATTGAGTCCCGATGCGATGAACAAGTACCTGTCGTTTTTGAAGCATCCCCACGGTATAATTTTGGTGACGGGTCCCACCGGCAGTGGAAAAACCACTACGCTTTACACTATGCTTGATGAGATAAATAAAGAGAGTAAAAATATCATAACGATAGAGGACCCGGTCGAATATACGATATCCGGGGTGAATCAGATCCAGGTGAATGAGAAGATCGGACTCGGCTTTGCCAATATTTTGCGGTCCGTCTTAAGGCAGGACCCAGATATAATAATGGTAGGGGAAATAAGAGATAATGAGACGGCTGAATTGGCTGTTCGCGCGGCAATAACCGGACATTTGGTGCTTTCAACACTGCATACCAACGATGCCGCCGGTGCGGTGACAAGGCTTGCGGACATGGGCATAGAGCCGTATTTATTATCATCGTCGGTTGTCGGAGTGATCGCTCAGAGACTTGTGCGCAAGATCTGTCAGAATTGTAAGGTGGCCTATGAGGCTGACGATGCGGAAAAGCAGCTGCTTGGGCTGACTCCCAAAAACGATTTCACGCTTTACAGGGGCGCAGGCTGCGCAGTTTGTAATGGGACAGGCTATAGGGGAAGGCAAGGTATATTTGAAATGCTTCCGATCACAAAAGAGATAAAAAAGGCGATAAATTCCAAGAAGACGGAAGACCAAATAGCGGCCATGGCCGTTAAGGAAGGCAACCGCCTTTTGATCGACAGCGCTAGGGAGCTGGTATTAAAGGGAGTGACCACGCCTGAGGAGATGACGAGGGTTACATATGAGGAACGGGGATAGGCTGTCAAATATAGATAAACTCTTAGGCCATATGGCTGATATGGGTGCGTCGGACTTGCATCTTACCGTGGGTATACCGCCTGTTGCCAGGATCAACGGTCTTTTGAAGAGGATGGACCTTGCTGCCCTGAACGGGGAGGATACGCTGAACTATGCCAAGGTCATCCTGGACGAGAGACAGTTTGATGCTCTGGAGAAAGCAGGTGAGATCGATTTGGCCTATTCCGTGCCGGATGCGGATAGGTACAGGATAAACATATTCAGACAGAGGGGAACATACGGTCTGGCGGTGAGACTTATACCCGCAAGGGTACCTTCCTTAGAGGAGCTGAAACTTCCGGACGCAGTGGGCGGCCTGGCCATGAAGCCGCGCGGGCTCGTACTCGTCACCGGTCCGACGGGATGCGGCAAGTCTACCACGCTGGCATCCATGATAGATAGGATAAATCATGAAAGAACCTCTCATATAATTACTTTGGAAGATCCCATAGAATATCTGCACATACATGACAAGAGCATAATAGCTCAGAGAGAAGTCGGTAGCGATACATTGTCCTTTGCCGACGGTCTCCGGGCCGCACTCAGAGAGGACCCCGATGTTATCCTTGTCGGGGAGATGAGGGACCTTGAGACTATATCCACAGCCATAACTGCAGCTGAGACCGGACATCTGGTGATGTCTACCCTCCACACCATAGGGGCTGCAAGGACCATAGACAGGATCATCGACGTATTTCCTCCTTATCAGCAAAGACAGATCAGGATGCAACTTGCCAGCGTCCTTCAGGGTATCGTATCTCAGCAGCTCTTGACCACCGCCGATGAAACGGGCAGGGCAGCAGCCGCAGAGGTGATGATAGCCACGCCTGCCGTCTCAAATCTGATAAGGGAGGACAAGACTCATCAGATACAGTCAATGATACAGACAGGCGCAAAGTATGGCATGGTATCCATGGACAATTCCATAGCCGCCCTCTGCATAAGCGGCAGGATCAGCCGCAGCGAGGCAGCCATGTATGCCATGGAACCGGAAAATTTAAACGGTATATTAACCGCAGCAGGCAGGTGACGTTATGCCAATATTTCAGTACAGGGCGAGGGATGAAGCAGGCAGGCTCATCACCGGCGAGATGGAAAGCAAAAGTAGTATATTGGTCAATGCAAGCTTGAGAGGTAAAGACCTGTATCCAGTCGATATTAAGCAAAAACCTGTGGGAAAGGATATCTCTCTTCAGAAGTTCGGATCGAGAGTGGAGATAAAGGACATAGCCGTATTTTGCAGACAGTTTGCCGCTTTGAATCACGCTGGGGTGCCGGTGCCTGCATGCCTGGATATATTGAGAGAACAGACGGAGAATAAAAGACTAAGGGGCGCATTGGCCGGGATGCATGAGAATGTGCAGAAGGGCAAATCATTATCCGATACCATGCTTAAATATACGGAAATCTTTCCGCAGCTGCTGATCAGCATGGTGGAAGCGGGAGAGACCAGCGGTACTTTGGATACGGTTATGGGTAAAATGGCCGAACATTTTGAGACCCAGAACGGGATAGATCAGAAAATAAAATCTGCATTGACATATCCTGCAGTGGTTGCTTGTGTGGCCGTGGGAGTAGTGATATTCCTTGTGAGCTTCGTACTGCCTACGTTTATAGGCCTTTTCCGGTCGGCAGGGGTAGAACTGCCGGTCCCGACTAAAATACTCATAGGTTTTAGCGGCCTCATTCGTAATTATTGGTATATATTTTTAATGGCATTTGCGGCATCGTATGCGCTTTACAAGTTTTACATCACGTCGTCTGAGGGCAGAAAAAGGGTGGATGGTCTCAAGCTGTCTTTGCCCGTTATAGGTACGCTTAACAGGCAAATAGTCACAGCCCGGTTTACGAGAACGCTGGGTATATTGATACGCAGCGGAGTGCCCTTGTTGAGATCCATGGAGATCACCGACAAAGTTATAGGCAACCGCACTGTATCGGAGGCCATCTCGGATATATCGGCCGCCCTTGCCGAGGGTTCCGGTCTGGCCGCTCCCATGAGATCGTCGGGGCTGTTCCCTCCCGTTGTCTATCAGATGGTAGAGGTGGGGGAAAGCTCCGGTACTCTGGATGATATGCTCCTCAATGCGGCAGACTTCTTTGACAGGGAGGTTGAGACGGCTGCGGCCCGGCTGACAAGCATGATCGAACCCGCGCTTACTCTCTTTATGGCCGGGATCATAGGATTCATAGTCATATCCATAGCCCTCCCCATGTTCCGCATGATGAATCTTGTGGGATATTGAAAATGATAATAAGGGAGATAGATAAAATGCGAACTAACCAGAAGGGATTTACGCTTATCGAACTCGTGGTAGTCATAGCCATACTCGGCGTATTGACCTGCATAGCCGTGCCCAATGTCACCGGCGCCATGGCAAAGGCGAGGGAAGGTGCGGACAGGGCCACCGCTCTCACCATTGCCAATGCCGCAAAGCAATATATAATAGAAAACAATGTATCACCGGGGGAAGGTGCAGTGGATGAAAATCATAAACTTGTAAAAGATCAATATCTGGAGTCCGTGCCCAAGCCGCAGAATAATGCTTCCGCAACATTTTTTCTGGATGTAAGCGGTGATTTGGATAAACCCGTCATAAAAGTCGGTTATGGATCAGGCGGCGATACGCTATATCCGTACGACGATGAGAAGAAAAGCAAGTAATAATAAAAACGCGCTTTTTATTTAGAAAGGGCAACATGCTTTATTTAATAATCTTTGCGTTTGGCCTTATTATGGGAAGCTTCTTCAACGTCTGCATATACAGGCTTCCACAGGGGGATTCCGTGGTGTCTCCTCCTTCTCACTGTATATCTTGCGGCGCGAGGCTAAGGCCGGTGGATATGATCCCCGTCATAAGCTATATATCTCTCAAGGGCAGATGCAGGTACTGCGGAGAACCCATTGATAAGACGTATCCCACAGTGGAGAGCGCAGTTGGTCTTATATATCTTTTTACTTTTATAAATTGGGGATTTACATACCTTGCGGTCAAATACATGATTCTTTTTTCAGGACTGGTAATCATATTTTTTACCGACCTTAACGATCAGGTCATACCCGATTCAGTCTTGACGTGTATGTTTATACCCGGTATTGTTTTGAGCGCTGTTTTTAAGGAGAACCTTGCCGATAATCTTCTGGGCCTGTTATCCGGCTGCGGTGTGCTTCTGCTTATTGCCGCTCTTGTACCCGGAGGGATGGGCATGGGAGACGTCAAACTGATGGCGGTCTGCGGATGGTACCTAGGCCTGAGACTGACTTGTCTGTCTCTGCTTTTGGCTTTTGTTACAGGAGCCGCCTTCGGCTTACTGCTCATCGCATGCGGGAGGAAAGGGATGAAAGACATGATAGCATTCGGACCGTTTTTGGCCGCCGGGACATTGATATCTTCATTTTATGGCGGTTACATCATCAATGCCTATATGAGCATATTTGTCCTATGAAAGCGCATAAGAACTGCGGAGGATTCAGCCTTATCGAGCTGCTATGTACCATAGCTATAATGGGGGTGATCCTATCGATATCATATCCTTCGATATCCGCATACTTCAAATTTCAGTCTCAACTGGATGTGAAGACAACATCGGAACAGCTGCTGTTTGATATAAGGGATGTGAGACAGCAAAACATGAGCCAACCGAACACAAAATATACCCTGTATGTCTATGGTGATCATTACATCATTCAAAAGAGCAGCCGAGCGCTTCCAATCACTTTAAAAACGGTAAATGCTCCCAATGGGGTCACCTTTAAATCCAACATAGGCAATATAGAGTCAAACGGTGTCTACTTCAGCGTGACCGGGGCGCCGAGCAGCGCGGGGACCATATATATAAATGGAGCCGGTTTCAAATACACCCTTACAATACAGCCATCCACGGGCCGGGCCGCTATTGTAAAAAAGGAGCATTAGGACCATGACTATGCGGTTAAAATTAAAAGAAAACGGCTTTAGTCTCATAGAGGTGATCGTCTCCATAGCCATACTTGCCATGGTTGCAATACCCGTTTTCGGTTCTCTATATAGCTCATTAAATGCAGACAGAACTTCTGCAGTTTTAACTGAAGAGAGTACGATAGCGCAGAACATCGCGGAAGGTATAAAATCCGGAGATATAACTACAAAGCGGATAGACGGATACTCCCTCAACGATAGGGTATATAAGATCGGCATTGACGAAATACCAAAGGATAACGGCATATCGCTTTACAATATAAATGTGAAATTGAAGGACAGCGATAGGGATCCCTATCTGCTGGCATTCTTTTATAAATCCGATGCATTGTCGGACGGAGGTTCGATGCGCTGAGATGAAAAGGGCAAATGGTTTTACATTTATTGAGGTTTTGGCAGTATCGGCGTTGATATCCGTAATCGTACTTACTGCCGCTTCTCTTCTCTATGCTGCTTCCGATACATACGTAAAGAGCGAAGACAGTACGGATATCAGGCAAAATGTAAGAGGGGCCATGGAGGCCATTACGCAGGACATAAAGAGAACGAACGATTCAAATAAAATAAGGGCAGGCAGCGGAAGGCTCTATGTAGGTGATAATAACTACTTTTTTACTGCCCGTAAGAACTGTATTTCCATGAATGGCAATGAGGGGCAGGAACTGGCAGATAGGATAGGCGGTTTCGCGTTTTCGGTTGACGGCAGGAAGGTTAACATTACTATCACGGGTATTGACGGTTTTTCCTTAAACAACATTATCTATCTGTTAAAATAATAATTTTGCCACTTTAGCATTATACAGATATAAAGGCGGTAATGGCCGTGAAAAAGAGCAACAAGGGTTTTGTAATGGTATTCGTCTTGATAACAGCATCACTGCTGCTGATATTCGGCATGTCCCTGATGGGACTGGCTCTGTCCGAATATCGTATTGCCAATGCATACGCAGGAATACCGAAATCGCAGTATTTGGCTGAATCCGGTTTAAATCAAATCAGATATGCGCTTCTCTACCATGCCGGCGAGATAGACAGCTCTATTACAGATGCAGTTGACGATATCAACGCGGGAAGTTATGACACGGATAAATTGCGTATAGCGGCAAAAGTCAGGGCGGCCAACAATGCATTTGACGCTGCGCTGGACGATGTTAAAAATTCTGTGGGATCGGGTGGAAAAAATAACGTTTATGAGGACGGCTATTTTAAGATAAATAAAATCAACGTCACAGAGAAAGTTTCAGATGTTAATGCTTATCACAATGAGTACGATCCTCAGAAGGAAAGAAAAGACGTACTCGACGGCAGCGACATAAACGACTATCATACATTTGTCATATCCATAGAGGCAGAGGGATCATATAGAAATATTATCAGGAAAGGAACCGCTGAATTGAGATTTCACTTCGACAGCTTGTCGGAAGATGGGATTACAAACATAGAATCATGGAAGATAGAATAGGGGGATATGCTGCATGCAGCTGAAAAATTGTATGGAAAGCGCGGTAGCCAACTTGTTGGATGATGCAATAAAGGATATGGATATATGCAAATGCGAAAGATGCAGGTATGATATTCAAGCCATTGCGTTAAACCATCTGCCGCCAAGATATGCGGTCACCGAGGAGGGCGAGGTATATGCCCGGATTGACGAGTTTTTTATATCTCAATACAGGGCTGATATTATATTGGAGATAATAAAGGCCGCCGAGATTGTATCCAGGAATCCCAATCATGATATGAAATGCAGGTAAACGGCAGGATGTTTAAAAGGAGTTATCTTGGAATAGATATAGGCAGCGTCAGTATAAAGCTGGCAAATTCGCCGGTGAATATAATGGAACCCATATATGGGATCGCAGAGACTCCGCCGGGATCCTTTGAGGACGGATACATAAGGGATATTCCAACAATGGCTGAAGCTATAACGCAGTGTCTGCAGGGAAAAGACAAATTTCGTGGGAGAAACGTGGTTTTTTCCATATTGAGCAGCGATGTGATAATAAGAGACATGTCAGTACCCTCGGTGCCTGCGGGAGAGCTCCCTCAGTTAGTGAGGAATATGGCGCAGGAGTACATACCAGCCTCTTTGAAAGAGTATGTCATAGACTATAAGACGGTAGGGATGCTGAACGAGGGCGAAACGCAAAAGCAAAGGCTGTTGTTGTTTGCCGCTCCGATCGCTCTTATAGACGGCTATCTTGAGTTGGCGGATAAAATTAAGTCTAATCTTGCCGCTGTCGACGTATATCAAAATTGCATTATAAAGGCGGACAAACTTTTAAGAAGGGGCGATTACGGCAATTATCTCATACTCGATATGGGAGGGATGAGAAGCGCGGCCACCTTCTTCAGGGATAAATCGTATGCGTTCAGTAAGCTATTTGATTTTGGCGGCGAAGATATCACCCGTTTGATATCGGATCATATGGGTATACCCCGGAGCGAAGCGGAATATTTAAAAAAGAATTACACTGCCGATGACGGTGAAATGGATATGTCCTCGATATGTAAGAGCTTTGCGGACGAATTGATCAGGTATGTGGACTATTATATATCGAGATATGATGCCAAGGGTCTGGAAAAGGTCATTTTAATAGGCGGCAGTTCCGGCTTTCATCCTCTGAGAGAATACATTTCGGAATGCCTTGATTTGGATGTGACCGCCGAGGACAGTTTTATGCCGGAGCCATACGGCATGATATTCAATGCATTAGGTGCTTCTATGAGAGAGGGACGCGAATGAAGGATATAAACCTTATACCGGAAGAATACATAAGAAAAAAGAAGCGAGGCAGGGAGATCGCTGCCGGAACGGTCTTATCCATAACGGCGGTATGTCTTCTGGGTATTTTGCTGGGGCTTCCTTATTATGTCCTGCACTCATTGGATTCGATCGATAGAGATTTGGACGGCAGTATAGAGTCTCTTAATGATAGCCGGCTGGGTATCGATGCTCTAAAAAGGGTGAGCGGCGAAGAAAAAGCCCATAAGGCTGTCGCCGATACCCTGAGTAAAAGCAGGTTTTCGGCGTCGGAGATCATATCTGATGTTGCGGGATGCGTACCCTCGGGGATCTCGTTGAATCTGCTGACCGTCGATCGTACGAATATATCATTGGGAGGAGAAGCCTTGGATAACGGAAGCATTTCAGCGTTTGCCTTGAATTTGCGAGGGTTGGAAGGAGTTAAAGACGTGACTATAAGAACCTCGGACAAGGGGGAAAATGAAATTTTAAGTTTCCGCATAGATGTGATCATAAAAGGAGCAAAGTAGGATGAAAATAAACCGCAGAGATAAAAACCTCCTTATTTTTACGCTAATATTTTGTTTTTTTGCTTATTATACCGGTCATGTATTTGTACCTCAGTACAAAAAAATACATACGCTGCAGGAGGAGATAGCAAACAAGGAAAGTATAATTACCGATACGGCCGCGGTTTTAAACGGCATAGACGGCGAGATATCTTCGTCGCCGTCAGAGATTACTTCCGTACTGGATATTGTTCCGAATGCCAAGGATACCGAATTCCTGTTAAAATCCCTGGACGGTGTAATAGCCGCCGGCGGAATGAATCAGACAGGCATTGGCTTCGGAGATGAATCCAGATGCGAATTGCCAGGCTACGGCAATAATAAGGGGGCCATAAAAGTCAAATATAATGTGGTTCCTGTGGATATCAAGTTAAAGGGTACATACAGGCAGGCTATAAACACCATGGCTTTGCTGGAAAGTCAAAAGAGACTTTTTAATTATAAAAGCATCGATATGACGGCAGACCAGAACGGAAACATAAATCTCAGCCTTTCTTTAGAATATTATAGCATGGGAAAAGATGCGGAAGCGGTCACACAAGAGACGCAGGGCGGCGGGAAGGATGATCCCTTTCAGCCGATCATAAAATCTGAAGTGCATCACAAGCCATGAATTAGTAACAGAACTGTGTTTTTTTATTTACTTGTTATAGCCGATGGGTATATGATAAAATGTTCAGAGGAAGGTGATATACATGGCGGCACTTTTTGGCCCTTCGGGCAACTCACAGAGTTTCTATGATGAAGGACACAAGTCGACTGCTGAGGCCCCGGATTGGCTCAAAGAGCGGGGGCTCGATGCTTTCGAATATTCTTTCGGAAGAGGTGTCAGGATAAAGGAAGATACCGCGCGGGAAATAGGAAACGGCTTTGCTGCTCAGGGTATAGTAATGAGCGTTCATGCACCGTTCTACATCAATCTTGCTTCGACTGATGAGGAAAAGAAGAAAAACACCTTGAGATATTTTAATGAGAGCATGACCGCGGCTCATTGGATGGGCGCAAAGAGAGTGATATTCCATCCCGGTTCTGCAGGAGGCGAAAACAGAGACGAGGCTTTCGGAAGAGCTCTGGATTTTTTTGAGGAGATTGTAGATGAGATAGGGTCGCTGGGATATGGTGAAGTGCATCTTTGCCCGGAGACACTTGGTAAAATCAATCAGTTGGGTACATTGGAAGAGGTACTGCAGCTTTGCCATATAGACAAACAAATAATTCCGGCGATTGATTTCGGACACCTTTATGCAAGAACGGCCGGAGGCATAAAGGGAAGGGACGACTACAAGAGGATACTGGACATGATGGAGGATGAGCTCGCGGATGAGAGGGCAAGGAATTTTCACATACATTTCAGCCACATCGAGTATACGAAGCAGGGAGAGAAAAAGCATCGTGACTTTAAAGATGAAGGATATGGCCCTGATTTTGCGCCTTTGGCCGAACTGATGGCCGAGCGCAATATGCAGCCCGTAGTTATCAGCGAATCTCCCACCATGATGGCTGAGGATGCAAGAACCATGAAGGATATATATTTGAAAGTAAAAAACAGTCTGTAAGGAATACTATTAAATAAATCAAATTTGTGTTAATATATAAAAGTGATTTATAGTAAAAGGAAGGAGGTTTTTCATTTGAACAGGACAGAAAAACTCAGAAAAGGACTGGAAGCACTGCACATAGAAGCTGCTTTGATCTTCGAACCTCATAATATTTATTATATGACAGGATTCAAGGGCGGAGAAGGCTGCGCGGTTATTACCAAGGACAAGGCTTATCTGACTACCGATTTTAGATACATTGAGCAGGCGCAAAAGGAATCGCCGGACTGGGAGATCGTAAGGGTGGATAATCCCTCTAAAGATCTTTCCGGTTTTATAGAGGGTCTCGGCATAAAATATGTGGGTTTTGAAGAAGAGTTTGTAAGCTTCAGTACATATACCAATCTGAAGGGATCCATGAAGGGGATTGAATTAGTGCCTTTGAACGGCCTTATTGAGGACATCAGGCGGGTTAAGGACGAGGAAGAGATAAAGAATATCGCAAAGGCTCAATCCTTGGCCGAGGAAGCCTTGACTTATGTAAAGAGTATGATCAGGCCTGGCATAACTGAGAGGCAGCTGGCCTTGGAACTGGAGTTTTACATAAAGAAGAAGGGTGCGTCCGGCTTGTCTTTCGATACGATAGTGGCAAGCGGTCTCAGATCGTCGCTTCCCCATGGACAGCCTACCGATAAAGCAGTAGAGGAGGGTGACTTTGTCACTATAGACTTTGGTATCATCTGGGACTGGTACTGCTCCGATATGACAAGAACTTATGCCGTAGGGAAGATAAGCGATAAACAAAGAGAGATATATGATGTTGTGCTGGAAGCTCAATTGACGGCGCTGGAAGGTACAAAAGCCGGAATGACGGGCGCCGATGTGGATAAGCTTGCACGGGATGTCATAGAGAAACATGGCTACGGCGAGTATTTCGGGCATGGTCTCGGACATGGCGTCGGTCTACAGATACACGAGCTTCCCATGGTCAACAGAAGGGGAACAAAACCGCTGCAGGAAAACAGCATAATCACATGTGAACCGGGCATCTATATACCAGGCTTGGGAGGAGTACGTATCGAGGACATTCTTGTTGTTAAAGATAATGGTATATTGAATTTAACACATATCGGCAAAAAATTGGAGATACTATAGGCAGGAGGTATTTTTAAATGGTTACAGCGGGTGATTTTAGGAAAGGGATGACCGTTGAGATCGATGGGCAGATATGTCTTATCGTCGATTTTCAGCATGTAAAACCGGGCAAGGGCGCGGCATTTGTTCGGACAAAGTACAAAAATGTCCTGACGGGTGCCGTGGTGGAGAGGACATTTAATCCGACAGAAAAATTTGAAGAGGTACATATAGAGAGAAAGGATATGCAATACTTATATAATGATGGCAATCTATATTATTTTATGGATCTTGATACTTATGAGCAGCAGGCTATAGGTACTGACAAGGTCGAGGATGCCATCCCGTATCTGAAAGAAAATATGGTCGCTACTTTGGAGTTTTATAAGGGAGAGGTTATTTCTGTTTCACCGCCTACCTTTGTCGAACTGGAAGTTGTGGAAACGGAGCCCGGCGTTAAAGGTAATACTGTTTCCGGCAGTACTAAGCCCGCTAAAGTAGAAACGGGGGCGTCGATCCAGGTACCTCTTTTTGTTAACCAGGGAGACGTTGTCAGGATAGACACCAGGACCGGAGAGTACATGGAAAGAGCATGATGTTTTATGCGGTTTGCTAAATTTATAATAAAGGAGGATTCGACGTGGAATATTTGAATGAAAAGGTCTCTTACCTGAGAGGCCTGGCCGAGGGCTTGGGAGTAAGTGAGGATACCAAGGAGAGCAAAATGATCATGGCGATAATCGATACGCTTGGAGAGTTTGCCGACGCTGTAAATGATCTGGACGAGAGTCAATCCGAACTCAGCGATTATTTGGAAGATATGGATGAGGACCTTGCCGATCTGGAGGATGATTACTACGATGAAGACGACGGCTACTGCAGCGTGGAGTGTCCCAACTGCCATGAGACGATTTTTATTGACGAGGACGCTTACTACAACGGCGAGAGTGTGGAGTGCCCAAAGTGTCATGAGATGGTAGAGTTTACGTGCGATGATCACTGCGAGGATACGGACGACGACGAGGAATAGGATGTCTTAATAAACTGTATATAAACTGGCAGGCCGCGATAAATCGTGCAGTGCAATTTTGCGTTTGCACGAGATTATCATCGGTCTGAAGATGGGTTTTTGCCCATCTTTTTTTTATTGGCATAATTCCGGATGAATTCAAATATAAATGTTACAGAAAAGGAGGACATGCAAATGGCTACTAATGAAAACGTATTGAATGCACTTTCCGTACGCCTGAGAGGCATAATCGAGAGGTATACCTATATAAACGGATGGGATGGGCTGGAAGAGATACGGCTGCGGGAGGACAGGCCTTTTATGGTCATTAGGTATGGCGCCGACAGCATGATCACCGATAAGGGGACCGCCACGCTCGATGTAAATAGGGCGTATACGGTCAGCCCCGAGGACATTGTCGATACCATGGAGCTGATCAGCGAAAGTTCCATATACGCCTTTGAGGATGAATTGAGAAACGGATACATAACCCTCAGGGGAGGGCACAGGGTAGGCCTGGCCGGTAGGGCGGTGATGGATGGAGGGGGCATAAAGACACTGAGAGACATCACATGCCTCAATATAAGGGTCACAAGGCAGTTAAAGGGCGTATCGGAAAAGGTGATGGGCTACATATACAGACCGCCACGCGGGGCTTACAATACCATGATACTATCGCCGCCCATGGCAGGCAAGACGACGCTTTTGCGGGATATTGTCAGGAATCTGAGCGACGGAGGCAGGAATAGGCCCGGCCTTAAAGTGGGCGTAGTAGATGAAAGATCTGAAATTGCGGGATGCTACAACGGGATACCGCAGAATGACGTAGGCATAAGGACCGATGTGCTGGATTGCTGTCCCAAGGACTTAGGCATGCTCATGCTCATACGTTCCATGTCGCCGGAGGTGATATGTACCGATGAGATAGGCAGGAAATCCGATACGGAGGCCATATTGGAAGCATGCAACGCTGGCGTCAATGTAATTACAACCGTTCATGCGGCAGACATTGATGAATTAAACCGAAAACCGTATGTGAATATGCTCGTATCAGGCGGCATATTCGACCGGTTCATAGCGCTGGGAGATTCGCTGGGCAAGGGAACCGTTGAGGCGGTCTATGACGGCAAAATGAATATGCTCAGCGGGAATCCGATTAAGGGTGATATCACATGATCATGAAGATCACAGGAGCGATACTCATCATAGTTTCTTGCGGAATGGGAGGGATGCTTTACAGCAATAGATACATATACCGCCTGGAAAGCTTAAAATCGCTGAGCATATGCATAGAAATGCTCAGGAGCGAAATAGTCTATGGACATACTCCGCTGACACAAGCTTCGAAGACGATAGCGGAAAAGATCAGCGGGCCCGTCGCCGATATTTTTAACGATTTTTCCGACCTGCTGGCGGCAAAAAAGGGCTATACGGCCAGTCAGGCCTTTCAAAGGGCCCTTGACAAAAATTCCGCGGGACTTTGCGTAAACGTGGAGGAGATGAATCTTTTCAAAACTATGGGTAAGATGATAGGAACGAGCGACACAGAAAATCAGGAAAAGAGTCTCAATCTATTGTCCAGACAGCTGGAGGTTTTGATCGATAAATCAATGACCGACAGGGATAAGAATGTCAAGATGTACAGGAGTTTAGGACTGCTGGGCGGCCTTGGCCTGGCTATACTTTTACTTTGAAGGAGGAAAATACGGTGAATGTGGACATCATATTCAAAATAGCCGCCATCGGCATACTTGTAGCAGTATTAAATATGGTTCTGGTCAGCTCCGACAGGAAAGAACAGGCCATGATGGTTACCCTTGTGGGCCTTGTCGTAGTCTTGATGATGGTTATAACCATGATCAGCAATCTGTTTAATGCGGTCAAGACGATGTTTCAATTATATTGAGGTAAATAGCCATGAGCATATATCAGGTCGTTATATTTGCCATAATTGCAGCCATATTGTCCATATCTATAAAATCAGAAAGACCCGAAATAGCCATGATGATAAGTATGGCGGCCGGCGTGATGCTGCTGATTTTTGCCGTATCTAAGATCGCGACCGTAATAAATGTATTTAATCAATTGACCTCGCGCACAAACATAGATCTTATTTATCTCAATAACATATTAAAAATAATCGGCATTGCCTACATAACGGAATTCGGTACGCAAATATGCCGGGATGTCGGCGAAGGGAGCTTGGCATCAAAGGTGGAACTGGTCGGGAAGATATTCATATTGATAGAGGCCATTCCGATAATACTTGCACTACTGAATGTGGTGATCTCGATTATGCCATAAGGCGGGATAAAATGAAAAAGGTATACGTTGTTACAATGATAATATTGGCGGTCTTTTGGATCTTTTTTCAAACTGCATATGCACAGCAGGACGATCCGCACGATGTTCATGAGATAATAGATCAGACCGTCGATGGACTTGACATGACGCAGGTAAACGAAATGATCAGGGATCTAAATGAAGAATCGAAGGGTTACATGCCCGAAATCAGCTTCAAGGGATTTTTGGATTCCATATTGTCAGGTAAAGAGTATATAGGTTTCAAGGATATCTTCACCGGATTTATCAAATATATGTTCAGAGAAATATCCGGCAATATGCTTTTTCTGGGAGAGATACTCGTGCTTGGCGTCATATCGGCCATACTGAACAACATACAGGGTGCTTTTGACGGTGAATCGATAAGGAACATATCCTCAATGGCGGTCTATGTATTAATGACCGTGATCATTATGCGCAATTTGAATATGGCAATGGGGGTAGGTAAAGAGGCAATAAGTCAAATGACCAACTTTATGCAGGCGATGCTCCCGGTACTGATAACAGTCATGACGTCTATGGGTTCCTTCACCGGAGCGGCGCTTTTTAAGCCTGTTATAATAGGCTCTGCCGAGATAATCTCTCAAATAATCATGGAAGTGGTGATGCCGATCATCATCATGATGTCCATAATTTATCTTATAAACAGCATTAACGAAAGGATACAAATATCATATTTGGCTAAATTTCTTCAAAAGGTGGCCGTCGTATTAGTAGGTCTATGCCTGACCATATTTGTCGGGATAGCGACCGTACAGGGTGTCACGTCAAAATCTGTGGACAATCTTACCGTCACCACAATGAAATTTGCCGCCGGAAGTTTTGTGCCTATAATAGGTCATGTTTTGACGGACACTCTCGACGTAATGTTCAGTTCATCCCTTATAATCAGCAGCGCTTTGAGGATGATAAGCGTCATAGCGCTCTTTATTATAATATCCCTGCCGGTGGCAAAGATCACGGTCCTGATACTCATGTATAAGTTTACGGCCGCGGTCGTACAGCCCATAGTTGATAAAAAACTGGCCGACGCACTGGACGGGATAGGCGATTCTTTGACAGTATTGTTGACGGCTATAATCTGCGTGGGCGTTATGTTTTATATGTCGCTTACCATAGTTATCGGAGCTTCCAACCCCAGTTTATAAAACCGGCCGAAGATCAGAGAGGATGATTTGCATGCAGCTTGTTAAGGATTGGGTCATGAATATCATAGTGATCATGATATTCATAACCGTACTTGATGCCATGGTACCCGGTTCAAGCTATAAAAAATATATAGATATGGTCGCGGGTCTGGTGATAATCATCGCCATTATAAGTCCTGCGGTAAAATTGATAAAGGGCGGGGATCTCATACAGAAAGAGGTGCTGTCAAGCACGGCAGGATTAAAATCCGAGGAGATGGCCAACGACAACGCTTACATAAAGGTCAGTGAGGATGTGTTCGTGGAACAGTACAAAAAAAATATGGAGGAGACTATAAGACAATGGATAGATAAAAGATATGATACGGATGTTGAAAGAGTTTCCATTGATTTTGATTCCGATATAGATGATACGGAGCGTTTCGGGTATATAAAAAAGGTGGAGGTCTATATAGGTAATGTGGATGAGGGTTTGTCTGAGAAAATAGCAGAAGACATTTCATCATTCTATAATGTGGATAAGGCGAATATATCTATAATTGGATAGGTGAATGAAATTGGATGAGATATTTGGGAAACTAAGAGACTGGTTTAAAAATAAAGATTCTAAAAAACTAAAAACGGACATCCTGGTGATCGGAGGGTTGGGGATCATATTGATGATCGGCGGTTCATTATTATCATCCGGCAGGACCGAAAAAAAACAAACCGATGGGGCAGACCGGGATGCCCGGGACATAGAGACATCATATGAAACACAGATGGAGGATGAGCTTATAAAAATACTTTCAAAAGTAAAGGGCATAGGCAATGTAGATGTGATGATAACCTTGGAGTCTCAGGAAGAGATGGTGCCCGCCATAAATACACAGGAATCCAATCAGGTCACCGATGAAAAAGACCGTGACGGCGGTGTACGTACAACTAATCAAAAGGATATAAACAACCAGATCGTTACGGTACAGAGCAACGGCAGTAATGAACCTGTGATAGTCAAAAAAATATATCCCAAAATAAGAGGAGTCGTAGTAGCTGCCGGAGGAGCAGATGACCCGCAGATAAGATATGTCATTGCCAAGACGGTTGAGGCTGCATTGGACGTACCATTGTATAAGATCGAGGTATTAGCACATAATTGAAAGGAGGATCCCGATGTTTTTGAAAAAGAAATCTATTGCCCTCTGGAGCCTTATTATACTGATAGGGATAGCTGCCTTGCTGAACTATCAATATAATATAAACTCAGACAGGACCGCATCCAAAGATGCGCAGATCAAGCAGACGGAGAGTGAAACGAACAAAAATGCTTCCGATAAAGGAGCATCGGACACTAAAGAAGTCACAGCTGCCGAAGATTCGTTTGTTTCATACAAGTTGGAGCGTGATAAGATGAGAAGCGAATCCATAGAGACATTGAAGGAAATAGTAGAAAACGAAAAAACCACAAACGAGACAAGGGATGAAGCACAGAAACAGATGATGGAATTATTAAAGGAGACCGAAAAAGAGACGATAGTGGAAAATCTGATAAAGGCAAAGGGCTTTGAGGATGCTCTGGTGTTCATTGACGACGGATCGGTCAATGTGATAATCGAATCTTCAAAGGATATGACTCCCTCCGAAGTTGCACAGATATCCGATATCGTAAACAGGGAAACCGGGATCGATATTGATAAAATCAAGATAATGAAGAGACAATAAACATTTAGGAAATGACCTTCCATACAAGGGAGGTCTAATTTATATTAGGGGTTTGCATAATTTCCAATATATTGCTATAATGTATAAAGAGAAATTGGAGGTGTTCTTATGGATGAGGAAATTAATGCTACCAGCGGCGAATATGGGAATATTAAGATATCGGATGGGGTAGTGAGCATAATTGCAGGCATTGCAGCCACGGAAATCGACGGAGTAGCCGGCATGAGCGGGGGAATGGTCAACGGCATAACGGAGATGCTTGGGCGGAAAAATCTAAGTAAAGGGGTAAAGGTCGAGGTCGGCGATAAGGAGTCTGCTATTGACCTATATATAATCGTTGAGTATGGAGCCAAGATACCGGAGGTTGCTTGGAAGGTTCAGGAAAATGTAAAGAAAGCAGTCGAGACAATGACGGGTCTTAAGGTCGTTGAGGTCAATATACACATCCAAGGTGTAAACTTCGCAAAGGAAGAAAAAGAGGATGATGACCGCCCTCAAAAGTCTGATTAAAACTAACCCTCTGGAACCTTTCAGAGGGTTCTAAATTATTTCGCATACTGTGGAGGTGTAGTACCGGTGAAACTGTTGGATAGGATCGTCCTTACCATTTATTCATTTATACTGTCCATTATATCCGTGGTCGTTATTTTGACGGGCTTTCATCTCTTGCCCGATTATTTTATCGAAAGTTTTGCGTACTTTTTCCGTGCGTACGGTTATGTTATAGGTATCATCGGCATTGCTTTCCTGATAGTTAGCATAAGATTTCTACTTTCGGGTGTTAGAGGAGAAAGCAGTGCGAGAAGCATTGCAAGACAGACTCAATTGGGTGAGGTAAGGATATCTGTGGTAACTTTGCAGAACATTGCTGAAAGGGTCGTAAAAAGCATAGAGGGCGTTAAAGAAGTTAAGACCAGGTCGCTCTTTATCAATGACGGAGCAGTGATGATATTGAACCTGGTGGTCGCGACGGATATAAAAATACCTGAGCTTGTTGTCAAGGTCCAGAAGCTTGTTAAGGATGAGGTGGAGTCTGTTACGGGCATAAATGTTGCAGAGGTTAAGGTTTACATCGACAATGTAACTGTGAATCTGAAAACAAGGGTAGAATAGGGGTGCTGATATGGACAGGTTGTATGAAATAATTGAAAAACATTTCGGCGAAATAGTAGGTATGATCCTTGGGCTGATTTTTGCGATTCTTGTAGTTACCTTGGGATTTTGGAAGACCATTTTCGTATTGGCATGTATTGTCATAGGATGCTATGCTGGCAGACTTATAGATAATAAGGTGGATCTAAAAGAATTTTTTGACCGGTTTTTACCGGGCGGCAGAATGTGACCGGAGGTAATATATGAGCAGAAGGACAGCTAGGGAAGATGTTGTAAAGATGCTTTATGAATATGATTTGACCGGGGGAGATCCCGATTATATATTGAACAATTATTATGATGGAAAAATTGATGAGGATGAGAGTGATTATATAAAATCTACATTTAGGGGTACGTGCGGCCATATAAAAGAAATTGACGAAACTATAGAATCATGTCTCATCGGATGGAGTATGAAAAGGATAGCCAAGGTCGACCGCGCCATATTAAGGTGCGCGGTATATGAGATCAAATACGGCGGTATACCGGATAAGGTCGCGATCAATGAGGCGGTGGAAATCGCTAAAAAGTACAGCACCGAAGAGTCGGGTTCCTTTATAAACGGGGTGCTTGGCGATATATTCGCAGATAGGGAGGAATAAGATTGAGCGCTGCTATAATAGATGGACGGGAAATATCCAAGAAGATCAAGGAATCAATAAAGAATCAAATTGAAGATATCTATGGAAGGTATGGCTTGCGGCCCGGCCTGGCCGCCATTATAGCCGGGGAAGACCCTGCTTCGGTCTCATACGTCAAAAGTATCGAAAAGCAATGCGGCGGTACGGGAGTCAATTTTTACTGGCATAAACTAAATACCGGCACTTCGGAATGCGAGATATTGGAGAAAATAGATAAACTCAATAATGATGACACCGTTTCGGGAATGATTGTTCAGCTTCCTCTGCCCAAGGGCACAGACGTAAAAAGAATCGGGAGTAGCATAGCGCCTGACAAGGATGTGGACTGCTTCAGTCCGATCAATGCGGGGAAGCTTTTTCTCGGCGAAGACGTACTTCTTCCGTGCACTCCCAAGGGTATAATAAGACTGATTGACGAAATGGGAATGGAGACTTCGGGTAAAAAGGCCGTGGTCGTAGGGCGAAGTAATATCGTAGGTAAGCCGGTCGCATTGCTCTTATTGCAGAAAAATTGTACGGTTGTTATATGCAATTCGAAAACGAAGGATTTGAAGAGCGAGGTTTGTGATGCGGATATAATTGTCGCTGCTACCGGAAAACCCGGCCTTATAACCGGAAATATGGTAAAGGACGGCGCAGTGATAATAGATGCGGGAGTATCGGAAGTGGACGGCAAGCTCATAGGCGACGTCGTTTTCGAAGAAGCCATGCAGAAAGCATCCTGTATAACTCCGGTACCGGGGGGAGTCGGTCCCATGACGACCGCGATGCTGCTGGAAAACACTCTGGAGGCATTTAAGAATGCACATAAAGACATTATCCATATCTGAGGTAAACGGATACATTAAGAAAATTTTTGCAGGCGATATAATCTTAAATAACCTCAGCATTCGCGGGGAGATATCAAATTTCAGACTGGTAGCACAGAGCAATACCTGTTACTTCAGCTTAAAGGATGAGAACAGCTCGCTGCATTGTATTATGTTTATGGATACGGTAAAGGATCTCAGTTTTATTCCTGCCGACGGCATGGAGATAACCGCTCACGGCAGGATCACTCTTTATGAGAAGAGCGGCGGGTACAGTCTGAATGTGGACGGCATGGAGCCCTATGGAGTCGGCGCGTACTATATGGCATTCAATAATATGAAGAAAAAGCTGGAGGCCGAAGGTCTTTTTGAGAGCCGGCACAAGCGCGCATTGCCTCAATATCCAAAAAAGATCGGCGTCATAACTTCTATAAACGGCGCTGCTATCCATGATATATTGAAAGTCATATCCGGAAGGTACCCGTTTGTGGATATCGATATATTGCCAATAACCGTACAGGGTGAAAGATCGGCTGACGATATCTGCGGCGCTTTTGATGTAATGAATGATACTGACGGTATAGATCTTATCATTCTGGCAAGAGGCGGGGGTTCGGCGGAAGACATATGGCATTTTAATGAAGAAAGCGTGGCGAGGGCCATATATGACTCAAAGTGTCCGGTAATATCCGCCGTGGGGCACGAGACCGATTTTACCATATCGGATTTCGTCGCAGATGCCAGAGCCGCCACGCCGACAGAGGCGGCGACGATGGCCGTACCGGATAAAAGGGTGTTGGCAGATGACATAGAGGGCTTAAGAGATTATCTTATAAAATATATGGAAGACACGCTGAGCAAAGAGGGGAAGCGGCTGGATTTTATTGTGAAGTCTTCTCCCTTATCGAGGCCCGATATGTTCTTTGAAAAATATCAAAGCAACTTGGGCCGATCAAGACAGATGCTGGAATTCAGCATGAGCCAGTACTTAAATAAAAAACAGATGAATATGCAGGCGCTTGAAAGACAGCTCAAGGCGCTCGATCCTCTTGATATATTGAAGAGAGGATATGCCATCGTTTATGATGCCAAGAACGATTTGATAACGGATGCAAGTTCTTTAAAAACTGATGATGACATTGAGGTAAGACTCCACAATGCATTGATAGAATGCCGTGTCAAGGAGGTATCGGACATTGAATGAAATGGATTTCGAAAGTTCGCTGAAAAGACTGGACGAGATCGTAAATATACTGCAGCAGGGTAATTTAGGTTTAGAGAAGACCGTGAGCCTCTTTGAAGAGGGTATAGGTCTCTCAAATTACTGTAGGGATGAGCTTATGAAGACCAGAATGAGGGTGAATGTCCTCATCAACGATAATGGTGAGATCAAGGAGATGGGATACAAGGGTGAAGACCGAGAAGAGCCTTAGCTTTAAGGATGAGTTTGGGCGTAAGGCATCGATAATAGAAGACGCCCTGAAGAAATATCTTCCTTCGGAGGATGAGACTCCGGATGTGATACATAAGGCGGTGCATTACAGCGTATTTGGCAGGGGCAAGCGCATAAGGCCGGTACTTTCCATGGCTGCATTCGAGATGTTTGATGAGGATGTCAGATATATTTTACCCGTTGCATGTGCATTGGAATATATTCATACATATTCCCTTATACATGACGATCTTCCCGCTATGGATAACGATGATATGAGACGCGGCAAGCCAACATCCCATAAAGTCTTTGGCGAGGCTATTGCCATATTGGCAGGCGACGCGCTTTTGACGCATGCCTTTAATGTAATATTTGATGCGGCCATTGAAAATAAGGAGAGGATGCATCTCTATCTGACTGCGGGCAAAACGATCGCGCAGGCATGCGATATGGATGGACTCATAGGAGGCCAGGCCATAGATATCAATTCAGCGCAGTACGTAGATTCACCGGAAAAATTGATGGATATGGACCTTAAGAAGACGGGGCGCCTTATAACCGCCAGCGTAACGGCAGGTGCGATAATAGGCGGAGCGGGAGCGGAAGAAATTTCGGCCGTTAAAGCATTCGGAGAAAAGCTGGGTTTGGCTTTTCAGGTCAGAGACGACATTTTAGACAGCAAAGAGAATGATATTGCACCCAAAAAACCGACTTATGTCTCCGTACTGGGTGTTGACGGTTCGGAGCAATACGTCAGGGAGCTTTCCAACGAGGCGCTGGGATCATTAAGGCTATTTCGCGGTAAGGCTGCTTTTTTGAGCGAATTGACTAAAAATCTAGTCGATAGGAAAGCATGAATGAGCAATAAATAACTTTATCTATCTATGCTGAGATTGACATACAAGAAATATTTTTTTCACATAAAACGTGTTGCAAACTCCTTAATTGATTCAATAACGACATTGTAACATGAACATATGTATGATATAATCTCTATCGAAACGTAGGTGGCGTAGTATTCTAGTCAGCCGACCTGACCTTGAAGACGGGCCTAAAAATTCGTCAAAGGGCACATCGATGAAGTTCCTTGTATTGGCTTTCGACGCCCAGTCGGGGGTCTGTGCAGGGAGTAAGAGTTGGGGGCGATCTGCAATGGCATGCGGGCGTGGACCCTCTTCTCGCGGAGACCTGAGATCTCATGCGGTTAACTATTTATCTGTTTGGGATCCGGGGGTAACCTTTCTGCAGGCAACTGTCGAAAGCGTAGCCTGCCTTGACGTGGTGTTGGGAGAGAGTATAACCTTGAAACCAATGCTGCAAAAGAGGCTATAGGCCGGGAATGCTGTCGGGGAAAGCCCCTAGACTACTTGCTGTAAGAAAGATATACCGGGGATTACGGTGCAGTCTTAATGGTGATCCAGTTTAGCCATGGGTGACCTGGTTGATCGTGATTCAAAGGGAAACCGCTGGGCTGGCGACGGCTGAGTATCGCGATGGGAAATCCTACTGGACCTCAAGCTGCAAAATTTATTCGGTATGTTGCCACCTACGAGACATTTTGGAGGATCTTTGATGAACAAAAACGATATACATATAAATTACCGACGGGTATTGTATGTCTGCATATTGAGTTTTGTCCTTTCCGTTCTTATCAGCAGCCTTTCCAATATTTTACTTAAGGATGTCATACTTCTGTTTGCTTTTATAATCCTGCTTTCCATAATTCTCATTGGTATAATATTCGATGTAATAGGCGTGGCTATAACTTCGGCCGATGAGCAGCCTTTTCATGCCATGGCGTCCGACAGGGTCAGCGGCGCTAAGTATGCAATAAAGCTCATAAGAAATGCCGATGCCGTGTCTAACTTCTGCAATGACGTGGTGGGAGATATATGCGGCGTGGTCAGCGGGACGTCGGTAGCCATTATTTTTACGCGGTTCGGCTTGGTCTTCCCAATATTCAGGACCACATACATGAGTATTATTATGAGCGCCGTGGTTTCTACGTTGACCATAGGCGGTAAAGCCGTTGGCAAATCCATAGCTATAGACAATAATCAGTCCATCTGTCTTTGGACAGGAAAAGTATTGGCTCTGATACATGATAAGACGGGTATAGAAATCTTGGCTGATAAGAAAAATAAAAACAAGAAAAGCAGAAAGGCAGATAGGAATGTATAAATATCTTGATGATTTTAAGTCTCCATCTGATTTGAAAGAGCTGGATAATACCAGCTTAACGGAGCTTGCGGGAGAAATCAGGGACTTTTTACTTAAAAATATTTCTAAAACAGGCGGGCATCTTGCTTCCAATCTTGGGGTCGTGGAGCTCACTATAGCCCTTTTATATGTGTTCAATTTTCCTAAGGATAAAATTGTGTGGGATGTGGGACATCAATCCTATGTATATAAGATATTGACGGGAAGGAAGGATGGCTTTTCTACCTTAAGGCAGTTGGGAGGCCTCAGCGGTTTTCCCAAAACCCACGAAAGCGTCTATGACATGTTTGAGACCGGCCACAGCAGCACATCCATATCTGCGGTTTTGGGTATGGCCAGGGCAAGGGATCTTTCAGGAGATAAATATAAAACGATTGCCGTGATCGGAGACGGCGCACTGACGGGCGGTATCGCTTTGGAGGCGCTTAATGATGCCGGCAGGAGCGATACGGATATACTTATTATTCTCAATGACAATGAAATGTCCATTTCACAAAATGTAGGAGGCCTATCGGTTTATTTGAGCCAGTTGAGGACAGCGCCCATCTATAATAAGATGAAGGAAGATGTGAAGCGGAAATTAAAACAGGTACCTGTTGTCGGGGACAGAGTCACAAAGACAATAGAAAAAGCAAAGGACAGCATTAAATATCTCGTTATACCGGGTATGTTTTTTGAAGATCTGGGTTTTACATATCTTGGGCCGATTGACGGACATGATATCGAATCTTTAAAGAAGATATTGGAATCCGCTAAGGATATGAAGGGGCCCAAGATCATCCATGTAATTACTAAAAAGGGATATGGATATTCGTATGCGGAAATGAATCCCGATAAATTTCACGGCGTTGAACCGTTTGACATAAATACAGGCAAGGTGATAGAATGTCATGAAGGGAAAACTTTTTCAGAGATATTTGGCAACGAATTAGTTAAGATAGCCGAGGGCAATAAAAAGATCATTGCAGTGACAGCCGCAATGAAGGACGGTACGGGTCTCGGCGAATTTTCAAAAAGATATCCCGAGCGGTTTTTTGATGTTGGAATTGCCGAACAGCATGCGGTGACTATGTCGGCCGGATTGGCTACGCAGGGCTATATACCGGTATTTGCCGTTTATTCAACTTTTCTTCAAAGAGGTTTTGACCAATTGATCCATGATGTGTGCCTGCAGAACCTGCATGTTATTTTTGCCGTGGACAGAGCAGGTCTCGTAGGACAAGATGGAGAGACCCATCACGGTGTCTTCGATTTGTCTTATCTCAGTATGATGCCCAATATGACGGTCATGTCACCTATGAACGGCGATGAGCTTAAGGCGATGCTCAGGTTTGCCGTTGATCATGACGGCCCGGTGGCAATAAGATATCCCAGAGGCCGTACGGCCGATGATATTGAGACAGAAGAAATGATCGACGGTAAAGGAGAGCTGCTGTCCTGCGGAAAGGATATGACGATACTGTGCGAAGGAGTAATGTCGCAAACTGTAGCGGGCATAGCAGATAAGCTGAAGGCTGCGGATATACACCCTGATATAATAAATGCCAGATTTATAAAACCTATTGATAGGGATTTGATCGTTTCATCGGTCAAAAAGACCGGCAAGCTCCTGACTATTGAAAATAATGTGATACAGGGCGGACTAGGCCAAGCGGCCTTACAGATAATTGCCGGCGAGGGTATGAAAAATGTAAACATAAAGTTATTGGGCATTCCCGATAGTTTTATTACTCAGGGCAAGCAGGAGGAATTATACAGATCATGCGGGCTTGACGCTGATACGATTTTTAGGCAGATATTAGAAATGGCGGATAAAGATGAGCAATAAAGAGAGATTGGACGCGCTTGTCTGTGACAGGGGCCTTGTTTCCGGCAGAGAAGCGGCAAAGAGACTTATAATGGCGGGGGATGTCATTGTAAACGGCCGGGTCGTTGATAAGCCGGGCACACAGATCGATGCGGAAGCCCAGATAACATTAAAAGAAACGCTGCCATATGTCAGCAGAGGGGGATTAAAACTCAAAAAGGCACTGGACACATTTGGCGTATTGGTCAGTGGTATGGCCGCGCTGGATATTGGAGCTTCCACCGGTGGATTTACCGATTGTCTCCTTCAGGAAGGGGCCGAGAGAGTCTATTCGGTGGATGTGGGTTATGGCCAGCTGGCAGAAAAGCTGAGAAGAGACGACAGGGTAACGGTGATCGAACGTAAAAATGCAAGATATCTGCAGTTCGAGGACATAGGTCAGAAGGTGGATTTGGTTACTGCCGATGTATCCTTCATTTCTTTGGATAAGATATTTGTACCGGCATCCGCATTATTAAAAGACGGGGGCAGAATCATCGCATTGATCAAGCCACAGTTTGAAGCCGGAAGGAAATTTGTAGGGAAAAACGGAGTAGTGAAAGATCCGAAGATACACGAAACGGTAATAAATAATGTGCTGGGATATGCGGGGCACAGCGGGCTGTATCTAAAAAATCTTACATATTCACCTATAAAGGGACCTAAAGGGAACATTGAATTTCTGGGACTTTTTGATTTGGACGAGGCCGGTTTTGATTTAACTAAAATACATAGGGTGGTAGAGGAAGCTCACAATGAATTGTCTGGAGGAAGTCTATGAAAAACATCGGCATAATATCCAACATAGAAAAAGACAGTAAACTTAAAACTACTTTATCCACGGTAAAATACATAGAGGATAAGGGCTGTTTTCCCTTTTTAAATGAGTTTATAGCATATAAGATCGATCGCAAAGAGCTGAGTTTAAAGATAGGCGAAATATATAAAATCTGTGACCTTATCGTCGTCCTCGGGGGCGACGGAACTTTGCTCAGTGTTGCAAGACAATGCGCCCCTTATGGAAAGCCCATATTGGGAGTGAATCTCGGTCACCTTGGATTCTTAACGGACGTAGAGGTGAGCGGACTCTATTCTGCAATAGATAAATGCATCAGTGGCGATTATAGTACGGAAGAAAGAATGATGATAGAAGCGGTCATTTTAAAAAACGGCGTGGAAATGGAAAACTACACGGCCTTGAATGATATTGGAATAACCAAAGGTTCATTTTCGCGGATGATCCATCTCAAGACATATGTCAACGACGAATATATAGACACATATTCAGCGGATGGAATTATAATATCCAGTCCCACCGGCTCGACTGCATATTCTCTCTCGGCAGGTGGACCGATATGTGCGCCTGATGTAAAACTGCTTATTATAACTCCGATATGCCCTCATACGCTATACTCCAGATCGATTATAGTTTCACAGGATAGTACGGTGAAAATCACCATATTGGATGAAAATCAAGATATCATACTTACGGTGGACGGTCAGCAGGGTTATAAATTGAATTTAGACGACGAAGTTATTATAAGACGATCATCTTATCATACCACATTGATAAAGACAGCAGGCAAATCTTTCTTTGATGTGCTTGGGGCAAAATTAAAAGAATAAAAGGCGAGGTGTATAATCGTGATGAAAATGGCACGACATGCGAAAATACTTGACCTTATAAGTAAAAAACCAATTGAGACCCAGGAAGAACTGTCAGAAGAACTAAGAAGAGAAGGAATTGACGTTACCCAAGCTACCGTTTCACGGGATATAAAAGAACTTAGGCTGGTAAAGGTTTTGTCAGAAAATGGACATTATAGATATGCTCCTCTTAAACAGCAGGATGAAAGTGTGGTCAATCGGCTGACCGCTTTATTAAAAGAATCTTTAATTAAATTGGATTATGCTGGCAATATCGTAGTTTTAAAGACACTTTCGGGAACTGCCATGGCTGCGGCCGCCGCCATTGATGCGTTGGATATTAACGGGATAGTCGGTTGCCTGGCGGGGGATGATACGATATTTCTAATTGTACGGGATGCCGATCAGATTGACGACGTGGTAAACAGGTTCAGCAAATATATCAAATAAGGTGATGCCAATGCTCTTATCCTTGTGTATAAGAAATTTTGCATTAATCGAATCACTGGAAATTAATTTTACAACGGGACTCAACATATTGACCGGTGAGACAGGCGCAGGTAAATCTATAATTATCGACGCGGTAGATGTGCTATTGGGAGGAAGATTTGACAAGGACTATATAAGGACCGGTACGGATTCGGCATTTATCGAGGGAAGCTTCGACATAAAAGCGGTGAATGTGGAACTGACTCGCTTGCTGGAGGAGTTGGATATTGCCGGTGAAGATGTTTTGATAATCACGAGAGAATTGAACCAAAACGGCAGGTCCGTGTCAAGGATAAACGGCAAACAATATACTTTAAATGTGATAAAAACGATCGGTAATAATTTGCTGGAGATAGTCGGCCAAAATGAAAATCAAAGTCTGCTCAATTCAAACAATCATATTAAACTCCTGGATGCTTTCGGAAAATATCAGCTTGCGGAATCGGCCGACAGAGTCAAGCAGCTATGCACAGAGTTTGAAGAAAAGAATGACAAATTCAGTGATCTCAATAAAACTGAAAGGGAAAAGGCCAGGACTATAGATATTTTGGAATATCAGCTTAAAGAGATACGCTCTTCTAACCTGCATGTGGGGGAAGATGAAGAACTGGAGGAAAAAGAGAAAATAGCAAAAAACGCCCAAAAAATTTTTGATATTTTAAACGAATCCTATGATAAAATGTATGGCAATTCCGATTCCATAACTGATAATCTGGGCATAATAATGAACGGATTAGAAAAAATCAAGGATTTTAAGGAGTTTGGAGAGTTTTATAATACGGTAAGTAACTGCTATTATAATATAGATGATATAGCCCGGCAGATGAGAGATTACTTGGATACATTTGAATATAATCCTAACGAATTGACGTGGATCGAGGAACGTATAAATCAGATAAATGAATTAAAGCGCAAATACGGTGCGAATATAAAGGATATATTGAATTACAGGGAAAAGATAGAAGGCGATCTGCTAAAATTAAAATGTAATTCGGAGGAAATAAAAGAGCTTGAGATCGAGATCAGAGAGATTCAGAAACAATACCTTAAAAGTGCCATAGAGCTGAGCGGAGCCAGAAAAAAGATCGCTCATGAATTGGAAAAGAGCATAAAGTCAGAGCTCAAGGAATTAAATATGGGTAATTGCAAATTTAATGTTGAAATATGCTCTAACATGAATACCATGAGTATCAATGGCATAGACAAAGTGGAATTTCTAATTTCAACCAATCCCGGGGAACCGTTGAAATCTTTGGCCAAAATTGCTTCGGGAGGCGAGATGTCCAGAATACTTTTGGCATTAAAAGTAGTATTTGCAGATGCCGACAGGATAAATACCCTGATATTTGACGAAATAGACAGCGGCATAAGCGGCAAAGCCGGACAGGCAGTCGCAATGAAGCTCATGACGCTTTCAAAAAAACATCAGGTTATTTGTATTACACACCTGCCGCAAATCGCTTCTATGGGCGACGAACATTTCCGAATTGAAAAGGAAGTAAGAGGAGGATCTGCATACACAACATTAAAGAAACTGAATGTTGACGAACGTATCAACGAGCTTTCCAGAATGATAAGCGGCAGCAATATTACTGAAGCGTCTATCAAAAATTCCCAGGAAATGCTCAATATAGCACAATCCCTTAAAGAATCTGTTATGTAAAAGTAGTATTAAATACTACTTTTTTTGTTAGTATAAATCTCACTTCAAGAAGCCATTTTATAAATAGCTTTATCACATTTTTAAAGATAAATGGTGAAGCTTAAAGTGGGAGTGTGGTAAATTTGGATAAACAGAAATTATCCAAGATTTCTGCTGTATTCCTTATTTTTTCGTTGATTTTTATGGATTATTTATTTCCATTGCGATATATAAACAATATGCCCGACGTTATAAAGATTGCCGAGGGATGCAGGCAAAGTTTTGACTTTAAAGTGCCTAAGGCAATAAGCATGGATTTTGACACTGATTCGATCAAGTTGAATGATGAACCGCTTACTATAAGCACTTTGAAAGAAGGAAAGTGCGACCTGGAGTTTTATTTGTTTGGCTTATTCCCACTGAAAAAAGTTACGCTGGACGTTGTGCCTGACGTCTATGTAATACCCGGCGGGCAGCCTATAGGAGTAAGGGTAAGGACCAAAGGCGTGATGGTCGTAGGTTTATCGGAAGTGATAGCGAGCGATGGGAAGGTCTATAAACCGGCTAGGGAGGCTGAGATAAGGTCAGGCGACGTCATAGTATCAATAAACAGGGAAGAAGTGAATTCCGCCGACGATGTTACCAGACTTCTTAATCTTGCCGGCAGTAAAATGATTCCCATATCCATAAAGAGAGGCGACCGGATTCTCGAAAAGCGGATACAGCCTGTTAAAGCCGGAGAGGATGAAAATCTTAGAATAGGACTTTGGGTAAAAGATCATACGGCAGGTATAGGTACTCTGACATTCATCACCGAGGATGATAAAATGTTTGGGGCCTTAGGCCACCCTATAACGGATTCATCTACGGGCGAAGTCATGACATTGAGTGAAGGCGAGATTTATAAGACTGAGATTACAGCTATTGACAGCGGCAAAACCAATAGGCCGGGTGAAATACGCGGAGTTTTCATAGATGAATTGAATCCGATGGGATATATTGAAAAAAATAGCTCATATGGAATTTATGGCTATATGAATGAAAGCGAATATAAGAGGAAGGCGATACCGATAGGACTACAGTCCGAAGTAAAGCAGGGACCTGCAGAAATATTGATCGACTTGGATAACAAGGGTGTGAAGTCATATGCCGTTGAAATACAGAAGACTGCTGTCCAAAGTCTGCCGTCATCAAAGAGCATGATCATCAAGGTAACCGATAAGAGGCTTCTTGATAAAACTGGAGGCATCATACAAGGCATGAGCGGAAGTCCTATAATCCAGGATGGCAAATTGATTGGAGCAGTTACTCACGTATTTGTAAATGACCCTACTAAAGGTTATGGAATATATATAGAATGGATGCTGAATCAGATCGAATCTGACAGATACAAAGCAGTTTCGTAATATGCCGGTTTTTCTGACCGGCTTTTTTATTATTATCTGGAAACGTTAGCAGGAAAATACAAATAATTGTCGAATATAAAAGTGAATTGAATTTTGAATTTTTGATTTTATAGAGAGGGTGCTTTAAAGGGATGGAAAAAACGTATGATATTGCTATCGTGGATGACAACAAAGAGTTTTGCTCAATACTTAAAGAATGTCTCGAAAAGGATGAGAGTTTTAAGATTGTAGGTATGGCCAACGATGGAAATCATGCTCTCAAGGTTATTCAGGAGACTCAGCCCGATCTAGTTGTTTTAGACATAATAATGCCTTATCTGGATGGCCTGGGAGTACTGGAAAAATTGCCGATGCTGAGTCTGAATAAATTCCCCAGGATTATTATTCTATCTGCCGTGGGTCAGGACACGATAACGCAAAAGGCAATATCCATGGGTATAGACTATTACATATTAAAGCCCTTTGATCTGGATACTTTTGTGCAGCGAGTCCGTGAAGTTTTGAATATAAAGGGGAACAATCAATTCAAAGTCTATGAAATGCCTTCATTGAAATACAAAAATTCGCAGGAACCTGATATTGAACTCATGGTCACCAATATAATACATGAGATAGGTATACCTGCGCATATAAAGGGATATGTCTATCTGAGGGATGCCATCATGATGGTAATAGATAATATGGATCTGCTTGGGGCAGTCACTAAAGAGCTCTATCCCGCTATAGCAAAAAAGTATAATACGACGTCCAGCAGAGTGGAAAGAGCTATAAGACATGCCATTGAGGTAGCTTGGGGCAGAGGAAAGATCGAGACCATAGATAGTATTTTTGGCTATACGATTCAAAATGATAAGGGCAAACCTACCAACTCAGAATTTATAGCAATGATAGCGGATAAACTGAGATTAGAGTTAAAAGTGAGTTGAGCTTATCTCAACTCATTATTTTTTTGCGCTTTTATGTTATAATATATTTTTGATAGGCTAATTTTAAATGGATGTGATTTTATGATCAAAGGAACGGCAAAGGTTGATAGAAGAACAAAAAATCTTTGTAAGAGATTAAAGCCCGGGGACATTGCCGTTATCTATCATCGAGATGTGGATGAAATCGCTGCGGAAACTCTGGTAAAGGCCAGAATAAAGGCAGTTATAAACGCAGACTTGTCAATAAGCTGCAGATATCCTAATGAAGGGCCTAAAATTCTTGTGGAAAATGGGATAAGGCTCATAGATAATGTGGGAGAGGATGTAGCAGGTAAAATAAAAGAGGGAGACACACTGCAGATAGATGATGAAGTAATCTATTGCAATGACATGTATATAGGGAAAGGTACTATTCTTGATGAGGAAAAAATAGAATTATTGATGGCAGAGTCGTATAAGAACCTGGACAAGGAGCTCGATAAGTTTATTGAAAACACCTTAGAATATGCAAAACGGGAGAAAGATTTTTTTATAAAAAAGGTTAAATTTCCAAAAGCGGTAGTAGACTTCAAGGGAAGGCATGTACTGGTCGTTGTAAGGGGTAAAAATTTCAGGGAGGATCTAAATACCATACGTACCTACATAGATGAGATAAAGCCTGTTCTTATCGGCGTGGACGGCGGCGGCGACGCATTGTTGGAAAACGGCTACATTCCCGATATTATTGTGGGAGATATGGACAGCGTCTCGGATAAATGCCTTAAAAGCTGTAAACAGATAATAGTACATGCGTATACCGATGGGCGCGCGCCGGGTTTAAAAAGAGTCAATGATCTTGGCTTAAAGGCAGATGTTGTGCCCATGCCGGGTACGAGTGAAGATATTGCCTTACTGATGGCCTATGAACTGGGTGCGGATCTTATCGTAGCGTTAGGGACTCATACGAACATGATAGACTTCTTGGAAAAGGGACGTAAGGGCATGGCAAGTACCTTCTTAGTCAGGCTGAAGATCGGTTCAAAACTGATGGATGCCAAGGGGGTAAGTAAATTGTATCGTTCGGGCGTAAAGCTGAGCTATATTCTGGGGATAGCGATATCGGCACTTTTGCCTATAAGCGTGGTATTTTTAATGTCACCTCCGATGCAGCAGTTTTTTAACATAATAAGATTGAGGATAAAACTAACTTTGGGTATATAAAGGGATGATTCAATGTTTGTAAATACAAAATTTTATGTAATAACCATAGCATCAATATTTCTGGCGTTGGGTATTGGTATCTTCATCGGTTTTAATTTAGACAGCCAGGAACTCTATGTAGAGCAGCAGAATTCATTGATCAACGAAATGACGCAGAGATTTGATGAGATAAAGCAGGAGAATATTGATCTGAATAACAAGAATTCAGAGCTTCAGAGTGATATTAACCTCTATCAGCAGTATTCCGAGGGAGTTTTTCCGGTTTTTGCTAAAAACAGGCTTAGCGGTATAAATGTCGCGCTTATAGAGACCACTGACGATTATATCTATTCATCTCTGAAAAATACGCTCAATACTGCGGGAGCCAATGTCGTCAGTATTACCTCGGTACATGGGAAAATAAAGGACAGCATATCGGATGATACATTGAAGGATATGATTATGAACGGCCTTTCATTGAACGATGTGAATAAAAACAATATTCCTCAGCTCGTGAGCGAAGTTATAGCACAAAATGTGGTAGGCAACAAATATGAAGATATAATGAAGTATCTAAATGAAAATGATTATATCGCGGCGAGGGGGAATTATTCCCTTCCCGTAGATTATGTAATAATCGCGGGAGGTAGTTTGGAAGACGATAATCTTATCAATGCGATTGACATACCTATCATAAAGACAATAAAAAAGGATCAGATACCCATCATTGGGGTTGAGAGAAGCGATGTTAAAGTATCTTATGTAGACGGCTACAAAAAGGAGAAGATTTCTACTGTAGATAATGTGGAGAATGTCATGGGCGAGACCTCGATGATCATAGTGATGCAGGGTATTGAAGGCAATTACGGCGTTAAGAAGTCGGCGGCTTCACTAATGCCTGCTATGAACTGAGGTGACTCGATGAATATTGGCGCTATTATTCCATGCTATAATGAAGGAGATATCATTGAATATACCGTTAAAGCTTTAAGGGAACTGGGGGCCTTTGATGAGATCATAGTTGTGGACGACGGTTCCGTGGATGATACTTTTATAAAAGCGAGAGACTGCGGTGTCAAGTGTATTAGGTTGGACAAAAACAGAGGCAAGGGAAACGCCGTAAGAGAAGGACTCAAATGTATAGATACGGATATTATTGCGCTTATAGACGGTGACGTCGGTTCTACCGCCGGCGAGATGTCCAAGGTATTGGCGCCGGTCATTGAGGGCCGGGCCGATGTGGCCATAGCCGTTTTTCCCAAAAGTAATAAAAAGGGCGGTTTTGGATTCGTAAAGGGATTGACGCGTAGGGGCCTGAAGCTTTTGACGGGTAAGACGGTTGATTCGGCTCTGTCGGGGCAGAGAGTATACAAGAGAGAGCTTATAGAAAAGCTTTGGATCCCCGACGGTTACGGAATGGAGTTTGCCATGACCGCCGAGACGTTGAAGCTTGGCTGCAAAATTGCTGAGGTGGAAGTTAATATGTCCCATAAGGCTACCGGGAGGAGTTTTAAGGATTTTCTGCATAGGGGCAGACAGTTTAAGGATATATTCAAGACCATAATAGTTGAAGCTTTGAGGTGATGATATGTGGTACATTATTTCCCTGGTAATATCTGTAATTTTATCAGTGCTGTTCAAGAATATGATCGGTGGACTTCTTACCGAAAGAGGATGCCTTAATATAAACTACCTGGGAAATGATATACCGGTGGGTATGGGTCTTATGTTCATTCCCGTGATCATTTTAGGTTCCATTCCCCTTTTAAACGTAATAGGCGACAGGACATTTATGTTTGACTACATTATAGGCGTAGTCGTAATGGGCCTAGCCGGCTTTATTGATGACACTCTGGGAGACGGAAGCGTCAAGGGGCTCAAGGGCCATATCGGAAAGCTTATGCATGGGAACCTCACGACTGGCGGCCTAAAAGCAGTGTCCGGACTTATGATGGCGGCATTTATATCCTTTATAATAAGTGCCTCGGCAATAGACTTTCTGCTGAATGCATTGATAATAACGCTGTCGACCAACTTTTTAAATCTTTTGGATTTACGACCCGGCCGCTCGATCAAGGGATTTCTGGCGGTAATTTTACTGGTTCTTGCATTCGATTACTCCCGTGACATGGCGGTGATACTGCCCCTGCTGTGCTCCGTTTTAATATATATGAGAGATGATCTGAAAGCTGATTCCATGCTGGGGGACACGGGCTCTAACATTCTTGGGATATCTGCCGGCGTTTTTATCGCCTTTTTTGGCTCCTGGTATTTTAAAATAATATGGTCGATATTTCTAATAGCGATACATATCTATACGGAAAGATATTCTTTGACAGGATTGATCGAGGGCAACAAGGTACTTAAATTTTTGGATGAATTGGGAAGATAACAGTCATATATTTTTTCTCCGCTATGTAAATATTTTATATATTAACATTGCAGGAGGAAAACATGAAAAAGAAGAAATTATTGATTTTCATTTTATTGACCATAATTATATTATTGATCGTCTCACCTATGATGATACGTGGGGAAAAAGCGGAGGACAACAGATATAAGATATTGATCGATGCGGAGGAGACCAGGCTTTATCTTTTGGAGAACAACAGCCTTATAAAATCATATCCCATAGCGATCGGTAAATTTAATACGCCTTCGCCCCTGGGATATTATAAGATAGTAAACAAATCATTTTGGGGAGGTGCCTTCGGGACCCGCTGGATGGGTCTTAACGTACCGTGGGGAAGTTATGGCATACATGGGACGAATAGACCGGGTTCGATCGGCTGGGCCGCATCTCACGGCTGCTTCAGAATGAGAAACAAGGATGTGGAGGAACTATATTCCAAGGTGCCTTTGGGTACGCCGGTAATAGTATACGGAGGGCAGTATGGACTATTGGGAAATGGATATCGCCGCCTGATACCGGGCGATAGGGGTTCTCAGGTATTGGCCGTGCAGATCAAGCTGACGCAGCTGGGATATTACAGCGGAACGCTTGACGGAATCTATGGTCCGGGTATGGAAGAATCCGTACTTAAGTTCAAGCTGGATAACGGACTTCCATATAACAAGGATATAACGGAAAATATTTATATGGCTCTTGGATTGACATTGTTTGAATAAGGGTGATGGATACCGATGATAAAACTAAAAAAAGGCATTATTACAAAGATCATGCATAATGACGATCAAATGCAGGAGCTCTCGGTACTTGTAGACGATGAGAACGCTTCGGCTATAAATTATACTGTCTTTACGGGCAAGGCAAATATAGGCGACTGCGTAATACTTAACACTACCGCTACTTCTCTGGGTCTGGGTACCGGAGGATACGACTTTGTCATATGCAATATCAGTAGGGACGGCGGCTATGAGACGTCCGGCTCCGGGCACATAATGAAGCTTCGCTATACGCCGTTACAGCACAGCATATTGAGTGTGGAAGAGGATGACAGCCCATATAGGGAGAAGATAATGGGATTTAAAGATCTTGGAGGCACATATGTCATTGTCTGCCCTCTGCACAGCATGATGGCAATCACTGCCGCCGCTTTAAAATACTTGGATGAAGATGTCACGACAGCTTATATTATGACGGATACCGGCAGCCTGCCGATGGCGTTCAGCAAAATGGTAAGGGAATTAAAGGAAAAGCGGGTGCTGGATGCAACGGTAACGATAGGCCAGGCCTTCGGCGGGGATTATGAGGCGGTAAATATATATACCGGTCTGATCACAGCAAAAGAGGTATGCTCCGCCGACGTGATACTTGTGTCCATGGGGCCGGGTATTACCGGCACTGGAACAAAGTATGGCTTTTCCGGTGCAGATGAAGGCCATATCATTGATGGGGTCAATGATCTTAAGGGAAGTCCCATATACATACCGAGGATAAGTTTTGCCGATCCGCGGGAGAGGCATAGGGGAATAAGCCATCATTCCATGACGGCATTAAAGGAGCTGTGTCATACCCACTGTGATATCTCATTGCCGGAGATGGATAGTTCCTCCCGCGGAGCAATAGACGCACAGCTGGATGAATTAGCTGCCACCGGTAGATATGATTTCCGCGTCCAAGACGGAAAATATATAATAGACGCAATGGAAAAATTCGATTTGAGCATACGTACGATGGGCAGAGTATATGAAGATGACCCGTATTTTTATAAAACCTGCGCCGCGGCGGCGAAATACGTGTCGGACAAAATTAAAATGAGCGAGGAGAAATGATGGATAAAAAAGAGATAACTTTAAACAGCAAAAAGATATACAATGGAAGGATAATAGACCTCAAGGTCGAGGAAGTATTATTGCCCAACGGCAAAACAGCGGGAAGAGAAATAGTTGAGCACAGAGGGGCAGTCGCGGTCTTGCCTTTAACTAAGGATGGTAAAGTTATCATGGTGGAACAATACAGAAAGCCGGCTGAACAGGAACTGTGGGAGATCCCCGCCGGTAAACTGGAGCAGGATGAAACGCCGGAAGAGTGCGCACGCCGGGAGTTGGAAGAGGAGACGGGGTATAAAGGGCACATTCGAAATTTATTTGGATTTTACACATCTCCCGGTTTTTCCAATGAATTTCTCTATCTGTATGTAGCGGCGGACCTTGTGCGGGGCAAGCAGCATCTCGACCCCGATGAGTTTTTAGATATTAGGGAGTTTACAGTGGATGAGCTCAAAGATCTCGCCTTGTCGGGCATGATAAAAGACGCAAAGACCCTTATAGCCATTGAGTATTTATTTACGGGCTGGATGGAGCCTTAGTCTAAGGCTCCATCAATTCTTCCCATTGCTTATAATATTCATCCAGATCTGTTTTGAGCTGATTGTATCTTAGAACGGTTTCTCTGGCGAGATAATCATCCTGATACAGCGAAGGGTCTGCCATCTTTCCTTCCAACGTTTTTATCTCGTCCTCGGCTGCCTCGATCAAGTTTTCCAGATCCTTCAGTTTTTGGCGTGCTGCCTTGCGTTCATTTATTTCATCTCGTTCTCTTTTAAATATATTGGCACGCTCGGTCTTGCCCATAACATGGGGAGAGGTATCGCCGCTTTCCATATTGTTTAATCTGCGCTTCTTATCAACATAATAGGAATAATTGCCAAGGTATTCGGTGATCTTTCCGTCTTCCAATTCCAAAACCCTGTCCGCAAGTTTATTTATAAAGTATCTGTCATGGGATACGAATAACACCGTGCCCTTATACCTGGAAGTCGCATCCTCTATTATCTCCTTTGAAGGTATGTCAAGGTGATTTGTAGGTTCGTCGAGCAAAAGCAGATTGGCCTTGGATATTACCAATTTTGCAAAGGAGAGCCTTATGAGCTCGCCGCCGCTCAGCGTGGATACCTTTTTAAATACATCGTCGCCGACAAATAGAAAATAGCTCAACAGATTTCTTATCTCCCCTTGTTTCAAGGAAGTATCCACAGACCATATCTCATCCATCAAGGTATTTTCAAAATTAAGATCGGTCCTCTCCTGGCTCAGATAGTTTAGAGCCATCCGCCTCCCATATATGACCTCGCCCGCGGAGGGCTGTAAAATTCCCGCCAATATCTTCAGCAGGGTGGTTTTACCCGAACCGTTTGGACCTATAAGCGCGACTTTCTCCCCCTTTTTTATGGAGATATTTATATTGCCGAAGATCTTCTTTCCGTCAAAGTCCTGAATAACATTATCGGTCTTGATGACTATATTGCTTGACTCGGACTGCAGTTTAAAATCGAGCCTCATCTTTGCCTGCCTTTTAGGCTTTTCGATCACCTTTATTCTTTCCAGCATTTTTTCCTTGCTGGATGCGATCTTTACGCTCTTTTCCGTGTTTCTCTGCTTCTGCACCTCTATTATATTCATTAACCTGTCTATTTCCCTCTGTTGAATAATATAGTCCTTTTCCAGCTGCTTTCTCTTTTCTTCCTTCATCTTAATAAAATTATCATAATCGCCATTGTAGGCATCCAATGTGCAGTCATGAATTTCAAATATCTTGTTTACAAACCCATTCAGGAAGTATCTGTCGTGGGATACTGCTATGACCGATCTGTCATAGGACTTTAAATAGTCTTCCAGCCATTCGCACGAAGGTATGTCGAGATAATTGGTCGGTTCGTCAAGCAGAAGAAGATCGGGCTTTTTCTGAAGGATTTTAGCCAAGTTTATTTTATTTTTCTGACCGCCGCTGAATTTTGAAATGGCACGGTCATAATCATCCTTAGTAAATCCCAAGCCATCCAGGGTTTTTCTGACGGTACTTTCATAGGCATAACCATTTTTGTTCTCATATTCTATCCTGACTTTCTCATATTGGTCAAACAGTTCATTATCGACCTCGCCCCTGGAACCCAATTCCGATATGCGGGTCTCGATAGATCTGAGCTGTTTTTCCAGCTCCATTATATCTCCGTATTCATTTATCATTTCTTCCCAAAGGGTATTTTCAGAGGATATTACTGTGTTTTGCTCGAGATATCCTATGGAAAGCCCGGAAGCGATCATAATATCTCCGCTGTCATGATCCAATTTCCCGGCTATTACATTGAGCAGCGTGGATTTTCCGCAGCCGTTATTGCCGACGATACCTATACGGTCATGGGCTTCGACGATAAAGTTTATATTTGTAATTACCTCGTTTATTCCGTATGACTTTGAAATATTTGTACATCGCATTATAGCCATATTCATGCCTCCAATAACAAGATTTTATCAAATCGGCGGCATTTTTTAAACCATATTCTTTGGGGTAATATTGTCCAATTAAAAATCATATCTTAAATTAGGATAGGAGGTAATACTCTTGCAGCGACGATTCTTCAACATGTTTATAAAGCACATCAGAAGTAACTTTCTATTATATTTTATATGTACCTTATTTTTATGCGTGGGGATCATGACCGGGTACATGAGTACAAAATCGCTGACCGATGTTCAGAACATGGAACTATTGAACTACCTGAACGGATTTTTTCAGTTGTTTTCAAATACGGAAGTCAGCAATTCCGGAGTCTTTGTACAGTCATTGACCAATAATTTCTGGGTATGCTTTATTATTTGGATCATGGGAGCCACTTTTATCGGTATACCCATTATATTGATATTGATAACTCTTAGAGGGTTTATATTTGGTTTTACCCTTTCGTTTTTAGTGAATAATCTTCAAAAAAAGGGGATAACCTTCGCCATGTTGTCGCTGCTGCCTTCCAATATATTTATACTTCCCGCTTTGATAATCATAGGTGTCGTTGCGATCAATTTTGCGCTCTATGTTTTTCGAAACAGGTCAAGCGGAATATCCAATCTGTTTAAAGACTTTACCGGATATACTCTTACCATAGCATCAATTTTTCTGTTGATCATTTTGGGATCGTTTATTGAAGCTTACTTCTCCGTTTATCTGATAAAGGTATTTATGAGTTGACATCTTCATGATGCGAATGTTAATATATTTAAAAATGTTCCTTTAAACTGGTCCTGAGAGATCGATAAGGAGGAGTACGGTGTGAGAATGTTCAGGTTCTTATCGGTTTAGGTAAGGGGCTTTTTAAGAGGGGGAGACGGTATTGAATTTCAAAGCTGAGATAATGGACCAAAAAGCTATGAGCAGGGCCGTAACGAGAATGGCACACGAGATCATAGAGAAGAATAGGGATATCACGGATGTGGTTCTGGTAGGCATAAAGAGAAGGGGATACCCTTTAGCCCTTAGGATAGGTAAGGATATATATGACATAGAGGGTGGAGAGGCATTGACGGGAGCCCTGGATATAACATTTTATAGGGATGATCTGAAACCTGCCTACGCCGACCCAAAAGTGCATCATGAAGAGCTGGATTTTAAGGTGGATAACAAGATAGTCGTCATTGTCGACGATGTGATATATACAGGAAGAACCGCGCGGGCTGCCATGGACGCGGTGATACATAACGGCAGGCCGCGCAAGATACAGCTGGCCGTACTTGTGGACAGGGGACACAGAGAACTTCCCATACGCCCGGATTACGTGGGTAAAAATGTTCCCACTTCAAGGAGCGAATTAATATCTGTGGAGGTTGTCGAGATAGACGGTACGGACAGGGTCACGATCAACGAGCTATAGGATTTATAATAATATGTTCTGCCGTTTCGTGTACGGCGTATTCAACGTTTAAAACTCAGCGAACCTCATATATGGCAAACTTCAGATAGTTTGTTTCTCTGGAGGCAGGGAGAACCGGATGGTCTTTGGCCTGGCCGCGGAATTCGACCATTTTGAGGTTTTTTTTCGTATCCCTGGCTGCATCGACTATAATATTTGTAAATTCGTTGGCATTGATATGCTGTGAACAGGACGATGTAATTAAAAATCCTCCCGAATTGATGAGCTTCATAGCCCGCAGGTTTATTTCCTTATAGCCTCGGTAAGCATTGTCCACCGTTTTGCTGCTCTTGGTGAAAGCAGGTGGGTCCAAAATGATCACATCATATCTAATGCCGCCCCCATCATATTTTTTTAAAATATCAAAGACATTGGCTTCCTCAAAAGAACATATGCCCTCCAGGCCGTTAAGCTCCGCATTTTTTTGTGCGATTTCCAGAACCTGCGGCGATATGTCGATACCCTTCACACTTTTTGCTCCGAAT
>ENA-UOOI01000068-UOOI01000068.1-fermentation-metagenome-genome-assembly--contig:-NODE-68-length-121664-cov-6.878734_pt1 | contig 121664 bp, 124 predicted proteins | sample MGYA00245779_ERZ724027 | MGnify/ENA primary metagenome ERZ724027 (study PRJEB28704, sample SAMN03018318) | fermentation metagenome | biome: anthropogenic terrestrial biome; feature: soil...
AAGTATGCTCCTTTATTTGCAGGCTTGCCGCCTTGCCTTGCACGATTTGTCACGGTCTGAAATTTACTTTTCAGCTAAAGCCCAATTTTCTCCATTCCAATAGCTTCTCCGTCTAAATCCAAGTAGTCCCTTTGTAAAATCAAATTCTTGCCCGCACCGCTGTCTACAGCCTCATTCAGTCGGATTCATACTTACCGACATCCCCCCGGCGTAAGTATTATTTTCCCAGGATCTCTCATATTGCAAATTTTGATCTGTTGTAGCTGCTAGATCATTGATCAACGTCCGTCTGCTAACCGTCATTTTTTTCAATGACAATATACGCCTGGCTCATGGTCATGCTGTCGCCCGCTGCACATGCCGATATAAGCTTGACGTTCCAGCCTTCTTCCAAATACTTGTTCACAACACCCAAGCCGTCGTCTTCTCTTGCACCTATCATCTTTGCATTGCTGCGGACCCATATGACTTTTTCCATTTTAAGTTCTCCCCTTTAAATAACCATTATAAAATTGCTTACTCGTACCTGCTGCTCAGATGCATTATAACATAAAAAAGTATCTAAAATGAAAGTGTTAAAATAAATTTACCAATTCAAAGTAAAGTACCGCTAGTTCAACTGGTGGCACGATTGGGTTCCATATGTTTTGGATAGTCGGTATTTTAACCGGAATTATCAGGAGGGTTTATATCGGGGTTTTCCGGTTCGACGGGTTGCTCGTCACCCTCTCCCGGGTTTTCGGGTTGGTCAGGTTGGTTGGGGTCTGCGGGAGGCTGAGTTCCCGGACCATGTACTTCGCAGTATCCCGAGGGCATTATATATGCCCCGTCTCTTGTATTTGCGGAAGTATCCCTGTCCGGAATATTCATAAAGACCTTAGCTTTTACATCCCACGGAGGACAATACTCTGTTGCAAGTTTGCCCGTTGTGACATCCACATTAGCGACCTGATGTACGGTGCAGTATTCCTTGGGTTCCGTACCCTGAATAAATACGTCGTTTACGGTCCGCGATCCCCTCGGATCCTGCGTGCATAGGTCGGTGGGAAGTTCTCCCGAGTCTCTGCAGACATTGGCCCATGTCAGACCGCCGGGAACATCAAATTCTTTGGTGGCCAGGCCGTCGTGCACATTTGCCATAATGTCCTTCCATAATCTTGCGGGATAGTTGCCTCCCGTGACATATCCGCCGCTGGGACTCTTCAGTACTTCATTCTGGTCATATCCCATCCACACCGCTGCGGAATAATATGGCGTGAATCCGCAAAACCAAGCGTCTTTGTAGTTGCTTGTAGTGCCTGTCTTTCCTGCCACAGGCATATTTGGCAGCTTTGCCGCGGTTCCCGTACCGCTCGAAACTACGGTGCTCATTAAGCTTGTCATTATATATGATACCTGTTTGCTAACGACCACATGCTTTTCAGGTGCATCTTCCAATATTATATTGCCGTCGTTATCCGTGACCTTGGTGTAGGTATGAGGCTCTATATATACTCCGCCGTTGGCCAGTGTTCCGTAGGCTGCGGCCATCTGCAGCGGAGACACGCCGTGAGTCAGTCCGCCGAGAGCCATAGGCGCTGGGTACTCATCATGCGGGTCTATGTCAAGGCCGAATTTTTGGGCATAGCTTACGGATTTGTCTACTCCGATATCCATCACGATTTTTGCCGCAGGTATGTTTCTGGAATACTGTATTGCCTCTCTCAGACTTATTCTGCCCCAGTAGTTCTTTTCGTAATTGTGTACCAGCCAGTCTCCGCTTGCCTGATGCACCGTAAAGGGCGTATCATCTATTGGAGTTCGCGTGGTATAGCCGTTGTCAATGGCAGGGGTATAGACCGTGAGCGGTTTGATGGAAGACCCGGGCTGCCTCTTGGACTGCGTTGCACGGTTGAGCAGCCTTTTGCCTTCGCTGCCTCTGCCGCCCACCAGGCCTTTGATCTCCCCGGTATGATAGTCTAAGATGACCATGGCTCCCTGCGGCTCAACGTTTCCGTTTTCATCCTCTTTATTTTGCGGGAACAGTTTAGTATTTTCAAAGGACTTCTCTATATCATCCTGTATATTCATATCCATAGTACTGTATATCTTTAAACCGCCATTGTATACCTTGGCCTCCGCATCCTGTTTTGAATAATTGTATTTCTCCATCAGGCCGCTTACTACGTCATTGATCACCTGATCGACGAAATATGCATGGGAATAATCATTTACCCATGAAGCGCTTTTATAGACCAGCTTTTCGTTTATTGCCTCGCTGTACTCATTCTTTGAAATATAGCCCTGTTTCAGCATTTGATTCAGTACCAGCTCCTGCCTTTCTTTGGCATTCTTTTCGCTGGCATAGGGTGAATATTTTGATGCGTTTCTCGTTATACCGGCAATGACGGCTGATTCCGCCAGGTCCAGCTGATTGACATGCTTGCCGAAATATACCAATGAAGCGGCCTCCACGCCGTAGGCGTTTACACCGGGCCCGCTGAGGTAGATCGTATTGAGGTATGCTTCCAATATTTGGTCCTTTGAATAAACATCTTCCAACTTATATGCAAGATATGCCTCCTGAATTTTCCGTTTAAAGGTCTTTTCAGAACTCAGCATAGTATTCTTTATCAGCTGCTGGGTTATGGTACTGCCCCCTTGGGAGAGATCTCCGGATTTTATGTCGGCCATGAGGGCGCCGCCTATCCTGACGAAGTCCACACCGTGGTGCTCGCGAAAGCGGGCATCTTCTATGGCTATAAATGCATTTTTGAGATAGTCGGGCATTTGATTTATGCTTACCCATAGCCGGTTGTGATCGCCGTGCAGGTTGGCTACCTGAACCACGGAATCGGGATCGTTAGCGGCGGGCGCGTACACGATCGACGATTGGCTTTGGGTCAGCAGCTTATCCGGGTTTAACGGCGGCGCGCTCTTTATCGCGGCCAATGCAAAGCCGCCCACAGCGCCTGCAGCTATGACAATCACTAACAGAAGAGATATGAGGATCACATATAAAGCGCTATGACGTCGCTTTGGCTCTTCTTTTGAAGCGCTTCTTTTTCGGTTGTTATCTTCGTTCATTATAAATCCCTCCTAACAGGAAACACTTCTGCGTCAATTAATTATAACATATTGTCAACATAATAATAAACTAAGGTTTTTTCTATTATATGAAAATTAAAGAAGGATTTTTTAAAGATATGTCGAAAGTAACACTTATAAGAGAATAATTATAAAGGAGGCGTTTGTATGAGTATGTGGAGATGTTCAGTATGCGGTTTGATCTATGAAGGAGAAGAACCGCCGGAGAAGTGTCCTAAATGCGGGGCAAGCAAGGATAAGTTTGAAAAGGTGCCCGAGGATAAGGAGACCCTGATCAATAGGTCAAGGTATACCAACGGCCTGCATATGGAGATATACGGCATGTTGACCAAGCTTGAAGATTTGGCTCAGAAGGGCTTGGACGACGATCTTGATCCCGGCTGCGTAAAGATATTCAAGCAGGAAAAAGAAGAGGCTGAGATACTGCAGAGGATGATAATGGCCGAGCTCCAGACTCACATGAATAAGAGCAAATGGGGTTAAACCACAAATAGTACGAAATGGGGTGTTCCGCCGATTGCGCGGGACACCCCATTTTACAGGTGTATGGCGTATAATAAAAGAATATATGCCCAAGACAAAATCATGCTTTGAAATTCAGCTTAGCACAGTTATCCACTGAGGCGGCCAGTTTATTGATAGTATTTGCCACTTCTTCCGCAGTACAGGGCAGGTCTTCTTCCAGCCACCGCAGGATAACATTAACTGCGCCGGATACCTCGTAGGCTGTCACAAGTTTTGCATAGGCCATGTTGTTCTCGGTTGATCTGCCGCTTTTGATACCTAAAGTCATTGTCCTCTCGTAAATTTTATCTGCCAGCATCCCATTTTTAATTAGAATGATGAAAGACTCTCTACTTTTCTGTACATAGTGCATGAATGAAATAAGACCTTCCAGGGTTTTGCTCTGCGTCTGGGAGAAATTGATAAAGGGCATGTGATTAAGAAAATCTGCCTCGATCTCTTTCATAAGCTCGCCGAAGTCGCCGTAGTGGTCATAAAAAGTCGAGCGGTTAACATCTGCATGCGCACACAGTTCCGTTACGGTAATCTGTTCAAGAGGTTTATTCTGCAGCAATTCTATGAAGGATGTCTTTATGATAAGCTTGGTTAATTTTACTCTTCTATTTTCCATAAATATTTTCCTTTTTTCCAACGATAATGACCAATTCGTCGGTTTTACGTTAAATAAATAACAGCTGTTGGTTGACTATTCAATAAATTATTTCTAAACTAATTATAAGCATATGATCAAATTATGTCAACGCAGTGTGGAGGGGAAGTATGTTCTTTGATTATGTATGCTACTAGATCGGAAAACGATTGTGTAACCGTAAAAACCAAAGACAGACGTTTCGTTTTTATCGCTTGCCAATAACTTCTTTCCCGGGCATTTTATGATCTCAATCTTACCTCGGTCAGGGAGGAAGTTATATATAAATTAAATAAATTTTGAAGGGGGTAGAGCAAAAGATGGACAGAACAGTAACGTTGCGGGTGACGCGCAATGTGGTGGCTTCGATCAACGCCGATGAATGCGTCAACTGCAGTACATGCAGGGATTACTGTCCGGTAGAGGCGATCTCGGAGAAGCAAAAGGTAATCTGTCATTTGTGCCCGGACTGCACCGAGATCAAACCGATCACGCCGGACGAAATGATAAAAATGCAGAGCGAGGCATGTACTCTTTCCTGCCCCGTAGGATTGAGCCCTCAGGGTTTCCTCAACCTGCTGCGGGTAGGTAAGGAACGGGAAGCTTTTGAGAACATTTGGGATAAAAATCCGCTTCCGGCCGTTTGCGGCTACGTATGTCACCACCCATGTGAGAGCGACTGCAAACGCGGCAAGCTGGTCGACCGGCCTATGGAGATCAGAGCGATCCAGCGGTTTTTAAGCGAGGAGTATATCGATTATCAGCCGGCCCCGTATCCCGTTCTTCATCAGGAACTCATTGCGGTAATAGGCGCCGGTCCGGCAGGGCTGACGGCAGCTCACTGGCTATCACAACGAGGATACAAGGTCACTGTGTTCGAGCAGAATGCCGAACCCGGCGGCATGATGCTGCGCGGCATTCCCGCATTCCGGCTTAATAAGGAAACTCTTCGGAAGGAGATTGCCCGCCTGGAAAAAGCAGGTATCAATATAGTTTACAACACGAAGATCCACGATGCAGAAGAACTTCTGAAAGATTTTGACAAGGTGGTTGTATCTGCTGGTACACAGGTAGGAAAGACATTGCCTATTGAGGGCTTCCGTACGGAGAAGGTCCATACGGCGGTCAATTTAATGGAACGTGTGAATGCCGGTCAAAAGATCGAGTTGTCCGGAAACGTTGTGGTCATCGGCGGAGGCAGCGTAGCTACGGATACAGCGCGCACTGCGCTGAGGCTGGGCGCTGATAAGGTAACCATGATATGCCTGGAGAGCGGCACGGAAGTACCTGCCCATGACTGGGAGCTTGCAGAAGCCAAAGAAGAGGGGATCGGCCTCATTGAAGGCGTTGCTCCCGTACGCTTTCTTGGAAGCAGTTCCAAGCTGACGGGTGTGGAATATGTGCACATAGAGGATTTCAATGCTAAGAACGGCAGTTTCAAGACTCTGAAGGGTACGGAGGAAAGCCTGCCGGCGGACAGCGTTATTATTGCGATAGGACAAAGGGCCGATAGAGAGTGGCCGAAGAATCCAGACGTCGTCTTAGCGGGCGATATTGCATCAGGAAAATGCTCGGTGGTCGACGCTATGGCATCCGGCAGGGAAGCCGCGCTGAGGATAGACAATGAGCTTCGCGGCGGTGAATACACCGATTTTACGGTTGAACGCAGTGTTTCACCGGGCAGTCTGGATCACAAGATCTATCCAGCCGTACGCAGGAAATTGGATTTCCCGCCGGTAGACAAGCTGCCTGCAGAAAAGCGTAGGGAGACTTTTGACCTTGTGGAGAAGGACATGACGGAGGACACGGCCCATACGGAAACTCTGCGCTGTCTGCAGTGTGGCTATCACGAAGTAGATGAAGACAAATGCATCGGCTGCGGCGTGTGCCTGAAGGTATGTCCGAAGGGCGATGTGATCTCTATGGTCGCAGTAAGAGACGGAGAGGAGGCTGTGAACAATGGATAAGCGGCAGGTTATTGTGGTAGGAGGGGGCGTAGGCGGCTCGTCCGCTGCCTTCCACCTGGCTAAGGAAGGTCTCGGCGTGCTGATGCTGGAAAAGGATCAGTTTCCGCGGGACAAACCCTGCGGCGACGGTATCTTGGGCATGCTATTTCCTTTGCTGGAGGAGATGGGCATTGCCGATGAAATAAGGGCTAACGGATTCAGAACTACGGGAGCCACCCGCTTCTATACGGGTGAGGAAGATTATTATAGATCGCCTCCTTCCAAACCGGATGAAATACCGATGTACAGCGTACCGAGATATAAATTTGACGATATCGTAAACAAGGCGGCCGTGCGGTCGGGTATCGACTACGTTGAGAACTTCGAGGTCACCGATCTGCTCATGTCGCGCGGCAAGGTCAGGGGCGTCCGCGGCATACACAACGGAAAGACCGTTGAGATCGAAAGCGATCTGGTCGTGCTGGCCAGTGGTTCGCACTTTATGCCGGAGCGCAGACTCGGCTTTTATGAGGAAGATCCCGACTACGTCTTCTACGGTCTGCGCGGGTACTTTGATAATATAGGCAATATGGAGGACATAGAGTTCTTCTATCCCGACAATTTCATGCCTACGGGATATATCTGGATCTTTCCCGTTTCAAAGACCATGGGTAACGTCGGCGTTTTCATCACCGAGACGGCGCTCAAAAAGACCGGCATGACTACGGAGGAATTACTTTGGGATTGGTCAAAAAACACCAAGTATGGCAGAGAGCGCCTGGGCAATGCGACTCTGGCCGGCAAGCTGAAGGGTTGGAGGCTGCCGACCGGCATGAGACAACCTATCTATGCAGATGGGGTGATCGCCGTAGGGGATGCGGGCAACATGATCGAAGAGTTCGGCGGCGGCGGTATACCGCAGGCAATGATCGCGGGAACAGTCGCGGCGAAGATGGCGCGTATGGCTGTGGATGCCAATGATTTCTCCAAGGACTTCCTCAAACAGTACGGTGGTATGATAGATCAGGCTATCGGACCGTTTATGCAGGGAATGAAGCTGATGCGCGATTATGGTGCTTCCACGCCGGAGCAGTTACGTGATCTTGTAGAGTATATGAATGCTAATCCGCAGGCGGATACAGCTGCATATCTTGTTCAAAAGGCAGGCATGCAGGCTGCCGCTGGTTCGAATCAGTAGGTTTAGGGTTTAAAGATCATGATAAAGGAAGGGGATGCAGGCAAATTCTTGTTTGCCTGCATCCCCTTTTCTCCGTCAGGAAGGATCTTCCTTAAAGGTATCATCATTTTTATCCCATATATAATGGACTGTTACCGTTTTGCCTATGGCGTTATTATAAAACTGTGTGTAAAAACCGGACTGTCCGTCCTTTTTAAATTTAACGGAGAAGTCGCTGCTGGCATGGGTGAATGTTTCACCGCTGATGTCCTTCACCGACCCGTCCGGCATGATGGTATACAGCCGGTAGATGTTCATGCTGCTCGAACCATACTGTCCTATGGAAAGGTCGGGGTTTTTATCATCGTTATAGTCGTCAAACAGCAGCTCGAACTTCCCCGGGAAATTTGCCGGTTGACCCTCATTCTCAAATTTAGCCGCGGAGATGAGTTTACCGTAAGAGTCTAAGACCTGTATCTCATAGTTACCCTGATAATTTTCGCGGTAGATACCGCCTCCGGCGCCGGCATATTTTTCGTTGAAATATTTGCCGCCCGTCATCACGAGCCGTACGGAGACATTTTTGCCGTCCGAGAGGACGGCCGTGTTCTCTGCCATTACAAAATTGGCCAGGCCGACTGGCTGCTTTTGCTTTTTGTAGTCGCTTAAAAACCTTTCCTCTGTTTCCGTATAGAGCAAATCAAACTTTTCTGCTGTGGCCGAGCTCTCCCATAAGTCCCTTCCCATGGTGCTGTTTGCCCATTCTCGTGTCCTGCCGACCGACAATTTACCGTTACCGTCAGTTAAAACGAAATTGACGTAGCCGGCATTTTTGATCAGTGAAAACATCAGTATGGCGTCCCGATCGAAAAATGTCTGAGAGCCCTTGTCGGAGAATGAGTTTATTGCCTCCGGCGTCGTATTGTAGGTCACCTCGACTCCATAGGGAGGATCATCCGTAAAGAGCTGAACCTTCGAGTATTTTAGTATATCGGGGACGGGCAGGCAGGATGCAATATTCATGACCTTGCTGTTGTCTCCGACGTACTGCGTACGGTATTTATACAATTTATCGGCATAACTGCCTTCATCCGCCGCGGTTATCATGGGATCGGCCGCAAGCCCTATGCCTGCGATCAAAACGGCAATAACTGCGGCTGCCACTATCTTGAATGCGGGCCTTTTATAATTCAATACGTTTTTAATTCTGCCTTTGACGTTGCCCTCGCCGAAGGCAAGCGGACTTCCGTTTATGATGCGTCCTCCGGCCGCCAAGGACAAGAGCGACAGGGAATAGGCCTTTTTGATGTTCCCACCCATCTCCTCCAACACGCGTTCGTCGCAGGAGAGCTCCATATCGCTGCTCATCAGGCAGAAGGCTGCCCATACCAACGGGTTGAACCAATGGATGCTCAGGACCATAAAGGCAAAGGGCTTTACGATATGGTCGAGCCTGCGGATATGCGTCTGCTCATGCCGGATGATATAGGCCCTTTCCTCTATCCGCAGTCCCTCGGGAATAAATATCCGCGGCGCGAAAAGGCCGAGCACGAAGGGCGTTTTCAGGCCGGCTGCCTCGTAAATATTGTCTCCGGCGCAGCGCGCGCTTTTTAGGCGGTTTTTCAGTATCAGCACTGAAACGACGTTGTAAATAAGCATGGCGGCAATGCCGGCAAGCCAGACATATGCGCCGATCCGTATATATATCTGCATGGGATCTGCACTCGCAGCCGGAGTCGGAGCGGACACAGGGCTGTTGGCGTAGGAAGCCGCGGCGGTGATCACGCCCTTGATCTGCGGAACCTGCCGGTATGCAATGTCACGTGGGACCTTGGGCACGAGGCTCACAATGCTTTTGAATGAAAAGGGACACAGGAGCCGGAAGGCTGCGACGCTCCAGAGGGCATAGGAAAATACCTTCGGCGCTTTTTTCAGCGGCAGCCGGATGAGCATGATACAGAGGATCACATAACTTGCCTTCGCGTTCATATGTAAAATGTTAAGGAACAAATCCGTCATGCTTATCCCTCCTTATGCTCGTCGATCAGTCTCTTGAGTTCTTCGGCCTGGCGGCCGCTGAGTTTTTCGCCCCCGATAAAAGCGGCCAGGAATCTGGGCAGCGATCCGCCGAAGGTATCATCGACAAAGCGTCTGCTTTGTCTTGCTGAAAACTCTTCTTTTTTGATTATGGAAGACACCACAGAGTCTTCATTTTTAAAGATGCCTTTATTGCATAATTTTCTCAGGACCGTATATGTGGTGGACTTTTTCCAGCCCATTTCGCTTTTGCACAGATTTACCAGCTCGCCGGACTTTATCGGTTCATAACGCCATATCAATTCGGCAAATTTTGCTTCACCGTGAGCGAGCCTATAATCAGCCATATGCATCCAACCTCCTTTGGTCTACAGGATATAAACCCGATGCCTTAAGTCTATAGTATATAGACCAAAATGTCAATGGATTGATGAAGGTTTTTTGAATACGGAGCGGCTTTATTTATTATTGTATATGTTGGTCCATCTATGATAGAATTAACGAAGATAGAGATATAATGGGGGTTTGGAAATGCTTAAACTGGAAGAACAGATGAAGATCATCAAGAAGGGTGCGGCAGAAATAATACCGGAGGAAGAGCTTAGAGATAAACTGAAGAGATCCATCGAGGAGAACAGGCCGCTGAAGCTTAAGCTGGGCATGGACCCCACGGCTCCGGACATACATCTCGGACATACGGTCGTCCTGCGTAAACTCAGGCAGTTTCAGGATCTGGGCCATGAGGTTACGTTGGTTATCGGAGACTTTACAGCTCTGATAGGCGATCCCACCGGCCGGTCGGAGACTAGGAACGCCATGACGCATGAAAAGATAATGGAGAATGCTGAGACATACCAGCAGCAGGCGTTCAGGGTACTGGACCCTGCCAAGACTACGATAAGGTATAACAGCGAATGGCTTTCAAAATTAAATTTTGAGGACGTGCTGAAGCTGGCTTCAAAATATACGGTCGCGCGGATGCTGGAGAGAGATGATTTTGAAAAGAGATATAAATCTAATACGCCCATATATATACACGAGTTTATGTATCCCTTTATGCAGGGCTATGATTCGGTGGCGCTTGGCTGCGATATTGAGTTCGGAGGGACAGATCAGAAATTCAATATACTCATGGGCAGGATGCTGCAGAGGGAATACGGGATAGAGCAGCCTCAGGTCGCGATATTGATGCCGATACTTGAGGGCTTGGACGGCGTCAAGAAGATGAGCAAGAGTCTGGGCAACTATATAGGGGTAGACGAAGACCCCAATGATATCTACGGCAAGGTCATGTCGATCCCCGACGGTTTGATAGTCAGATACTATGAGCTTGTAACGGACGTCCATCCCGACAGGATAAGTGAGATGAAATCCCGGATGGAAGAGGGATCGCTGAATCCGAGAGACGCTAAGATGGCTCTGGCGAGGGAGATAATTTCACTTTATTATGGGAAGGACAGGGCCGTGGAGGCAGAGAAAAACTTTAAGACGGTTTTCCAGAAGAATGAAATACCCGAGGATATTGAAGAGGTATCGCCGGGACCGGGAATTTTGACCGGCGGAAGGGCCTGGCCGCCGAAGCTGCTGGCCTCCGTCGGGCTTGCGGCTACGAACAGCGAGGCCCGGCGCATGATAGAGCAGGGAGCCTTCAAGATAAACGGTAAAAAAATAACGGAAACCGAAAAGGAGATAGAATTTGCAGACGGCGACGTGCTCCAGTTGGGCAAGAGAAAGTTTGTAAAACTTATAATAAAGTAACATATAAAATCCTCCCATCATAAAATAGATGGGGGGATTTTATATTATGAGGAGACATAAGAGATTCCGCATACATAGAGCGCCCGTCAGACGAATGCCAACAGGCCGCCGGAGGGTGAATAAATTTTTTGCGTATTTTTTGCTGGTGATCATTCTCCTGGCATTGATGATAGTTTTTATGGAGAAAAGGATAAGACCGACCGTGATAGCGATAGGCCAGGCCAGGTCACGGACCATAGCAATGGACATTATCAATGAAGCAGTGAAGGAATCTTTGACAAATTACGGTGACAACGATCTATTTTATATAACCACAGACAACAATCAAAAGATTGCCATGGTTGAACCCAACACTCTGAAAATAAACAAACTTGTCTCGGACACAATAAAGCTTGTTCAGGAAAGGCTGAATGATCTGAGCACAACGGAGACCTATATATATTTCGGATCGGTATTCGACAGTCAGTTGTTTGCCAATACGGGACCGAAAATATATATAAAATTATACCCCGTCGGCAGCGTAAATATTGATTATAACACCACCTTTGACAAAGCGGGGATCAATCAGACCAGATATATGCTGGAGCTTGTGGTGAACGTAAAAATGCAGATGGTGGCCCCGTTTATAAATGACGATGTGGCGGTATCAAATAATGTGCCCATAGCGGAAATTATAATCGTAGGGGACGTTCCCGAGAGCTATTTCGACGTGAACGGTGAAAAAATACCGACGACGCTGCTGTATCCTTCCTTGAACAATCCATCAAGGAACGCTGCGGCGAAATAAATAGCGAAATAAATAAAGAACAAAAGAATTCCAAAAATGTTTGATGTTGAAATTAATGGTAAAGAATATTACAATCATAATTGAGGTGTTGCTCTTGAGAACCTTTGTAGCCATTAATTTTCCAGATGATCTGAAAAATAGCATCCGATCTATCCAAAATAAATTACAGCCCTACGTAAAAACAGCCCGATGGACCCGAAGGGAAAACCTTCATCTGACCCTCAAGTTTCTTGGCGAAATTGACGATGGGGAAAAAGAATCTGCAGTCAAAGCGATCCAAAAGGCATGTAAAGGTTCACAGCCCTTTGAAATGGTCCTCGATAAACTCGGCTATTTTGGAAGCGCTGAGAATATGAGGGTCATGTGGATGGGAACGAGCCATGCGGACAGCCTCCTATCACTGCAGAGAAGCGTGGAAGAGAGTTTTGCCGAATTTGGATTTTTGCCGGATAATAAGGGCTTCAAGCCGCATATTACCATAGGTAGAAATGTGATGATCGATCAGAATATAGACCTATCGTCAATTATGAAACCGGACAAGCTATATGTAGACAATGTATATCTAATGCTCAGCGAAAACAAGGGCAAAGGTTATTTTTATACGCCTATTTATAAAATTGATCTATGAGGTATCGATATGAATAATACAGCTGAAGACTTAGAAAATATCGTAGCCAAAGTTCTCAATTCCATTGATAAAAGCCGTACCGACATAATTTCTATTTTAGACGATGCGGAATCTGAACATGAAGCTTTAAAAAGAGAACTTGAATCAGTTAGAGAAAAGGTGGTGACTGTGATTGACGAGTCGGATGACCTTGAAAAACAGGATCATGCTGCGCGATACTGGCTGATGGTGGTAAGCAGAGAGTTCAATAAATACGGCGAAGACGATATAAAAAAAGCCTACGATGACGCAAGAGACATCAATGTCAGGCTGATAACAAAAAGGCAGGAAGAAAAGACTTTGATAGAAAGACGCAATGACTTGGAAAGAAGGCTTATAAATGAGGAAGGCCTGCTGGACAAGGCAAAAAATATCTATAAAAATATGGATGTCGCCTTCAAATATATAAATGATTCAGTAAATGGAATAACCACACAGTTAGTAGACTTTAAGAACAGAGAGGAACTGATATTTCATATCCTCAGGATCCAGGAAAATGAGAAGCAGAAGATAGCCGCAGACCTCCATGACGGGCCGGCTCAGAGCATAGCCAATCTCTTCTATAATGTGGAGATTTGCCAAAAACTCATGTCGAGAGGCGAAGAGCAGGCTGTAGATGAATTGGAAGAGGTGAAACAGTCGGTAAAGCAATGCCTCAAAGAGCTGCGGGGAATCATTTATGGCTTAAAACCGCATGGACTCAGCGAATTGGGTTTTGTCGCCTCATTGAAGACTTACGTTACCGATTTTGAAATGGAAACCGGTATAAATACTGAGCTTAAAGTATTCGGTATTGAAAGAAAGCTTGGCGACGAAGCGGAAACGGCGCTTTTTCGTATTTGCCAGGAGTGTCTGAACAATATAAGGAGACATTCGCAGGCTAAAAACGCATATATAAAATTTGAGTATTCGGATAGGGGGGTTATCCTAAATATAATGGATGACGGTATAGGATTCGATACTACAGTGTTGAAAACTTCAATAAAAGATCACTTTGGATTGATCGGTATTAGAGAAAGGACCGCACTGCTGAACGGCAGCTGCAACGTCGAAAGTTCTCCCAACGGTACTACAGTATATGTAAGTATACCATTAAATGGCGGTGAGTCTTAGAAATGGTTAAGACTAAAATAATAATAGTGGATGATCATGCCATGATCCGAGAGGGCCTGAAAAAACTTTTGGATATGGAAGACGATCTGGAGGTGATAGCGACAGTCGGAAGCGGACAGGAAGCCATAGATGGAGCCATAAAGCTGCAGCCGGACGTTATCCTGATGGATATATCCATGCCGGGTATAAGCGGCATAGACGCTGCAAAAACTATTAAAAAAGAGGCGCCGCACTGTAGGATAATATTCCTCACGATCCATGACGACAAGGCATATGTAAATGAAGCGTTAAAGTTACATCCAAACGGATATGTATTGAAAGATGCTGACAGTAATGTGCTTACCGATGCGATCAGGACAGTATACAGGGGAGGACAATATACATATTCAAAGGTATGTGAGGACGTAGAAAGCGGACAACTGGGCGAACTTTCCTCAAGGGAGCTGGAGGTACTGGATCTGCTGTCCAAAGGTTTTACCAATAAGGAAATATCGCAGAGACTGCTCATCAGTGAAAAAACAGTTAAAAATCATCTATACAGTATCTTTAAGAAACTGGGAGTGCAGGGCAGGACTCAGGCTGCTCTTTATGCCATAAAAAATAACCTTAATTAGAGTGGAGGAAAAATAGTGGACAACTGCAAATTAGAAGACGAGTTAACGATAAATAACAAGACCATATGGGAAAAAGCGGATGAGAAATTGAAGGGGGATATATACCAATACTGCGAGGGATATAAATCCTTTCTAAACAGCTGCAAAACAGAAAGAGAGAGCACGAAGTTCATACTGTCTGAGGCAGAAAAGAAGGGTTTTATATCGCTTGATGAAATAATGGAAAAACATATAAAGCTTACCCCCGGAAGGAAAGTCTATTACAACAATAAGGACAAATCCGTCGTGCTTGCGGTGATCGGCTCACAGCCAATGGAGAAGGGCATGAATATAGTAGCGGCGCATATAGATTCCCCCAGATTAGATCTAAAGCCGGTGCCTGTCTACGAGGAAGCGGGGTTGGCGCTCTTCAATACCCACTATTATGGGGGAATAAAGAAGTATCAGTGGGTCACCATACCGCTTGCCATACACGGCGTGATAATCAAAAATGACGGACAGAAAATTAATGTCTGCATTGGTGAAAATGAAGACGATCCGGTGCTTTACATATCCGATCTATTGCCGCACTTGGGGAAGGATCAGATGGAAAAGAAGGCGGAAGAGGTCATCACGGGAGAGGGACTGGATATACTCGTCGGTAGTATACCTTATTCCGACAAGGATGCCAAGATGAAGGCCAAGCTCAATATATTGAACATACTTAAGGAGAAATATGACATAACCGAAGAAGATTTTATAAGTTCAGAATTAGAAGTTGTACCGGCGTTCAGAGCACGGGATATCGGTTTGGACAGATCGATGATCGGCGCATATGGACAGGACGACAGGGTATCCGCATACACTACTCTTACAGCTGTTCTGGGCTTGGAAAATCCTCAGACGACATGCCTTGCAGTGTTTGCCGACAAAGAAGAGGTAGGAAGTATGGGAAATACCGGTCTGCAGTCACGCTTTATGGTAAACACCGTGGCGGAGCTCTTGGCAGCCGAAGGATGTGAAGAAGATATATATGTAAGAAGGGCAATGGCCAATTCCAGACTTCTGTCTGCAGACGTAAGCGCCGGATATGATCCGCTCTATCCAGATGCCTATGACAAGACCAATACCCCACTAATGGGCAACGGGATCCCGATCACTAAGTATACGGGATCAAAAGGCAAGGGCGGCTCCAATGACGCCAGCGCGGAGTTCGTGGGGAAGATAAGGTCTATTTTTAATAATGCGGGAGTAGTATGGCAGACCGGCGAACTGGGCAAGGTGGATGTAGGCGGCGGCGGAACGATCGCTCAATTTGTGTCCGCATATGGTATGGACGTTTTGGACTGTGGGGTGCCTCTTTTGAGCATGCATTCGCCCTACGAGGTTTCATCCAAAGCCGATGTTTATATGGCCCACAAGGCTTACAGCGCATTCTATTGTAACGCATAGACAATAATAAAAAGAGGGGAAGCCCCCTCTTTTTTTATGAATTCCATATTTTTGAATAAGATCTGGGAAATGAATACCTAGAAAAGCATATAATGATGAGCAAACCTCAAAAAATTGGATAGAATAGGTTAAATAATTGAGGGATTGAATCTTGTACCGAAGATGATTCAGTCCCTTTAGTTTGTCTTGTATATCTTATGATTCGCTAATAAAATTACACATGTTTTTAATTTGTGATATTGCATTGCAAAAAAATACCAATTAAATATTAAATTAAATTTTTAAAATGGATATTGAAAATAAATTTAGTTTCTGATATATTATTGATAAGGAAATGTTTTAATGCGATCTGTATTAAATAATCAAATTTTAGGGAGTGAGATACGTAATGTCTATAGTTTTTAGCAGAATAGAAGAAAGATTGATACATGGACAAGTTAGCACAGCGTGGACACAGGCTATAAATTTTGATACTTTCGTTGTAGTGGATAACGATTCGGCGAAAAGTGATATTCTTAAAGATTTATTAGAGCTAGCCTGTCCGAGGGATAAGAAATTATATGTTTTTGATGAAAACGCTGCCATTGAACAGATAAATAATATTTCACGGAAGATGTTTATAATAGCTAAAAGCCCTGTAACCTTTTTAAACTTAATAAAAAATGGAGTAAAAATTCCTTATCTGAATATTGGAAGTATACATTATAAACCTGGTAAAAAAGAAATTTTTAAAACAGTGTATGTTTCTGAAGAAGAGTTAAATGCTTTACGTGAAATTACCGAAATGGGAATTACATGTGAAATACAAAAGCTGCCGACAGAATCAAAAAAGAATATATTAGATTTAATTTAAGCACCAACATAAAGGCACAAAAAAATTTAATTCTAAGGGGGTTCTTTTATGTCATTAACAACTTCAATCATAATAGCGCTAGTTATGGCACTATTATTGACGGAGAATTTAGGATATGGACATATCCAAATTAGCCGCCCAGTGTTTGCCGGCCCAATAATTGGTCTTTTAATGGGCGATCTACAGACGGGGTTAATAGTAGGGGGAACAGTAGAATTAATGTTTATGGGTGTATTTCCTGTAGGTGGAAGTGTTCCTCCCAATGCACAATTTGCAGGAATGATGGCAACTGTTTTGGCTATAGCAAGTGGAGGTAATGTAGATGTTGGTGTAGCATTGGCATTTCCTATAGGAGTATTTGCACAATTTATATTATTGCTGGATTATAATATAAATCTGTTTATTGTACATAGAGCAGATAAGAAAATAATGGATGGCAATGTTGATGCTGTTCAAAAATATCAAATGCTTTGCTTGCTTTGTATGTTTGGCTGTTGGGCGCTTTCGTCTTTTTTAGGTATATATTTAGGAAGTACATGGGTTGAAAATTTATATAATACATTGCCGGAATTCATTAAGACTGGTCTTAGCGTAGCAGGAGGCATAATGCCCGCAATGGGTATGGCTATGCTTCTTAAAATGATGAATTTGGAGAAGTATTGGTGCTTCTTAGCAATAGGGTATGTATTAACGGCGTATTTAAATATGAATATTATATCCATATCCATATTAAGCGTTGGTGTTGCAGTAGCAATATATGTTCTTAGTAAAAAAGAAAATGAAAACCAGGAATCTGAGGAAGAAATCGAAGAGGATAATTTACAGAGAATTTTAACAAAGCAAGATCTTAAATCCATATACCGCCGTTCATATCTTACTGGTGCATGTTTAAATTATGAGAGATATTTAGGATTAGGATTCTGTTATGCAATTTTACCCGCTTTAAAGAAATTATATAAAGGTGAAGATCTTAAAGAAGCAACTATACGTAATACTGAATTTTATAATTCACACCCTTGGATGCATAATGTAGTCATGGGTGTAACTATAGCATTGGAAGAACAAAGGGCTTTAGGAGCGCCAATTGATGCACAATCCATTTCTGCTACTAAAGCAGCTTTAATGGGACCTACGGCAGGATTTGGTGATTCTTTCTTTAAGGGAGTGGTGGTTACCATCACCGGTGCCTTTGCTGCGGCGTTAGCGATCGATGGTAATCCGATTGCACCTTTGGTATTTATTATTCCAAATTTATTAGTTTGTATCTTAATAAGATATTACGGCACAATGATGGGCTATAAATTTGGGACCAAATTTATACTCAAGATGAAAAACAGCAATATCATACAGAAATTTGTTGAAGGCTCAACTATAGTTGGCATGATGGTTAGTGCCGGTTTAATTACAAACTATGTAAAAGTCAATTTGACAACAGTGCTTAATTTTGCTGGGAAAGAAATTGTATTAAATGATGTAATTAATTCTGTGATGCCAAAACTATTGCCTTATTGCACAGTATTTCTATTCTATTATATTATTAAAAAACATCCCAAGAACGGTTTGTATATAACGTTAGCTCTGTCGTTTATCATGGGAATATTTGGAGTATTGTTCCATATATTATAGTTTTAATTGTTCAAAAGAAATCTTAGTTTTAGATTCTATAAATTGTTATTTATGAGTGAAAGTTATTGACTACTAAATTTGGAGGGACAGAATATGAGTTTTATGTTTAAACCACTGGCTTATGATGATATGAGCGCTATAAATAAAATAGATTTAACAGTAGAAATAAAAAAATCTTTGGTAGTTGGAAACGATAAGGTGGGAAGATCAATTGCAAAGCATTGTGCCGAAAATATGAAAAATAATGCATTTTGTTTAGCTATTGATGGATATGTAAGTGCAGAATTTGATGTAGTCTTGAATGGAATTAGTGAATACTGTAAAAACAAAAAGATTAGATTGACAACTATTAATATGAAAAATTACTATAAATCAAAAACAGAAATTGACGAGTTGACAAGTGAAAACTTGCCACTAAATTATGATGATGATCCTGTGTTGTTATTCGGTAGACTTTTTGAGGGAAATATGGATGATTTAATGGATAAAGATAAATTAAATTCTCTATATGAGGGATTAAAAGAAAAAAATAATGGCATAACAGTAGTTTATGGTATGGGAAGTGCAATTAAAAGTGTACGTGATTTTTGTGATGCGGTAGCTTATATAGATGTTACGCCCAAGATTGCAGCTATCCGAGCCAGAGAAAAGAGATTTGCTAATATAGGTGATGAAAGCCCGCGTGAATTTAATTTACTTATGAGAAGAAATTATTTCGTGGATTTTGAAGTTGCGTTCAAATTGCGCAATGAATTACTTAATGAATATGGTATAGACTTTTATATTCTTGGAAGTGATGACAATAATTATATGCTAATGCCTGGCTCGAGTTTGGAAATTGTTCTAGAGACTTTAGTACACTATCCTTTCAGGGCAAAACCAGTTTATCTAGATGGAATTTGGGGGGGTGAATATATACGTAAGATTAGAAATATTCCACAGGATATTTCTACTAATATAGCTTGGGTTTTCGAATTTATACCAATGGAAACAAGTATAGTCATAGATATAGACGGTAATTATGTTGATATTCCCTTCTATACGTTTGTACAGAAAAAAGGCCTGTCAATGATGGGACAGAAATGTTTTGATGAGTTTGATGGGTACTTTCCCATTAGATTTAATTATGACGATACGTGGCATAGTGATGGAAATATGTCTGTTCAAGTTCACCCCGATGAAGAATTTGTTGTTGACAATTATAATGAATTAGGGCGTCAAGATGAAGCATACTATATTATTGCTACAGGACATGATGCTAAAACGTACTGCGGATTCAAGGATGACGGGAAGGTTTTTTTAGAGCTTGCTAAAAAGTCTGAGAAAGATAATAAAGATATAGATTATCAAAAGTATATAAATTCCGTTGAGTCTGTTCCTGGGAAGCAAGTTATGATACCGGCGGGTACCGTTCATGCTTCCGGCAGAAATCAGTTTATATTAGAATTAGGAAGTTTAACTCTTGGATCATACACGTATAAAATTTATGATTATAATCGTAAAGATAAAGAAGGAAAGCTTCGCCCAATTCATACCAAAAATGCACAAAAGGTACTACATTTTGAACGCAATTCAGAATGGGTAAGGAAGAATGTAGTTATTGACCCCATATTAATTTCAGAAACACAGGATTACAAAGAATATATCGTCGGCAGAACAGATTTGATGTACTATCAAACTAATCGTATAGAATTAAATACGCATGGGACGTATGAAGGAAATAATAATGGCCAATTTACTGTCATAACAGTAGTGGATGGAGAAGAAGTCGAAGTTTATTCAAAAGGCAACCCTGAATTCCGTTTTACACAAAAGTATTTAGAAATTGTCACGATACCTGCGACAATTGATGATTATGTAATAAAGGCTAAAGGATACCAACCTGTAGTTATCCATAAAACGATTTTACGTGATAACTACACTCGATACAAAAATGCGAAATATGCAAATCGATAGGTGAAAAAGATGAAACCATTAAAAATGAAACCGGTTTATATAAAAAGTATATGGGCGGGCAATAGATTACAAAAAATAAGAAATTTAAATGAAAACGGCATTGGGATTTCCAGGGAAATATGTGCATATAGGAATTCTGAAAATATAATAAAAGAAGGAGAATTTGTGGGGGAAAGCATTAAGAAAATTATTGAAAATTATCATAAAGAGCTGATGGGAGACGACCTAAGTACACAATTAATACGCGTAGCATATATGGATGCAGCGGAAGATCTTTCAATACAGGTACATCCTAATGAAGAATATGCTCGGAAAATAAATGATTATGAGAAGTCTGAAGCATGGTATGTCATTGAGGCAGATGATGGGGCATATATTACAGCTGGTGTAAATATAGAGGCTAAAGATATATTGCATAAAGCGGCTAAAGATGGGACTTTAGAGAATTATGTCAACAGAATACCCGTACAACAAGGAGATTTTGTGCTGATTCCTGCCGGTCTTTTACATGCTTGTGGCAAAAATATGTTGGTTATTGAAATAGGAAGCTTTGGTGGTATTACTTATCGTTTATATGATTATGGTCGCCCACGGCCATTAGATTTAGATAAGGGTCTTGAAGTATTAGATTTAAATGCTAAATGTGATATTAAGCATTTTCCTTTAGATCAAGTTAAAAATAATAATTGCCAGGTGGGGGTTGAACATAGGTTATTTCATGTGGATGTAATTGATATAGAAAATGAAATGACTATTTTGAATAATGGACGATATTATATCCTTGCGTGTGTTAAAGGTGATTGCGTAATACAATGTGAAGGCGAATCTTATAAGTTATCGTATACAGAAACGATATTTATACCAGCTTCGTCAGATGATATAAAGATTCAAGGAAAATGCCGTATTCTTAAAATTTACAATTCACATACACAGTTGTATAATTAAATTTAATGATAAATTTACCAATTTAGGTGGCTATTTTCACACATATAAAAAACAAGCATACTTGGAGGGGTGTACATGATAGGAGTATTGGTAACTTCTCATGGGAATCTATGCCAAGAACTGCTAAATAGTTTGGTAATGATTACGGGAGAAAACCATAATATTTTAGCTTTAAAATTTGATGACTATAATAATTATAAAAATGAACTGACAATGAAATTGAATATAATGATTTCCGACTATGACGGCATATTAATATTCACTGATATTATAGGGGGCACGCCATTCAATGAAAGTTATAAATATGTTCGGGAAAGTAATAAAAATAATATCAAAATTATAACGGGTGTAAATCTACCCATGATTATAGAAACAACGTTAGCTTTAAGCCATGAAGATAATTTAAATAATCTTGTTAACATAGCAGTAGATGCTGGTAAAGGTTCAATTAATTGCGTGTGCTAGCGGGAAACGATGGAATAAACCTTGCCAATCATAATAAATCTGCATAAAAATTATTATTGTATCACTTATCAGCACACATGAGCAGAGCAAACTAAGATATTGTCTCAAGACGTTTGTATTAATTATCTCCCGCGATAAACCTGTGTTTTGTTGCAGGCAACTCACCCTATTTTACCCTTGCAATCACTTGGATATATGGGCTTTGTCATAGAGAGTGAGTTAACTTTAGTTATATTTGCTGTCGTATGTTTTGTTTACTTGATTTTCAAATTTTTGTAGAGCTATAAATAGTGTTTGTAACATAAGATTAAGTTTATTAAAGATGGCTGGATATTAATTTAGTAAAGCGGGAGGAATTACCATTGCAAAGCATGAGGTTAATAGAAAGAAATTATGATATGATGACAGATACGGAAAAAATTATTGCAAATTATATTTTAAAGGATACAGACAAATTTGTAAATGCGAATATACATGTAATGGCAAAAACTTTAAATATTTCACCTGCATCCATATCGAGATTTGTGCGTAAATATTGTAAATTATCTTTTGGAGAATTAAAAATTGAAGTTGCTTCCGGTGGAAATGATAACACTGCTTATGATAATGCTAATGAGATTTTTAATTGGGCGGGTTCATTTAATGAAATGCCGGATAATATAATTAATAGCATCTCAAAAACATGTAGGGATGTCATGGAGGTTAATGGTATTAATCCATTTAAACAAGCGATAGAATGGATAAATGCTGCCGATACGATATTCTTTTTTGGGGTAGGATCTTCTGGAATTGTAGTAATGGATTTTATGCAAAAGTTGATACGCTTGGAAAAACGTTGTGTATATAATATTGATAGTAATTTCGGAGTATTAAATTCAAAAATTGCAACTAAAAAAGATGTAATAATAGCGATATCCTTTAGTGGAAGGACTAAAGAAGTAAATTTGGCTGTTAAAGAAGCTAAAAAAAGTGGAGCAAAATGTATAGCTATAACGCGAAATTTCAAGAGCGAATTAGAAACTTTGGCGGATTTAAAACTTTTAGTCCCAAGTATAGAACTTAATGCGACTAGGTTAGCTCCGATTTTTTCCAGATACGGTCAATTATTTATAGTAGATATTCTGTTTTTAGGATTAGCTAAGCAAAAGACTAATTCTGTAGATGAATTTATGGATCAGTATCAGAATCTATTGTCAAAGCTAAAATAATGTAGTAAAAATGCTGCTTAGACCATGAAAAATGGTTATTATATAAGCAGCATTTTTACTATAACTAAGTAATTTGACCTTTATATAAAATGACTGTTTATTGCTTTATAAACATCTCGGTTATAATATAGGTATTGTTTGACCCCTTTACTATTCCTATGCCGGCTTTGTTGAAGCTGGAGTTCAAGATATTGGCTCTGTGGCCTTCCGAATTCATGAACGCCACATGGGCGCTATAGACGGAGGAGTTCTTCGCTATATTTTCTCCCGCCATCTGGTAGCTTATTCCGTTGTTCTTCATCATGTCGAACGGGCTGCCATATGTTGGAGACTCATGGCTGAAATAGTTGTTTGTCAGCATATCCTGAGATTTTAGTCTGGCGAGGTTTGCCAAACTCGCATCCATGGTAAGATCGCTTAGCCCGGCCTTTTCTCTTTCGCCGTTTATAAGCTGCAGCATATAGGTTTCATCCTGAGATACGCTGTAATCTGTTTTGCTTGAGCCGTTGTTCTGATTTGAACTTGTGTTTCCCGAAGGCTTTGTCTGTGAACCGGTGTTTTGATTAGAGCCTGTGTTACCCGTGGGCTTAGTCTGCGAACCGGTGTTTTGATTCGAAGTTGTGGTCCCGGATGCTGTTTTCTGCAGACCCTTTAAATACTCTTTATAATAATTTAAAAGATATGTATCCGTACCTGAAGCCGTATGGTTTGTCGGCAAAGAGACCGAAACCACAACAGGCCTGTCCTTATTTGCCGTGCAGCCATTGCTTCCAAAATACTGCGCGGTGCAGCTTGCATCGGCATGGCCTACGGGCAGCGATACAATGGCCAGGCCCGTTATGCATAATGTCGTTGCAAGGATTTTTCCCTTCATTGTGTTTTTTCTCATCATTATGTAATAACCTCCTTTTTTGTTATATAAATTCTATTCTATGTTGATCGGGCAAAACCTTTAAGCAAGTTATGGGTATATTGGTAATGCCGTTGTAACATTGGATAATTTTATTAATAAAATGTATGAGGAGGTTATGCCATATGTATATAGTGATAGTATATTCACCTCAGCAAGCCCAATTCCTACAGAGCAAGGCTCTCACCGCTGGATGCAGGCTCTGCAGCATGCCCACGCCGAGAGGTTTGGTCAGGACCTGCGCCTATACCTTTTATTTTGATGAAAGTTGTTTTGATATGGTAAAGAAGCTCATATTCACATATAATATCAAGATCCATGGCGTGTACAGAAAAGTATTTATGTACGGCAAGGAATCCTATGAAAAAATACTATGAATATACCCGTGAAAAAAGTTTTTTTATCAGGCTGCCGTTGGCCTTATCCAATTTCTCCGTTAGTACGGCATTTTCGCTCTTTATGTTTTCATTTTCCGATTTAAGATCGCTGATTTCTTCCAATATATTGCTATAGCTATTTTTTAACAGGCTATATTGTGTACTCAGGTTTTTGTAGGAGGTATCCAGATTTCTCATATTTAAAATAAATTCTTTATTGATATTTTTTTGTTCCCGGAGTTTGCCGCTCAGCTGGTCAATATATTGCTGTATTTGATTGATGTAAATAGTGAAGTAACTGAATCCAGAACTGTGCGGATCGAATATATCGTCGATCAAAATGAGGTAATATGGATTTTTGGTATGATAGAAAGCATGTACGTGGTCGGCTCCAAATTTTTTCAGTGAAATAAAACAACAATGGGATAGAGTATCGATCTCAGACGAGATCTTAAAAGGCTGCGACCATGTCTCTCCACTGTCGGCAGACAGGCACGTATAGATGAATCCACCGCAATACCATGTGGCCCAAAGGTTTTCGCTTATACAGACGATCCCGGGATACTGCGCGTATTCAGGAAACAGAACAATATCTTGCTCATCATTGCTCGGCCAATTGCCCGATGTCTTTCTGACATAGTGAAGTTTATCGCCGGCCGAATAGATGATGTGGGTACTGTTATTTTTACTGTCGGAAGCAATAAAAAAATCACGGCTGTCATCTATATTGCTTATGACCACCGGCTTAGACCAGATACCGGGGGTATGTCTGAAACTCATGTACATCAGTTTTTCGCCTTCGCCGTATATCCCATTAGGACCTGACGGGCCCTTGACAAAATGGAATGATAAGTTATTGTTGCTTTTAACGATGACACTAGACGTCCATTTGTTTCTGTTCCAGAAATGATGTACCAAATAATAGATACTGTCTTTTGAGTTTTCATAAAATATATGTATAAAACCATGATCAACTAAGATATTTATATCTTTAACGCTGCCGGTTATCGGCTTTTTCATGAGCGGGCTTTTGGACCATGTGCTGCCGTTCCATATCATAAGATTTATCTTGTTGTCCGTGTCCTTATATAGCATATATATATACTCGCCTTCGATATCTGCAGAAAAGTCATCCGTGCCGTCGCCCGCAAGGTTATATGGTGATGATTCTTTTGCATCGTTGTCCTTGGTGATGCAATTGATGCCTTTCCCCGGTTCGTAGTAGAAATGCCGGCGAGTGCCGTTCGAATCCTCCGTCATATAGGAGTATTTATTGATTAACATTTGATCCACCGCCTTTCATTTATAATATATGCATATGAGGACATTAATTGAACTCATGGTTGTAACATAACAGATGCCTGGTGCGTATATTAAATTAGAAATAAAGAAGGGAGGTTCAAGCTTATGGCCTTTGCAAAAAAGCAGGTGGGAGAATTCCAGATTGGGCCGGGTCCCATTGAACCGGGACGTATTCCCAATCCTATTGAGATCGCCTGCATAATAACCGATAAAGTGTATGATGCATGTTCACAGAGGGTATGCCTTGACTCAATTTCACCTGTTTCATTCTGCCCGAGGATACCGACACCCATCGAATTTGACGGCTGTCAGGATTTCCGTATCACCGTGCCCGAAGGATTTACGGTGTCCCCTATTCCTGACAGGGAGGGTTTTGCAAGAGTAAGAGGCACCTTTAAGGTGTGCTTCAATGCAATATTGAGGAGCACTGGGACCAATAATACACAGTTAGTGCCGGTAATAACGACTTTTGATAAAGATGTAATATTATATATACCGCAGCCCTGTCCGGAAAATATAAGGTTTGAAGCTGTAGCCGAGTGCTTGTTCGGAAGGGTCAATGCAAACAACACGCTTGATGTGATCGTTGGAGTGTATGTCATTCTGAAGGCGGCTATAACGGTACAGTTAATGGTACCGGCTTATGGATTCTGTCCTACACCGCCGGAGTGCGAAGAATTCCCGACCAATGTATGCGAAGAATTTATGACCAGCCCATTCCCTGAATTTTTCCCTCCGCAGCTTTTTGACATCGATCCGCCCTATGACCCGGGCTGCCCGCACTGCGAATAATACCGAAATAACCAGCGACTGCGATGTTGCTGGTTGCTTTTTATGAAATACCTATTGGTAACATTTATTGACATGGAGAAGCCGCTCAGGCAGAGGCCGCATTATTTGGCCGATTATCTGAAGAATGAGGGACTTCTCCATGTATTATCCATAAAATATGGCAGGCAGGTCGGACATAGGGAGATAGTAGATCGCGGCGATTATATCAATACGATTATAGAGTGCCGTTTTACAGACCTCTTTAATGAAAACTTTTTATATGAGCAGTTTAGGCCGGATAATTTTTACGATGTGGTCATTTGCGAGGGGCCGTGGGCAGGTTATTTGGGCATGAAACTTAAGGATAAAGGCCGGGCCGGGCTGTATGTATATGAAGATATAGACTACTTTCCGGCATTTTTTCAATATGACTTTGTTTACGAGACAGTCAGGGGTATGGAGGACCGCTGTATGGCAAAGGCAGACCTCATATTTACGGTCAGCAAAACGTTAAAGCAGTTCAGAGACGGCTATTTGGACAGCAGTAAAATATTCATAAGTCCCAACGGGATAGATAAGATATACGCGTCGCAAGGAGTCAGAGAAGATAATATCATATATGCCGGAACACTGGATGAATGGTCGGGTATCGATATGGTCATCAAGGCATACGCTAAAGTGACCGAAAGCGAGGGAAACAGCAAATTTCTCATCTATGGCGGCGGCAAAATGGTAAATGAATATAGAAATTTGATAAATAGATTAAACATTGCAGACAGGGCATTTATAATGGGCATGATCCCACACCGAACGCTTATCGATATATATAACAGATCGCTCATAGGCGTATGTGTGCTGAAACCCATAGAAGTCGTAAGATATTGCTTTCCGATAAAACTGATTGAATATATGGCCTCCGGGCTGCCATCCGTTGTGACGGGATACGGCGATATGGACGAGATAATAAATGAATCGGGCTGCGGCATTTCCGTCGACTATGAGGAAGACGAGATAGCGGATGCGCTGCTGCATCTCATAGGTATGGGTATGGAAGAGAGGGAAAAAATGGCGGATAGAGGCAGGGAATACGCGAAGGATTTTCAATGGAAGGATATATTTAAAGACGAGCTCGATATCATAAAAGCTCGTCTATCGGAATAAGGCAGGGTTTACGGTCACTATATGAAGTTATATGGGTAAAGCCGCAATCCGATAAAACAGTCAGATACTTATGCCTGTCAATGGCAAATTGATCGGGGGTGTGAGAATCGGAGCCCAAGGTGATATATTTGCCGTTTAGCTCTCTGTATCTCTTGAGGATATCTTCCGACGGCTCGGTATTTCCCAGATCATATCTCGCCGCGGCGATATTTGCCTCCAGTCCTTTGCCTTTATCTACAAGTACGCACAATATCTTATTTATTATATCCGAATACTCGTCGAGCGGCATACTTTTGTCATCGTATGGGCAATACCTTCTGATAACGTCAAGGTGGCCCAGACAATCGAAATCATCGAAATGCGATATGCATTCATACACCTCGCATAAATATTCGGTAAAAGCCTCTTTTTTACTTCTGCTTTTATAGAAATTCTCTTTGAACAGGTCTATTCTATCTACATAATGGATGGACCCCAAAACAAAATCAAAATGCTTATCTTTCAAAAACTCTTCTATTTTATCCAATAAGCGGGATTGGAGACCTATTTCCAATCCTTTTTTCATAATGATCTTGTCGCCGTATATCTCTTTGCATCGGGCGTATTCTTCAGTATACTCCGTATAATCAAGATCAAAATCAAAATATTGGCCCGATGGATTGAGATCACAGTGGTCGGTAAAACAAATCTCCTTCAGACCCATTCCGACGGCCTGTTTGCAGACGCACTCCATGGTTTGTCTCGCATCCTTGGAAAATTGGGTGTGTATATGATAATCTATCAAGATATTCGCCTCCGTGGATTATTATAACATACATACCGTGTTCCATATACAAAATTTAGGATACGCTCTTTTAAAAGATAGAAATTATGTTAAAATATACTTGATGTTTTTAATACGTAAGGGGGGGTGAAAGGTATGGCATATAAAATCAATAATGAAGAATGCATAGGATGCGGCGCATGTGAATCCGAGTGCCCGGAGAGTGCCATTTCGGCCACAGAGGATTTCGTATATGTGATCGATTCCGCTAAATGTTCGGAAGACGCAGCATGCGTAAGCGTGTGTCCGGTCGACTGTATATCGCTTGACAATTAATTCACCTGCCAGTTTGTCGCAGCCTGAAAGCCGCCGTACGGCGGCTTTATCTTTAGCTCTTATTTTCTGAGGACGTCTTCGGAATATTTATTCCCCGCATTCCAAAGCATATATTCCTTGATTCCGTTATCATTCAGGGCCTTAACCTGTTTCAGCAGATCCTCGCCTGTATATCTTGGCGTACCAAGAGAAAAATCTTGTATCCATGGCCTTATGACCGCGCTCTTTTCAGCGCCCTCATCCTTTTTAAATGCATCCTTTACGGCCTTGTCCACAACCTCATAGGGATGCGCGTTGGGATTGCTGAATCCATAATTTCCGGCGTAATAGTGAGAAGGGTATATCATGGGGCTTATATAATCTACGATCGGCGATATCTTTTCCCACTTCTGCCCTATGCCCATATCGTCGCTCACACTGGTGGTGAGGCCGAATACATCGGCTGAGATTATTACGTTGTAACCCTTAAGCTGTTCCCGGGCATAGGATAAAAAATCAGCTATACAATCCTCTTTGGACTTCCCGTCCTGGCCTGGGAAAAAGGCTTCCGCATCCACCCTGGCTCCGTTTTCCGGGAAACGTACATAATCAAACTGAATCTCCTTAAAACCGTTCAGGGCAGCCTCTTTGGCAATGGCTATATCGTAGTCCCACACCCGCTTGTCATACGGATTTACCCATGAGACCCCCTTGCGGTCACGCCAGATCCCTCCCGCTTTTTTCCGTATGGATAGGTCAGGCCGATGCTCGGACAGATTTCTGTCCTTAAAGGTGACTATTCGTGCAATTGGGTATATATTATGGCTGGTAAGCGTATTCATAAATGCATGTACGTCCTTTATACGCACATACTTGTTTGCATCGACCTCATTTACGATCTGTATGCCGCTCTTGTAACTCATCAGCCCGTTATCATCTTTTACGTCTATTACCATGGTATTCAGATCGGAATTATCCAGCAGGTCGACCAGGTGTTCAAAGTGTTCCTTGCTTCCCGCTATATTGCCTGTCACGTAGATGCCCTTGACTACGGGAGGATCAGGTTTTTGGGGTTTTTTCTCCGGAAGCGGTACGTAGTATTCCTTTAATTCCTCCTTCAGCGCCTTATCCTTCTCAGCCAATTCCTTATTTCTTCGTATCGTTTCATCTCTGCCGGTCTTTTGTATGTCCAGCTTTTCCTGCAGAAGTTCTTTGCTTGATAGTTGGTTCTTTATGGAAGCTGCGGTTGAGGAATTTTCTCTGTAAAAAAAGAATATCCCAGATACGATCGCTAATAGTATCAAAATTGTGATGATTATGCCTGACCTTTTCACTTATGTATCCCCCTATCTGTTTTACATATCTATTGTATAGGAAAACCGGGGTTAAAAAAAGTTAAATTTTGTTTAAGATGCTGGTAATTATTGCATTTTTAAAGTATAATTCTATATAAAGGGTGAAAGGAGGGTTTTGATCATGAAATTATTGATTGCGATAGTACAAGATGAAGATGCGGGGGAGCTGATGCAGGAGCTCACGAAGTCCAAGTTCCAGTTTACAAAGCTTGCTACTACCGGCGGGTTTTTGAGAGCGGGCAATACGACGCTCATGATAGGCTTGGAGGACGAGCGCCTTAAGGAGTGTACGGACTGCATAGACAATATCTGCAAGAGCAGAAAGCAATTGATAACGCCGCCTATTATGGGCGGAGCCGGCGAGGTTTACCTCTCTTACCCTATGGAAGTGACGATAGGCGGAGCTACGGTATTTGTTCTGGACATGGAGCAGCTCATAAAGATATAGAAATGCGGCATATGCTTTGGGTCGGCATTTAGCTAAAATGGTACCAAGAACTATATTTGGGCGCTGAGAAATCAGTGCCCTTTTAATATTTGGCTTTTAAAGATTAATATACAAATATATTACAATTTTGTAACATTCAGTGAATGCGAAAATTCTTAATGATATAGTTATTTGTAGAAAAAGTACCTGCCCGCACATTCTGTGAGAAGCTTATAGGAGCAAATGTAAATTATGAACCCGAGACCAAGGAGGTAACTATAAACTTTGTCGGGGACTCTTTAAAGATGACCTTGGGATCTACGCAGTACTATGTAAACGGAAGGTATGGCGCTTTAGTACCATACCGGTACTAAAAAACGGAGCGGTATTTATCCCCCTGAAGACAATAATTGACGCCTTTCATATTAAATCAGAATGGAATGAAGAGTATAACTATGTCTCGTTGAATGACGACAGGATAATGAAAACTGAGCTAATAGAACAAATAAACAAATATTGGATATTATAAAGGGGGAAGGCGATGACCCGGATGCCTTCGTCCCTCTTAACTTCATAATGGAGACCAAGGACTCGGAGGATAGCTGGTACTGGCATTATGTGACTGAATTAAAGAATGTGACTGGAGAGGATATTCCCGAGGGCAAAGAGGGGATCCAAACAATTTTTGTCTTCGATGGAACATAGGGGTGATAGTTTCACGTCTCTATCTATATATGAAAAGAACCCGTCCGTTAAAAAAGATGAAGTAATAACCAAAAAAGCATTTTTCGATTACGTTAGATCAAATGGCGGAGACTTAGATTTCATTCTGCTGTTGGGAAGGACATTTTAGATCACTTGATTTTGGTTTTAAACTTTTTGTTCCCCTCATGGTTTGCTGTTGATCATAGAGAGGAGCATATTTTTATGCTATAGGATAAAAGGAATGATAAAACTTGATCAAGATGACCTTATAATACCAAAAGATTGATACAGCCAAATGGACAGATATACAAGTGCCATACCGGTAAAATAAAAAGACCGCGCAAATACATGAGTATAATGCGCGGCCTTGTCTTTTCAGGATATATGGTGCCGAAGGCGGGAGTCGAACCCGCACAGGGTGTGAGCCCTACTGGATTTTGAGTCCAGCGCGTCTGCCTATTCCACCACTTCGGCACGCTACGTATGATATAATATCATAAGCGGAGACTATTTTCAAGAAATTTTTAGGAGGCAAGATCATGTTGAAATTTTTAGATGCGGGGGAGTCTCACGGCAGCTGCTATGTGGGCATAATCGACGGTATGCCTGCCGGTCTGGAAATAGAGACGGACAGCGTGGACAGGCTGCTCTTTGAAAGGCAGAATGTGTACGGCAGGGGAGGCAGGATGGCGATAGAAAAGGACAGCTTACTGATCTTGTCCGGGGTAAGAGGAGGTAAGACCACCGGCAGTCCCATAGGACTGATGATCAAAAACAGGGACTATGAGAATTGGAAGGAATATATGCAAACGATGGTCGGGATAAAAGAGGGGAAAGAGGTCACAGTACCCCGGCCCGGCCATGCCGATCTTGCCGGCATGATGAAATACGGCTGCGACGATGCACGGGATATAATCGAGAGGGCAAGCGCGCGGGAGACGGTGATGCGGACCGCCATCGGCGGCATCGCCATGCTGCTTTTAAAAACATTCGGCATCGCGGTAAGAGCCCATGTGACAAGAATAGGCCGGGCCACCGCGGTCTGCGATAATTTGGATGATGCCTACTGGGCCAGGGTAGAAAATTCGCCCGTACGCTGCGGGGACGCAAACGCCAAAGGAGAAATGATAGCAGAGATAGACAGAGCGAAAGAGGCGGGAGATACAGTCGGAGGCATCGTACAGACAGCGGTCTTGAATGTCCCGGCGGGGCTGGGAAGCCACACTGCTTGGGACGACAGGCTTGATGCCCGCCTTTCCGCGGCATGCATGAGCGTACAGGCCGTAAAGGGCGTGGAAATAGGCATGGGATTTGAAGCCGCCGAAAGATACGGAAGCGAGGTCCATGATGAGATCTTTTATGGAGGCGGTAAATTCTACAGGAAGACAAATAATGCGGGCGGCATAGAGAGCGGCATATCCAACGGCGAAACCATAATAATAAACTGCGCCGTAAAACCCATCCCCACGCTTTCGCAGCCGCTGGCCAGCGTGGACGTCCGCACCAAGGGCCCGGCCAAGGCGCACTCGGAAAGAAGCGATATATGCGCCGTACCCGCTGCCTCCATAGTACTAGGGGCAGTTGCGGCATGGGAGATAGCGGCGGCGTTTCTGGACAAATTTGGGGGAGACACTATCGACGAGATAAAAAATGCCTATGGCTACCATATAACCAGGATGGGTAAACTATGATCTTTTATCCATAAATAAGGCATAATGACGATCCCCTTTTAATAAGCTTATAATAAATTGCTGTAAAAGGGGATCTATATGAAAAGGTTACTGCTTTGTATTATGGTTTTATCGGTCTTTTTTTGTGCCTCCGCTGCCTATGCAGCGCCAGGTGACGGAATCATCATAAATCTTCCCAGCCTAACGCTGACTTTTGATAAGGGGGATGTGCACAGGGAGTATCCGGTGGCAATAGGCAAATCCCTTTCCAACACTCCCAAGGGCAGTTATAAGGTGGCGGCCAAGGTAAAGGACCCGACGTGGTATCCTCCCGACGGAGGCAAAGCGGTGCCGCCGGGGAAAAAGAATCCTTTGGGGCACCGCTGGATAAATTTTTATCCAGGTTACGGCATTCACGGAAATAACAATGCGAAGTCCATCGGTACATTGGCCTCGCTGGGTTGCGTGCGCATGTATAACGGCGACGTCGAGGAACTCTTTGATATGGTGTCCGTCGGTACTCCCGTGCTTATCACATACCAGACTGCAAAGGAGATAACCGACGGTGATAAAAAGATACTGGAGATATATGCCGACGTATATGGACGCGGCGTCAATTCCCAATCAAGTATAAAGGCAAAACTAAGCGGAATGGGTATAACGACCGGCGAAGAGAAATTTAAATATGTCTTTGCCGGAAATAAAAAGAAGACTGCCTATTATTCCGACGGCTGGATATTGACTAAAGGAGACAAATTTTTGTCCGCAGGGTTAGTAAAAGAGAATGATGCTTTGTATATATCTGCCGATGCGGTAAAGAACATCTTTGGGATCGATTATCTTCTCAATCTGGATACCGGTATCATGAGTATAAATGGAGAAGAAATCGATTTTGTTGACAGAGGCGGAAAATATATTGATCTTGACTGCCTGCTCAATATACTTAAACTGGGCTATGACATAGACGCCGGGGCACAGAGGGTGGACATCAGAGGCAGTATGATCTTTCTCAATGGGAAATTCATCGGGAAGACTAATTATGCCAATTATGACAGCCGGGAGATAAAATTGCCGCTGAAGACCGTCGCGGAGCAATTTGGGAATAAGGTGGGATGGGATGCTGCGACAAACGAGGTGAGCATTGACGATAAGGCCGTGCCTGCAGCGGTCTTAAACGGGGTCTCATATATGGGTATTAAAGAGCTTGCCGGTATGTTCAAATTTGACTATGAAATTGATTCACGATATGGTATTATACAAATTAAGCGATAGTTCATAGTATGGACAAATTAAGCGATGGCTCGTAGTATGGACAAATTGGCAGACCGTGACAAATTGCGCAAGTCAAGGCGGCAAGCAAAATTGCTATGCAATTTCGCGTTGCGCGAGACATCGGCCTGAAGCGGGTGATACCGCTTATTTTTATAGTATAATAGAAATAATAATAAGATTATGGGTGGTGAAAACCATTGGAAAGATTAGTGCTTATAGATGGCAGCAGCGTGTTTTACCGGGCTTTTTTTGCCCTTCCTCCCCTCATGAACAGAAAGGGTATAAGGACCAATGCGGCGTATGGATTTACCATGATGCTCTTCAAAATGATGGAGGATTATAAGCCGGACTACATTGCGGTGGCCTTCGACGTAAAGGAGCCGACCTTCCGCCACAAGAGTTATGAGGGCTATAAGGCGACGAGGGAAAAGATGCCCGACGAATTATCCTGCCAGATACCCATTCTGCACGATATATTATCTGCATTGAACATCAAAACTGTGGAATTTCCCGGATTTGAAGCCGACGATATATTGGGCACCTTATCAAAGGCTGCAGAAGAAAAGGGTTATGAGACCTACATAGTGACCGGCGACAGGGATGCGCTGCAGTTGGTGTCGGAGAATACAAAGGTGATATTGAATAAGAAGGGCATGACCGATGTTGATGTCTACGATATCGGTCATTTCCGTGAGAAATACGGCATAACGCCGGAAGAGTTCATAGACCTCAAGGGACTGATGGGCGATAAATCGGACAATATACCCGGGGTGCCGGGCATAGGAGAAAAGACGGCTGCGGCGCTTATCAAGGAGTATGGTTCGGTCGACAGCGTGATCAATAATCTGGAAAGCGTGAAGAACAAGAGAGTCAGAAATCTGATAGAGGAGAATGTGGACAAGGCGCTTTTGAGCAGAAGGCTGTCGGCCATAGTCAGGGACATACCTATGGATTTCGATATGAGCGAATACGCGGTCAAGGAGCCTGACGGCGCAGAGGTCAGGAGGATCTTTGAGGGGCTGGAGTTTAACTCGCTGCTGGATAAAATTCCTGCGCTTGGCGCGGCGGAGGCGTCGGAAAAAATCATTTATGATCTCATAGATAATGAGGATAGTTTTAAGGAATATATCAAGGGACTTCGATCGGTAGCCATAAGCTGCAGGATGGAAAACGGCGGCCTGGCCATGGCTGCCCTCAGCAGCGAACACGGCACGGTCTTCCTGCCGTTTTACAAATCTGACGGACTGCTGCCGGACGGCCTGTACCGTCTGATAGCCGACGGCAATGTGAGAAAGACGGGACACGACCTTAAGGCATTATTGGATTTTTGTATAGATAACGGATATATGCCGCAGAATATCGGCTTTGACTCCGCCATTGCCGCGTATCTCTTGAATGCGACCGGGTCCGAGTATACCGTAAGGCAGATAGCCAAGGAATATTTGAACAGGGATATTATGGATGACTCGGTCTTTGGGAAGGGCAGGAACAAGCTGGAATGCGGCCGGATGGATAAAGATACCTTAAACCAGCTTGCAGGAGAAGAGGCCGAGGTCATATGCAAGGCGGAGCCCATGATGATGGAGAGACTGGATGAGCTTGGCATGGACAAGCTCTTCAATGAGATAGAGATGCCGCTGATCACGGTACTGGCCGACATGGAATGCACAGGCTTCAATATAGACAGGGAAGAACTGGCGCGGCTGGAGGAGGAGTTCGGCACGCAGCTTGCCGGGATCACATCTGATATATACCGGATAGCGGGCGAGGAGTTCAATATAAATTCACCCAAGCAGCTCTCCCATATACTTTTCGAAAAGCTGGATCTCCCGGTCATAAAGAAGACCAAAACGGGATACTCTACCGATGCAGAGGTTCTAGAGGAGCTGGCGCCGCAGCATGAAATAGTGGCAAAGATACTGGATTACAGGCAAATATCAAAGCTTAAGTCGACATATGTCGATGGGTTTATAAAGCTTACCGAGGGAAACGAGAAGATACACACCAGTTTCAATCAGACGGTCACGGCAACGGGCAGGATAAGCAGTACGGAGCCCAATCTGCAGAACATTCCCATACGGACGGATACCGGCAGGCAGATACGCAGGGTGTTCATACCCTCCGATGAGAACCATCTGATACTGTCTGCGGATTATTCACAGATAGAGCTTAGAGTCTTGGCCCATCTGTCGGGAGATGAAAACCTGATAAACTCATTCCTGTCGGGGGAGGATATACACAGGAGGACGGCTTCGGAGGTCTTCGGAGTACCGTTAGACGAGGTTACGTCCGAAATGCGGAGGAACGCGAAGGCGGTCAATTTCGGAATAGTGTATGGTATCAGCGACTTTGGCCTGGCCAAGGATCTGCGCATACCCAGGGAGATCGCTGCGGAATACATCGGCAATTATTTTAAAAGATACCCTGCGGTAAAGGAATATCTGGACAGGTGCGTTATGAGGGCCAAGGAGCTAGGATATGTCACGACCATTATGAACAGGAGGCGCTATGTCCCTGAGATAAGCTCAAAGAACAGGAATATCCGACAGTTCGGAGAACGCATAGCCATGAATACTCCAATACAGGGCAGCGCCGCAGACATCATAAAAATAGCTATGGTGAATGTCCATCGCAGGCTGCAGGGACACAAGTCGAATCTTATACTGCAGGTACACGATGAATTGATAGTCGACACGCTGAAGGATGAACTGGATGAAATAAAGGAAATTGTAAAGAGCGAGATGGAAAATGCCATATCGTTGAACGCCCCCCTTATTGCCGATGTAAATTACGGCGCAAACTGGTATGACGTGAAATGAGGCGGTAGCTTGAAGGTCATAGGACTTACTGGCGGGATCGCCAGCGGTAAAAGTACGGTATCGGGCATGCTGAGAGAATTGGGGGCATATATAATAGATGCGGATCTGATATCCCGAGACATAATACTCAGGGGAACAGGGGCATGGGATGAGATCGTAGAGTATTTTGGCGAGGGGATATTGCTCCCCAATGGAGAAATCGACAGGAAAAGACTGGGCAATATAGTTTTTGCGGACAGACAGAAGCTGCAAAAGCTGAATTCAATAACCCATCCTAGGATAATAAAGCGTATAAAAGAGATAATTGAAGAAGAGCGGGCAGAGGGCAAGGAAAGGGCAATAGTGTTGGACGCCGCCATACTCATCGAAATGGGCATGCAGAGCATGGTAGACGAGATATGGCTGGTGTCGGCTGACAAAGATATTCAGATACGGCGGCTTATGGAGAGGGACAGGCTTTCATACCAAAATGCCATAAACCGCATTCGTGTGCAGATGCCCTTGAGCGAGAAGATCAAATATGCGGACTATGTGATTGACAACAGTAAAGACATGGGATATATTAAAGAACAAGTGAGCAAACTTTGGGAAAGGGTGATAGAAGAGCATAACTGATTTGCCCGCGCATAAGATTATGGTATAGTAATTTGTGGTAAGTTGGGGGTATAATCCATTGATATTCATTCCGCGTAAACTTATGTTTGTAATTATTATTTTATTGGTCGCAGCGCTGATTATACCTGTTGCATTAAAGACTTATGATTATGTGCTCAGGTTAAGGTATCCTGTGAAATACATGGATATAATAGAGAAATATACCGGCGAATACGGTATCGATCCTTATTTTGTTTTGGCTATAATAAAGGCCGAGAGCAGTTTCAATCCGAAAGCCGTATCCAACAAGGGCGCCAAGGGTCTTATGCAGATACACCCTGATACGGGGGAGTGGATAGCGAAGAATATCGGCTTGGATGGATATAAAGAGGATGTTTTGCTTGATCCTGAGATAAACGTAAGGATGGCCTGCTGGTATTTAAACAACCTGAATAAGCAATTTAAAGACCCGGTTTCGGTGCTTGCGGCATATAACGCCGGCAGCGGCAATGTGAAAAAATGGCTGAGCGATGAAAAATACAGCCGCGACCAAAATAAACTGGAATACATACCGTTCAAGGAAACACGGGATTACATAGAGCGGATAACGAAAAACTATCAGATGTACAAAAGGATCTATGAGGGAACAAAAGAAAGAGGGCAGCTGAAGTAATGAAAAATATAAGTACTCTTGAAGACCTTGAGAAGGTCACCGTAGAACCGGACAGGAAACTGTTTTCTGCAACTCATGAAGAGATAATGGAAGGAAAGACTACGGACGTATATTTCTTGAGGACCATGGATATATTGTCTCATCTTAACATAGAGAATACCGTTGTCACCGCGGAAATCTTTGCAAGGGAGAATGGTATACTTGCGGGAATACCCGAGGTCATAAACGTATTGAAGGATAAGGAAATAGAATTGTGGGCACTGAAAGAGGGCGATAGTTTCGCTCCCAAAGACACGCTGGTAAGGATAAAGGGTCCGTATTCGCAGTTTGGAATATTTGAGACGACGATACTGGGGATGCTTGCCAGTTCATCCGCATGGGCAACGGCTGCAAAAGTTGCCAGAGAGGCATGCAAAGGTAAACCGCTTCTATGCTTCGGAGCGAGACATGTTCACCCTTCCGTGGCTCCCGTGATGGAAAGGGCGGCGCTGATCGGAGGGGCTGATAACGCAAGCTGTATCCTCGGAGCAAAGCTGGCCGGCAGCGAGCCCATGGGGACGCTGCCCCATGCTGCTTTTTTGATCGCGGGGGACACACTGACCGTGGCCAAAGCATATGATGAGATATCGGGCCCCGATGAAAACAGGACGATACTCATCGATACGTTTAAGGATGAAACCGAGGAAGCGCTCAGGGTCGCGGAAACATTGGGAGATAAACTCTATGGTATAAGGCTGGATACCCCAAGCGAAAGAGGCGGAGTAACGGCGGAACTTATAAAAGAGTTAAGGGCAAGGCTGGACCAGAAGGGATATAAGAACGTAAAGATAATAGTTTCTGGAGGGCTGTATCCCGAAAAGATATCGGAGCTTGCAGATGCGGGCGTCGACGCTTTCGGCGTGGGCAGCTTCATATCCGACGCAAAGCCTATTGACATGACTATGGATATCAAGGAAGTAAACGGCCGGCCGATAGCCAAGCGAGGAAGAATACCGGGTATTATAGAGAACCATAAGCTTGTAAAAATGATATGATTTAATATTGACTTGTCCTTAAACTTATATTATAATTGTAAACGTTGGTACGCCGAGATGGTGGAATAGGCAGACACGCTACTTTGAGGGGGTAGTGAGGGATTTCCTCATGCGGGTTCGAGTCCCGCTCCCGGCACCATCTTTTATGAGCAAATCTTATACATATTCAACTTATATTGCCGAATCCTTTAAAAAGGTACGGGGGAATCAATAATGGGGTGAATCCATCTTCAAGATGGTAGGGATACCTTCGTCCCGAATCCGTCAACTAACCTCGGAGGCATGGGGAGGGAAATTCAAATGAGGATTTTTGTTAAACTCGTCGTGGGGATTTCTGTACTGTTCGCGTCACTCATGTTTTGCGGCTTATTAAACAATACTTTTGCCGCGGAATTACCTAAGGGCATAGTTACGGGTAATAATGTCAATTTGAGAGAGGATTCCAATCTGAAGGCAAAAGTCATCAAAGAGGTCGGCATCAACAACGTCGTTTCCGTACTCGAGAAAACGGATGGCTGGTATCATATAAAGCTGTCGGACGGTACGGAAGGGTGGATGAGTTCCGACTATATTTCACTGAGGAGCGAAGATGTCTCCAGAGGCGGGGTAGTAAGGGACATCGTAAGTTTTGCCAAGAAGTTTTTGGGCGTGGGCTATGTATATGGGGGATCTTCGCCTAAGGGATTTGACTGTTCGGGATTCACGTCATATGTTTATAAGAATTTTGGCGTGCAATTGCCGAGATCGGCATGTGATCAGGCGACCGCAGGTACGGCTGTGGAGAAGAGCGATTTGCAGTCGGGTGATCTGGTACTGTTTAAAACCCTGGGCTCGAAGAAAATCAATCATGCCGGATTATATATAGGCGACGGGAATTTTATACACAGCTCTTCGGGCAGCGGAGAAGTAAGAATAGATACCCTGCTGTCGGGTTATTATAACGAACATTATGCCACTGCCAGGCATGTGTATTAACTTCATTTTTATCTTATATTAAAGATCACATTTGATTTTGCTTACAGACATAGATCAGTTATTTATTGACATAACGTATGTTTTGGGTATATAATTACATACTGATAAATGGAATGGGTACGGAATGTATCCATTTTTTGTTTGGAAGGGGAAATTAAATGTGATAAGAAACGACATCAGAAATATAGCGATCATAGCCCATGTAGATCATGGAAAAACTACTTTGGTGGACGGCATGCTCAAGCAAAGCGGCATATTTCACGACAACCAAAAAGTAAACGAGAGGATCATGGATTCCAACGACCTGGAAAGGGAGAGAGGAATAACCATCTTGGCCAAAAATACGGCTGTAAGATATAACAATATAAAAATAAATATTGTGGATACGCCAGGCCATGCAGATTTTAGTGGCGAGGTCGAAAGAGTCCTCAAGATGGTGGACGGCGTACTACTTCTAGTGGACGCAGCGGAAGGCCCGATGCCGCAGACCAGATTCGTCTTGGGAAAGGCGCTGTCCTTGAGTCTTAAACCCATCGTGGTAATAAATAAGATCGACAGACCAGACGCAAGACCATATGAGGTGATAGACGAGGTCTTAAACCTCTTTATAGAACTGGGAGCTGCGGAAGAGCAATTGGATTTTCCGATAATATATACCTCCGCACGGGAAGCCGTGGCAAAATATGATCTTAAGGATGACAGCGATAATTTAAAACCGCTGTTTGATACAATAATAGAAAGCATACCGGCTCCCGAGGGAGATGACGATGCTCCTCTGCAGATGATCGTCACTAATCTGGATTACGACGACTATGTGGGCAGGTTGGCGGTAGGCAGGATCGTGAGAGGAAAGATAAGCGGCGGACAGCAGGTGAGTATCGTAAAAAAGGACGGTTCGGTGCAAAAAAAGAAGATAGGCCTGGTATATCAATATGAGGCCCTGAAGAGGACTGAGAGCGAAGGGGCTTCCATAGGGGATATCATTTCGGTATCGGGTATCCCGGATATAGAGATAGGCGAGACCATCGCGGATGCCGATGATCCCGAGGCGGTAAGCTTTGTGAATATCGAAGAGCCGACGATTTCCATGGACTTTTCCACCAACAATAGTTCGTTTGCGGGTAAGGAAGGCCAGTATGTCACGTCACGGCATCTGAGAGACAGGCTGTACAGGGAGCTGGAAACCAATGTTTCACTAAAAGTTGAAGATACCGATACCCCCGACACGTTTAAGGTATCGGGGAGGGGAGAACTGCATCTGTCCATTTTGATCGAGACGATGCGCAGAGAAGGATATGAGTTCCAGGTATCTAAACCGCAGGTGATATATAAGACAAAGGGCGGAAAGAAGTATGAGCCTATTGAGACTCTTTTCATAGATATGCCGGAAGAATATATGGGAGTGGTGATGGAAAAGATCGGGCCGAGGAAGGCTGAACTGGTTGATATGTCGGCCAATGACAGAGGCGGCGTCAGGGTGGAATTTAATATCCCTTCGCGTGGTCTTATGGGATACAGGGCGGATTTTCTTACCGATACCAGAGGCACGGGCATTATGAATCATCAGTTTTTAGACTATGAGCCCTATAAGGGAGAGATAAAAGAAAGAAACCACGGATCTCTGGTTGCTTCCGAAGCGGGCATTACCACCGCATATGGTTTGAATAATGCTCAGGAAAGAGGAGAATTGTTTGTCAGCCCCGGCGTCGAGGTTTACGAGGGTATGGTGATCGGGGAGAATAACCGGGAAGAGGATATTGACGTGAACGTATGCAAAAAGAAGCATCTGACCAACATGAGGTCCTCAAATGCGGACGAGGGCATCAGGCTTACTATGCCCAAAGTGCTGAGTTTGGAAGAGGCACTCGACTTTTTGGCTGAAGATGAGCTGATGGAGGTCACGCCAAAATCCATAAGAATGAGAAAAATGATATTATCAAAAAACGACAGGTATAAATCTGTCGGCAGAGTGATAAAATCTGGTAAGAAATAAAGAGCTTTTGGCTCTTTATTTTTTTTGCATTTTATTTTACAATATATACCAGTAATATAAAATATTGGAGGAAACTATATGAGAATAAAGAGATTGATGTTGAACAAGAAAAATAGATTGCGGACATCTGCAATACTGCTGCTCTTTATTTTTGCGCTGCCCATCTCATCTTTTTACTTATCAGATCGTCTTGTACATAAAATTGTGACGCCGCTCTATAAAAGGCTGGAGCCCGTGACCACGGATGCCGTCGAGGTCTGGGAGGTGGCTCCGCTGACATACTATGAAGTATATTCCGATATGCCGGAGCTGTCATCACGGCTGCATCCGGTAAATGAAAGCGGGCTAGTAGCGTGTGCACTCTACAAGGGGGACGCCGCGGCGATCAAGAATGTGTCGGGCGACGCGGATATGGTCATCGAGAAAAAGACGATAAGGGGAGTTTCCGTTCCCTTCGTAAAAAATAACATGGGAGGGATCGAGGTTTTAAACGGCTGTATAGAGGACGTTATCTCGCTGCTGCAGAGGGAAAGCCGTATGAGTACGGGAATGTTGACCGGTAAGGATAAACAGCAAGACGTTTCCGGGGATATAAAGACGATCGAAGGTAAGTTGAAAGATATGCGAGATAAGCTGAATAATACTGATGATGCTTATAACGGCATTAGTGAGGTTGAAGAGTTTGTCAAATTACAGGATGATGCCATGGACAAGCTGGAAATCTCTGCCATGTTGAATGACGGGAAGGAATTTTACATCACACAAGAGGTCATATACAAATCATTAGATTTATACAATAGGTTGATACTTAGAATCAAAGCGGTAAATGAATAATATTAAAATTTGACTACCACGGGCATAAGCTTTGTGTTAATATATATACAGGACTTTATAACTGAACTTTTAACATAAGGGATTTTGCATTTTCCTCATAGAATAGCTTACTATGACCTGGCTATGATAGTTTTTTTATTGGGCACATCTGTAAATCCGGCGCGGAATGCCGATATATAAAATGATATGTCAAGTAAATTCATTCATCGTATATACACTATAACTGTACAAGGAGTGATTTGATGAGCCTACAAATACTGACTTTTAAAGGCGGCGTTCATCCTAAATACAACAAGGAGCTTACAAGCGGACTGCCGATAGAAGTTATGCCGGCGCCTGAAGAGGTGGCAATACCGCTTTTGCAGCATACCGGAGCACCCTGCGAGCCTCTGGTCGCGGTCGGCGACGAGGTGAAATTGGGGCAAAAGATCGGCGAGGCCAAGGGCTTTGTTTCCGTACCCGTACATTCCAGCGTATCGGGAAAGGTCAGAGTCATAGAACCGAGGCTGCATCCATCGGGATCGTTTGTCAATACCGTAGTGATAGAAAATGATAAACTGGATACTCCGGATGAAAATATAAAATCGAGGGGAAGTTTAGACGATCTGACTTCCGACGACATCAAAAATATAATTAAAGAGGCAGGGATCGTTGGCATGGGTGGCGCAGCATTTCCCACCCATGTAAAATTATCGCCTCCAACGGACAAAAGGGTGGACACTGTCATAATAAACGGCGCCGAGTGCGAGCCCTATCTCACATGTGACCATAGGCTGATGGTGGAATATCCCTCAGAGATCGTCTATGGGCTCAAAGCCATACTTAAAGCATTAAATGTGGATAGGGGCGTTATCGCCATAGAGGTCAACAAGCCCGATGCCATAGAGGCCGTCGAAAAGGCTGCGGCCGGGGTAAAGGGAGTGGAGGTAGTCAGATTGGCGGCCAAATACCCGCAGGGCGGTGAAAAACAGCTCATTAAGACGGTGACGGGCAGAGAAGTACCTTCGGGAGGACTTCCCGCGGATGTCGGGGCAGTGGTCAACAACGTTGGTACGGCCTATGCCATCGCCCGGGCCATAAAAGAGGGTATGCCGCTGGTGGAGCGCGTAGTCACGATAACGGGCCGGGCCGTGAAGAATCCTAAAAACCTCTCGGTGAGGATAGGGACCATGCTCAGGGATATTTTGGATTACTGCGGCGGCTTTAACGGTGACCCCGGCAAGCTGATAACGGGAGGGCCAATGATGGGCGTTACGCAGTATACATTGGAAATACCCGTAATAAAGGGCACTTCCGGCGTACTGGTGCTGCCTGAGGACATGACCAGGCCGGAAAAGGTCAGGGCATGCACCAAGTGTGCAAAGTGCGTGGAGGTATGTCCCATGAACCTTATGCCGTTATTCATAAGCATGTACGCACTGAACGACGATTTTGCCGACGCGGACAAATATCATGCCCTCGACTGTATCGAGTGCGGATGCTGTTCCTATATTTGTCCATGCAAGAGGCCGTTGGTCGAATCGATAAGGCAGGCAAAGAATGAGATATTATCTAATAGAAGAAAACAAGCTTAAGGGGGATCAGAATGAATAATCAACTTCTTGTTACATCATCGCCGCATTTCCGTTCCGATTATAAAATAGAACGCATAATGCTCGACGTTGTCATCGCATTGCTTCCCGCGCTGATTGCGGGAATGGTAGTCTTTGGCGTAAGCGCATTGACGCTTACCCTCATATCCGTGATATCCGCGGTCCTTACCGAGTATGTAATAGAAAAACTCCTTCACAGGGAAATAACTATAGATGACTTCAGCGCGGTGGTCACGGGAATGTTGCTTGCATTTAACCTGCCGCCCACAGTGTCATGGTGGATCCCGGCGGTCGGTTCGTTTTTTGCCATAGCGATAGTAAAGATGTGCTTCGGCGGTTTGGGCAATAACTTTGTAAATCCTGCCCTTGCGGCAAGAGTATTTCTTTTGGCATCATGGCCGGTGCAAATGACGACGTGGACCATACCCGGAGCCTCAAGCGCCGGAGCTGCAAATGCCATATCCGCTGCCACGGATGCGATGACTTCGGCCACTCCCCTTGATATACTGAAAGTTGCCGGTACGAGCTCGCAGCTGCCCAGCCTTTGGTCGATGTTTATCGGCAATATAGGCGGTACCATCGGAGAGACGTCGGCGCTGGCCCTTCTTGTAGGTGCGGCATATCTGCTGTACCGCGGAGTCATTAATCTAAGAACGCCGCTGTCATTCATAGCGACCGTGGGTCTGATGACATGGATATTTGGACCGGAAGGCATGTTTACCGGACCTTTCATGTATCATATATTGGGTGGAGGACTTATACTCGGCGCATTTTTCATGGCTACCGATTATCCCACCTCTCCGGTCACTCCGGTGGGACAGATAATTATGGGCATAGGATGCGGTATACTCACCAGCGTGATAAGACTCTGGGGGGGCTACCCCGAGGGAGTATCCTATTCTATACTGCTCATGAACATGGTAACGCCGCTGATAGACCGGTATACGATGCCGAAGGTATTCGGAACAAGGGGGGCGAAGAAAATTGCCTAAGAACGGCGGAATAAAGGAAATAATAGTCACCGGGCTGATACTGCTGTTGATTGCCGGCGTTGCCGGCGTGTCATTGGGATTCGTAAATGCCGTGACAAAGGGGCCCATTGAGGAGCAGAATAAGATTGCAGAAAATGATGCCAAACTGGCGGCCTTTCCGCAAGCAGAGCAGTTTAAGCCGGTAGATCCGGCAGAGTGGCAGCCGCTCCTGGAAGGCGATGAAAAGAATATAGTGGAGTCCGTGGATACGGCCGAGGATGGCGGCAATGTTCTTGGCTTTGTCATAAAAACGGCGCCACAGGGATACGGCGGTCCGGTGGAGATGATAGTCGGCATCACTAAAGAGGGCAAGCTTACCGGTATAAATATAGTGGACCATTCGGAGACGCCGGGGCTGGGCGCGAAAGCCGCAGATCCCAAATGGCAGGGGCAGTTTAAGGACAAGCCTGCCGAATCTCCGCTGAGTCTTGTGAAAAACAAAAAGGCTGGTTCCGGAGAGGTAGAGGCGCTTACCGGCGCTACCGTCACGAGTAATGCCGTTACAAAGGGCGTAAATGCCGCGATAGATCTTTTCGGTAAATTAAAATAGCAAGGGGGCTGCATGATGGGATATTGGAATGATTTTACCAGGGGCATATGGAGAGAAAACCCCACTTTTAAAATGGTGATCGGTATCTGTGCTACCTTGGCCGTTAGCAATTCCGTAGTCAACGGTATTGCCATGGGATTTGCCACAACGTTTGTTTTGGTGGGTTCATGCGTTATAATATCGGCGCTCAGGAATTTTACTCCGGAGAAAATACGCATGCCGATATTTGTCGTTTGCATAGCAACCTTTACCACAATAGTTTCGATGATTATGAATGCGTATCTGCTGGATTTATATAATGTAATGAAGCTGTATATCTCGTTGATCGTCGTGAACTGCATAATCATGGCAAGAGCCGAAGCCTTTGCTTCAAAAAATCCGGTGCCGAACACTTTCTTTGACGCCTTAGGCATGGGCGTGGGCTACACCATGGCTCTGACAATAATAAGCTCGGTGAGAGAGATAATCGGCAACGGTACGTTCCTGGGCATGCAGGTCATGCCTTCAACTTACCAGCCTGTTCTTCTGATGGTGCTGCCGCCCGGGGCATTTTTGACCTTGGGTCTGTTGGCCGGTCTTGCAAGATTTATTGACACGAAAGCCGAGGAGAGGAAGAAGGCTTCAAAGGAAGGGGTGGTCGAAGATGCTGGGACATCTTCTGATATTACTGGTTAGCTCGATTTTTGTAGATAATTATCTGCTCTCAAGATTTTTAGGAGAGTGCCCCTTCCTGGGCGTTTCCAAACAGGTCGAGACAGCCATGGGAATGAGCGTGGCCGTAATCTTTGTAATGACGATGACGGGCGTGATATCATACGTTACCCAGGTTTATATTCTTAAGCCGCTGGGGCTGGAATATCTGCAGATCATTGCATTTATAGTCATTATTGCCACATTGGTCCAGTTTACCGAAATGGTCATAAAGAAATCCAGTCCCACACTCTATCAGGCATTGGGCATTTATCTGCCGCTTATTACGACCAATTGCGCGGTGCTGGGCGTGGCTCTGCTGAACGTCCAGATGGGATATAATCTGATCGATTCCATAGTATATAGTTTCGGCTCGGCCGTGGGTTTTTCATTCGCCCTTGTCTCTTATGCGGGTATAAGGGAAAGGCTGGCATTTGCTCCCATTCCCAAGGCATTGGAGGGATTTCCTTCTGCACTGATAGGCGCGGGGCTTCTTTCTCTTGCATTTTTGGGATTCCGGGGACTTGTATAAGGGGGTTTTAAATTGTTGAGGGATATATTATATCCGCTCGCGATCTTGGGCGGAATGGGTTTTTTGTTCGGGGCTATCTTGGCCTATGCGTCTCAGAAGTTCCATGTGGAGGTAAATCCTAAACAGCAGGAGGTAAGGGACGTGCTGCCCGGGGCCAACTGCGGCGGATGCGGTTTTGCTTCCTGCGACGCCTATGCCCAGGCGGCAGCCGAGGGCAAGGCCGGCACGAACAGGTGCGTCGTGGGCGGCCGGGCCGTTGCGGAAAAAGTCGCCGCCATCATGGGCACCGAGGTGGTAGAGGTCACAAAAAAGACGGCTCGGGTAATATGCAAAGGTACGAATGATAATGCCGTAAAAAAATACAAATATCACGGCATCGAAGACTGCAGGGCGGCCAATGCTCTGGCTGGAGGCGACAAGGACTGCCAATACGGATGCCTCGGCTTGGGAACATGCGAAAAGGTGTGCCCCTTCGACGCGATACATGTGACTTCCGAGGGCATCGCCCAGTGTGACGAAGAGAAATGTACCGGCTGCGGCGCCTGCGTGGACGCATGTCCCAAGGACGTAATCAAGCTGATCGACATAAATAAGAGGGTCAGCGTATTCTGCAATAATCACGACAAGGGTAAAAGGGTAAGGCAGATATGCGGGGTCGGGTGCATAGCGTGCGGCATATGCGTTAGGCAGTGTCCGGAAAATGTGATAGCTATTGATAACGACCTGGCCGTTATCAATTATGACGGCTGTACCAATTGTGGGGCATGTATACCCAAGTGTCCACAGAGGACAATATCAAATTTGGATGAGATAATTTCTGAGGTTGCTGTTTTTTAATATTATAATGGCGGGGCGATCCCCGCTTTTTTTGTTATAACGGTGAAATACATTGTTAAAAAAACTTTATTATATGATATAATAAAACAGTATCTATTTGTAAAAGGATGTCGTAAAATGAAACGCGGTACCTTTAAACTGATATATTTATCCATGCTCATATGCATAGGGCTGGTGCTCCATGTGATCGAAAACATGATACCCATCCCGTTTCTGGCGCCGGGCGCCAAACTCGGCCTGGCCAACATCGCGTCGCTGTTGACGCTGTATGTCTTTGGACTTCCCGATGCACTGCTCGTGTCAGTATTGAGACCGATCCTAGGTACTCTTCTGGGAGGCTCGGTATCAAGTCTGCTGTTCAGTCTGAGCGGGTCCATTGCCAGCACCCTTGTCATGTGGATCGCCATGAAATATTTCGAAAGGTATTTCAGCATGGTCGGTATCAGCATTTTGGGCGCGCTTGCGCACAATGCCGCGCAGACGACCGTCTCGGCATTGATCATAAACAATGTCAATATGTATATCTATCTACCCGTATTGAGTCTGTTGAGCCTGGGGACCGGCATCTTTGTGGGCCTGGCCGCCAACGCGGCCAAGGACGTATTAAAGTCGTCGGCGGAAGCTTCGATCAAAAATTTGAGGGGATGACGTTAAGTTGAGGAAGAATAAAAGCCTATGGTATCTTGCAGCTTTGATACTGATCTTTGCTGTGATAGGAAGTTTCCTCGGCGAATTTTTGTCAGGATGGGTACCTTTACTGGGAAGTTCTAAATCCATTGGATTTAAAATACCCATTAATTTGGCATTGAATGTGCTGAGCCTTGACTTTTTGCTTTCCGTAAACTTAAGGATCAATCTCATTTCGATTGCAGGCATGTTGTTTGGGGTATACATTTACTACAAAAGATAATCAAAATGTCAGAAGTATATTTTCGATAGAGAAACTTGCCCTGATAACTATAGAATAAAGGTGATAATATGGCGGATTTCGTGCTTGCATCTTCCTCTCCGCGCAGGAGAGAACTTCTGATGCAGTTGGGCCTGGACTTTGAAGTAATGCCAAGCAATATAGAAGAAGTACTTAAAGGGGACACGCCGGGCGAGATGGTTAAAAACCTGTCGCTGGAGAAAACACTGTCCGTTTCGTCCCGCATTTCCGGGAACAAAATCGTCATAGGCGCCGACACCATAGTCTATATGGACGGGACAATAATGGGCAAACCGCGGAACGAGGACGATGCGTTCTCAATGCTCAGGAGATTGAGCGGCGGGACGCACGAGGTCTATACCGGCCTGGCCTTGGTCAATACCTCGACCAAAGAAATTTTATCTGATTTCGAGTGTACCCAGGTCCTTATGAAAGAACTTACGGATGAAGAAATAAGAAATTATATAAATACAGGCGAACCGAGGGACAAAGCGGGAGCTTATGCCATTCAAGGTAAAGGTTCCCTTATTGTTAAGAGCATTAAAGGATGTTATTATAATGTAGTGGGTCTTCCGTTGGGCAAACTTAGAGATATGCTTCTGGATTGGGGCGTGGACCTCTTAAGGATGGGAGTGTAATACTTGACTGAGTATAACCTTAAGATAAAAGACCTGCCGGAAGAAGAAAGACCGAGAGAGAGAATGATAAATTATGGGCCGGAAGCGTTATCAAATACGGAGCTTTTGGCAATAATTATAAGGACAGGTATAAAGGGTGAGAATGCTCTCACGGTAGCCCAAAACCTAATTTCACAAGAGGGACTTCAAGTACTGATAGACAGCAGTATAGAAGAGCTCTCCGCATTCAGGGGCATAGGAAAGAGCAAAGCTGTGCTCATAAAGGCCGCGCTGGAGCTCGGAAAGAGATTATACAGCATGCCTCAGAGTAAGAAGTTCACGATCAAATCACCTGACGATGTATCAGCGGTATTGATGGGCGAAATGCGCTATTTGAAAAAGGAATATTTTAAAGCAATACTTCTTGACATTAAAAATAACATAATTGCCGTGGAGAATATCTCCATAGGTAGTCTGAATTCGTCTTTGGTACATCCTAGGGAGATATTTATAGCGGCCATAAAGAAATCAAGCGCCGCCGTGATATTGGTACATAATCATCCCAGCGGAGATCCGACGCCGAGCAGAGAAGATATTGAAGTCACGGGAAGGATATCGGAGTGCGGCAGTATACTTGGGATAGAGGTATTGGATCATGTGATCATAGGCGACGGCAGATATTTTAGCTTTAAAGATAAGGGACTAATGAAATAGAGAGGTGTCATATCAATGAGTATATCCAGAGACATAGGAATTGACCTTGGTACAGCCAATACCTTGGTATTTATAAAGGGCAAGGGGATCATCGTAAGAGAACCATCGGTCGTGGCGATAGAAAGGGTCAGCAATAAGGTCCTGGCCGTTGGAGCGGAGGCCAAGAGAATGGTGGGCCGTACTCCAGGCAACATCGTTGCCACAAGGCCTATGAGAGATGGGGTAATAGCCGATTTCGACATAACCGAGTCCATGCTGAAGTACTTTATAGGCAAGGCCAATGCCAAATCGGGCCTGAGAAAACCAAGGGTGATAGTAGGCGTGCCCTCGGGCGTTACCGAGGTTGAGGAGAGAGCCGTTGAAGAGGCCACCATGCAGGCGGGCGCCAGGGAAGTTCATCTGGTGGAAGAGCCTATGGCTGCGGCAATAGGCGTGGGCCTCCCGGTAGAAGAGCCGACCGGCAGCATGATAGTCGATATCGGAGGCGGTACGACCGATGTGGCCATAATCTCATTGGGAGGTATCGTTACCAGCAGAAACCTGAGGATAGCCGGCGACGAGCTGGATGAATCGATCATTAATTATATCAAAAGGGAATATAACCTGATGATAGGCGAGAGGACGTCGGAGGAAATAAAGATAACCATCGGCTCCGCTTATCCCAAGGCCAAGGAGGAAACGATGGAGATAAGGGGAAGGGATCTGATGACGGGACTTCCCAAGACATTGAAGATATCTTCCACGGAGATAATGGAAGCGATGAAAGAATGTATTGCCTCCATAATAGATGCAATAAAATCCACATTGGAGAAGACCCCTCCCGAACTTGCCGCCGATATAATGGACAAGGGAATAATGCTTGCCGGCGGAGGGGCTCTTTTGGACGGGATGGACAAACTTGTAAAGCAGGAAACGGGTATGCCTGTGGAGATCGCCGAATCACCTCTGGATTGTGTCGCTTTGGGTACGGGAAAAATACTTGAAGAGGTAAATCTCTATAATAGGATATCTAGAGTAACCAGATAGGGGGGAGAATTTTGCCCTGGTGGGGGAAATACAGGGATTATATAATTGTCGGTGCGGTGGTTTTGATTATATTAATATTGATGGGCGTAAATTTCCAAGGCGTGCAGGCAATGCCGGGAATGGAGTTTGTCTCCGGGACATTGATAAAACCTGTGAGCAATTCCCTTTATCGAGTCGGCAGTAAAGTTTCTGATTTTTTCTATTTTTTGAGGAACGTAGGCAGCGTAAGGAGCGAAAACGAGAGATTGACGGCGGTCGAGGAGGATTATGACAGTCTGAAGCTTGAGACGGAGAAGCTGAAACAGGAAAACGCAAGGCTTAAAGGCCTCCTCGATTACAAAGAGGCCAGTGCCGATTACGATATGATAGGTGCGAGGGTCATCGGAAAATCCAGTGGAGGATGGTTTGATATCTTTGCGATCGATGTGGGCAAGGACAGCGGCATAGAGGAGGGCATGGCCGTCGTTACTGAAAAGGGGCTCATAGGAACGGTGATCGAGGTCCACGATCAATGGGCGAAGGTGCTGTCGATCATCGACGAAAACAGCTCCGTGAGCATTCGTATAAACAGGACGGGAGATAACGGGATGCTGCACGGCGATATAGACATGAAGGCAAAGGGCCTGGCCAGTGCTATATACCTGCCCATGACTTCCAATATCAAACAGGGCGATGATGCGATAACATCGGGCCTGGGGGGAGTTTTTCCCGAAGGCATCTACATAGGGAAGGTCTTAAATGTGGAGAACAGTCACGGCGACCTCTATAAGACGGCAATTATCAAGCCTAATGCTGATTTTCAAAGACTTGAGAACGTCTTAGTGATAAAGACGACTCATCCCAAAATAGATCTTGGAGAGGTAGGCGGCCAATGAGGAGATATTTGATAATACTGCTCATTTTGATACTGCTTTTTATAGTGCAGACCGCCATATTGCCATTTCTCACAATATATAATATCTCTCCTGATATTCTGCTCATTTTCATAACGGCGTATTCAATACTGAACGGTCAATGGGAAGGTATGATATGCGGCATCGTTGCAGGCGCGTTGATGGACGTGTTTTACAGCCCTGTCTACGGCATTTACAGCATAGTTTATACTACCATTGGTTTTCTTGTGGGCAGATTCAGCAAAAACATCTTTAAAGAGAATTCCTTTGCGGCGCTGCTGTTTACGATAATGGGCAGCGTATATAAGGGCATTTTGATAGTGATCTTCAAAGCCGTGCTGTCCTATAAGACGGACATATGGATGTCATTTTTAGCTCTGTCACTTCCAGAAGCTCTTTTAAACGGGATCATTATTTTCCTGACGTATGATTATTTAATAAGACTAAATGATCATACGCTGCTCAAAAAGAATAAAACGATATTTTAAGGAATGATTTTATGGAAACAAAGGAGTTTAGAAACAGGTTTATTACGTATACGGTAATAATTATCCTTCTTTTTTCTGTTATCTTCGGAAGATTGATAGAGCTTCAGGTGGTTCAGGGCAGCTATTACAGAGAGTGGTCGGATGAAAAGAGACTGAGACTGATCACCGTCAAGGCTCCGAGAGGCAAGATCACTGACGCTAACGGCGTTGAGCTGGCAAACAGCAAGCCGATCTTCTGCCTGGATATCGTGAGGACCAATATAGACGATGACAAACTCAACAGCGTGATAATCGGAGTAATAGACATTTTAAAACAGAATGGAGAGGAGTACATAGATACCCTGCCCATTTTTTCGGACGATGATGAAAGGGTATACTTTAACTTTAAGAGTTTTGAGAATGAAGACGTAAGCGGAGACGTACTCGCGGCTAGGGAAACGCGTTGGAAAAAAGATCACGATATAGCGGCGGATGCCGATGCGCAGAAGGCTTGGGACACATTAAAGAAGAAGTATGGCATAGACGACTCATATGGCATACAGGACATAAGGCAGATAATGAATATTCGCACATTGATGTCCGAGCAGGGGTATAAATCTTATCAGCCGGTCACCATAGCCAAGGACATTTCGGAAAAGACCGTGGCTGAGCTGGAGGAGAAGCATATAAACCTTCCCGGCGTGATGGTCGACGTGGAACCGGTCAGACAGTATCCCGAAGGCAGCCTTGCATCACAGGTACTGGGTTATATAAGCAGGATAGATACGGACACTCTGAAGAAGCTGGATCAGACTAAATATAAACCGGACGACCTGATAGGAACGGTAGGGATAGAAAAATCCTTCGAGGAATACCTCAAAGGTACCGACGGCGGAGAGTATGTAGAGGTGGATGCCCTGGGCAGAAAGGTAAGGAGCGTATCCTATAAAGAGCCCTCCCCGGGTGACACGGTGGAACTTACGATCAAGGAAAAATTGCAGAAGGCTGCGGAACAGGGCCTGATAGAAACCATGGAGGATATAAGGGCGGGCAAAAACGGTTTTACCAGGTCGCCATACGCTCAGATGGGAGCGGCAGTAGTCATCGACGTAAGAACAGGAGCGGTTTTGGCGCTGGCCAGTATCCCCGATTTCGATCCCAATGTATTTGCCATGGGCAGTCCGTCCGTGGAAGAATATGCCGCGCTCAACCCCAAGGATGCCACGGAGCGCACTCCCAAGCCCTTGTGGAACTATGCGACAAAGGGGGCGATACCTCCCGGGTCTACCTTTAAGATGGTAACGGGTATGGCGGGACTTATGGAAGGAGTCATAACGCCGAAAGAACAGATACTGGATAAGGGGGTGTATCCTTATGCTCATCATCCCGCATGCTGGTTGTGGAACGAGTATCACAGGACACACGGGCTGGTGGATATTACCAAGGCAATACAGGTATCCTGCAACTATTATTTCTTTGAGGTGTCGCGGAGATTGGGCATAGATAAGCTTGCAGAGTATGCGCAGAAATTCGGCCTTGGACAGAAGACCGGCATAGAAATAGAAGAACAGGCCGGCACTATAGCCAATCCCGGTATTTTGAAGGATACGGCGACGAACGACCTCTACTATATCAAAAACGTACTCAAGCTGATAGACCAGCATCAAGTGGATGAACTCTCGAAACTTGTCGACTCGGGAGAAATAAGGGACAGCGTCATCGTAAAGAAGATGAACGAACTGGGTATAACAGATAAAAAAGCGAGGGACAAGGTGCTGTATGCGATAAAGGGCACGCAATGGAATCTGGGTATGACTCTGAGCGCGGCCATAGGGCAGGGCCAAAACTCATTTACCCCGCTTCAGATGGCTAATTATATAGCAACTTTGGTAAACGGAGGCACGAGATACAGGCCGCATCTGCTTAAAGAGATCGACACCTACGACGGCAAGGTAGTGAAGAAGGCACAGCCGGAAGTGCTGGATAAATTAAATTTCAATGAGGAGTATGTGGACTATATCAAAGAAGGTATGAGAGCCGTTACCGAAATGGGCGGAACGGCGTCGGGCACGTTTTCCAATTATCCCGTCCCCATCGGCGGCAAGACCGGATCGGCACAGAGACCCCCGTACAACGCTTACGGCTGGTTCGTCGGTTTTGCACCCTATGACAAGCCGGAGATTGCTGTGGCCGTCGTCATATATGAGGCCGGAAGCGGTAGCTATACCGCCCATGCGGCTAAAAACATTTTTGATGCCTACTTTGATTTGGATGAGCCGGATCAGAATCCAATAAAATAGTAATAAAAAAATAGATAGGTTTAATAAGACCATCTATTTTTTTTACCCGATCAGGAGGATTTTTGCAATGAATGAAGAAATAACAAAGTAGTAGATACGGAGGATAAATATGTCTAAACTCGATATAAAGGGCATGCGAAACAGGCTTATCATTAATATTGACGATCATGATGATTTTATGGAGGCTTACAAAGACCTGGACGAAAGGTTGGGGAGATCCGCCGATTTCTACAAAAATTCTCATATGAAGGCAATCGTTAGGGGGAAGAAATTGGATCAAGGCGAAAGAGATATGATGAGAGAGCTTCTGGAATTCAGATATGGTTTTAAGACATTATTCATTAGCTCCGCCGATCAAAAAAATAATGATTCGGTAAAATTTATTCAGGGTACCGTCAGATCGGGTCAGCTTGTGGAAGAACCGGGCCATATAGTGGTTTTGGGGGATACCAACGACGGCTCGGAGATAAGAGCCGGAGGCAATATTATTGTTATGGGCAGGACAAACGGACTGCTGCATGCAGGCTATCCCGATAAAAGCGATGCCGTCGTTGCTGCGGTCAGGATGGAAAGCCTTCAGATACGGATTGGGAATAACATCTCGCGGGCTCCCGACGCAAAAGTATACCGGGCCGACGTTCCCGAAATCGCTTATGTAAAAGATGGAAAAATTATTATAGAACCTCTTAACCAAAAAAGTAAAATGTTGTAAAATATAGTTGAGGAGGGATTGAAGGATGGGAACAGTTTTCGTAGTAACTTCGGGAAAGGGCGGAGTAGGTAAGACGACCACGACCGCTAACATAGGAACAGGACTGGCATTGGCAGGAAATAAGGTGGCTTTGGTGGATGCGGATATCGGCCTGAGAAATCTGGACGTGGTCATGGGCCTTGAGAACAGGATCGTCTATGATATAGTGGATGTCGTTGAAGGAGAATGCAGATTGAGGCAGGCCTTGATAAAGGACAAGCGCTATGAGGGACTCTATCTGCTGCCCGCTGCGCAGACGAAGGATAAGACGGCCATAAGCCCCGAGCAGATGCAAAAGCTATGCAATGAACTCAAAGAAGAATTTGACTATATCATAGTGGATTGTCCGGCAGGGATAGAGCAGGGCTTTAAAAATGCCATTGCCGGCGCGGACAGGGCGATAGTGGTAACTACGCCGGAGGTATCGGCCGTAAGGGACGCGGATAGGATAATAGGCCTGCTTGAAGCGAATGACCTGAGGGACGATTATCTCATCATAAACAGGATACGTATGGATATGGTCAAGCACAACGACATGCTGAGCATAGACGATATGCTGGATTTTCTTGCCATAACCCTTGTGGGAGTAGTTCCGGATGATGAAAAGATAGTCATCTCGACCAATAGGGGAGAGCCGGCTGTCACCGACGATAAATCCATGGCGGGCAAGGCCTATAGGAATATAACCAAAAGGCTGCTGGGAGAGGATGTGCCGTTTATGGATCTCAATACCGATGATAGTTTCTTTGGACGGCTGAAAAAATTGTTTGGCATCGGCGCAAAATAGAGGAGGTATGGTTATGGGACTTTTTGATTTTTCTTCCAGGGGGAGTAGTAAGGATGTTGCCAAGGAACGGCTCCGTTCTATACTTGTGCAGGATCGGACCAATGTATATCCTCAATATCTTGATATGATAAAAAATGACATTGTCAAAGTCATATCCGACTATGTCGAGATCGATACCAACGGCATGGAGATCAAGATAGCCAATGTGCTCAGGGCTTCAGACAATACCAACGTGCCGGAACTCGTTGCCAATGTGCCGATAAAGAGGATGAAGAACATAGGGAAATGAGCAGCCAATATTTTCATTTAAAGTGCCGCCTCACTATGTGTTATAATTATAGGATATGGGGTGGTGCAAAATGATCGATAAAAAACTTATAAAAAATATCGATTTTGTCCTTCTTATTTGTATATATATTGTGTCTGCGATCGGGCTGATTGCGATAAGCAGCGCCACCCATGTGCAGGAGAGCGGTTCTTATTCTTCGGTCATAAAACAGGCGCTGTCGCTTGCCATAGGAACGGTCGCATTTATTGTAATGATCAGCTTTGATTATAGTTATCTGAGCGCCTACAGCAAATATATATATATATTTAATATTATCATTCTCTTAATGGTATGGGTCGCGGGCATCGGTCATCAGTCGAAGGGCGCGCAGAGTTGGATCGCCCTCGGATTTTTAAATTTCCAGCCTTCGGAGTTTGCAAAGGTGGCAATTATTATAAGCCTGTCTAAATTTTTGGCGGACAGGGATGGACCGCTGGACAATGCGCATGATGTGCTCATGGTATTGCTCAATGTCGGCATACCGTTCATATTGATCTTTATACAGCCGGACTTGGGAACGGCGCTGGTATTTGCCGCGGTTACCATAGGAATGCTTCTCATTTATGGAGTCGACTTCAAGTGGATACTCGCGGGAGGAGCGACCTTGGCTGTCTCTATGCCTATAATATGGTTTTATGCATTGGAGCCGCATCAGAAGAACAGGATCATCACCTTCTTAAATCCCAGCCTTGATCCGCTTAAAACAGGCTATCATGCGATACAGTCAAAAATCGCGGTAGGCTCGGGAATGTTGACGGGAAGAGGTTTGTATAACGGGACTCAGACGCAGCTGAATTTCCTGCCGGAAGCCCGTACGGACTTCATCTTTTCCGTGGTGGGGGAAGAGCTTGGCTTTGTCGGAGCCGCGACCATTGTGCTGCTCTATTTTATCATATTATATAGGATAATCAGGATAGCCATGAAGGCGAAAGATAAATTCGGCATGTATCTATGCGTGGGTGTGGCTTCTATGTTTTTATTCCAGATATTCGAAAATATAGGCATGACCATAGGGCTGATGCCTATAACCGGTATAACGCTGCCCTTCATGAGTTATGGCGGCAGTTCGCTTTTGGCAAACATGATTTCCTTGGGTATGGTGATAAACGTGGGTATGAGAAAGCAAAAGATAAACTTCTGAGGAGTGATTGCATGAATATTGCTCTTGTGGCTCATGATGCGAAGAAAAAGCAGATGATAAACTTCGCTGTGGCGTATAGGGACATATTGGCCGGTCACACTTTGTTTGCAACGGGAGCTACGGGCGAATTGGTGGAGGAGCACACGGGACTCAACGTGCACAAGTTCCGGCCGGGCCCGTTGGGGGGCGACCAGCAGATCGGGTCCATGATAGCGCAGGATGAGATGGACATGGTCGTTTTCCTGAGGGACCCGCTTACGGCACAGCCGCATGAGCCTGACATAACTGCACTTCTGCGCATCTGCGACGTCCATAATATACCGCTGGCAACGAATATGGCCTCGGCGGAGGTGCTGATAAAAGGACTTTCGCGGGGAGATTTGGCTTGGCGCGAGGTCATAAATCCCATGCTTGGACAAAATGACGGGCAATGCAGTGAATGTTGACTAAATATCCCTGCTTTGAACCATAATGAATAATGTAATAAAGAATGCCTCCTTCAAATATATTTAATTAATAGAATAAGGACGAAGGAGGCCTCCTTATGTATAAAGTACAATACGGCGGAAAGATCAAGGGGAGCGGACAAAAGAACCTGAAGAGCAGAGCTGCCAGGGTATTGCAGCAGACTGCGGTATCGCTTTTGATACTGGCGATATTGCTTACTCTATCATCCGTCAAGGTATCATTTTTCAAAAAAACCGTGGGTTATGTCAAAAAGGGCCTGGCCTACGATTATACCGTTGAAGACGGTATCAACGGCGTTAAATATGTATTCAAACAGATCCCGGTTTTTCGCGACAAAATAGTCTCGGTATTTAAGAATATGGACAGCGGGGATACCCAACAGAAGATGGTAATGCCGGCGGAGGGTCCGATAACCTCGAAGTTTGGCATGAGGGTGCATCCCGTCTTTAATGACCTAAGGATGCATCAGGGAATAGACATAGGCGTGGAAGAAGGTACGCCGGTAAAGGCGGTGCTGGATGGCAGCGTTGAAAAGGTGGATTACGACAGTGAACTGGGCAAGTATGTTCTTTTAAAGCATAATGACAGGCTGGAAACACTATATGGACATCTGTCCGAGATAACGGTAAGCGTAAATGACAAAGTAAAGCAAAACGATACCATCGGGAAATCGGGAGCGACAGGCTTGGTAACGTCTCCAAACCTTCACTTTGAGGTATGGGAGAATGAGAAAGCCGTAGATCCTTTGACAAAAATCGATGACGATTCTGATGAAAAAATATTGAATTAGAGCAAAATTAAAAATGGTATAATATAAAAATATAAATCAGTTTATGATAAAATATTAATGTTATCAACAAAGGAAACGAGGAAGTATATGCTGAAGGACAAACTGCTGAACGAGATATTGCCTAAGGTTGAAAAGCCTGCTAGATATATAGGCAACGAATTGAACAGCGTACACAAGGAATACGAAAGCGGAATGGTCAGGTTTGTATTTGCCTTTCCCGATACTTATGAAATCGGCATGTCACATTTGGGTATAAAGATATTGTACCATCTGTTAAATAAAAGAGAAGATGTCGTGTGCGAGAGGGTTTTTGCGCCCTGGGTCGATATGGAAGAGATATTAAGGAGAGAAGGACTGCCTCTTTTTTCTCTTGAAAGTATGACTCCGATCGCGGACTTTGACATCATAGGATTTACCCTGCAGTATGAGATGAGTTATACGAATATCTTAAATATGCTTTCTCTGGCGGGAATACCCATGGATGCCGCGGACCGTGACGACTCTCATCCCTATGTGATAGCCGGAGGACCGTGTGCATACAATCCCGAACCCTTGGCACAGTTTATAGACTTTTTTGTCATGGGGGAAGGCGAAGAGGTCATCGGAGAAATAATGGACGTCTATAAGGAATGCAGGAAAAAGGGCACGTCCAGACAGGATCTGCTGCGCCGGATGGCGGATGTGGACGGCGTTTATGTGCCGTCGCTGTACGTCATGACATATAATGAGGACGGCACGGTCAGAAGCGTGAAACCGGTAAGCGACGATCTGCCCGCAAGGATAAAGAAGCGCGCAGTCAAAAAGATGGACGAGGTCTATTATCCCGACAATATGATCGTGCCTTACCTTCAGACTGTGCATGACCGCATCATGCTGGAAATATTCAGGGGATGTACGCGGGGATGCCGCTTTTGCCAGGCCGGAATGATTTACAGGCCGGTCAGGGAGCGCTCGGTCGAAAACCTGATGGACCTGGCTGAGAAGCTTGTGGCGTCCACGGGATATGACGAGATATCCTTAGTTTCTTTGAGCAGCTGCGACTATACCTTTCTGGATGAACTGATAGAATCCCTCATGGATAAATTTAAAGAAAAGGGGATAGGGATATCCCTGCCGTCGCTGCGGATAGACTCGAATTATGTGGATATATTCAATAAGATCGAGGAGGTCAGAAAGTCGGGCATAACTTTGGCGCCCGAGGCAGGCTCACAGCGCCTCAGGGACGTTATCAACAAAAACGTGACCGAGCAGGACCTTGTCAATGCGGTCAGCGCGGCCTTTAAATTCGGCTGGCGCACGTTAAAACTCTACTTCATGATAGGCTTGCCTACGGAGACTGATGAAGACCTGGAAGGCATAGCGGAGCTTGGGGAGACCGTATTGAGAGAATATAAAAAGATCCACGGTAATACAAGGGGTCTTAAGGTGACTCTCAGTGCGTCGTCCTTTGTGCCTAAGCCCCATACTCCTTTTCAATGGGAGCCGCAGGACAGCATAGAGGAGATAATGAGAAAGCAGTCCCTTGCCAGGAGCAAAATAAGGGGACAGGCACTGAGATTCACATATCACGATGCCAAGCTGAGTTTCTTGGAAGCGGTCATTTCACGGGGAGACAGGCGTATATCCATGGTGCTGAAGAGGGCTTGGGAAAAGGGGTGCCGCTTTGACTCATGGAACGAATACTTTAAATTTGACCTATGGATGGAAGCATTTAAAGAAACCGGGATCGATCCCGGCTTTTACGCATCCAGGAAGAGACCGGACGATGAAGTCTTTCCTTGGGATCACATTGACGTCGGAGTAAATAAAGAGTTTTTGAAGCGGGAGAGAGACAGGGCATACAAGGGCCGGACCACTTTCGATTGCCGGAAGCACTGCATAAAATGCGGCGTACAAGATTTGGAAGAGGGGCTGAAATGCTATGGACAGGATCAGGGTTAAATACACGAAGGGAAGGGATGTAAGATATATTTCGCATCTGGACTTGATGAGGGCGTTGGAGAGGGCGCTTCGGAGAGCCGAAATACCCTTTGCGCTAACGGAGGGCTTTAATCCTAAACCCAAGATGAATTTTTCTCCCCCGCTTTCGCTGGGATATGTCAGTTGTGCGGAATACTTTGACGTCGACTTCACGACGGATATGCCGCCCGAAACATTTATATCTAAGATGAACGATGTGTTCCCCGTGGGAATAGGGATCACCGAGGCAGTCAAGATAGACCGCGCTTCGAAATCGCTGAACAGTATTATAAACGGCGCCCGGTACGTGATCCGTTACCCCTTTGGCAGCGATATTGCGGACAGAGCCGGTGAATTTTTGAATAATGAAATAATCATCGAGAAGAAGAGCAAGAGGGGCGTCAAGACTGTGGATATAAAACCGCTGATATATGATTTTTCCGTCAAGGGCGAGGATACGATAGAAACTTGGCTACCGGCGGGCAGCACTGAGAGCATAAATCCGATGTACGTGCTTAAGGCATACCTGGATTTTGCCGGGGGAGAATTTCGTGAAGAGGGTGCATTTATAACGAGGACGGAGCAATATATCGACAGGGATGGGAATACGCCGATGCAGGCGGGTGTGTGCGCGTGAAGCAGCTTATAATCGATGCTTATACGGGACAGAGAAGGATAACGCTGGCCGAAGACGGCGACATATTGGAATACAGGGTCGACCCGGCGGAAAAGCTCTATGGGAATATCTACAAGGGCAGGGTGATAAATATCGTACCCGGCCTGGAAGCTGCCTTTGTAGATATCGGCTATAAGAAAAATGCTTATCTGCCTATGAAAAAGGGACTCATGGATAATATATCCCCGGGCAATTTCGCTATCGTGCAGGTGGTGAAGGAATCCATAGGGAATAAGGGGCCAAAGCTGACGATGGATATCACGCTCCCCGGAAAATATTTGGTGCTCATGCCGCTTTCCGATAATATAGGCATCTCCCACAGGATAGATACGGAAGAGGAGAAGAAAAGACTAAAGGAAAAGGTCAGGCGGATAAAGCCGGAGGGCATGGGCATCATCATAAGGACCAATGCGGTCAATGCCGGGTACGAAGAATTGTGCGCGGACATGAAACAGCTGACTGATAAATGGACTCAGATACTGAGCGTATATGAGATGTTCACGGTACCTGTGCCTATTTACAAGGATATAAGCTCATTGGAAAATTCCCTGATGGATATGGTCACTTCCGACGTAGATGAGATCGTGGTGAACAGCGCGGACGACTTTGAGTATCTGCACGGCTATTTATCCGATGAAATGCCGGAGTATCTGCCCAAACTCAAGATGAAGCCCGATCCCGATATTTTTAAAAGCTATGGCGTAGAGGACAGTATCGAAAACATATTCATGAGGAAGATAAACTTAAAGAGCGGGGGCTATATTGTCATTGACAATACCGAAGCCCTTACCGTGATAGACGTGAACAGCGGCAAATTCACTTCCATGGGAAGTCTTGAGGAGACGGTACGCGCCATTAATTTCGAGGCGTCTAAGGAGATAGCGAAGCAGATCAAGCTGAGAAATATAGGCGGGATAATAATCATCGATTTTATCGATATGGAGTTGGAAGAAAACCGCAGCGCTCTGCTGGAATACATGAAGGAACAGGTCAAAAGCGACAGGGTGAAGACCAATGTGGTCGATATGACGTCCCTCGGGCTTGTGGAGCTGACCAGAAAGAAGGGGAAGGATACGAATGAAAGCTTCTTTGTGGATCAATGCCCGTATTGCCATGGCAGGGGATGGATATTCACCGGCGAATATCTGCTGAGCAAGATCAAGCGCAAAATAATAAGGCTCGCGCAGAGATTTCCAGGCCGGGCCATCGTGGTGGAACTGAATCCGTTTACGATCGAAGAGTTTACGGAGGGCAACATGTTCCTGGTGGATCTGCAAAACGTATCGGATTCTGAAATAATCATCCGGGACAATAAGGATCTGACCCTGGACAGCTATAAGATCCATCTTGAAGACGGGGAATGAGCCGGTTTTCCCTGACGTTGACAAGGAACGGACCTTATGTTAGAATACTAAAGGTAAACCGCTCGGAAAGGGTTTTAAATCGGTACCTGTTTCCGGCGAGTCTTTGATGGGGAGGTTTTAAAGTGTATGCAGTGATTGAGACCGGAGGCAAGCAATACAGAGTGGCCGAAGGCGACGTTGTGAAGGTGGAAAAGCTTAATGTAGGCGAGGGCGACGACATCAACTTAGACAGGGTGCTTCTTGTCAAAAAGGACGACGAGAGCGTGACCGTCGGCACACCCGTTGTGGAGGGGGCCAGCGTGGATGCAAAAGTGCTGTCTCAGGGCAAGGCGCCTAAGGTGATCGTGTATAAATATAAGGCAAAGAAGAATGAACGCAAGAAAAGGGGACATAGGCAGCCTTATACGGAACTGCAGATAAATAAGATAAACTTTTAGATATGATAAATGTGGAAATCCTTAAAAAGGATGAACATATCGAGCGCATAGCCGTTACGGGACATGCCTTATATGCGCCCTATGGAGAGGACATAGTCTGCTCCGGGGTGTCGGCTTTGTGCCAGGCGTGTGCGGAGTCCTTGCTCAAGCTTACCAAGGGGAAATTCGATGTCGGCGTTGACAGCGGAGATTTTTATATAGCCGTGATCGATCATGGCGCAAAAGAGAATGCCGTGAAGGTGAACGTCCTTTTGGATGGCCTGGCCATAGGGCTTAACAGTATTGAGGAGAGTTATCCTAATTATGTTAAGGTGAAGGAAAGGAGGATTTAAGAATGATGGATCTTCAGCTTTTTGCACATAAAAAAGGTATGGGAAGCACGAGAAACGGCAGGGACAGTGAGTCGAAAAGACTTGGCGTTAAAAGGGCTGACGGACAGTTCGTGCTTGCCGGAAATATTCTGGTAAGGCAGAGGGGAACGAGAATTCGCCCGGGCAAAAATGTGGGCATAGGCAGGGACGATACGTTATTTGCTCTGAATGACGGCGTCGTCAGGTTTGAGACAAAGGGCAATGATAAGAAGTATGTCAATATCGTTCCCGCAGCAAACTAATCTACAAGAAATTCTGAGGTTCTAGCCATGGCTAGAACCTTTTGAGTATGGGGGCGTTTTATAATGTTTACGGAAGATGAAGCTATTGGTATTTTGAGAGATTACAGGCATATATACATGAATGATCTTCAGGTGATACTCGGTTATATTCAGTTGAACGAACAGGAAAAAGCCGTTCAGTATATCAGGAAGATCAGCCTTGCCATGGATGAGGAATCCAAACTATACCGTGTAAAGGACAACTCTATGAAATGTGTCCTGATTAAGGGGTATACTAAGGCAAGGGAGAATTTTATCGAAATGATCATAGAGATCGCCGACGAGGATAACGTTCTGTTCGCACAGTCTGACTGTATATATATTGAAAGGGAATTGGACAAGTCTATCAGGCAGGCCGTGTCCGACGGCAGCGGAAGGCTGAATATGAAATTGGGATACGATGGCGGCGCTTTTTTAGAAAGGTTAAACGGGTGACGGTATGTTTGTGGATAGGGCCAGGATATATATAAAGGCCGGCGACGGCGGCAACGGGTTTATTTCATTCCGCAGAGAGAAGTTTGTCGCCTATGGCGGACCCGACGGCGGAGACGGCGGTAAGGGCGGCGATATAATATTTGTGGCCGACCCTAATCTGAAGACGCTGATGGATTTCAAATACAGGCAGCACTATAAGTCGGAAAACGGCGGCCACGGAATGGGCGGCAACAAGCACGGAAGGAATGGGAAAGACCTCGTTGTAAAAGTACCGGTGGGTACTGTCTTGAAAGACCCGGATACGGATGAAATATTATGCGATCTGGCACGGCCGGGCCAAAGAGTGATAGCCGCTCAGGGCGGCAAGGGCGGCAAGGGCAATGCCAGGTTCAAGTCCTCGGTGATGAAGGCGCCGCGCTTTGCTGAAAGCGGCGACGAGGGAGTGGAGAGGTGGCTGCTTCTAGAGCTCAAGCTTCTTGCGGATGTCGGTCTCATAGGTTTTCCCAATGCCGGAAAGTCTACGCTGCTGTCCGTATTGACTGCGGCCAGGCCGAAAATAGCGGACTATCCGTTCACCACGCTGACGCCCAATCTAGGCGTATGTTCATGGCATGATAAGAGCTTTGTCATAGCCGATATTCCCGGCCTCATCGAGGGAGCGCATGAGGGAGTGGGCCTCGGACATAATTTTCTGAGGCATATAGAGAGGACCAGGCTGCTGCTGCATCTGGTCGATGTTTCCGGGATAGAGGGCAGGGAACCGATGGATGACTTTGAAAAGATAAACGATGAACTAAAGTATTATGACGAAAGTCTTGTTCAAAAGCCCCAGCTGGTCGTGGCGACAAAGATGGATGCCGTTGCCGACAGGGTGGAATATCAGAGGTTTAAGACCGCCGCTGAAGAAAGGGGTTACAAGGTCTACGGCATCTCATCCATGACGTCGGAAGGCATTGACGAGCTGCTGAATGATGTGGCCTCATATTTTAACGAAGAAAAGCAGGAGGATATTCCCCAGGAGGAGGGGATCGCCATAATACCGGCGCCTCCAAAGGAGATCGAGGAGCTGAATATCCAAGTTGAAGGCAATACCTACAGGATATCCGGCGCTATGATAGACAGACTGCTGAAGAGAGTGAATCTGACCGATGAAGATTCCCTCAGATACTTTCAGAACACGCTGCTAAAATATGGAGTGTTCGACCGGCTCAAAAAGGAAGGGCTGAAAAACGGGGACTTCATAAGCGTGAGGGACTTTGAATTTGAATATATGGAGTAGGTGACGATATGATAACAAGTAAGCAGAGGGCTATGCTGAGGTCCATGTCCAACGGCATAAAACCGGTGGCGAACATAGGCAAAGACGGTGTGGATGAAAATGTGCTCGCGTCGATCGACGCGGCGTTGGAAGCCAGGGAGCTCATCAAAGTCAACGTATTGGAAAATGCGCCCGGCACATGTAAGGAAACGGCAAGAGAGGTCGCCGCGGCTTTAAAGGCTGAGCCGGTGCAGGCGATAGGAAACAAATTCGTATTATACAGGCGGTCGGTGAATAAACCCGGGATTGTGCTGTAAAGGGCGGTAATACCGGGGCCCGGGGTTGTTAAACTATTGTTAACTTGTTAAATGTACTCAATATATAGTATAATAATATAGTTATTTAATAGTACTGAATTTACAGGCTGACAGATGCCGCCGTTATATCAGGGCCATTGCAGGGTATCTTGCCCTATCGTGATGGATAAGGAGAGACGGAGATGGATGATAATCGTATCAAAATAGGGATAATGGGGGGAACCTTCGATCCGATACATTACGGGCATTTGGTCACCGCAGAGGCGGTCAGATATAAATTCAACCTGTCCAAGGTCATCTTTGTGCCCTCGGGAAACCCGCCGCATAAAGTGGCCAGAGTAGTGACAAATAAAAAAGACAGATATATCATGACGGTGCTGGCTACCGTAACCAATCCAAACTGCGAAGTTTCTACGATCGAGCTCAATAAAGATGGTTATACCTACACGGTGGATACTATGAAAGAGTTCCGAAGTATATATGGAGATGATTACGAGTTTTACTTTATTACGGGTGCAGATGCTATCCTGGAGATACTCACATGGAAGGATATCGATACTCTTTTGGGCCTGTGCAATTTTGTGGCTGCAACGCGGCCGGGTTTTGACAATAAAGACCTCTATGACAAACTGGATGACATAGAGAAAAGATACGGAACGAGGATATTCAGGGTAGAAGTTCCGTCTCTTGCAATATCCTCTACGGATATAAGAAGACGGGTCGCGCAGGGAGAACCTATAAAATATCTTCTCCCCGAGGTGGTAGAAAGGTATATACAGAAAAATCATTTATATCGGGAGTGGTCACGTGCTGCCTTATGAAGATATAAAGGAGAAATTGAGGACGATGCTTTCCCCGCATAGGTTTGCCCATTCATTGGGCGTAGAGGATATGGCGGTAAGGCTGGCCGAGAGATATGGAGCGGACGTCGAAAAGGTCAGGATCGCCGCCTTGGTGCATGACTGCGCCAAGGAAATACCCGAGGAAGAGCTGATAGATAGGGCCCATGAATATGGACTGCAATTGGATGAGATAAGCATTGTCGAAAAAGCTCTCATACACGGTCCGCTGGGAGCAAAGATCGCGCAGGCTTATTTTGGCATAGATGACGAAGAAATCCTTCATGCCATAGCGCTGCATACTACCGGCGGCAAAGATATGAATTTGATCGACAAGATCATCTATCTGTCGGATTTCATAGAGGAAGGCAGAAAGTATGACGGTGTAGCATACCTGAGAGAATTGGCGTTTGAAGATTTGAATACCGCACTTATAAAATCCTTTGATAATACTATTCAGTATGTCGTTTCTCTCAATTCTCTGCTGCACCCGAATACTATATTTGCAAGGAACAGCTTGCTGATGGAAACGAGAAAAATGGGGGAATAGATCAATGAAAAGGGTTCTCAAATACATTCTTATAGTGTTAGTATGCGTTATAATATTGAGCTTTACCGGTGCCTACGTATATTTAAAAAACTTAAATCCCGGATATGGGGACAGCGATACATCCGAAAGTGTCAATACGCCGAGGCCGGAAAAGAATAAACCTGTGAATATTTTGATTTTGGGTGTCGACGGGGTCAGCAAAAATGATAAGGGGCGATCCGATACCATAATGCTGTTATCCTATAATCCCGAATTGAAGAAGGCTAATTTGATTTCCATACCCAGGGATACCAGAATAAGGCTTGATAAGTACGGGTATCAAAAGATAAACGCCGCCTATGCCTATGAGGGTGTCCAGGGCGGTATGGATGCGGTATCGGATCTCCTCGGAATACCGGTGCATTACTATGTAAAGATAGATTATGAAGGTTTTATCAAATTGGTGGACGATGTCGGCGGCGTAAAAGTGAATGTGCCGATCGATATGAATTATAATGATAGAGCGGGCAACCTGCATATAAACCTGAAGAAGGGCGAACAGGTCCTGGACGGTGAGCAGGCCCTCGGTCTGGTGCGTTTCAGAAAGGGATATTTCAATCAGGATTTGGGAAGAATAGAGACCCAGCAATTGTTCATGGATGCCTTTATCGACAAGGTGACTAGCCCTTCAATTCTTTTAAAAGCCCAAAAAATGATGGGGACCATAAGCAACTATGTGGAGACCAATATGAAGCCTATGGAAATATTGGGCTATTTGGATGACGCCAATCAGGCCAGGAAGAATATCAAGATGTATACGCTGCCCGGCGACGCACAGTATATTGGAAACGTATCATATTATATTGTAAATCAGAACGATGTTAACAAGATCCTCCAGGAAGTAAATACCGAGGGTTCCGTGAGCAACAGCAGTTCGTCCACGGAGGCGGAAGAGATCGTTAAAAAGTACGGTCTTGACCCGGAGGACATAAGCGTCGAGGTTTTAAACGGCGGAGCGCCTGCGGGCTCGGCTACCGAGCTGGGTGATATCCTAAAGGGATATGGTTTTGACGTCAAGCGCATTTCAAATATTTCCGGAACGGAATATCATAATACGCAGGTCATAAATCGCAATGAAAATATAAAGACGGGCAAGATGATATCCGAAATGATAACGGGTTCGGTTTTGGTCAATGACCCCGACCAGTCGGCCGATGTGGATGTGACTTTGATAGTCGGGAAAAATTATAAATAGAATTTGGAGGGATGCATTTTTGCTTAACGAACCTTTGGAAATAGCCGAGTACATTGCAAGGGTAATGGACGACAAGAAGGCTGAGGATATAGAGGTGTTGGAAATCAAAACTCTGACGGTGATCGCCGATTATTTTGTGATATGCACCGGGAAAAGTTCGACCCAGGTTTCGTCCATATGTGATGAAATTCAGGAAAAGATGGAGGGACAGGGAATAAGGGCCGGGCATATAGAAGGCTTAAGAGGCAACAACTGGATACTGATGGATTACGGCAGCGTGGTGGCACACATCTTCAGCCCGGCCGACAGAGATTTTTATAAATTGGATAGGGTATGGGCTGATGCTAAACAGCTCGATTTTAAATAAGTCTTGACAGAATTTAATGTATTCTATATAATAAATAGCAATTAAAAAATAATAGCAAACTATGAGGAATAGTAAAATACCGCCGTTTTTAAGAGAGCCGGTGAAGTGGTGCAAACCGGCAGGCGGGGTATTTGAACTCACTTCATGTGAAGGTATTGTGAGCTATCGAGAGGGCCTTTTGGCCAATTAGGGTGGTACCGCGGGTTTAATAGACTCGTCCCTATTTGGGATGGGTCTTTATTTTTATATTGGAGGGACTTCATATGGATTATAATTTTAAGGAGATTGAGAGTAAATGGCAGAAGTACTGGGACGATAAAAATTTTTATAAAGCCGATGAAGCAGGCGATAAGCCTAAATACTACGCTCTGGAGATGTTTCCCTATCCTTCGGGACGGCTGCACATGGGGCACGTGAGGAATTATTCCATCGGAGACGTGATAGCCAGATATAAGAGGATGAGAGGCTACAATGTGCTGCATCCGATGGGATGGGATGCCTTCGGGCTGCCTGCGGAGAATGCAGCCATAAAGAACGGCATACATCCGAGCACATGGACCTGGAACAACATAGACAATATGAGAGCACAGCTCAAGAGTCTGGGCATAAGCTATGACTGGGACAGAGAGGTGGCTACCTGCCATCCCGAGTACTATAGATGGACTGAATGGCTGTTTTTACAGCTTTACAAAAAAGGCCTGGCCTACAGGAAGAAGTCGTCGGTGAACTGGTGTCCTTCATGTAAGACGGTGCTTGCCAATGAGCAGGTGGTGGACGGCAAATGCGAGCGCTGCGGCACCGTAATAAGAAAGAAGGAACTGGAACAGTGGTTCTTCAAGATAACCGACTACGCCGACAAGTTATTGGAGGGCCTGGACAGACTGCCGGGCTGGCCGGATAAGGTCAAGATAATGCAGAGGAACTGGATAGGCAGGAGCGAGGGTGCCGAAATCAATTTCAGGACGGAGACTGGGGAAGAGATAAAGATATTTACCACCAGGCCGGATACCGTATTCGGAGTATCCTATATAGTGCTTGCCCCCGAACATCCCTTGGTGGCAAAACTGGTAAAGGGCACAGAATATGAAAAAACCGTAAACGATTATATATATGAACTTCAGGCAATGAACGAGATAACGCGGACGTCTTCCGAGACGGAAAAGACGGGCATGTTTATAGGCAGCTATGCCGTGAATCCCCTGAACGGCGAGAGGATACCCATATGGATCGCCAATTATGTGCTGATGGAGTACGGCACCGGGGCCGTGATGGGAGTACCTGCCCATGATGAGAGGGACTTTGCATTTGCCAAAAAGTATGATCTGCCTGTAAAAATAGTCATACGGCCGGAGGGCGAGAATCTCACGCCGGAGACCATGACGAATGCCTATACCGGCGACGGTATCATGGTAAATTCCCACGGTTTTGACGGCATGACTTCAGGGGAGATGTTGGGTAAGATCAGCAATCATATAGAAGAGAAGGGATATGGTAAGAAGAAGGTAAACTATAAGCTCAGGGACTGGCTGATATCCCGTCAGAGATACTGGGGCGCGCCTATACCCATCGTCTACTGCGACCATTGCGGAGCCGTACCCGTGCCGGAGGAGGATCTGCCCGTACTCCTTCCCGAAAACGTCGCTTTCACCGGAAAGGGTGAATCGCCGTTGTCCGAATGTGAGCCGTTTGTAAACACTACCTGTCCTAAATGCGGCCGGCCGGCCAGAAGGGAGACGGATACCATGGACACCTTTATGTGTTCTTCATGGTACTTTGAGAGGTATACCGATCCCAGAAATGAGGAAAGACCCTTTGACTTTGACAGGGCAAAGTACTGGCTGCCGGTGGATCAGTATGTGGGCGGCGTGGAACATGCCATACTTCATCTGATGTATGCGCGGTTCTTTACAAAGTTTCTCTATGATATCGGCTTGGCGCCTGTCGATGAGCCGTTTACTAATCTGCTGACCCAGGGCATGGTGCTCAAGGATGGGATCAAGATGTCCAAGTCCAAGGGAAACATAGTGAGTCCCGAAGAGATAGTGGCGAAATATGGCGCCGATACCACAAGACTGTTTGTGCTGTTCGCAGCGCCCCCCGAGAGGGACCTGGAATGGAACGATCAGGGAGTGGAGGGATGTTATAGGTTTTTAAGCAGGGTATATAAGCAGGTAAGCGATATGAAGGACAGATATATCCAGAGCGGGTGGGATTTTGACGATCTGGATGACGAGGATAAGAGACTGAGGTTTAAGACGCACAGTACGATAAAGAAGGTAACCTCGGACATGGACGGGAAATTCGGTTTTAATACGGCGATAAGTGCGATCATGGAGTTATCCAATGCATTGAACGATTACACGGCGTCAAAGCGGGAACATGCAAACAGCGGCGTGGTGAGCGAGCTCATATGCAATATGCTTATAATGCTGGCCCCGTTTGCACCTCATATGACCGAAGAGCTTTGGCATGACCTGGGCCACAAAGACAGTATACATCGGCAGGCCTGGCCGGGTTTTGACGAGAGCGCATTGACCCGGGATGAGACGGAGGTAGTGATCCAGGTGAGCGGAAAGGTAAGGGGCAAACTCAACGTGCCTTCCGGTGCGGATGATGAGACGGTAAAGAAGCTGGCATTGGAGAATGAAAGGATCAGATCATTTATTAATGATAAACCCATAAAGAACGTAATAGTAATACCCGGAAGGTTGATAAATATCGTAGTATAGGCTATTGGATCAGTGGGATATATAATTGCATGGATGCATAAAAGTATTTATATTTTAGGGGGATATAAATAAAATGGGTAATAGTTATAATCCTTTACTCGATAGTTTTGTACCGTTGGTAGAGGCGCTGGGAAAGATGTTTGGCAAGAATTGCGAGGTCGTTCTGCACGATATAAGCAATCCTCAGAAGTCCATAGTCGCCATAGCCAACGGTCATGTGACCGGACGAACGGTGGGCGGGCCGATGACAGATTATGGCCTGGTAAATTTGAGGGAAGGCAGGTATGAGGATGAGATCAATTACAGAAGCATGGGAAAAGACGGGAAGATATTAAAATCCAGCACTATTTTCATAAAGGATGAAAACAAGAATGCCATAGGCTGTATATGCATCAATTATGACATGTCGGAAATGGAGATGCTGAAGAACATGCTGGCCGAAATATGTGGCACCGAATCCGATAATTTTCAGGTCGTGGATGAAAGTTTCAACGACGACGTAAACAACGTCCTTGCCAATATAGTGAGCAGTACCCTGGATAATTTTGGGAAGCCCGTCAATTATATGGTAAAGGATGACAAAGTAAATGTGGTCAGGGTATTGGACTCCAAAGGCGTTTTCCTCATCAAGGGGTCCGTCGACTATGTGGCCAAGGTCCTGTGTGTCTCACGATATACGATTTACAACTACCTTGATGAAATAAAGGGTTCATCGGATCAAGCAGGCGGCAAATGATTTGTCACCTGCTTGTCTTTTTAAAGATATATCTTTTATGCCGGTTAAGGTGAGAAATAAGTTCGAGTATAAGTGCTGCCAACAGCAGGATCAGTATTACCAGAAGTATTCGTACGGTGCGGTTCGGATTATTTTTTTCCGCTGCATTGACCTGATTGACTTTGCCGAACCAGCTCCTCTGATATGTATTGTCTGTTATCAGGTCCACCTTGCCTATGAGCTTTCCGTCGATATAATATTCCAGTTTGCCCAGGACGGCGCCCGACTGTATGGGAAAGGATACTTCCTCGTCCAAACGTATCTTTTTGGTTATGTCTTTTTTACCGTCCGGGATCGCGGCGATAAACTTTTCATCGGTCTTCAGAGGTATCTCGAGGTTCTTAAGTTTCATGGCCGTCACTATCTGGTCTTTTTCATTTATGGTTACCAGGCTGTAATTGTCATAGCCGTAATCCAGCAGTTTTATCGCGTCTTCCCACACGGCCGTACCTTTGGCCCCCATTATTACGGCTATCAATCTGTGCCCGTCTCTTGTGGCGCTGGCGACCAAGGTATGGTCTGACTTTGTGGTATATCCCGTCTTTACTCCATCCGCACCCTCGTATTTGTACTTTGAATTCAGCAATAGCTTGTTTTCGGGGTACAGCTCTCTTACCTTATCGAATTTGTTGGTGGGCTGTATCACGTATTTAGGAGTTGTCACTATGGTCCTGAAGGTTTTATTTTTCATGGCGTATCTGGCTATCATAGCCATATCCTTTGCCGTGGTGTAATGATCATCATCGTGTAATCCATTAGGATTGGTGAAATGCGTATTTTTAGCGCCTATTTCCGCTGCCTTTTCATTCATCATTTCCGCAAAATCATCCACGCTGCCGCTTATATGATCGGCTATGACTATGGCGGAATCATTGGCGGAAGAAATGAGAAGGCTGTATACCAGGTCCTTCATTGAAAGAACTTCTCCGGGCGATATGTATATTTTATTTCCCGCTGTGTTCAGCACGTCATCCCCCGCCGTCACGCTGTCGTTGAGATTTGAATTTTCCAGTGCTATAATAGCAGTGAGTATTTTTGTAACGCTTGCCGGATACATCTTCTGGTCCCCATTTTTTTCATATAGTATTTGCCCCGTGTTGTAATCCATAAGCACGGCGGACGGGGCGGATACGTCAATTTCGGCGGCATATGTGCTGCTGCAAGGTATTGCGGTTAAAACTGCTGCGGTAAGTATGAATAAAGCTAAGAGTTTTTTCATTTGATACCTCCGTTAATATTGGCAATAACAATAGTATACCAAAAAAATGCGGTGTAGAAAAAGGGGTAATTTTTATGAATTTTAAAAGGACCCAGAGCTTTGTACTGATAGCCGTAATAATTCTGGCTGTTTTTGGGAGCGTATTCTTTTTTTATAGAAATTCAAATGATAAAATAGCGGTTGAAACCAGTGATAAAAATTCTGCGCAGGACGAAAAGGGAGATAAGGAGGCCGGTGCTGTCCCTTCTGATGAGAGCGGGGATAAGACACAGCCGGATACCGTTTTTGTACATGTGGCCGGTCAGGTGAAAAATACGGGCGTATATGAACTGAAGAACGGGCTCAGGGTCATAGATGCCGTGAACATGGCGGGAGGGCCGCTGCAGGATGCCGACCTTGACAGCCTTAACCTTGCTGAAAAGTTACATGACGAAGAGAAGATATATGTGCCGAAGGTTGGAGAAGTTCTTCCCGCATCAGGCGCCGTGGGCGGACAATCCGGTCCTCAGGATGCCGGCATGGTCAATATAAATACGGCAGGCGCAGAGGAATTGAAGTCATTGCCGGGCATAGGCGACGTACTCGCAGGCAACATAATAAACTACAGGAATGCCAATGGTCCCTTTAAGAGTATAGACGATATCGTAAATGTGCCTAAGATAGGGCCGAAGACATTTGAGAATATCAAGGATAAATTGACTATATAGTATGGTTGACCGCTTTGGTTTCCATGAAAAGAGGCGATAATCGTATGGACATAAAACTTACAAGTCTTACAAGCTGCGCGGGCTGAGCATCCAAAATGGGTCAGGAGACCTTGACGCAGGTTCTGCGTTATTTACCGGAGATAAAGGATGATAGGCTTCTCGTCGGCATGGGCACTAATGACGACGCGGCGGTATACCGTTTGGATGACGATACCGCCATTATACAGACGGTGGATTTCTTTACGCCCATAGTGGACGACCCCTATGATTACGGGGCGATAAGCGCGGCAAACGCCTTGAGCGATGTCTATGCCATGGGTGGCAAGCCGATTTTGGCGCTCAATGTGGTATGTTTTCCTCAGAATCTTCCCGGCGAGGTATTGGGCAATATACTTAAAGGCGGGGCCGATATGGCCATGCAGGCCGGAGTATTGATAGCGGGGGGACATACGGTAAAGGATGATGAGCCGAAGTACGGGCTTTCCGTCATAGGGATCGTAAGACCCGACAGGATAATAAGAAACGTAGGGGCCAGGCCGGGCGACTTACTCGTACTGACTAAGCCTATAGGTACGGGACTGATCACTACGGCCATAAAAGCAGATATGGTAAAGCAAGAAACGATAAGAAAGACCACCGGGATAATGAAGCGGCTGAATGACGAGGCTTCTCAGGCAATGACGAAAGCCAATGTACATGCGGCTACGGATGTGACGGGCTTTGGCCTGTTGGGCCATGCTTATGAGATGGCCTCCGGAAGCAGCGTCTCTTTTGAATTGTTCTATAAGGATATACCGATAATAGATGAGGCCGCGGAGTTGGCTAAGACAGGTATTATTCCCGGCGGAACATATGACAATAGGAGATTTTTGGACGGGCACATAGGCTTTACCGATGTGCCGAGATATATGCAGGATATTATGTTTGATCCGCAGACCTCGGGCGGGCTGCTGATCGCCCTGCCTCCCGACCAGATCGCCGCTTTTAAGGGTATGGGCAAACTCATAGGCAGAGTGCTTGAAAAACAGGAATATGACATAATTGTAAAATAATGGTTTCACATGGAACTGTGAGGTGGGATTATGATACGGGATATATTGAGAAAAATACCTTCCGTGGACAGGATATTAAGCGAATCGGATATACTGCCGTATATCTCCTCTCTCGGCCGGGAGAGGACCGTACTCATCGTTCGCGCGGCTCTGGAGGATCTAAAAGCGCAAATTATCGCAGGACAGACGCAGGATATAGACGGCCGGGCGATAGTTGAATATGTGGCCGGAGCGCTCAAAACCGAATCTCTTTCGAGGATGCGGCGCGTCATCAACGCCACTGGAGTTATTTTGCACACGAATTTGGGAAGAGCGGTTTTGTCCGGCGATTGTATCGGGAGGATGAGAGAGAGCGCGGGCGGCTATTGTGATCTGGAATTTGATCTGAGCGAAGGAAAAAGAGGCAGCCGGTATAGGAAAGTCGAAAAGATGCTGACCGAGATAACCGGATGCGAGGCAGCGGTGGTCGTCAACAACAATGCGGCAGCCGTATTGCTCATGCTTTCCTCGCTGGCAAAGGGAAGAGAAGTGGTCATCTCCCGCGGCGAGCTGGTCGAGATCGGCGGTTCGTTCAGGGTGCCGGATGTGATGACGGAAAGCGGAGCCGTATTGAGGGAGGTAGGCACGACCAACAAGACCAGGGCCGGCGACTATGAAAGCGCCATTGTCCCGGATATAACGGCCATGGTGCTAAAAGTACATACGAGCAATTTTAAAATGATCGGCTTTACCGAGGCTCCGTCCTTAAAGGAGCTTTCCGAGGTTGCCGGCTCAAATGGACTGCCCCTGGCCGTTGACCTGGGGAGCGGCCTCATGTATGATATCACGTCATACGGCCTTCCCTATGAACCTTCCGTCATGGAATGCTTAAGGGACGGCGCGGATATAATAACCTTCAGCGGCGATAAACTCCTGGGCGGGCCGCAGGCCGGCATTATACTCGGCAAGAGGAACTATATTGAGAAGATAAAGGACAATCCTCTGATAAGGGCGCTGAGGATAGATAAGTTGAACTTAATGTGTCTTGAAGAGACGCTCAGTCATTATTACAGTCCAGATGACGCAGTCCGTCATATACCGACGCTGAAAATGCTGACGGTGGATTTGAAAACGCTTAAAAGCAGAGCCGAAGCGATTTTGGATGGGATAGCAAATATGGGGGGCATAGATGCGGGGATCGCCGAGGATTTTTCTGAGGTAGGGGGAGGCTCTATGCCGGGAGCCCTGATCAAGACGATGGTGATCAAGCTCAAATCTTCCCGGAGAAGCGTGGAGCAGATCTCCCGCCGGCTGAGGCTGTGCGAGACGCCCGTAATATGCAGGACGGCCGACGATACGCTCATCATGGATATGAGGACGATAGATGACGGCGATATAGGCTGCATAGTGAAAATGTTGTGTTTTGTCTTGGGGGATGACAGATGAAGAGAGTAATAATCGGCACGGCGGGACACATCGACCATGGAAAGACCACTTTGATAAGGGCGCTCACCGGGAGAGATACGGACAGGCTGCCGGAAGAGAAACAGCGGGGGATAACCATAGATCTCGGATTTTCATATTTTGAGCTTCCCGACGGGACTAAGGCCGGTATAGTCGACGTTCCGGGGCATGAAAAATTTATAAAAAATATGCTGGCGGGGGCCACAGGCATAGACATCGTCCTGCTGGTAGTCGCAGCAGACGAGGGCATAATGCCGCAGACGAGGGAACATCTGCACATACTGGAACTGCTGGGCACCAAACATGGGATCGTGGTCATAACAAAGACGGATTTGGTCGACAGGGAGTGGCTCGAGGTAGTAGAGGAAGACATAAGGGACAACGTTAAGAATACTTTTTTACGGGACGCGCGCATCGTTGAGGTCTCCGCAGTCAGCGGCAGCGGCGTAGAGGAGCTTAAGGAGGCCATATCGGAAGAATATAAGAAGGTGGACCAGAGGGACGTTGAAAGGCATTTCCGGCTTCCCATAGACAGGGTATTCACCGTACATGGCTACGGGACGGTCATAACGGGTACCCTGATAACGGGGAGGATCAAGGTAGGAGACGAATTGGGCATCTATCCCCTGGGCCTTGCCGCAAAAGCGAGGAATCTTGAGGTACATGATGAGAGTGTGTCTGAGGTGGAAGCGGGCCAACGGGTCGCCATTAATTTGTCTGCGCTGAAGGTGGGCGATATAAGGCGCGGCATGGCTGTTGCCCCGGTTAATATGAATATGTCTGCAGGTATGCTGGATTGCAGGGCGACCGTACTTGACGACAGCCCCTTTACGATAAAGAACAATCAAAGGATCCGTCTGTATATCGGTTCTGCGGAGGTAATGGCACGGGCATCCATTATAGGCGGTGCAGAAATCAAGCAGGACGGATCGGGATACTGCAGACTGAAGCTGGAGGAGGATGTGGCATGCGAGAGATCGGATAGGTTCATCATCAGATCATATTCGCCGCTGTATACCATGGGAGGCGGCATTGTTATAAATCCATATCCAAAGAAGAAGAGAAATGCGCCCGGCTATGCCGATGAGCTGAAGGCACTGGAGAATGCCTCCGACAGAGAATTTTTTAAGTATGTGCTGTCTTCTTCGGGCGTACCGATGAAGACGGACGAGGTTTCGGCATTGTGCAGTCTCACCGTCCGGGAAATAACGCGGATGGCATCGGACATGCAGGGCTGCGGAGATATAGTGTCGTCCGGCGGATATCTGGTATACGGCGGAGCGCTTGATGATTTCGCACACAGCATAACTAAGCGCATAGAGGATTTTCATCTGCATCATCCTCTTAAAAGAGGTATATCCAAAGAACTACTGTACAGCAGATTTTTCAAAAATATGGACAGAGACGGCTTTGACATGATGATAAATATATTGAGGGAAAGAGAAGAAATCAGAGGGGAAAACCTGCTTTCCATCCCGGGTCATATTATCATCCTCAGTGATGATGACAAGACGGCCGCAGAGAAGGTTTTAACGGGACTCAAGGACAATCTTATGCCGCCTGCCTTAGATAGCTTTGATCTGAATCAGGATCTGACTGACTACATGATGGAGGAAGGGCTGCTGGTAAGGATCGACGAGGAGATCTGTATCGACAGGGGGGCCGAGAATCAGCTAAAAAGTGTACTGTCGAACCTCTTTGAGCGAAAAGATGAGATTACCGTCGCGGAATATAGGGATGCTTTGGGCATCAGCAGGAAATACGCCTTGGCCTATCTCGATTACTTTGATAAAATAAAAGTGACAAGGAGGGTTGGCGATACAAGAATCTTGATTAGGGGTGGTGAAAAGGCATGAGAAAGCACATAGTTTTGGTATTATTGGCGGTAATGATAGGCCTGGCCGGTTGTTCATCTGCAAACGATCAAAAGCCGCAGACGGCTTCGCAGAATAAACAGGCGGAGATCACGCTGTATTATGCCAATTCCGACAACAGTGGATTTGTCACGGAGAATAGGACTATAATTTATAATGAAAAGAATAATATTTATAAAATGGCACTGCAGGAGCTGTTAAAGGGTCCCTCTGGGGATGACGCGTATCTGCGCGTACCCAAGGGTACGGACGTAAAGGATGTAAAGTTCTCCGACGGGATCGCCACCGCAGACCTCAGCGGGTTTACCGGTTTCGGAGGCACCATGGACGAAGCCATGGCCAGGGCGTCCATAGTGAACACCCTCACTGGTCTGGATGGGGTCAAAAAAGTCGCCATTACCGTCGACGGGAAGGATTATATAGGTGCAAGCGGCAACCCGATGGGTCCAATGAGCCATATGGATATTTCCGATACTAAGACATATAAAATATATTTTTCCGACTCCGATGCAGAAAATCTTGTTCCTGAGATGAGAACGTTAGAAAAGGGGAAAGATCCCGCATCCGGCATAGTAGAAGAATTGATAGAAGGACCGATCCGCAGCGATTTGGTCAAGACGATGCCCGAGGGCACCAAACTGATCTCCTTGAAAATAAAGGATGGCATAGCCTATGTGAATTTATCCAAGGAGTTTAAACAGATCAGCTCGGGAGGAAGCACCGGCGAGACAATGGCGCTCTATTCGGTTATAGATTCCCTTACGGAACTTCCCGATATAAAAGAGGTGCAGTTTCTGATAGAGGGTAAGAAGGCCGACACATCGGCAGGACATTACGATCTTTCCGATCCCTTGGAGAGGGATCCCTTCATAATAAAGGAAGGTTATTGACAATATATTGGAGAGATAGTAGTATGTTATAGGCAGATGGGGGTAGATGGGTGCCGGTGTGCCTCCTGGTCTTCAAAACCAGTGTGACGTCTTAAGAGGGCGTCGGGTGGGTTCGATTCCTACATACTCCCGCCATAATGATGACTATTTACGTTGAAGGCGATTCTTTCACCTGATTTGGTTTGTTCCATATAATGTATGGGGTGATAGAATGCCTGATATATTTATTATTGTTTTATCCGTACTTACCTCTGCCTTGGTATGTTATATAAGTATACCTTACCTGATCGGGACCGCCGGTCCGGATAGGACGGATGCCGTTATTAAGATAGTTAAGGCGGCAGTTGATTCCACAGAGCAGACCCTGAAGGACGTGGATGGGGAGATCAAAAAAGCCGAAGCGGTGAAAACGGCTAAGGAAGTTTTAAACGGCCTTGGCATATCCGCTGATGACAGGATGCTTGATATGCTGATCGAGGCCGCCGTATTTTCAATGAATAATGCATCGGCAAAAAATACGTTTTAAGATTTTTTTGCTATAACTACTGCCTGTGATATAATTACGGCAAGAAACTATTTTTCCTGGAGGGATAAAAATGGCAAAGTGGAAATGTACATCCTGCGGTGAGGAAAAAGAGGGAAGATGTAAGCCTAAGAAATGTAAAAGCTGCGGCGGAACAGAATTTGTCAAGATAACAGAGGGTGAGAACAAATAAAGTAAAGGGGGAATGCATTTCCCCCTTTATGTTTTTGAGTGCGCTAGTTTGGCGCAGGCCGCGGCTGCGATACCGGCTACCAGGTCATCGAGGAAAGTATTGCATTTTATGTGCTTATCCTCATTTAATTTTCCCAATATACCCGGTTTTACCTTATCCAGATACCCGAAATTTGTCAAACCTATCGAGCCGTAAATATTTGTTATGCTCAATGCTAAAATTTCATCTATTCCATACAGAGACTCATCGTTCTTTATAATGCCGAGCAGAGGCTCCTCAATCAAGTTTTTTTCTGCCAGTACGTCCAGAGATATGCCTGTAAGCAGTGCGGTCTGGACCTCTCTCTTTCCCAGGACCTCTTCCACGGTCCTTGTGCATTCGCTCATGGTGACGTCGGGAATATAATTTTTCTGAAGATCGTAAACCAAGACTGCTATGTCTTCTATGCGTACCTCTCTTTCATTCAGCTTTTCGATTACTTTTTCTTTCATATTCTCCAAATCATATCGCCTCCTGTTATAATTATTGGTCTTATTTTATCGGTCACACGATTGGAACAGCGCCTCTTATCTTTCCTTCTATGAAAGCAATGATTTTATCGGGATCGCCCTTTATGGCGAACTGTACCTGCTTCGGGCTGCCTCCCCCGCTGGACTCAAAATGGTCGGACAGGTCGCCGAACAACTCCTTCAGGTTGAGATCTGTGTCATTCGAACGGCTTACTATAAATCTCTGCTGTCGCGATATATTTCCCAGGACCGAAATAGAATATGGCTTCTGAGACAGTTTGGCGGAGACCATGCGCAGAAGTTCCTCGTCGTATTCATTAAATATGTTTACCACCAGATTTGCCTCTGTATTGAGCTTTGTGCATTTGCCATAAAGATCATCGGCTACGTATAATGCAAGCTCATTTTTTAAGGATGAGATCTCTTTTTGCAGTTTTTTCTTTTCCTGCTCTGCCAAGGCTACGTGGTCTGGAATATCGGCTATATTGGCTGAAAAATGGTAGGCCAGCTTATTTATAGTATGATTTATATCGCGGAAATATATCGCAGCCCTTTTTCCGCATGTAAAATATATACGAAGTTTATTTTTAGCTTTTTCCCATTTAATGATCTTGATAATGCCTATCTCCCCCGTGTTGTTCACATGGGTGCCGCCGCAGGGCGAATAGTCATAGTTTTTAACTTCCACTATCCTTATATCCTTATCTACCGAGGGATGTTTTCTAAGCGGCAATTCGGCTGCTTCCTCCGGCGTTACGATATATGTTGTGACTGGAATATTGCCGTACAATATTTCATTGGCACGTTCCTCCGCCGAATCTATATCAGCCTGTGAAAGGCCGGGTCTATCAATATCTATATGGCACATATTTTCCCCTATGTGAAAACTGTCCGTCATGGCGTCAAATAGCTCTGCGAAGGCTGCGGACAATATGTGCTGACCGGTATGCTGCTGCATATTGTCAAAGCGTCTCTCACGGTCTATTTTACAGGGATAGATGCCTATCCCGATGGGATCGTCAATTATGTGGCAGATAGTGTCGTCGATCATCTCTACATCGGAGACTCTTGTTTCACCGATAAAGCCCGTATCGCAGGGCTGACCGCCGGATTCGGGGTAGAAATAGGTTTCACTCAGTACCGCTGCATATTTGTCATCGTACGGCCTTACTTCGATGACGTTTCCATCAAACTCCGTCACATACGAATCATAATAGTATAGTTTTTTTGTCACATATATCACCTCCCACCAATTATATCATTAATTATTGACTTTCCTAAGAAGGAAATTTATGGTAAATGTCGAATATATATCATGACACTAAAACGGAGAAGGAGATGTTAGGATGAAAGACATGGCTCTTTTGTATGAAATAAATAACTTGGAAAAAATGATTAAAGATGATAAAATATTAAGGGAAATATACGATAGATATGACGAATATGCCGCCGTAAGGGATGACCTGGATGACAAATACCGATGCGGGTTTAAAATAGTGGAGATATATTTTAAAATAAGGGAGATTTGTAAAAAATTAGATTTTGATATTGATTTTAATAAAGGTATGTGTTAATATAATACTCGCATTGTACTTACATAAAAGAGGAGAAATGATTGATGGAGGCATTGTCCTTGGAAGAGGAAATTGACAATTTGAGAAATGAATTAAATAACATGTACATAGATAAAGAGGAGCGAAAGATCGATGGGATATTGGAGTATAGCAGAAAGTTGGATAAACTAATAGTCCATTATCATAGTATTTTTTCCAAGAATTAGCGAAAGGGGAGTAACTCATTCTGTTCTGTCGTCAACACGGTTAAACCCGGCAGAGCAGCAAGTTTACCTTGGGAGTGAGACCTTTATTTTATAAAAATAGGGGTCTCTTTTTATATATATTTATATATTATTAATTTTTAGAAAGGAGAAACAAATGTCACACTTTTATTCCGGAAGCACGGAAGAGGTATTGGCCGAGCTGAAAACAGGAAAAGAGGGCCTTTCATCACAGGAGGCGGAGAGAAGACTAGGGGAATACGGCTTCAATGAATTGGAGGAAAAGAAGGGTGAATCACTCTTCCAAATGTTCATAAACGAATTCAAGGATTTTATGATAATGATACTGTTTGCTGCCGCCATAGTATCGGCATTTGTAGGTGAAATTACCGACACGATTATAATAATCGCCATTGTTATTTTAAACGCCTTACTTGGCGTATTCCAGGAAAATAGGGCAAATCAGGCGTTAAAAGCGCTGAAGAAGATGACTAAACCCAATGCCAAGGTTGTAAGAAACGGCGAGGTCATGACAGTGCCTACAAGGGAAGTCGTTCCCGGCGACGTTGTGGTACTTGAGGCGGGGGACTTTATACCTGCGGACGGCAGGCTGATAGAGATGGCTAATCTCAGGGTCAACGAGTCTTCACTCACCGGCGAGTCCGTACCTGTGGAAAAACAGACGGATGCTCTCGAGGATAACGAGGTACCCATAGGCGACAGGCTGAACATGGTATTTACCGGTACCACAGTGGTATATGGCAGGGGAAAGATGGTGGTTGCAAATACCGGTATGAATACGGAAATGGGCAGTATAGCTTCGATGATGGAAGAAGAAAGAACTACGACTCCGCTGCAGGAAAGGCTTGCGGAGTTGGGGAAGACGCTCGGGATAGCGGCTCTGGCCATCTGTGCCGTTATATTCTTTATAGGCTATTTGAGAGGCACACCGGGTCTCGAGATGTTTATGACAGCCATAAGTCTTGCCGTTGCGGCGATACCGGAGGGATTGCCCGCCATCGTTACCATTACTCTGGCTATCGGAGTCCAGCGTATGGTAAAGAGGAATGCCATCATTAGGAAGCTGCCTGCGGTAGAGACATTGGGAAGCGCCAATGTCATATGTACCGATAAGACGGGTACGCTTACTTTAAATCAGATGACGGTCAAAAACGCATATATAAACGGCGAGATCGAAAAAATAGAGGATGCCGCGCAGGATGAGCCGGCAAAAGAATTGTTGACTATGTTTACCCTTTGCAGCGACGCTAAGCTGGATGCCGAGGGCAACGGTGTGGGTGACCCTACGGAAGTGGCGCTTGTGGCGGCTCTCAGAGATTGCGGCAGGGAGAAAAATGAGGTTGAAGCGGTTTGCCCGAGGGTGGACGAGCTTCCCTTTGATTCAGACAGAAAACTTATGACGACCGTACACAGGACGGATAACGGTTATACGGCGATAACCAAGGGGGCGCTGGAGAGCGTCGTTCCCATATGCGTATCCATAGAGGATAAAGATGGAGTTAAGGGAATTGAGAGCGAAGATATAGGCGACATCGAAAAATCAAATAATGAGATGGCGCAGAACGGCATGAGGGTTTTGGCATTGGGATATAAACATCTTCCCGATGCTGATTATGACAGGGATGATCTGGAGAGCGGTCTTACTTTTCTCGGCCTGGTAGGAATGATCGATCCTCCGCGGCCGGAGGTAAAGGATGCGGTCAAAGAATGTGACCTGGCCGGCATAACCACCGTCATGATAACGGGAGACCACAGATTGACGGCGGAGGCTATCGCACGGGACCTCAACATTTTACACGAAGGCGATGAGGCCGTTACGGGTGTGGAGTTGGAGAACATGAGCGACGGTGAGCTGGAAAAGAGGGTCGATAAGATAAGGGTCTATGCAAGGGTTTCGCCGCAGCACAAGGTCAGGATAGTTAAAGCATGGCAGAAAAACAATGCCGTTGTCGGTATGACGGGAGACGGAGTGAACGATGCCCCCGCTCTTTCACAGGCCGATATAGGCGCCGCTATGGGTATAACGGGCACGGAGGTCGCTAAAGAGGCGGCGGATATGGTATTGACCGATGACAACTTTGCTACCATAGTGTCTGCCATAGAAGAGGGCAGGACGATATATTCCAATATACGCAAGTCAATAAGGTATTTGCTCTCATGTAATATGGGAGAAATACTCACCGTATTTCTGGCAAATATACTTGGGTTGGGACAGCCTCTGCTGCCCATACATCTTTTGTGGATCAATCTGGTGACGGACAGTCTGCCGGCCTTGGGACTCGGCATGGAGCCGCCGGCCCCCGATGTGATGAAGGCCAGGCCGCGGACCAGGGACGAGAGCGTATTCGCCGGCGGACTCGGCATACAAATGATAATTGAAGGTATTATAATGGGAGCCTTGTCTATCGGCGCATTTATGATAGGCAGAAGATACGATATAGAAACTGCGGAAACGATGACGTTCATGACGTTGGTCTTTCTGCAGCTGGTGCATTCTTTGAATTCGCGGTCGAACAGTGTTTCCATTTTCAAACTAGGACTGACCACCAACAGGTTTTTAATATTCTCACTGGTGTTGGGGGTCGCGCTTCAGTTTCTGCTGGACACGCCCCTCTTGGAAGGTATTTTCAAGATATCGGCGCTTAGTGGCATACAATGGCTATATGTCATAGGCCTTTCGCTGGTGATCCTTGTGGTCGGAGAGGTTGAAAAGCTTATATTCCACAAAAATTCATAATGATGCATTGTCTCGTAATTGTATTGATTTAACCCATACAATTTTGTAGTATAATGATTGTGTGATATACGATTACGGGAGATGAATCAATGAAGAAAGATTTGAGGTTTTGGGTTTATGGCGCCTTACTTACGGCGCTGGTCGTTATAGGCACGATGGTAATAAATATACCCACCGTTGCGACCCAGGGATATGTAAACCTCGGAGACGGTTTTATCATTTTGTCGGCGTACCTTTTCGGTCCGGCAATGGGTTTTATAGCAGGCGGCATAGGTTCCGCACTGGCCGACGTCCTGAAAGGGTATGCCGTATGGGCTCCATGGTCTCTCATCATAAAGGGGCTCATGGGTATGATAGTGGGGTATTTGACATTGAATCCACGTAAGGGCGTCATCAAAAAGGTACTGATATTTGCCGCCGCTGAGATATGGATGGTCTTGGGGTATTTTATGGCCTCGCTGATCATGTTCGGGTACGCGGCCGCATTGGCCGACGTACCGTCAAACATGGTTCAGGGGGCGGTAGGCGTGGTGGTGGGCGTATTACTTTCGGAGACATTAAAATCTATTGACTTGTCTAAGAGGGGATGAATTTCCTCTCTTTTCTTATATCCTGCATTTGTTGTATTATAAAAGCCGGATGATATAATATATGCAGAAGGTGATCGCATGGGGATGATCGTGCTTGGCTACGGAGGCCTCTATCCGGGCAAGGATCAATCCTGCTCGGGATGCCTTGCGACGCATTTTTCGCCGGACGCAGACGCCGGGCCATATCTGAGTGAAGCGGGAGATATTTTTGAAGATGCAGAGTGCGCGGAAGTACTTAAAAGATATATCGTTTGAGTTTATATATAGGCGGCCGCTTTTCTACATATGCATCGCTTATATTTGCGGCATCGCTCTATATTATACTTTGAGGCCGCCCACGGCGCTGCCGCTGATCATATTCTTTGCCGCTGCCGCCCTTTCTCTTCTCATAAAGGACAGACGGGATATTACTCCCCTGATCCTCATCTTGGTCATGGTCTTCGGCGTCTTTTATTCTGCACTGTTCTTTAACGATGAGTGTACCTATGAACCGGGCAGGGAATACGATCTAGAGGCCGTGGTAAACGATGCGCCGGTAATCGAAGACGGGAGGACAAGCTATATAGTCAAACCGCAAAATGGCCAGGCCATACTCCTGCGGGTATATGACCCAAGCAAAAACTACGGATACGGCGATGAGCTCAGAGTAAGGGTAAAGATCGAAACGCCAAAGGGTGAAACTAACCCGGGAGGTTTCAACTACAGGGATTATCTCAAGAGAAAGGGCATATATGCATTGGGATCGGCCCGGGAGGGAAATATACAATATATCGGCCATACGGTAAATCTAAAGACGCCCCTTGTCGCATCAAGGCTATGGGTAGAAGACACTGTCGAAAGACTGTATCAAAAGCAGGAAGCCGCTTTTTTGAATTCCCTTATAATAGGAGACAGGACCAACCTTGAAACCAATGTGGAAAACGACTTTATCAATACCGGCATAATACATGCGCTGGCTATATCCGGACAGCATGTGAACATATTGTTGCTCTTTATATTTTACATACTCGGATTTTTTAAGCTGGACCATACGAAGAAAAACACGATCGCCATTGCCGTCATAGGGTTTTACACACTCATGGTAGGCGCTATGCCGTCGGTTGCCAGATCGTTTATTATGGATGCCGTAATACTGATCGGAAAGACCTATGATGAGGAGACGGACACACTGTCATCCATTGCTCTGGCCGCACTCATCATACTTTTCGCCGACCCGCTGCAGCTGTATGACATAGGCTTCCAATTATCCTTTGCCGCGACGCTCTCCATACTGCTGCTTTACGAAAAACTAATACGCATGCTGCCGTTTAAAGGTTATATAGCTGGTGCGCTCAGTCTTACGCTGTCGGCGGAAATAGGAGTACTGCCCATATCCGTATACTATTTTTATAGGCTGCCTATATATTCGCTGCTGGCCAATCTGGTCGTCGTACCGATAATTCCCGCTATATTTATATTGGGTATAATAAGCATCATATTGGGAGGCGTTTTTTTACCGCTGTCCTACGCGTTCACAGCAATAAATACCGCCCTTATAAGACTGTCGATCGTGATCACCGGGGCAATATCGGCGCTGCCGCACTCTTCCATAATTATTCAGCGTCCATATGCAGCCGTGATAATCGCGTATTATTTGCTTGCATTGCTGGTTTTTGGTTTCATCAAGTCGCCGCATAGGGAATATATAATACCCGCGCTTGCCGTGTTTATAGTTTTTGGGGTATGCTATCAGCCGATATACAGGGGCATGAATGTCACGTTCATCGACGTAGGCCAGGGGGATTCCAGCCTGGTGCGCATGGGTACGACAAAGATGATCATAGACGGCGGCGGTTCGGTCAAGACTAAGTATTCCGATTTTGATGTCGGCGAAGACGTTTTGATACCATATCTTTTAGCTGATCACGTAAGGGATATAGACGCAGTTTTTATATCGCATGGAGATAACGATCACATGGGCGGTATCATACCGCTGATAGAAAATATAAGGGTAGGGCATATATTCTTGGGCGAGCAACCGAAGGACAACCCCCTGTTCGATAAATTGAAGCAAATCGCTGACAGCAGGGATATACCCATAACTCTTTTGAGCCGCGGCGACAAACTGAGGCTGGGTAAAGCCGATATATATGTGCTAAATCCATCGGATGTCAAGACGGATATTAATAACGATTCGCTGGTCTTCAAATTATCCTATGGGGATACGGACATATTGTATACCGGAGATATTGAGATGGAAGGCGAGAGAGGCATACTTGAAAGCGGCCTGAATATAGATACTGAGGTGTTAAAGGTCGCTCATCACGGCAGTTCCACCTCATCTACCGAGGCCTTTCTCAATAGTGCAAGCCCGAAAATATCGGTAATATCGGTGGGAAAGAATAACTATGGACACCCGAACGAGGGCGTACTGTCAAGGCTGTCAGGGTATTCGGAGGTTTACAGGACAGACAGGGACGGAGCTGTTATAATAAATACTGACGGAAGCTATCTAAAGGTCAAAAAATGGAGTGATCATAATGGACTATAAGCAGTTTTTAAAGACCGGTATCGATGACTTGAAGAGCGTATATATATTTAACGGCCCCAATGAATTTATGAAGGAATATGCCATAAGGATGCTGACGAAAAAATATATAAGGATCGCAAAGGCTATCAATCTTCAAAAGCTTACCCTAGATTCACAAAACATGGAGGAATGTTTTATCACGCCTCCCATGATGGATGAGAAAAAAATCATCGTAATGGAGGAAGAGGTTATAGAATCAAGAGATAAGCTGATTTCGGGCCTTTTGGACGGCGTCGCCGATACCAACTGCGTCGTCATTAAAGTATCGGATATAAAAAAGTATAAATCTCTGAATAGTAAATTTAAAAAGACGGATAACATAATACAGTTCGGTATGCTCAAGGGAGAAGAACTGAAAGCATGGATCTCCGGCTGCTTCGTACATTATGGTAAAAGAGCGGACGGCGCAACGGTGAATTATCTCGCGACCATATCCGACGACCTGTATTATCTCTCCAATGAAATACAAAAGATTGTTTCCTTTGCATTTGACAATGACAGCGTAAGGTTTTCGGATATAAGGGAGATACTGCCCGTCCGATTGGAAGACAGGGTCTTTGACATGGTAGACTCCATCGGAAGCGGGGACAGAGCGAGAGCTTTGAAATTATATGAAGATATGACATTGCTGGGATACGGTTTCTTTTATATAAACGGGATGATAAGCAGACAATATAGGCTTCTCATACAAATAAGGGCATTATTGGACGAGGGCGTTTCCGATGATGAAATAAAAAATAAGACGGGGCTTGCGGGCTTTGCGCTCAAAAAGATGTATAGGCAGGCTGGAAAATATAAATTGGCAGACTTAAAGCTTCGCTTGGAGAGATGTCTGAAGATGGATGCTGATGTCAAAATGGGGCTACTCGACGAGAGGATAGCGCTGGAAAAGTTCATCGCGCAGGCATAATAGCGAGCATAATAAAAGCGTACAATAAGTACGCTTCAGACCGATGCCAATATTGCGTAACCGCGAATTGCACTGCAATTTTGCTTAGCTCTGTTGGCTGCGCCTGCAAATTGCAGTCACATACGTCTAAGTATGCTCCTTTATTTGCAGGTTTGCCGACTTGCCTTGCGCGATTTGTCACGGCCTGTCAGTTTGCACGCAACATGAAGCGTACGCGTAGTACGCATTAAGCCTATATTAAGCCTCTTTGGCCGTTAGATTTTGCTTTGCTTTATTAAGACGCATCGTCAATCTGGATATCTTTCTGCCGGCTGTATTATCGTGCAGCGTTCCCTTGCTGCGAGCCTTGTTGATATACTTTTCGGCCTGCCTTAGATTTTCTTCCGCCTTATTGAGTTCTCCTGAATTTAAAGCATTTGCAAATTCCTTTTCCCAGTGTTTGATAACGGACTTTCTTTTCTTGTTTCTCTCTCTGTTTATTTCAGCTGTCTCAATGCGCTTTTTTGCTGATTTTATGTTTGCCAAACTTTTCACCTCCCATTAATCTATACCATTTTAACATTAAATATCGTTAAATTCAATAATAAAGATGGAATCCTATATAAAAAAGGCGGATTTCCATCAAAATTACTATATTCAATAGGTCTGATTGTGATTTTATTGGGTTTCGAGATAATAATGGCATAAAAATAATGAAAATGGTAAATATAAAAACGGAGGTGATTATAATGATAGGTGCAGTGATAAGATTCATTGTATCGGCAATAGTTTTGATGGTTGTTGGGTTTATAGTACCGGGGTTCAGTGTGTCTGGGTTCTGGGGAGCTCTTATCGCAGCTTTGGTCATAGCAGGCCTGGGATATGTGGCAGAGCTTTTGCTCGGCAAGAGGATATCTCCTCATGGGAGGGGGATTGTGGGATTCGTCGTATCGGCTGTCGTAATATATATCGCTCAATTTATAGTCCCCACAATTCACACAAACATATTGGGCGCCCTGATAGCAGCCTTCGTAATAGGCATAATCGACGCCTTTGTACCAACGGAATTGAGGTAAGGGATGGATACATCTTCCATACACACAGATCTTGCGATTGAGGCGAGGGAGCTTTACAAGGAAGGCTCGGGACAGGAGGCGCCTGGAGTAGAGGTGGAGGAGGTCGATGCCGGCGATGCAAAGGTGAGCCGCGTTAACGTCTTTAATGAAATAGGTTCCAAGAATATGGGAAAGCCTATAGGTCATTATATAACCATAGAGGCACCCGGGCTCATGGATAATTCGCCAAATTATAATGACGGAGTGTCTAAACTGCTTACGGTAGAGTTGAAAAACCTATTGAAATTATCGGATAAAAGTACGGTCCTCATTGTCGGACTGGGCAATTGGAATATAACGGCCGATTCACTCGGCCCTAAGGTCGTATCCAGAGTACAGGTGACAAGGCAGATTTTTCAGTATGCCCCTATGGAAATAGGCGAAGGCTACAGGCCGGTATGCGCCATAGCCCCGGGCGTTTTGGGAATCACGGGGATCGAGACCAGCGATATAATAAGGGGCATAGTGGACAGGATCAAGCCGGATGTGGTAATTGCCATCGATGCGCTGGCTTCAAGAAGGCTTACAAGGGTAAACACAACCATACAGATAACGGACACGGGGATCAATCCCGGTTCAGGCCTGGGGAATTACAGGACGCCATTAAACTACGGCAGTCTTGGCATTCCGGTGATCGCAATAGGCATGCCTACGGTGGTGGACGCCGCAACGGTGGCAAGAGATGCAATCCAGATGCTGATAGATTCCAGGAATAAAAGAGGAGAGGGTTCCGAGGGATATCAGTTTATGGACAACTTAAACGAGGAACAGAAATACAGCATGATAAAGGAGGTGCTGACTCCATTTGAAGCTAATCTTGTGGTAACTCCCAAGGAAGCCGACGAGCTTATCGACAACATATCCGGTATAATATCTAAAGGGCTGGACTCGGCTATTCATCCGGCTATGGCAAATATATAGAATAATGGCACCCTCTTTTGAATATATCTTTTTTAGATTGCAAAAGAGGGTGTTTAATTTGTCTAAAGTACATTATGTAAAATTTTCGACCATTTGGTTTTATATTGGCATCTGTATTGTCATATTATGTATGATCGGCGGCGTAACTCTATTTTTTACACCGGATAGGTCTGTCACTGCCGATACCATCAGCGGTCGAAAGGAAATTTTCACGGACGATATGCTTAAATATTTTATCAATGCCGCATCCCCGACAATAGAGACTTTATACAGAGAATGTGGCCTGCTTCCCGATTATGACATGAGGGTTTCGCTGATAAGATATGCGGCGGATATCGACATTAAGGAGCCGCTGTCCATATTAAAGAATCAATTGCCAGTATTGGGAATGGTAGATGTGAAAAATGCGTCTGCAGTTCAGGAGAAAGATAATACCCTGCCCGAAAAACCTGCGGAGGATGATGAACCGAAGGCCCGGCCTGATAATGCGGCAGATGACCAGGAGATAGACGAGACGGCCGTGGTCGATTCCGATAAGCCCCTTGTTCTCATATATCATACTCATACAAGGGAAGCCTATATATCAAAATATAAGGTGGACGATGTGGACAGGACTTTAGATCCAAAGAATAACGTGGTAAGGATAGGGGAAGAGTTAAAAAAGTACTTGGAGCAGCAGGGCATTTCAGTCATACATGACGAGACGGTCTACGATGTGCCATACGACAATTCGTACGGCAGGTCAAGCGAGGGTATTAAAAAAATATTGCAGAAATATCCCACGATCAAATACGCTTTTGACGTACACAGGGACGCCTTTGCGGAAGTGATAACCAAGAATACCTCCGAAATTCCCAGTGTTGACAAGCTTCCCAATAAGGCTTTCAGACAGAAGTACGTCATGAATTATAATGACAAAAAGATAGCCAAGATCATGTGGGTCGTGGGCACAAGGAGAACGGATCAACAAAAGGAAGACTGGCATCTCAACCTGGCCTTTGCACAGAGGCTGCATCAGACGCTAAATCAGGCGGTGAAGGGCATGAGCATAAATGTTGAGACCAAACCCTATGGCAGCTATAATCAGGAAGTGCTGCCCAACGCTGCTCTTATAGAGGTAGGCAGCAATCATAATACCTTGGACGAGGCGCTTAATAGTGCGCAATATGTTGCCGAGGCTATAGCCAAGGTCATTAATGAAATTGAAAAGAGGTAGCAATGACATGAGCAGGATAGAGGAGAACAGGAGAGATAAACTAATTTTCAAGCGCCGGGTCTGTTTTACGCTTACGTTATTTTTATTTATGACCGCGGGCCTTTTCGTGGTGGACTATTTCTTTTATAAGAATATTGAAGGCATGGAATCGATCAATATCTTTAATATTTTAAACCGCGGAGATCGTTTCAAACTTATTCTGTTTGGAAGGGAATTGATGGACATACCGATAAAATAACGCAATCGTTTTATATATATTGCAATGAAAGGCGTGGTATAAAGCCATGCCTTTTTATTTGGGTAAGGAAAATCTTTTATGCTATAATATATATCTATGATATATAATAACAGCGGAACTTCTGTTTTATATCAGAATTCGATTTTGTAAAAAGCGGAAATAAGGGGAAAAAATATGATAACAGAAAGACAAAAGAATATCAGGAATTTTTGCATAATAGCTCATATAGATCACGGCAAATCTACCCTGGCCGACAGGCTGATAGAAAAAACCGGGGTGCTCACGGAGAGGGAAATGCAGGATCAGGTACTTGACAGCATGGACCTTGAGCGTGAGAGAGGCATAACCATTAAGCTGCAGCCGGCAAGATTGGTATACAATGCCGACAATGGTCAGGAATATGTATTGAACCTCATTGATACCCCCGGTCACGTGGATTTTACCTATGAGGTATCCAGAAGCCTGTCGGCGTGCGAAGGGGCGCTTTTGGTCATAGACGCTACGCAGGGAATAGAAGCTCAGACATTGGCGAATACCTATCTTGCGATGGATCATGACCTTACGCTGATACCGGTGATAAACAAGATTGATCTGCCCAGCGCCCAGCCGGACATGGTAAAAGAGGAGATCGAAAACGTGCTGGGCATCGATTCTTCCGAGGCCGTCCTTGCATCCGCCAAAGAGGGTATAGGCATCGATGAGATCCTCCAGGCCATTGTGAGCAGGATACCTTATCCCGAGGGTGACGAGGATGCTCCGCTCAGAGCGCTTATATTTGACTCTTACTATGATAATTATAAGGGAGCGATCGCCTTCGTCAGGGTCAAGGAGGGCAGTATCAAAGTCGGCACGATGATAAAGATGATGTCTACGGGCAAGGTATTTGAAATCACGGAGGTAGGTGTGTTCCGTCCCAAGCCGGTACCGTGCGACGGTCTTAAGTCAGGCGATGTGGGATATGTAGCGGCAAGTATTAAGAATGTCTCGGACACCCGGGTGGGGGATACGATCACCGATGAAGAAAATCCCGCCGTGCATCCGCTTCCCGGTTTTAAACGTATACCTCCCATGGTGTTCTCCAGCGTTTATCCCTATGACAGCAGTAAGTACGAGGATCTGAAAGTGGCTTTGGAGAAACTTCAGCTGAACGACGCGTCGCTGTCATTTGAACCGGACAATTCCATAGCCTTGGGTTTTGGTTTCAGATGTGGTTTTCTGGGACTGCTGCACATGGATATTATTCAGGAGCGCCTGGAAAGGGAATATGATCTCGAGATCATTACGACGGCGCCGAGCGTTGTCTACCGTATAACCAAGACAAACGGCGAAGTGCTGTACATGGACAATCCCACCAATTTTCCTAATCCCACCGAGATCGAGCAAATGGAAGAGCCCATTGCCGACTCGACCATAATGCTTCCAAAGGACTATGTGGGGGCAATTATGGAGCTCTGCCAAGAACGCAGGGGAGTATACAAGGGAATGCAGTATCTGGATGAGAACAGGGTCATGCTGGAGTATGAGCTGCCGCTGAACGAGATAATTTACGACTTTTTTGATGCGCTGAAGTCGCGCTCGCGTGGCTATGCCTCACTGGATTATGATCTCAAGGGGTATCAGCAGTCGGCGCTGACTAAACTGGATATTTTGGTCAACGGACAGGCGGTGGATGCCCTTTCGATAATAGTGCACAAGGACAAGGCATATGACAGGGCCAGGAAAATTGCAAAGAGTTTGAAGGAATCCATCCCGAGACAGCTTTTTGAGATACCTATACAGGCTACGATAGGGTCCAAGATCATAGCGAGGGAGACCGTAAAGGCATTGAGGAAGGACGTGCTCGCCAAGTGCTACGGCGGAGATGTTACGCGGAAGAAGAAGCTTCTTGAAAAACAAAAGGAAGGCAAAAAGCGGATGAGGAAAGTGGGAGAGGTCGAGATCCCGCAGGAGGCATTCATGTCGGTACTTAAACTTGGTGATGAATGATGGGACTGGGTCTGTATGTTCATATTCCTTTCTGCGCAAGAAAATGTCTCTATTGCGACTTTAATTCATATCAATCCAAGGAATATTTGATAGACGGCTACATCGGCGCCGTACTTAAGGAGGCATACGGCTACCGGAACGCCGATATCGATACGGTGTTCATGGGAGGAGGCACGCCTACTCTTATGAGTGCAGGTCAGATCTCACGATTGCTTTCCGGCCTGGCCGATACATTCGACCTCAAAAAGGGCATTGAGTTTACCGCCGAGGCAAATCCCGGAACTTTGGATGAGGAAAAACTGAGTATGCTGCTGCATTCAGGAGTGAACCGTCTGAGTATCGGGGCTCAGTCGATGGATGACCGGCTGCTTAAAAAACTGGGAAGGATACACAGCAGCGGAGTATTCACGGAGACCTTTGAGGAAGCAAGGCACGCCGGTTTTGATAATATAAATGTGGATCTGATGTTTGCCTTACCCGATCAAACGTACGGCGATTGGGTCGACACCGTCAACAAAATTGTGGTTCAAAAGCCGGAACATGTTTCGTGCTATGGTCTAACGATCGAAGATAATACGCCGTATCGTAAAATGTATGAAAGGGGAGAGCTCAGGCTCCCCGATGAGGATACCGAGCGGGAGATGTATTGGAACGCCGTTTCCATATTGGAGTCCAACGGCTATGCCCATTATGAGATATCCAATTTTGCAAAAAAAGGACGTGAGTGTAGGCATAATTTGATTTACTGGAGAGATGACTCGTATATCGGCCTGGGCGCGGGAGCGCATTCCTATTACAAGGGATACAGGTATGCTAACGAGCAGGTTCCCGAAAGATATATAGATGCGGTCTGTAAAGGGGATTCTCCAGTCGTGCAGCGGGAATACATCGACAGAAGGAATGAGATGGAGGAATATTTCTTCATGGGGCTTAGGCTCATGAAGGGTATCGGTATAGACGATTTTGAGCATAGATTTGGGGAATCTCCATATAATCTTTATGGGAAATCCATGGACAGACTTTTAAAACTAGGCCTGGTCAATATAGCAGATAACAGAATGTATCTGACGGAAAAGGGCGTGGATCTGTCTAATCAGGTATTTATGGAGTTCATGGATTGATATGAAACGGCATGGGTTATGACTTTGCTGTTTTTATTGCTGTCTGACAAAAATTACTCTCTAATATTGATATCGTCTTTAATGGTATTGACAATTTGATTATGGAGTGATAACCTTATAGTCGTAAATTAGCACTCCTCCATTATGAGTGCTAACAGAGGTGAGGTAAATGATTTTTACAGGCAGGAAAAGAAAAATTTTGCAAGCTATCATCGATGACTATATAGCTACTGCCGAGCCTGTTGGGTCAAGGACCCTGGCCAAAAACTACGATCTTGGAGTAAGCCCTGCCACAATCAGAAACGAAATGGCCGATCTCGAGGAAATGGGCTTTCTTGAACAGCCGCACACTTCCGCCGGCAGAATACCGTCCGACAAGGGATACAGGTCATATGTAGATGCTATTCTAATGAACAGAGGCGTGCCGCGCCACGGCGGAGATATCTATATAAAGGCTCTGAGAAGCGGAGGTATAGAGAAACTGCTTCGGGATACCCTGAGGATCATTTCCGATCTTACTGAATACACATCCATAGCTCTGACGCCGAATGTGGCCAAAAGCACCATAAAGCAACTGGAGCTTTTAAGATTTAACGAAAATTCCTTAGTCGTGGTGCTGGTAACTGAGGCGGGCACAATAAAGGACAATATAGTAAAACTTAACGGCGCCATAAGTCCTAAGGAGATCGATCTTCTCAACGTAAACCTCAACCGCATACTCAAGGGACGCAATGCTGAAGATTTAGATGAGAGAATGATAGAAGAGCTGAGAAGTTCCATGGACTTGTCTATGGATATAAGCTGGCTGTTGGACGTCATAAAGAATTTGCTTATAACCGAGACGGAAACCGAGGTCTTGGTGGAGGGTACGACGAATTTTTTCAATTTTCCCGAATATCGGGATATAGACAGAATAAGGACCATACTCTCGTTTATAGGAGACACCGGGTTGATCATGAGATTATTGATGCCCATCGCGGATGATGATATCAGTATTTCCATCGGCAGCGAGAACAATATTGAAGAGGTCAAGGACTGCAGCATTATAACGGTCAACTATAATATAAAAGGGAAGCATGCAGGTACAATAAGTATAATCGGCCCCAAAAGAATGAACTATGAAAGGGCCATAGATATAATGGACAAAGTGGGTCCTCGATTAAACAGTATTTTGACTGATTATCTATACGGGAAGTGAGGTGATAAAGGGTGGATGAAAACCTGAGGGAAGAGGCAAATGAAAAGTGCAGTGAGGATGCGGAAGTCAAACATCAAAAAAGGAAAAAGAACATTGGACGAGGAGAGAATGCGAATCATGCAGCAGAAGAAATCAGCAGTTTAAAAGAGGAAAATGCAAGTTTAAAACAACAGATGGGCGAGTATGAAATTATGACAAAAAGAGCAATGGCTGATTACGACAATTATAAGAAGCGGACACAAAAAGAGAAGGAAGATATTTCACACTATGCCAATGAAAAGCTCATTATGGATCTCCTTCCGATAACAGACAATATGGAGAGAGCTATTGATTCATTCAGGGATGATCCGGCATTCAAGGATTATCATGAAGGGATAATGATGGTATTGAATCAGATATATCAGCTGTTAGGGAAGTATGACGTAAAGGAAATAGAAGCTTTAGGCAAAGAATTTGATCCGTATCTTCATCATGCCGTTGCACAGGAAGAAAACAGCGATCAAAAGAGCAACACCATTGTTGAAGTGCTTTTAAAGGGATATACAATGAATGATAAAGTTATAAGACCAAGTATGGTAAAGGTAGCTAAATAGAAGGAGGTAAATTTTTGTGGGAAAGGTAATTGGTATTGACTTAGGTACTACATTTTCATGTGTGGCAGTAATGGAGGGAGGTCAGCCGGTAGTCATTCCCAATGCGGAAGGAGAAAGGACGACCGCATCGGTGGTGGGTTTCACGAACGATGAAATACTCGTGGGACAGGTGGCTAAGAGGCAGGCCATTGTCAACCCGGAAAAGACTGTTATGTCAATAAAGAGGCATATGGGTTCGGATTATAAGGTACGCATAGATAATAAAGATTATACGCCGCAGCAGATATCCGCTTATATACTCATGAAATTAAAGAGAGATGCCGAGGCGTATCTCGGTGAGAAAGTTACCCAGGCCGTAATAACCGTACCCGCCTATTTCAATGATAGTCAGAGGCAGGCGACAAAGGATGCCGGAAAGATTGCCGGCCTTGATGTGCTTCGTATTATAAACGAGCCGACTGCCGCCTCCTTAGCATATGGACTGAATAAAGAGGGAAATCAAAAGATAATGGTGTATGACCTCGGAGGAGGCACATTCGACGTGTCTCTGCTGGAGATAGGCGACGGCGTATTTGAAGTGCTTGCCACCAACGGAAATAACCATCTTGGCGGTGATGATTTTGACCAGAAGATCATGGATTGGCTGGCTCAGGAGTTTAAAGCAGAGACAGGAATCGATCTGAAGAAAGATAAAATGGCCGTGCAGAGGCTGAAGGATGCTGCGGAAAAGGCTAAGATTGAATTATCCACCCTTGCGACTACCGAGATAAGCCTGCCGTTTATAAGTGCAGACGCCAGCGGCCCCAAGCATCTTACAAGGACGCTCAGCAGGTCGAAATTCGAACAGCTGATATCCGATCTTGTAGGATCAACGGAGGGCCCCGTAAGACAGGCGTTGGGCGATGCAAAGCTCACGGCCGCGCAGATCGACAAGGTGCTGCTCGTGGGAGGATCAACGCGGACTCCCTGTGTGCAGGATACTGTCAAGAGACTGATGGGAAAGGAACCTTCAAAGGGCATTAACCCCGATGAGTGCGTGGCTGTCGGTGCTGCGATCCAGGGCGCGGTTCTGGCAGGCGAGGTCAAGGACGTAGTGCTGTTGGACGTTACTCCTCTTTCATTGGGCATAGAGACTTTGGGCGGTGTGTTCACAAAGATAATCGACAGAAATACCACCATACCTGCAAAGAAGAGCCAGGTATTTACCACTGCAGCGGATGGACAGACCAGCGTCGAGATCCACGTGATGCAGGGAGAAAGGACCATGGCAAAGGATAACAAGACTCTGGGCAGGTTTGCCTTGGACGGAATACCGCCGGCGACAAGGGGCGTTCCACAGATAGAGGTAACATTTGATATTGATGCCAACGGCATAGTGCATGTTTCCGCAAAGGACCTTGGTACGGGCAAGGAACAGCATATTACTATTACATCCACGACGAACCTTACGGATGATGAGATCAAGAAGATGCAGGAAGAAGCAAAGCAATATGCCGAAGAGGATAAAAAACATAAGGATCTGATCGATGCTAAGAATCAAGCGGATTCTTTGATATATCAGTCTGAAAAGACTTTGGACGATTTTGGCGATAAGGCTACTCAGGCCGAAAAAGACGAGGTGCACAGCAAGGCTGAGGAACTTAAAAAGGTATCTGAGGGAGAGGATACCGAGGCGATCAAGAAGTCTTCCGAGGAGCTTTCTAAGGCTATATACAGCATTACCTCAAGATTATACAGTCAGACGAACAATAACGGACAGGCGAATCAGGAACAAAATAATCAGGATCAGGGCAATAACAACGGGCAATCTGGAGAAAGCGGCGATGGTGACTATAAGGTCGAATAAACCTTGTTATGCCAAAGCAACATCCGACTTTGGCAGTAAGGTTTTGATAGAAGGCGGTGGAAAATGGCTGGCAAGGACTATTATGAAATTTTAGGTATCGATAAGGACGCCACCGACGAAGATATAAAAAAAGCATATCGGAGTATGGCAAAGAAATATCACCCTGATCTGCATCCCGGTGATAAAGAGGCGGAACAGAAGTTTAAGGAAATAAATGAAGCGTATGAGGTATTGAGCAATCCCGACAAGAAGGCCCAGTATGACAGATTCGGAAGCTCCGCATTTGACGGTCAGGGATACGGCCAGGGCAACTACGGCGGCGGTTTTGATTTCGGCGGCTTCGAGGGCAACCCGTTCAACGATATTTTTGACATGTTCTTCGGAGACGATTTTATGGGTAAGCGCCGTGAAAGCGGTCCGACACGCGGAGCGGATCTTCGTGATGAGCTTGTGATGACCTTCGAAGAGGCGGCTTTAGGAGCGGAAAAGATAGTGAACATATCTCGGTGGGAGGTATGCCCGACATGCCACGGTAGCAAGGCCAGGCCAGGTTCCAATCCTCAGACATGCCCGCAGTGCGGAGGTACGGGCCAGATACGTACCGTAAGGCAAACGCCGCTGGGCAGCATGACCTCCGTAACTACCTGTCCCAGATGCCACGGCGAGGGAAAGATCATAACCGAGCCATGTCCGGAATGCAGAGGGACCGGCAGAGTGAAGAAATCGCGGAAGGTTACCGTAAAGGTGCCGGCCGGTGTGGATAACGGCCATATAATTACGCTGCGCGGAGAAGGAGAGCCGGGTGAAAAGGGAGGGCCGCCCGGAGACCTCTTTTTGACTATAACTGTGAAAAAACATGCCGTATTTAAAAGGGAAGGCTACGACGTACTTGTCGATGTAAAAATATCCATGTTTAAAGCTGCGCTGGGCGGCGAAGTGGAAATACCTACCCTTGGTGGCAATATCAAAATCAACGTACCGGAAGGCACCCAGCCGGGTGATACGCTAAGGGTAAAGGGAAAAGGCATAAGCAAGTTGAGGGGATATGGTAAGGGTGACGAGATAGTGACCTTTGTTGTGACCATACCAAAGCTCAATGCAAAACAGAAGCAGATACTGAAAGAGGTCGAAACCGGTGAGCCTGGCAAAAACAAGGATGACAAAACAATTTTACAGAAGATGAAGGATGCATTGGGGGGCGAATAACCCCCTCTTGTATTGTAAGGCAAAAAGAAATATAATTAAAATTAACGTATTAAAGGAGTGGGTACCAGTTGAAATGGGTCGAAATCCAGGTAAAGACCAGTAAAGAAGCAGTAGATGCCGTATCCAATATACTTTATGAATTGGGTGCAAACGGAGTGGTGATCGAGGACAATGACGTTGATCTTACCGATTTTGATTGGGATTATGTGGACAAGGATTTAGAGGCAAGCATGCAGAGCAGTACGGATGCAACGGTAAAATGCTATTTTTCACAGAGTCCGTCCCTGCCTGATAAAATCAACCTTATTAAGGAAAGGGTCGACAAACTCATCGAATATGATCTGGATAAGGGCCCCGGAACCATTGATACGGTCGAGGTCGACGATGAGGAGTGGTCTAACTGGAAAAAATATTATAAACCCATGAAAATAGGACCCGAGATAGTGATAAAGCCCCAATGGGAAGATTACCAGGCCAAAGAGGGGGAAAAGATAGTTGAGCTTGACCCCGGGATGGCCTTTGGCACAGGTACCCATGAGACGACCTATATGTGCATAAACGAACTGCAAAAATACATCCGGCCCGGCATGGATGTGATCGATGCCGGCTGCGGCTCGGGCATACTGTCGATAACGGCGGCAAGACTCGGGGCGGGACATGTCCTCGCACTGGATAAGGATGAGCTGGCTGTAAAAGTTGCAGGGGAAAATGTACGCCTGAATCATTTGACGGATGTCGTAGAGGTCAGGGAAAATAATCTTCTGGAAGGCATAGACAGTGACGCCGATATAATAGTGGCAAATATCGTGGCCGATGTCATCATAAGGTTATTTAAAGAGGTCGGAAATAATTTAAGGATGGGCGGATTGTTGATAGCTAGCGGCATCATAAAGGAACGCCTTGACGACGTAATGGACGGCGCGGCGGGGAGCGGTTTGGCTCTGAAAGAAAAGGCCGAGATGGGTGACTGGGTCACTCTGATTTTCAGCAAATAGACATGGAGGAAACGACAGTGGCTTTGGACGTTGCTTTTTACACTCTTGGATGCAAGGTCAATCAATATGAGACGGAAGCTATGATGGAACTTTTCCAGCAAAGAGGATACAACATTGTCGATTACAATGCACGGGCAGATATATACATAGTGAATACGTGCACCGTGACCAGCAGAGGAGATGCAAAATCCAGGGCTTTGATAAGAAAAGCCGTCAGACTCAACAAAGACGCCATAATAGCGGTGGTCGGGTGCTATCCTCAGACATCGCCCGAAGCGGTCATTTCCATACCCAGTGTGGATATTGTTGCCGGAACAAGCGAAAGAAACAGGATCGTTGAGCTTGTGGAGGATTATCTTAAAAACGGCGATAAGATCATAAATGTAAGGGACATAAGGAAGGATCGGGAGTTCGAAAGCCTGAATGTACATAAAAACAGAAACAGGACACGGGCATATCTCAAAATAGAGGACGGATGTGATCTCTATTGTACCTACTGCATAGTGCCATACGCGCGGGGGCCGGTAAGAAGCAGGCCTTACGAAGATGTGCTGAGCGAGGCGCGGAGGCTTGCGGATGTGGGATTTAAAGAATTGGTGATCACAGGCATCCATATATCTTCCTATGGCAGGGATATCGGCGGCGTAGGGCTTGCCGGCATCCTCAAGGGCATCAATGAGATAGACGGGATAAGCAGAGTAAGGCTCAGTTCTTTGGAGCCTAGGCTGCTGACGGAGGACGTCATTAGGGAGATGGCTTCTTTGGAAAAGCTCTGCCGGTACTTTCATATTTCGCTGCAGAGCGGTTCGGATGGTACGCTTGCAAGAATGCATAGGCGGTATACTTCAGGTGAATACAGGGAAATAGTGAACAATCTCAGAAGGTATATACCCAATGTTGCCGTGGCTACCGATATCATGGTGGGATTTCCCGGAGAGACGGATGCAGAGTTTGCGGAGTCATATGACTTTGTCAGAGAAATGAATTTTTCACATATGCATGTATTCAGCTATTCCCCAAGAAGGGGAACTAAGGCTTACGGGTATGAGGACCAGGTGGATAAAAAGGTAAAAGAGAAAAGAAGCAGGGCCATGCGTGAGCTTGCAAGAAGAATGAAAGACGGCTTCAACAGGCAGTTTATCGGCGAGACAATGAACGTCCTGTTCGAAAACGATACGGGCGGCGGATTATACGAGGGTCTTACGGACAATTATATAAGGGTGCTGGCAAAGGGTGACGAATCCATAAGAAACACCATATTGCCCGTTAAGTTTACAGAATTGTGCGGCCAGGATGTTTTGGGAGAAATCGTTGAATAAAACAATATCCATGGGAGGTGAGACAAATGGACTGTATTTTCTGCAAAATAGCCAACAAGGAGATACCGAGCGAGATCCTGTATGAGGACGACGACATGATCGCCTTTAAAGATGCAAACCCCCAGGCCCCGGTGCACTTTCTCGTTGTTCCCAAAAAACATATAGATAATATAGAGTCTTTGAGTGAAGAGGACTATCCGCTTCTTGGGAAAATATTCAAACGCATAAATATTTTGACCGAAGAGTTGGGCATTTCCGAGGATGGATTCAGAGTGGTGAACAACTGCAATCAAAATGGCGGCCAGACCGTTATGCACCTTCATTTCCATGTTTTGGGAGGACGTTTTATGCAGTGGCCCCCAGGTTAAAATTGACTAAACCTTTTCATGGGTGTATAATAAATGGGTAATAGCATATTGATTGATTCCCGCCATTCAATGAATGAATAGTAAGGAAGGGGGGAAAGTTGATGGCCACAGAGATAAAAGTTACTGAAAATGAATCTTTAGATAATGCCTTAAAGCGTTTTAAGAGAGAGTGTGCCCGCTCGGGCGTTCTTGCGGAGTTAAGAAAGCGTGAGCATTATGAAAGCCCAAGCGTTAAGCGTAAAAAGAAGTCAGAGGCAGCACGCAAGCGTAAATATAAATAAAATGGAAAATCAAATAGGAAACTAATATATCTTGAAAAAACTTGGCAATATTGTCAAGTTTTTTTGGATATATGGGGCTGTAGAAAAAGTGATACATAAAAAAGAGTATGCCAAAATGAGAGCCATAACCGCTGCAGAGTGCAGACAACGCGGCAAGCAAAATTACAGTGCAATTTTGCGATTGCGCGAGAATGGCAGGCTGTGATACGGTTGTAAATCGCCTGTATAAAGAGTATACTTTAATAAATTGGCCGGGTGCGGAGAGTATAGGCGTATGCCGGCGTAAATATCCAAAATCAGGAGTATGAGAAATGAAAAGATGGATTCTTTTTATAGTTGCTTTTATCATCTTTATAACGTCTTATGGCTTTGCCGAGACCAGATCGCCCGTATATGTCATACCGGTAAAGGGTGAAGTGAACCCAGCTCTTTTTTCTCTGGTCTCGAATGGCATTGATGAGGCTCAGACACGCGGCGCCTCGCTCATAGTTTTTGATATAGATACGTATGGGGGAAGTATAGACTCCGCCTTAAAAATCAGCGAGGCCATAATGAATTCACAGATTCCCACGCTATCATATATAGATTACAGGGCTATATCCGCGGGAGTAGCCATAGCCATATCTTCCGACAAGGTGGCGGTGAATCCCAGGGCTACGATCGGCGCTGCGGAGACAATACCGGATAGTGAAAAAAATGTGTCCTTTTGGTCGGGAGAGCTTAGATCCATAGCGGAAGACAGGGGCAGAGATCCGGAAATTATCGCCGCAATGGCGGATAAGGATATAGAACTGCCGGGTATCATTGAAAAGGGCAAACTGCTTACATTGACCGGCGGCGGGGCGCTTAAGCATGGTATTGCCGATTATCAGGCAGGCAGTATAAAGGATATACTGGGGAAGGAAGGGCTTACCGGCGCCCCTATAATAAATATTGATCCCAACCTTCAGACGAGATTAGCGCAGTTTGCTTCATCAGCTACATGGGGACCGTTGATATTGAGCCTAGCCATGATATTTATGCTTCTTGAGCTCTTTACTCCGGGCTTCGGACTGTTCGGAACGGTTTCGGTAGCGCTGTTTGCCTTATACTTCGGCGCGAATATCCTTGCCGGCTATTCAGGCTATGAGGCGCTGGCGCTGTTTGCAGGGGGAGTGATCCTGCTGCTCATCGAGGCTTTTGTCATACCCGGATTTGGCGTGACGGGCATAGGCGGCATAGTTCTTTTGATAGCCAGTGTGATCGTTTCAGCTAAAAATATAACGCAGGCTGTCGCTGCTCTCATTATTGCCTTTGCGGCATCTGCAGTCGCATTGTTTTTTATAATAAGATATGCGCCGAAAAGCAGATTTTATGATAATATAGTACTCAAGACTTCCTTAACCAAGGAAGCGGGATTTGAAGCAACGGAGAATTATAATATATACGAAGGCAAAGAAGGCATCGCCGTCACAACGCTGAGACCGGCGGGGATTGCGGAAATAGAGGGAAGGAGAATCGACGTCGTCACCGACGGCACATATATAGAAGCTGGAAATAGGATAAGAATAGTAAAGACGGAAGGCAGAAAAATAATAGTAGAGAAAAAGGAGGAGGCATAAATGCTGATTGCAGTTTTGATAATAATTTTGATCGCCATTGTGCTGATACTGAGTTTTGTCCCGATCGGCCTTTGGATATCTGCTCTTGCCGCAGGCGTGCATTTGAGCATCATGACGTTGATAGGCATGAGGCTGAGACGGGTGCAGCCGGCTAAGATAGTCAATCCGCTCATAAAGGCCACAAAGGCGGGGCTGGATGATATCAATACCAATAACCTTGAGGCGCACTTTCTCGCGGGAGGCAATGTCGACAGGGTGGTAAACGCACTGATAGCCGCACAGAGGGCGGGGATACCGCTGACGTTTGAACGGGCGGCGGCCATCGACCTGGCCGGACGCAACGTGCTTGAGGCCGTGCAGATGAGCGTAAATCCGAAGGTCATAGAAACGCCGCAGGTTGCCGCAGTCGCTAAGGATGGGATCGAGATCATAGCAAAGGCCAGGGTGACGGTGAGGGCGAATATAGACAGGTTGGTCGGCGGCGCGGGAGAAGAAACGATCATAGCCAGAGTGGGCGAAGGGGTCGTTACCACAGTCGGCAGCTCCGTTTCTCACAAAGCCGTATTGGAAAACCCTGATTCCATATCCAAAACAGTACTGAACAAGGGCCTGGACTCAGGCACAGCTTTTGAGATACTTTCGATCGACATTGCCGACGTGGATGTGGGGAGGAATATAGGAGCAAGACTTCAGACGGATCAGGCCGAGGCGGATAAGAAGATAGCCCAGGCTAAGGCTGAGGAGCGAAGGGCAATGGCCATAGCCAAGGAGCAGGAGATGAAGGCCAAGGTGCAGGAGATGCGGGCAAAGGTCGTGGAGGCGGAATCCGAGGTACCGAGGGCCATGGCCCAGGCACTGCGGGAAGGCAAGATGGGTATAATGGATTACTACAATATGCAGAACATAAAGGCGGACACCGACATGCGTGAATCCATATCGCACGCCGGGAATAACAATGACTCACAGGATGCAGAAAAAGGCAAATAAGGGATGAGGAAATAATATGAGTTTCAAACTGGCAGATTTAATTTCGATGATCGATTCGGCTGTGAACGAGGCTGCAAAAGCCGAAAGGCAGAGGCCGGGCCAAGAGATTGCACATATCCGTATGCATCGCCGCAATGTTCCTGCCGCCGAGGCCGCCGTACAGGATGAAGGCGGTCCTTCCGCACCGGAGATTCAGGAAAATGTGGATACCGCGGAGGATAACGGGAATATTGACCGGGATGGGGCGCAGATGGAAATGGAACACATAAATGAGAGTACGGCGGATGCGACGACGGCTTGGGAATTTGACGCCAGAGAACTGACTAAGGCCGTGATATACAGTGAGATATTGGCAGCTCCTAAGGCGTACAGGAGTTTAAAACATGTCGTTCGTTAAAACGGTTTTAAAAGTAACGGCTCTTTTTCTGATAGTCTGTGCCGTTTCCGGTCTTATAGGCTTGGTCTACCATTTTATGAGCTCGGCGCCCATTGCGTACTGTGAATATATGACTTTTATGATCGTCTCCATGATAATGATGTTATTCGGTGTCTTTGCCATGCTCAGGGGGTATCACCCAGGTAAAAACGCCATAGATACGGATACCGATTTTGATCCGAGATGGGGCGTCAGAAACCCTATAAGGATGATTTTTGTCGGCGTCGTATTCATAGCAATAGGTCTCGGTATGTTTTTTGCGGCTTTATACATTGAAAGTTTGCTCCATTAGCGACCTAATGGAGTTTTTTGTATTACTTTTATCCTTAAGGCATAAGATAATTATTAAGGGGTGACCTTATGGATAAAGGGGATTTCTTTAAAAGTATAATAGAGGAAATAACCGATTTTCCAAAGGATGTGGTGATGAATCTCCCACATATAGTATTGATAGGCAATCTGGAAATTGACCTGGAAAATTTTAATAGTCTTCTGGAATATACCTCCGAAAAAGTTAGGGTGGGCACGAGTATGGGTATCGTGATGTTTACCGGCTCGAACCTTGAAATTAAGATGATATCTCAGAATGAGATAGTAGTCATGGGCCGTATCGATTCCATTGAACTGGGTTTAAGCGGGAGGTAAAATATGCCCCAGGGAATTTTAAGGTATATTGCGGGACACGCAAGTTTGAAACTGACGGGACTTTCTATAGAAAAATTTATTAATAAGGCACAATCCGGTGATATAATACTATTGAATATAAAGAGAAACAAATATAGAGAGGTGACTCTTGAAGTAAATCGCTGCGATATGGAAAAGGTCGGGGAATTGGCCGGCCAGATGGGCTTAGAAGTGGAAGTTTTAAAGGAGAACGGCCTGCTCTATTATTTACAGCGGCTTTTAAAGCACAGGGCATTTGCCATGGGTATGCTGATATGCGCACTGCTCATATATCTATTGTCTTCTTTTATCTGGACGGTCGAGATAACCGGGAATGAGACCGTTCCAAGCAAGAAGCTGGCTGAAATGATCGAGGAATTGGGCGTTAAGCCGGGAGCCTTGAAATCATCTGTGGACCATGATAAATTTGTTCTTGAATTATTGAGTAAGGAAAAAAATTTTACTTGGGCGGAGCTGGAAATAAAGGGAGTAAAGGCAAAAATACGTGTGGTGGAGGGCAAGAAGTCCCCTAAGGTCATTGATTATAGTACTCCGTGTAATGTCGTCGCCGGCAAAGACGGCTTTTTGGTAAAGCTGTTTGTGCTTAACGGCGATAAAAAAACGGAGGAGGGCAATGCCGTTAAAAAAGGGCAGATATTGGTTTCAGGGATGGTAAGCAGCGATGTTTCGGGAACGAGATATGTGCATGCGCAGGGCCAGGCCTGGTCTCACACCTATTATACAGGCGAGGCGGATGCGGATATCAACGACTTTCTCTATAGAGAGACGGGAAACCATGCCGAAAAATACCAGTTGGTCGTCAACGGGAAGGCCATACCTTTGTACAGGGGCGAGGGCGGTATATTGTTCAAAAACTACAGGGTTTCGATGGAGGATATGTCACCGGGCAGGTACGGTATGAAGCTTCCGATAAAGCTGCGCAGGGTAAGATACGTCGAGCTCAATGAGATCGATTTTGACAGCGCGCTGATAATGGCAAGACAGAAGAGTGAAGAGTCGGCCTATGCCGCGGCCGGCAAAATTGTGCCGGCTGCTGGCAAGATCCTGCAGAAGACGGCCGATTCAAAGGTGACCTCCGATGGCAAGATGCATACCAAGGTGGTATTGGAGGTCTTGGAAGATATAGCGGAAGAAAAAGCAATTAAGTGAGGAGGATGAGTTTGGCAGGCGACTATGAGGTAAACATAAGATTGGACGACATGGATAAGGCCCTTGCATTGTTCGGGAAGTTCGATGAAAACATAAAACAGATAGAGGAGGGCTTTGATGTCGATATCGTGGTAAGGGAAAACGAGATAAAGGTAATCGGCGAAGAGGATGCCGTGGGACGGGCTGAAAGGGTGATCTACAGCCTGCTCGATCAGATAGAGGGAGATAATGAGATAAATCCCCAGAATGTCTTCTATACCATCAATATGGTCAAAGAGGGGCAGGACGGCAAACTAAACGACATGCTCAACGACGTCGTATGCGTGACGGCAAGGGGAAAGCAGATAAAGAGCAAGACTTTGGGCCAGAGGCTGTATGTCAAAGCGATGCGGGAGAATGACATCGTATTCTCCATCGGCCCGGCGGGTACCGGTAAAACGTACCTGGCCATGGCTATGGCCATCAATTCTTTCAAGAATAGGGAGGTTAGCAGGATCGTACTGACCAGGCCCGCCGTGGAAGCGGGAGAGAGGCTGGGCTATCTTCCCGGGGACCTCCAGGAAAAAGTCGATCCCTATCTGAGGCCGCTCTACGATGCGCTCTATGACATAATGGGCGCAGAGACATTCCAGAAGCATATGGAAAAAGGGCTTATAGAGGTTGCCCCCTTGGCGTATATGCGCGGCAGAACGCTGGATGATTCCTTTATAATACTGGATGAGGCGCAAAATACGACCGGCGAACAGATGAAGATGTTTCTCACCAGGATGGGTTACGGTTCCAAGATGATAATAACCGGCGACATCACTCAGATAGATCTGCCCAGTTCAAAGAGATCGGGTCTGAAATTGGTCACTAAAATACTGGACGGCATAGACGGCATATCCTTCGTCTATCTGACAGCAAAGGACGTGGTCAGGAACCCATTGGTACAAAAGATAATATCCGCCTATACGGTGTATGAGGAGGGCAAAAAGATAAAGTCGCTGAAGAAGGAGGCGCCGAGATACAATGGTTGATATAGACGACAGGCAGGCGAGCGTAAATGTGGGGCCCGGCCTCTATGATATGATGAGGGACGTGGTAAGGCAGACCCTGGCCAGTGAGAATTTTAATGCCAAGGCCGACGTCAGCGTCTCGCTGGTGGATAACGAGGAAATACGGGAACTGAACAGGACATACAGGGGGATAGATTCACCCACGGACGTGCTTTCCTTTCCGATGATGGAAGGGGAGGACAATCTCCACATTCCGGACATGCCCCTCATGCTCGGCGACATTGTCATATCGTTGGAGCGAGCCGCGGAGCAGAGCCGGGATTATGGACATTCTTTCGAACGGGAGGTGGGATTTCTCACCGCCCACGGCATGCTGCATCTATTGGGTTACGACCATCAGACGGATGAAGACAGCGAGGTAATGAGGCAAAAAGAGGAATCAGTACTGGAAAAACTTGATCTGAGGAGGTAAAGTATGGATAAAAGACAACTGCTGGCAATGGCGGAAAAGGCCATGGAATCGGCCTATGTGCCCTACTCGGAGTTTCGCGTGGGCGCCGCTATTGTCACAAAGGACGGAAAGATATACACCGGATGCAATATAGAGAATGCCAGCTACGGCGCGACCTGCTGTGCAGAGAGGGTAGCCATATTCAAGGCGGTGTCGGAGGGCGAGAGAGAATTCGAAGCCATAGCCATATCGGGAGGCAGCAAGTATACATATCCCTGCGGCATATGCAGACAGGTGATGGTCGAGTTCAATCCGGACATGATGGTGATCGTGGGCGACAGTAAGGGCGATTACAGGGAATATAAGGCGTCTTCGCTGCTGCCGGAGTTTTTTGGACCGAAGGAGCTGAAATAATTTTATGGGCTTTAAATCAGGATTTGTTGCCGTCATAGGAAGGACCAACGTCGGCAAATCGACTTTAGTAAACGGTCTGGTCGGTGAGAAGGTCTCGATAATATCCAGCCGGCCGCAGACCACAAGGAACCGGATAATGGGCATAATGAACGGAGACAGCTATCAGGCGGTATTCCTCGATACTCCCGGGGTGCACAAGCCCAAGTATAAACTGGGGGAGTACATGGTGGAGACGGCCTTCTCCGCCATCCAGGATGCGGATGCGGTCATATACGTCGTCGAGCCCGACGGCATCATAGGTCCGGGAGACAATCTGATCACAGGAAAGCTGGAGGAGATACCGCAGCCGCTGTTCGTATGCATAAATAAGATCGATACCGCAGGCGGCGACAAGGTAGAGATCACAATGCAATTATACAAGGACCGGCTCAAGGAGAGCAGTATAATACCTATCAGCGCGCTGTACGGCAGGAACATAGAGCCTTTGAAACGGAAGATAGCGGACAGCCTGCCCGAGGGTCCGAGATATTTTCCCGAGGACATGATAACCGATATGCCGGAGCAGTTCATAGTATCCGAGCTTATCAGGGAGAAGGCATTAAATCTCCTGAGGGAAGAGGTTCCCCACGGCCTGGCCGTCGAGATAGAGGATTTCCACAAGGACGAGGTAAAGGAACTGGTTCGCATAAGGGCCGTAATATACTGCGAGAAACAGTCCCACAAGTCCATCATCATCGGCAAGGACGGCAGGATGCTCAAAAAGATAGGCGAACAGGCAAGATATGACATAGAGAGACTGCTGAACGAACATGTCTTTTTGGAACTATGGGTAAAGGTAAAAGAGGGATGGAGAGACAGCGACTTCATGCTGAGAAACCTTGGGTTCAATAGATTTTAAAAATATGATGCATCAAACATAAAGAGATGCTATAATGAAATAAACGAAGACCCTTAAAAGAAAGGGAGGATCCCCATGTTATATCTGATAGTGTGGCTTCTGTGGGGCCTATTCAAATGCACCGGAGATATAGAGGTATACATGATGCTCAAAGAGTGCGAATATATATTAGATGATGAGGCTGATGATGAAGGAGCAGGGTGGCAATCTGTTTAAAACCGATGCTATAACGCTTAGGTCATATAACTATGGAGAAAACGACAGGATCGTCACTTTATTTTCAGATGAGTTGGGGATGGTACAGGCCATAGCGAAGGGGGCTCGCAAAATAAAAAGCCGTCTTATGGGTGCGACTTTGCCCTTCTGTGAAGGAAATTATTTATTATATAAAGGCAGGTCTTTATGTACTATAACGCAATTTGAATTTAAGAGGGCATATAAAAATATATCTGATAATATGTCTAATCTGCTTTGTGCAGAGTATATGGCTGAACTGACATTGAAAACCGGAAGCGAATACTATGACAGGAGGCTCTACCGACTTCTGCAGGAGGGGCTTGGCTGCCTCGAAAACGGCTGCTGCGGCCCGGAATTGTTGGAGTGGGCCTTCGCGCTGCGTGTGATGGATATAAACGGGGTATTGCCTAATCTTGACTGCTGCACCCGATGCGGCGAAGATATCAAAGGCGCCGCATGGTTCAGCGCGGCGGCGGGAGGCGTGCTTTGCGGTGCATGCCGCGGCGCTTATGCCGATTCATTTGCGATCGGTCGGGCAACATTGTCGGCCTGCAGTTATATAATGCGGCATAGCTTTGAAGATTTGGGCATAATAAACCTAAGCAAGGATACCGAAAGGGAGATAAACGGCATTGTAAGGTCCTGCGTATCATATTATATATCCCAGGACATCAAGACGGCCGATCTGCTGAATGTACAAGTGCTTAAGAAGAACCGGGGCAATGAGGGAAAGGAATAGACTGACTCAGTATAAAGCGATTCCGGGACGGTGGAAGCCGGATTATGAAATCAGCCGAAGGGCGTTCCTGAGCTTCGACAATGAGAGGGCCTTATGGCCAAAGAGGGTGGAACCGCGGGTTTTAACTCGTCCCTTTATTATGAGGGGCGGTTTTTTTATATTTACTACAGAATTTTATCCGATCGAGGAGGTAAAAGGATGAATTTTCAGGAACTGATAATGGGATTGCAGGAATTCTGGGCAAAGCGGGGATGCATAATCGCACAGCCCTATGATGTTGAGAATGGGGCCGGTACGATGAACCCCTCGACGTTTTTGCGGTCTCTGGGACCGGAACCATGGCATGTGGCATATGTGGAACCGTCGAGAAGACCGGCCGACGGGAGATATGGGGAAAATCCCAACCGCTTGTATCAGCACCATCAATTTCAAGTCATAATGAAGCCGTCGCCCGATGATATTCAGGAACAGTATTTGGATAGCCTGAGGTTTATCGGCATCGATCCGCTCAAGCATGACATAAGGTTTGTGGAGGACAACTGGGAATCCCCGACGCTGGGCGCCTGGGGTCTGGGCTGGGAAGTCTGGCTGGATGGCATGGAGGTCACGCAGTTTACCTATTTTCAACAGGTGGGCGGCATAGACGTAAAGCCGGTGTCCTCGGAGATTACATACGGGTTGGAGAGGCTGGCCATGTACGTTCAGGAGGTCGACAATGTGTTTGACATCCGCTATACGGACGGCATAACCTATGGAGAGATATTTCACAGGGCGGAATTCGAGCACTCCGCATACAGCTTTGACGTGGCGGATGTGGATCTGCTGCTGGATCTGTTTGATAAATATGAGGCCGAGGCCAGGCGGGTGATATCGGAGGGGCTCATAATGCCGGCCTACGACTATGTGCTCAAGTGCTCGCATACCTTTAACCAACTGGAGGCGAGGGGGGCCATAAGCGTTACCCAAAGGACGGCTTACATCGGCCGGGTGAGATCGCTGGCCAGGCTGTGTGCGAAGGCATATGCCGAGCAAAGGGAGTCCATGGGTTATCCCCTGCTGAAAGGAGAGAGTGTAAATGGCTAGAGATCTGGTTTTCGAGATAGGCACCGAAGAGCTTCCCGCAAATTATATTCCCGATACGGTCAGACAATTAAGGGAAAAGGCGGAGGAAAAATTCAGTGCATATAAGCTGGCGCATGAGGGAATAGAGATATACGCTACGCCGCGCAGACTGATATTATTCGTAAGGGTCCTTGTGGAAAAGCAGGAAGACTATGTGGTCACGACAAAGGGGCCTGCAAGGAAGTCGGCCTTTGATGAAAACGGCGATCCCACAAGAGCCCTCAAAGGATTTTTGAAAGGACAGCAGGCGTCATTGGAAGATGTGGAGATAAGGGAACTGAACGGCGCCGAATATGTATATGTGGATAAAAAGGTTTCGGGTAAACCGACCGATGAACTGCTTAAAGAGATACTGCCGGACATTATTAAAACACTTGGATTTCCAAAGTCCATGCGATGGGGCGACCACGATCTGCGGTTTGCGCGTCCCATCCGTTGGCTGCTTGTCTTATACGGCGACCAAACGATACCGTTTCATATGGAAAATATAACCGCGTCGAATTATACCTATGGACATAGATTTTTGAGCGGCGGCAGGCTGACGATCACGAATGCGGATGAGTTTTTTGCAGCTCTCAAACAGGCTCATGTCATATATGATCAGGAGGAGAGAAGACAAATCATCCTGGAGGGCGCGAAGAAACTTGCGGAGAGCGTTGGAGGCAGTCTGGTCTATGATGAAGAGCTGCTGAGCGAAGTCACCTATATAGTCGAATATCCTACGCCGCTTATGGGAAGCTTCGACGAAGAGTTCCTTGCGCTTCCGACCGAAGCGGTCATCACGCCGATGAAGGAGCACCAGAGATATTTTCCCGTCGTAGACGGAAAGGGCAAACTGCTTCCGCATTTCGTCACCGTAAGGAATGGCGGGAGCGACTATATAGATGAAGTGAGGAAGGGAAATGAAAGGGTGCTCAGGGCCAGGCTTAAGGATGCCGACTTCTTTTACAGAGAGGACAAGAAATTTCCCTTGGAGCACTATGTGGACAAACTGAAGAATGTACTTTTTCAGGCAGAATTGGGAAGTCTATATGACAAGACACAGCGTATAATCGGCATATGTGATTTTATATGCGGGCAGCTGGATCTTAGTAAGAGCGAAACGGACATTGTAAAGCGAGCGGCTTATTTATGCAAGGCCGACCTTGTCACCCAAATGGTCAATGAATTTGATGAACTGCAGGGTATAATGGGAATGTACTATGCCTCGGAGAGCGGTGAGAAGCCGGAGGTGGCCTGCGCCATAGGGGGACAATACAAACCCGCCTTTGCCGGAGATGAACTGCCGCAGACGCTGGCAGGCAGAATATTGAGCGCGGCGGATAAAATAGATACCGTTGCCGGCTGCTTCAGCAAGGGACTTGAACCGACCGGTTCCCAGGACCCGTATGGGCTGAGAAGGTCGGTCATCGGTATTATAAACTTAATGTGCAGCGGGCTGGACGTGGACCTGAACGGTATACTGGACAGTTCATTATCCAATTTCACGGATAAAGCCGAAGAAAAAGAGGATGTCAAGCTCAAACTCATCAATTTTATAAAGCAGAGATATAAGGGCATACTTGTCGACGAGGGGATCAGATATGATGTGGCCGACGCCGTTTTGGACGGCTGGATCGGACATCTGCCCGACATAAGGAAAAGGACGGCGTCGCTTATGAAATGGCTGGACAATGACGAAATAGGCATGATACTTACCACATTTAAAAGGGTGTCTAATCTGGCCAAGTTTGCCGAGAGCGATGTGATAAAGCCGGAGATCTTTACCGAAGATGCGGAGAAGGCCATGTTCGATTGCTATGTCAAAGTCCGGGACGGCGTGAACGCCGAAGTGAGTACAGGCAATTACGACAAGGCATTGGCAATGATCAAGGAGTTGTATAAGCCCCTTAATAGATTCTTTGACGAGGTCATGGTCATGTCGGAAGACCGGGACCTTAAGGACAATAGATTGGCACTTTTGCAGTCTATACAGGATATGATGATGCACATAGCTAATTTTTCATTGATTTCATATTGAGCCCCGCCGGGGCTTTTTTTATTAATAAAAAAAGAAGGATTTATTCAATAAATATAGTATTATATATAATAAATAGTATGACGTTAATCAGCGGGGGTGATCAACATTCCATTTACAGATAGGCAGCAGAATATCATCAATATCGTCAGAACGAGCCAGCCTATTACCAGTGAACACATTGCGGAAAGACTGGATTTGACGAGGGCTACGCTCAGGCCGGATCTTGCCATACTGACCATGTCCGGGATACTTGAGGCAAAACCCAAGGTAGGATATTATTATACCGGCCGCTCAAGTCTGAATGTCGTATCCGAATACCTGAACAGTGTCAAGGTCAGCGAAATAAAATCCATGCCTGCCATCGTGGAAGAAAACACCTCGGTTTATGATGCCGTCGTCACATTGTTCCTTGAGGATGTAGGGACAATATTTATAACCAGCGGCGGCTACCTTGCCGGAGCCGTTTCCAGGAAGGATTTTTTGAAGGTCGCCATCGGGGGGAGCAGCGATCTGAATAAGGTGCCGGTCGGAGTTATTATGACCAGAATGCCGAATATAATTGTTACCAGGGATGAAGAATCGATAGTTGACGCGGCGCGTAAAATTATATTACACGAGGTGGACAGCATGCCGGTGGTGGAAACGCTGAACGAAAACGGCAGGGAGCTCTTTAGGATCACGGGCAAGGTATCCAAGACCAATATTGCGCGATTTTTTGTCCAAATATCCAATGGTTAGGGGCGAATATTTTGAATGGTGAATTGATTATCTATGCCGTTTCCGATTCCGTGGGAGATACGGCGGAAGAGGTCGCAAGGGCTGCGGCCGTCCAGTTTAATTCCCATGTGAAGGAAATCAAAAGAATTCCGAATCTAAACGAGATTGAGATGGTGGATGAGCTTTTAAATAGAGTCAAGGGACCCGGTGTTCTCATTGCATATACCATTATATTACCTGAAATAAAGGAACATCTTGAAAAGAAGACGCGAGAAGCGGGGATTCCGGCTGTCGATCTGTTGGGGCCCGTTATCGAGAACATAGAACAGCTTACCGGTTTGAAACCGAAACATGAAGCGGGACTGCAGCGCAAGATGAATCTGGAGTACTTCAAGAGGATAGATGCCGTTGAGTTTGCGGTGAAGAATGACGACGGCAAAGACCCAAGGGGCATTTTGAAAGCCGATGCGGTTCTGCTGGGTGTTTCGCGCACGTCGAAGACCCCATTATCCATGTATCTTGCAAATAAAAATGTTTATGTGGCCAATCTTCCGATCGTTCCCGAGGTCGAACCCCCCAAAGAGCTTTATATGATTTCCTGTGAGAAGATTTATGGACTGGTTATCCAGCCGGAGAAGTTAAACGAAATAAGGCGTGAGCGGCTGAGATTTTTGGGTTTGAATGACAATGCCAGTTATGCCAATATCAGCCGTATTAAGAGGGAATTGAAGTTTTCTGAGAAAGTCATGAAGAACCTTAACTGCAAAATAATTGACGTTACCAATAAGGCGGTCGAAGAAACTGCAAGCATCATCTTGGATGATCTTAATAATCGATTGATTGAGGGCGGTAATGTTGAAGATAAGGGAAACAACTGAGGATATAGAGAAGAAGATCCTCTCTCCGTATGCGGTCCTGAGCACGGATTCTGCGGGCAGGATCAGGCCGGAGGATAAGTGCGATATACGTACCGACTTTCAGAGGGACAGGGACAGGATAATACACTGTAAGGCATTCAGGAGGCTGAAGCATAAGACGCAGGTATTCATATCTCCCGAGGGTGACCATTATAGGACGAGGCTCACTCATACGCTGGAGGTTTCACAGATCGCGAGGACCATAGCCCGCGGCTTGAGATTGAATGAAGACCTCACGGAGGCCATAGCCTTGGGACATGACCTTGGGCATACGCCCTTCGGACATACGGGCGAGTATGTGCTGAACAGGTTATCGCCGGCGGGGTTCAAACATAATGAGCAGAGTCTCAGGGTGGTAGACAAGCTGGAAGGCGGGGCAGGATTGAACCTTACCTTCGAGGTCAGGGACGGGATACTGAACCATACCGGATCGGGGAAGCCGTCGACCTTGGAGGGGCGGGTGGTGCAGCTTTCAGACAGGATAGCATATATAAACCATGATATCGACGACGCTCTGCGCGCGGGTATACTGACGCAGCAGGAGATCCCGCGGGACTGTCTTGAGGTACTGGGAGAGACCCACAGCAAAAGGATAAATACCATGGTCACCGATGTAATATTATACAGCCTTGACCGGCCGGAGGTATCCATGAGTGATGAGATAGGGCTCTATACGGATAAGCTGAGGGGTTTTATGTTTGATCGGGTATACAATATCTATGGGGCCAGGCCCGATGAAGACCGCGTAGAGAGGATCATCGAAAGCCTGTATAAATATTTTAAAGAACATCCCGGCGACCTGTCCGAGGAGTACAGGGAAATATGTGAACAAGAGGGAACCGACAGGGCAATATGTGATTATATTGCCGGGATGACCGATAACTATACTGTAAAGTGCTTTTTTGATATATTTGTACCTCGCGGGTGGAGAAGCAGCGAAAATTTTTAACATTTTTTTAATAATTATTTAGCAGGATAAAAGATATTTTTGTCGAATACAAATAATCTAGTCATCAAAATACCGTCATGGAAATTGTGGTGATGAAATGTCTATAGATCAGGATACGATAAATGAAGTCATAGAGAGGACTGACATAGTTGATATAATAAACGAATATACCCATATGACCCAAAAGGGAAAGAACTATATGGGGCTTTGCCCTTTTCATCATGAGAAGTCGCCTTCCTTCTCGGTAAGCCGTGAAAAGCAGCTGTATCATTGCTTCGGATGCGGAGCCAGCGGGAATGTGATAACCTTCGTAGAGAAAATGGAGAATGTTGATTTTCCAGGAGCCATTAAAATATTGGCTGACCGTGCGGGTATCGATATAGAGGAGAAAGACAATCCTCATTCACAGGAGATGGACCTTCTGTTTAAAATAAATTCGGCGGCCGGTCTGTACTTCTACAAGAACCTGTATACTGGGCAGGGAAGAGGAGCGCACGCCTATCTTGCAAACAGGGGCCTCAATGATGAAGACATAAAACGGTTCGGGATAGGATACTCGCTTCCAAGTTGGGACGGTCTCATTAGGCATCTGAACGCGAAGGGATACGGCAACGAGGTCATTGAGAAGGCGGGACTGATAATAAAGGGCAAAAAGGGCTACTATGACAGATTCAGAAACAGAGTGATATTTCCTATTTTTAATCGGGAAGGAAGAGTGGCAGGTTTTGGCGGACGGGTCATGGATGACTCAAAACCAAAGTATCTCAATTCACCCGAAACAATGGTCTACAATAAACGGAAACTGTTGTACGGACTAAATATAGCCAAAAAGAGCAGGGAAAGGTCGCTTATAATAGTAGAGGGGTACATGGACTGTATCACACTGCAGAGGAGTGGCTTTCTAAACTCGGTCGCATCTCTGGGTACCTCACTTACGATGTCTCAAGCAAGGCTTCTGAAAAGATATGCCAATGAAGTGTATATCTGCTATGATTCCGATACTGCCGGGCAGGAAGCGACACTGCGCGGACTCAAGATTTTGGACAATCTCAGCATGAGGATAAAGATAATATCCATACCCGAAGGCAAGGATCCCGATGAGTTTATAAAACTGAACGGCAGCGATGCATTTTCACAATTGATAGACGGCGCCGTAAACTACCGGGAATACCTGATCATGCGCGCGGCCCGGAAATATGATGCAGAAGACATAGACCAGAAGTCACAGTTTGTCAATCAGGCCGTAAAGATAATTGCAAATTTAGAGGATGAAGTAGAGGTAGAAGGTTATATCAAACTGATAAGCAGTATGAGCAAAGTATCGATAAATGCTGTGAGAGCACAATATGATAAATTTGTCAATAGTAATTCAAATATTTTGCAGCCTAAAATGTATATAACTGGTAACAATAGAGATAATAGATACATGAATGAAAATTTTCAAAAAGAAATAGAGAATTCACCTAATGCATATATTAATGCAGAAAAAATAATCATCTATAATATATTGAAGAAGGGCGAGATCTTACCCGATATATATGATAAGATCGATCCCGATATGTTTGAGGATGAGTTTATTAAGAGGGTTTATAATATAATCCATACTTTATATAAAAATAAGGAAGAGGTAAATGAAAATAGAATATTGTCGGATCTGACCGGCGACGACCTGGGCAGGTTCCACGACCTGATGAATGGTGAGTATCCGATTAATATAGATGTAAATAAATTTATAGAAGATTTTTTGACCTACAAAAAGATGCAGACGCTCGAAAGAGATTTAATAGAGTCCAAAACGAAAAATGACAGTAAAACGGTAATGGAGCTTCAGAAGAAATTGATAGGATACAGGCAGAGTTTAGCTGAAAGGGGATATTTCTATGTCAGAAAATAACGATAATATAAAAACAGTTAAAGAGCTGATAAAGCTTGGAAAAGAAAAGGGTTCTCTCACCTTCAGTGAGATAAACAACGTTTTATCTCATGCGGACTTAAATTCGGATCAGATCGACAAAATTTATGATTCCTTTGAATCATTGGGAATAGATATCGTAAATAACGATAATGACAGAGATTTGAATTCTACGGCGAATTTTGACGATGATGTTCCGATGGGAGAAATATCCGATATTGACGAGGTATCGCCCGAAGAGACGCTGGATCTTTCCGTGCCCGAGGGCATAAGCATAGATGACCCTGTCCGTATGTATCTGAAGGAAATAGGAAAGATACCGCTTCTTTCTCCGGATGTGGAGATCGAGCTGGCAAAGAGGATAGAGGATGGCGATGAAGAAGCCAAAAAGAAGCTGGCTGAAGCTAATCTCAGGCTGGTCGTGAGCATTGCCAAAAGGTATGTGGGAAGAGGAATGCTTTTTCTCGACCTGATACAGGAGGGCAATCTCGGACTGATAAAAGCCGTAGAGAAATTTGATTACAGGAAGGGTTTCAAGTTCAGCACTTACGCTACTTGGTGGATCAGGCAGGCCATTACCCGGGCCATAGCGGACCAGGCGCGTACGATAAGGATACCGGTCCATATGGTGGAGACGATAAACAGGTTTATAAGGGTTTCGAGACAGCTGCTGCAGCAGCTCGGCAGAGAACCTACCCCGGAGGAGATAGCCGATGAAATGGGCGTGACCGTGGATAAGGTCAGGGAGATAATGAAGATAGCTCAGGAACCCGTGTCTCTGGAAACGCCTATAGGCGAGGAAGAGGACAGCCATCTCGGGGACTTTATTCCCGACGACGATGCTCCGGCTCCGGCGGACGCCGCCACATTCCTGATGCTCAAGGAGCAGCTCAAGGAGGTTTTGGATACTCTGACGCCGAGAGAGGAGAAGGTATTGAGACTCAGGTTCGGCCTAGACGACGGCAGGGCGAGGACGCTTGAAGAGGTAGGCAAGGAATTCAACGTGACCCGGGAGAGGATACGGCAGATAGAGGCGAAGGCACTTCGTAAGCTTAGGCATCCGAGCAGGAGCAAAAAATTAAAGGATTTCTTGGAATGAAGCTTACTATTTCGTAGGCTTTTTCTTTTGCATTATTGACAAATGGAATTTCGTGCTATATAATAACATTTGTCAGTGTTCCTCAGTAGCTCAATGGTGGAGCGACCGGCTGTTAACCGGTAGGTTGCAGG